>ERZ827168.266-NODE-266-length-90494-cov-4.414578_pt1 | contig 90494 bp, 77 predicted proteins | sample MGYA00519868_ERZ827168 | MGnify/ENA primary metagenome ERZ827168 (study PRJEB31778, sample SAMEA3449271) | human gut metagenome | biome: human gut; feature: human-associated habitat; material: faeces | place: United Kingdom | collected 2010/2012 ... | reverse complement strand
GGCCGCAGCGTGTTTCCCTCGCCCAGCCCGTAGGTGATGTGGGGAAGGCCGCTTGCGTCAATGACGCGCCTTACGCGCACGTCGTCGCCCCAGCCGACGATGGATTTCGCCAGGCGCGCGAACTGCAAAAACGTCGCTTCGATCACCGGCCTCGGGATGATGATCGGCATCGAGCTGAAAGAAGGGACGAGCGCTGAAGTCCGAGCCGCCTGCATGGAAAAGGGACTTCTGGTTTTGACCGCAAAAGCAAAAGTCCGCCTGCTCCCGCCCCTCACGATTTCGGACGAAGAGCTTGAAAAAGGGCTTGAAATTCTCAAAATTGTACTTGACGCCTAAAAAAATAGGTGCTAAAATATATTATAGCACTGTTTTTATATTTGTCAAGTGGCAGAAAAAATATTTTCCCGGCTGTTTCGTGTACAGACTGTTTAACAGAATCATCTGTACAGACCTCTGTTACAGCAAGCCTTATCCGACCTCGTCTTGCCAAACGGCTCCGCTCTGATATGCCCATAACGTGAAAAAATTGTGAAAGATGCCCTCTGAGCCTTATTTCGCTTGCAATAACAGGCGGTTTATGATATACTTAATCTGCATATCTGTATGCAGATACGAGAGGTAAAACAATGGAATCAACTTCAAACGAGGAAATAATATACGGTAAAAACGCTGTGACCGAAGCGCTCAAAGCCGAAAGGTCGGTAGACACGGTATATCTGCTGAAAAACTCACAGGGCATGAACAAAATAATAGCTCTTGCGAAAAAGCAAGGTATAGTAATCAAAGATGTCGGCGAGGACAAGCTTAAGGCTATGTGCGGTGACAAGCACGGCGGCGTTGCGGCTTGCCTTTCCGCTGTGACATACTGTACTGTTGAAGATATACTCGCAAGTGCCGAAAGCAAGGGTAAACCGCCGTTCATTATAATATGTGACGAGATACAGGATCCGCATAATCTGGGCGCTATAATCCGTACCGCAGAAGCGTCGGGTGCCGACGGCGTTATCATTCCGAAAAGACGCAGTGCAACGGTTAATCCGACAGTTTTCAAGACCTCTGCCGGTGCCGCCGCCTGGGTAAACATAGCAAGAGTATCAAACCTTGTCGACACCATAAAGACGCTGAAAAAGCACGGAGTATGGGTATACGGTGCAGAGGCAGACGGCACTCCGATAGACAAGGCTGACCTTTCCGGTCCGGTAGCTCTTGTAATAGGAAGTGAGGGCTTCGGGCTCGGAAAGCTTGTAAGGGAAAACTGCGACGTTGTATTATCCCTGCCGATGTTCGGAAAGGTAAATTCTCTCAATGCTTCCGTATGCGCAGGCATACTGATGTACGAGGTCGTAAAGTACAGATAATCCCGATAATATAAATATGAGAAAGGACGCTTGATATGGCTGATTATTCAATTGACGATATTTTAGCGGAGCTTGACGCAAAAAAGAGCGGTTCTTCATCCGCCGATAATATTACAGCCGATAAGGACAACGGCGATATACCGCCAAGGCACAGCGATATAACCGCTACGGCAATTATAGAGGGTCTTGACGGCACCGACGACGGGGTATACATTCGTGAAGAAGACGGAAACACTGAAAAAGTTGACGCCGAATACATAAACGGACCGGCAATTTCCGACGCTTCAGATACCAATGCCGACATTGACGAAATAACAGGCGAAAAAAGCGATGTTGACAAGGTACTGAGTGAAACGGATCACTTTATGGTATCCGATGAAAGCAGCGAAATAGACATTGACGAGCACACGGCAAACGCAAAGGCGGCGGCAGAAGCCGAAAAGCCAACCCCGGTAAAGCCGTCCGAACCGCCGGAGCCTGTACACGAAATAAAAAAAGATATCGTAAGCGATGAAGAAAAGCGCAGAATGATGCTGGAAAAGGAACGTGAAAACACGAATCCGGACGATATGCTGGCACTTGTGAATCCGCTTGAAGTAAAGGAAAAAGTCAACGAGCAGGTAAAGGAGAAAGAGCTTGTTTCCGTAGCGGAACTCAGCAATATGTATGCGGGAAACACGCAGGGTATCGCAGGCGATGACTTAAAGGCGATAGCTCCGCAGAAGACAGCTCTTGCCGAAAAGATAAGCGAAACCGCCGATATGAAAATTGCAAACGAAAGCGCATCGGACGATGAAGAAAACGACGAAGAAACGGTAAAGGAATATCGTGGCAAGAAAACTACCGATAACCTTATCGAAAAGCTCAACAAGAACCTTGCTCAGCAGAGAAAGGAAAACGTCAGAGCTCACCGTACAATAACACTGAATACGATAAACGGCGGCAAGCAGACGCTTCAGCACCCGCTGAATATAGATTATCAGAAACAGATCATAGAAGCGACCGGCGCTATTCCTACCGAAAACCCTGTTGTAGAAGAAGAAAAGCAGGCTGAACTTGCGGCAGCAAAAAAGCACAAGCTCAAGGATTTTGTTCTTGAAGACGACACACCCGAACAGGAAGAAGAGCCTGCACAGGAAGAAGAATTTGAGGATTATGACAGCACCGGACAGATATGGGCTGACCTTTGCGCAAGCCACAAGGGACTTAGAATAAGGCTCGGACTGCTGACCGTAATTACAGCCATAAGCGTTATAATAAGTGCGCTCAACGACTTTAATCTGTTTGCAAAGCTCGGACTCGGCGCAAGTTTCAACTTCATAAACGGAACGACCGGCGATGTCAACTCATTGATATACATTTATCTGGTACTCGGTGTACTCGGATTTGCGATATGCTCGACCGCTATCAGCAACGGCGCAATAAAGCTGTTCACAGGTAAAGCGGACTGCGACTCCGTATGTGCGCTGACTTCGGTGCTTGCTCTTATCGGAGGTGTTATTGCGCTTGTCGATGTACAGACATTCAAGCTAGGTCATTCGTTCATATATCTGTCAACGGCGCTTGTAGGACTTATGTTCAACACTATCGGCAAGATATATATGATATCCCGTGCAAAGCGCAACTTCAAATTTGTATCGGGCGACAGTCAGAAATATTACGCTGAGGTAATAGACGGAGAAGAACGTGTTTCAGCTCTCACAAGAGCGGTCGGCGACCGCCTTCCCGTAATTGCGGCAATGCGAAAGACCGAATTCCTGACAGATTTTCTCAAATCAAGCTACTGTGACGATGAAGCCGACAGAATGTCGGTCAAGCTTATAGTTGCGTCTGTAGCGGCAGGTCTTGTAGCCGGCGTACTCGCGTTTTTAAATCCGTTCGGAAGCGAATTTTCAACAAGCGGTGCAGAAAATCCTTTATACTGGGCAATTTCAGCGGCAGTGGCAACCATATCGGTCGTGGTGCCGTTCTCACTTCTGCTCGTTGTAAACAGACCGCTCGCACGCGCTTCAAAGAAGCTGAGCGAATGCAACGCCGCTCTTCTGGGATATGATGCGGCTGTAGAGTTTTCAGACGTAAATACCGTTATGGTTGACGCAAAGGCGCTCTTCCCTGCAGGAAGCGTACAGGTAAAGAAGCTCAAGCGCTGGCAGAAGAAAAACTCTGTTGTAAAGACAAGTGTTGACGAAGCAATACTTATGGCGGCAAGCCTTGCAATACATACCGACGGAATACTTTCATATCCGTTCTATGATATGACGCTCGGTAACAAGGATCTTTTGAAAAAGGTCGACAACTGTATTTACGAAGATAATTGCGGCGTTACCGGTTGGATAGGCACAAAGCGTGTAATGCTTGGCGGCAGAGCACTTATGGAAACCCACAGCATAGACCTTCCCAACAAAAAGAACGAACACAAGTACTGCCCTGAGGGGCTTGAACCGGTCTACCTTGCGGTAAGCGGAGAGATAGTTGCGATGTTTGTAGTCGGCATGACCGCAAACCCCGAGATCCGTGCCACTCTCAGTGAGCTTCAGTCCAGAGGAATAACCGTGCTTGTGCATACTACCGACTCGCTGGTAACAGTAGAAAATCTTGCAGACCTGTTTGAGCTTGACGCTTCGCTTATAAAAGTGCTCCCTCATGAAGCCCATGAAGAATACAGCGAAAGCACAAAGTACACCTCACGCGGAAACGGCGGACTCTCATGTTGCGGCACTTTCACATCATTTGCAAGAGGTGTTATGGCGGCAAAGAGCCTTGTCCGTGACTTCTCGGTATCAAAGGCGGTTATGCTGGGTACATCGGCGCTCGGACTTCTGCTGGTACTGATAATGGTACTGTTAAGACAGATGTCACTGCTTACTCCAAGCGTAATAACACTTTACAACACTGTGGCGGCGCTTGTTATGATGGCGGTGCAGAACGTAAGAAAATATTGATAATACAAAACGATGCATCATATTTACGGTGCATCGTTTTTATGCATTTTTGTGCAACTTCTACTATTATCTTGACTTTAATTCTATTTTATGGTACAATTAAACTATATTATCACTTGCTATGTTATACAGTTTGACAAAAAGGAAGGTGAGTAGCTTGTTCACCGGAAAATTTCATAAATACGCTGTAGCCGGCATCTGCCTTGCAGGAATTCAGGAGGATCATACAGCACATATTACCAAGGTCGTATCTGATGCTCTGGGCAAAAGAGGCTTCAAGGTAATGATATTCAATGCGTTCACGAATATGTACAATGACACGCCTTATTCAAAGGGTGAGGCAAGCGTATATCACCTTCTGAATTTAAATATGCTTGACGTTCTTATCCTTATGCCGGAAACCATAAAGAGCAACTGGGTATGCGATACTATAATCAGATATGCGCAGGCAGCTGAAGTTCCTGTAATTATTCTTGACGGCAAGTACAACAACTGCACGAATATTACTTATGATTACGGCGACTCACTTGAAAAAGTCATCGAACACGTCATAACAGTACATAACTGCGATGACCTATTCTTTATGGCAGGGATCAAAGGCAATTCTTTTTCAGACGAAAGAATAGAATCGTTTAAAACCGTGCTCAGCCGTCACAATATAGCCTTTGACGAAAAGACTATGCTGGGTTACGGAGACTTCTGGGAAACTCCGACCGAAAATGTGATAAATACTATGATCGCCTCAGGAAGAAAATTGCCGCAGGCTGTTATATGCGCCAATGACAGTATGGCGATAGCGGCGATGAAGACGTTCGAGGCGCACGGCATAAAAGTGCCCGATGATATAATAGTTACAGGTTTTGACTCAATCTATCAGGAGCGCCTTTACTCGACTACGCGTCTTACAACATCAATCATGGATGCGGATGAACTTGCAAAAACCGTTGCAGATACCGCTTACGGTTACCTTAAAGGTAACGAAGAGCCGACAGAAAAGCATATACATTTTGCGTTTATTCACGGTCAGAGTTGCGGATGCCGCGAGTTTGACAATTCATACACAAACGAAAAGCTTAGACGTATGAACGAATACGACCTTGCGCTGTCAGACGCCGAGAGTAAAATGGCTTCGTTGTACACCCATACGGTCAACTGCAACGAAATAGGTGAGCTTACAAAGGCAATGGGCAAATATTTCAATTACCGTTCCGCACTCTGCCTTAACGATGACTTTCTGACGGATAACTCCCCCGTGATACCAAAAGCGTATCACAGCGTATTTACCGAAAAAATGACTGCCTATGTAATAAGAACGTGGGAGCAGTATCAATATAACATTCCGTATCTTACCAAGAACATAACGCCAAACCTGGGTGAAATGCTGAAAAGATACCGTACAATTATATTTATGCCGCTTCACTTCCAGGAACAGGTCATAGGATATTATGCGGCTGTAGCCGATGATCTGCTTGTATATCCCGGCGGTTTCTACTATGTACAGCGACTTGTCGGCTCGATAAATCAGGCATTGGAAAATTTCCGTATAGAATATCTTCTGAGAAGAGCAAACAACGAGCTGTCACTGACGCATTCCATAGACCCGCTTACCGGTATATACAACCGCAGAGGATATTTTGAACGTGTAAGCGAGCTTATTATGCACGGAAACAAAGAATGTAACGTTATTCTTGTATCGTGCGATATGGATCGACTTAAAGAAATCAATGATACATACGGTCACTCGGAGGGTGACATTGCTATAAGCGCCGTTGCAAACGCCATAAAAGCAGGTTGTGGAAAAAACGGTATCTGCGCGCGTTTCGGCGGTGATGAATTTATACTTACCGTACCGTACAACACCGATAAACAGCGTGAGCTGTCACAGCTGATCGCTGAGATCCAGACGGAAATCGACAAATTCAACCGCAGTGCAGGAAAGCCGTATGAGGTGTCGATAAGCGTGGGCGGATCATACGGCACTGTGACCGGCATTGATGATATCAATGAGCTTATGCGCAATACAGACCACCTTATGTATGAGCAGAAACGCCTTAAAAAGGCAAGACTTGTCCCTGCAATGGAAGCACAGCAGATCCGGCATGAAGTAAAATCTGCCGTGCAGGACTATGTTCAGCGAATGCACGAGATTTTTGCCGATTTTGACAAGTGCACCTACTTCTATATTAGCTATATAGATTTCAAGTGGTATGTGATGGAGAACAAATGCACGCCGAAATGCCTGCTTTCGTCTTCTGTCGGACCGCTACGTGCAATTTGGCTCAGCGGCGCAATATATCCCGATGACAAGCTACTGTTTGACAGCTTCTGCCATAAGATAAAAAAATCTTTCAACGACGGTATAACAAAGAAATCGCTTAGCGTGAATATACGGCTGTGTGAAATTGAAGGTGCAACGCCTGTCTGGTACCGTATCGATGTTTATCTTGCCGGCAAAAACGGAAAAATGGAAGAAGTTGCAGGCTACATCAGAACGCTTGAAACCGATGAAATAATGAACCTCGAAATACAGGATTATTACACAACGACCGATAATCCGATAATGTTCCACGATATGATATCACAGCGCCTTAACGCATACCCGGATACAAAATTTGCGCTTATACAGTTTGACGTGAAGCGTTTCAAGCTGATAAACGAAAATTACGGTGAAGACGCAGGAACAGAAATGCTCCATTTCCTGACACGTCAGCTGAACAACTATTGTAGCAATCCCAGACTGAGCGCAAGAATGAGCGGCGATGTATTTATGTTGCTTACACCATACACGGATAAAGACGACATTTTAAAGACCGTATCGGAACTGCAACTCAATCTCAAGGGCTTCCGCGAATACAGCTATGAATTTGTATTCGGCATATATCAGATAGACGACCGCAGTATATCTGTCAGAACGATGTGCGACTGTGCCGCTATGGCAAGACAATCTATCAAAAAAAACGCTCTTGAAAGCGTTGCATTCTATAACAAGAATATGCAGAAGGCGATAAAGGAACGTAAGTTTGTCGAATCGCATATGAAAAAGGCTTTAGAAAACAACGAATTTATCATCTATCTGCAGCCTAAGTTCAGCATATCAAGCGGCGAAGCTATCGGCTATGAAGCGCTTGTAAGGTGGCAGAGTCCCGAGTGCGGAATGATATATCCCGACAGTTTCATACCGCTGTTTGAAGAAAACGGATTTATCACAAAGCTGGACGCTTATGTATGGGAATGCGCCTGCATGGTACTGCGTGACTGGATAGACAGACATTTCACTCCGCTTCCGATCTCTGTCAATGTTTCCCGCGCAAACCTTGACGATGAATCATTTCTCGATGTCCTTGACGGGCTGATTGACAAATACAGACTGCCAAAGCACTTGCTTGAGCTTGAAATAACCGAAAGCATAGAAAATGATGAAACCCTGCGTATGACAGAGAAAATAAAAGAGCACGGATTTACCCTCCTTATGGACGACTTCGGCTCGGGCTACTCCTCGCTGAACACGCTTCAGGATACAAGATTTGACGTGCTGAAGCTCGACCGTGAATTCTTCTCAACGCATATGTCAAATGAACGCGGAAAGAAGATAATAATGCACACCATCTCAATGTCTAAGGACGTTGGTCTGGGGCTTATTGCGGAGGGTGTTGAAACAGACGATCAGGCGCAGTTTTTGGAAAACTGCGGCTGTGACACGGCTCAGGGTTATCTTTATGCAAAGCCTATGCCGGTGCAGGAGGCAGAAAAATATCTGAAAAATACCGCACAGAGTAAAACTGATAATGAAGGCGTAACGCCGTAGTAAAAAATCACCCGATGCTAAAATGCATCGGGTGATTGTCGTTTTTTCATTTACATCAATGATTCCGGTCTTCCCTCAGTTTACGGCAGACTGCAAGATTTGCCGCATAATAATCTTCTCTTGACATATAATTGCTGAAAACTTTTTCATACATATAATCAACACGGCATATTTCTGGACGGTCTTTATATATACTGCAAAGATTTCCGGAAAGATATATGCAGACTCCATCGCCACGATCGTATACGGCAAGCTGTTCAACACGGTTTATATGTCTGCAGCACTCACCGCAACCGGTACAAGGAAAGTGGACATCTTCATTATTCATCTTCTGATTCATCAGACTCAAAGATTGCGTTTATATTCTCCGCAGTAGTCAGCGATTCCGGTGTAAGATTGCCGTCTTCATTAAGGATAGGCGTATCAAGAACAGATTTTATCGCTTTCGCCATCGTCATAGATGCTGCAACTACATTCTGTTCTTCTTCGGTAAATGCGCTGTAATCGGTTCCGCTCGTTTTGATTATCTCTTCAAGACGGGAAATAAGCGGCGCAAATACAGTATCAAGCTTGAGAAGTAATCTCTTGAACATAGTAGCTCTCATTCGTATACCCTTGCAGGCAACTCTCGCTGTTACTATTTCTTCCTCGTATTCCCTTGCTTTTGCCAGATTTTCGTATGCAGCATCACGGTTTGCACTCGCTTTCGCCCCTACTACAAAGCCCATTATGGCAAGAGCGGGTCCTGCAATAAGTCCGCCGAGTACCGCAGTTCCTCCGGCAATGCCCAGACCGCCTGCGGCAAGCGAACCGCCTCCGAGGAACGCAAGCGTTGCGTTTGTTGCGGCAGCTCCGCTGAGAGTTGCTATTGCCGTTCCTGTTGAAGCGGCGGCAAAGGTCATTGTAGCACCGTATGCGCCGATTGCCGTAAGAGCACCGGCGGCTGCTCCGCCCGCAAGACCTCCGGCTACGCTTGACGCCTTCATCTGCATTTCCTTAAGCTTGCTGATAGCTTGTACATCTGTATGGAACTTATCTATTTCCTGCAACCCCTGAGAATCCTTGAGGTTAACATTATGTAGCTGTTCAAAAGCGGCTACAAACGACTTGATATCTTTTTCAAGTATGTCAAGCTTAGCCTGTCCCAGAGCCGCCAGAGCATGTCCGCTTTCTTCTCTTGACGTGTTCATCGCTTTAGTCGATCTGTCTATGATTCTCTGTGCCACATCGTTTGTGTCATTGGCGTCATGCTGATCTACACCGGCTTTTATAGACTTACCTACACCGAGTGCGGCGGCGCCTATTCCGGCAATAAGTAAAAATGGTATCGGCATATTTATCTCTCCTTTACGCTATATCAGCCTCAGAAACAGAAAACTCTATATCTGATGCTAAGCTTTCAATCTGACTATTGATTATATTCAACTGTGCCGTAACTTCGTCATAACTCAGTCCGGATTGCTTAAACCAGTCCTTCTTCTTTTCGAGCATAAGCATAGTTTCCGCTGTATCTGTCATTTCGGAGAAAAGAACATTATCAACATTGAGGAAGGTTTTGCAGAATTGCAGAATAATAGACTCACTCTTTGAAAAATCTTCATCTGCATATGCCAGATTGACAAGTGTCCATGCAGTGCCTGCAGCATTAGTTTCTCTACCTCTCAAACTTATTCCGGAATATTCTTCAATCATTGCAAGCGCCCTTGCAGAGAGGATTAAAGAACGCCAGCAAAAATCATCATCCGTAAGAAAACTATCGTAATACTCACCATATTCTATTCTGAACTGTTCCGCATCCTCTGTTTCCAATTCCATAGCTTCGGCTATTGATTTGAACTTATTTATTTCACTGTCTGACTTTTCTCCGTCTGCCATAATAAAGCTATAGAAAAGCTTCAGTTTGTTATTCTTTTCTGTATCATCGAAATAACTCGATTCGAACTCAGTACAGTCATCAATATCAATATCCGATTCGGCAATTTCTTCCATCAATTCTTCTACTTGGTCGTCACATTCTTCGACTTCTTCATCAACCTTTTCCAAAGCTTCTGTTATTTCATCGTAAGTTTTACTACGGTCTTTTTTTAATGCGTCTTTACTTTCTTCGAGCGCCTGTTTCTGCGAATGAAGTTGATAAAGTCGGTCAACGCTTTCTTTATCGACCCCGAGAAAATCAATCAGGAACTTAATAACAGTTTTTTCTTCGGCGGAAAATTCGCCGTCACAACCGCCGTAGTCTATAAGATTCCATATCACCTTACCGATGTAGCTGCTTGTTTCGGATATATCATCACTGAGCAAATGCGCAATAAGCGCCATTACGGAAACAACATCACCTTCAGCAATGCCCTTCATTTTATCTTCGCACTCCTGAACAACCTCATTGACATCATTCTTTTTTTGTATAAACATCTCTACATAATTATTTTGAGCAACGTTCATATCGTTGTCATTTTTGTATGTAACCTTCTCAAACCACTCACGTTCTGTATCGCTGATTTTTCCATCAGCTCTCAGAAAGTAGTAATACAGCTTGATCTGTATTTTATCTTCTTCGTAAAGATAAACTGACATTTTTACTCTCCTCCGTTTTTTTATTTAAAGCTCAAAGGCTTTATTACTGTTCATCAATGCGTCAAATCCTTTTTTGTCGCTATATTGCACTTGCCCGCCCAGCGCCTCGGTTATCTTGTTTGAACCTGCTATAAACCCGTCAATATCTCCTATACAAAGAGAATTCTTGATTGCGTCAAACGAATCGTTAAACACTTCCATCTTATCCTTGAGATATTGGTTGATCATATCGTTCAATTGACTGCGATAGGCTTTTATAAGTGCTATGTGCTGTTCGCATTCCTGCTCAACACGTATACGTTCTTCCCGTGCAAGTCTGGCGTCTTTTTCAAAAATGTATGAAAGAGCACTATAGCAAGCAGAGGCAACCGCATAGCCTATCATGCCTCCCGCCATACCGGCAAATAAGCTTACCGCATTAACCCCTGTTCCGAATAGACCGGCTACATAACAACTGCCGTACATAGCACCGATAGTGCCTATACTGTCTTCCTGTAACTGATTCACGCACTCTTCACCGGTAATTTTGCCATCGAAATATGCATAAATCTTTTTTGCCGAGTTTACAGTGAAAGTTGCAATTGTACCCGGAAGATTAAGCGGGGAATTTGCAAAATTACGAATTGCGGCTTTACTTGAATTCTGGGCAAAACCTTTTATCAGCGCACCGCCTGCGCCTGAGACATATGCTGTTCCTGCCGCTCCTGCGGTATCCTTTGCAACATCTTTCGCCGCTTCTTCCGATTCCTTATCGCCTTTTATACATGCAACAAGATTCTTCACAAGCGAAACCGTACCGCCGACACCGGCGCCTATCGCCGCCGACTCCAAACCCGCACGATTTGCAACCTTAATAACATCTCCGGCAGTAGAAAGCAAAGGATGCGCTGCCGCAGATCCGGCACCTTTTGTTGAAACCGTACTCTTGCGGACATTATTTTTAATTTTTTCGCATCTTTCGATCTGCTGTTTTATCTTTTCTATTTGTTCCGGATTGCCTTTTTCGGTCTGTGCCTCCAGTTGTTTATGGAGCTTTTCAAGCTGCTTGTCGGCGGCTTTTATTATTCCGTCATATTGATCCGACGGAACATCTATTTTATTATCCGATTCAAAATACTTGTCATATTTTTTTGATCTGAGTTTATCGAAAGCTTCTTCGGGAGTTTTACCGACAAACTTCATCTGTGAGCCGCTTCCCTCGATTATATGACCGTTTTTATCAACGTCGTAATGATCTACCCGCTGATCGTTTACTTTTCCGAGGTCGTCGGTACGGACTTTTCTTGTAGGATCACCCTTTATAGCTCTTTCAGCGTTTACTCTTGCAGTTTCCTTGACCTCTGCGGCATATCCGGCACGCTGCTTCATATTGGAGTATTTGTAATCCGGATTTATCTTGTGCTGTGATATAGACTTAAGGCTGTCATGGAGTTTAATTCCGTTTTCGTTATCTATACCGTTATATGCTACAAGATGTTCTTTGATTGCACTTCCGTAACGATTTCCAACGTCACCTGCAACACCTGTTATTGCTCCGTTTTCTGCAATTTTCTGAACCTTAGACTTTTCACTCATTAAAACGCCTCACGATATGTAATGCTTTTGAGAATATTGAATTGCATTATTCTTTTTGTTAAATTAAATAATATCACTTTTTAAATTGAATTTCAATTGTTTTTCGGCAATTCATACAATATATACTTATTTCTCAAGCTGTTTTTGTTCACAATGACAGCGGTTATATTGCTTTAATATATTCTCCGCCTCGTCTTTCACCCTGTCTTTCAACCACTGCGGTGAAACGACCTCACAGTGACTTCCGAACCCCATCACAAAGCACATGATATTCTCCTCGTTCTGCATTGTGCAACGAAGCTCTGTTGTATCTTCGTCTATCGGCGTAACTGTCTGATCTCTGCCGTAGATACGTTCACGGGCAAGCATCGCATATCTGCCGTGCAGCAGCATAACTATCTCATACCATTCGCCGTTTTTTTTCATACCGAAATCGTCAAGATAGTCGCTTTCCTTGTATGTCGCAAGAACTGTAAAGCGGTTTTCCGTGACAGCCATCGACTGAATACGGCTCAGCTTGAAATAGCGGATCTCGTATGACTTTTTATCATACCCCAGCCCAAACCACGCATTGTTATACATAAACAGCTTATACGGATCGAAGCGGCGGTGCGACACCTTGTTTGACAGCGACAGATAATCCATCTCAAGCTCTTTTCTGTGAGCGATGCACTGCGCCACCGTATCATACCGTCTGCTAAGCTCCTGCTCGTCAACGGCAAGCGGAAAACGGTTGGCAACGGATATTTCCTGCGGCTGTTCGTGCTTTACCGCCGCAAAGACCTTTCCCATCGCTTTTTCATAATCGCTTGAGTAAGGAAAATCGTTGCGGCTCTTAAGATATTCCGCTCCGGAGGATAACGCACGCTGTTCAGCTTCATTGAGCCTTACCGTAGGAATCACGCTCTGCGTTATCAGACGATATCCGCCGTATTTGCCGGGGATACCCTCTATATAATAACCTGCCATTTCAAGCTCTGTGCGGTACTCGGCTATATTACGGACGTTTGTTTCAAGGATTTCCGCAAGCTCCTGACCTTTATACACTCTGCCAGAGCTTAAGATCTGCAGCATTTTAAGGCAGTTTGACGTTTTTCCCATTGCCGTTCCTCCGTTTGTGTATATCATAGTATATATATAATTATACACTATTCATGTCAGGAATTCAATCGCTTACAGCCGTTCAAGGAACTCCTTCTTCTTTTCTGCAAATTCTTCTTCCGTAAGTATACCGTTTTCTTTCATTTCGTGAAGCTGTTTTATCTGATCCATTACAGCCTGCGGATCTTCCTTCTTTGCAGACGCTGTGCTTGAATGATTCTGCATATTTGCCGCCGCCTGCGACGCTTTGTCCTTGAGATTTTCTGCCGCACCTGCGATGCTTCCTGCGGCATTATGTGCCATATTCTTTATGCTGTCGGCATTCACTGAACCTATCGCAGACTTTATTCCGTCAGCGTTTATTGACGGCAGAGATACGCCCGCAGTGCCGTTTTCATCTTCGGCTGAGTTTACTGCGTCAAACACCTTGTTGCCCTTAAGTCCTAAGAACTGTATTACCGACATCGCTATAAGGGCGAGCATAAGAATAAGTATTATCCAGAAGCCTATCAGATAGTTAAGCTCTACCTTTGCGGATACTCCCGTGCCTGCGGTCGCTCCGCCTGCCGCCGCATTCACTGCCGATGCCGCAGAACCGGGCGCTATGAACAGGCAGACGATACCTGCCACCGAGCCTATAGCGGATATAATCTTTCTGAACGGCTTTAACTGCGGGATATAACAGCTTGCCGCCACTGCCGCAAGACAAAGTATAAACGCAAAGCCGAAAAATCCGCCGCCCGTCACAAGCGAAAAGCCGTTCATCGACTGATCGGCGCTTCCGCCGCCGAATCCTCCGACAGAAACCTCCGCCTTGACCGACATAAAGGGAAGAAACAGTGCAAGAATTATCACAGCACATATAATTCCCATAAGATTTTTAAGTATAAATTCCTTGTTCATTATCATAATAACGTCCCTCCCGAATTAAAGTCCTTCTCTGTAATATTCCTCTTTCTCACATATTACTATGTTTCCACTGCCGATAAGCGTTGAAGAAGATATTTCAGCATCTGAATCAAAATTGAAGTATATAACATATTTTCCGTCATCATATAAACCGAATGTACCGTCATCTCTGAGTGTTATATAATCGCCGTAGTTTTCATACAGATAATTGCTGAAAGCTCCATATGTTACATAACCGTCAAAATCCGTAAAGAAAGATATTATAGGACACTCAACCATAATAGCCTTGCCTCGTCCTATAACCGGGTGTCCGTCAATATAGTCTTTCCTGCAATAGTAGATATCAAGACCGTCTTTTTCGTAGCAGGCATAATACCCGGTATAAATGCTGGCTGTAATTCCCCATACGTCGGCAAAATCGTTGTCAAAATAATACTGTATATTGTCCGGAAGCGCTATTGTTCCGTCAGTAACAGTTGCAGGAACTTCTGGTTGTGTTTCGGCAGGTGTTGTTTCCGGTGCAGGTGTTGTCTGCACTGTAGTTTCGGGTGTTGTCTGTGCTGTTGCCACCGCTGTTGTCTGCGGAGCGGTCGTTGTAGCTTCCGGCACTTCAGAAGGTTCTTCATCGGAAACATCGGGTACGGAATAATCCGCTCCGTCCTTGTCGTAGATACCGCCGAAAAGCCCGCTGCCGTTTGCCTCAGTCACGAGCGACATCTGCTTTTCGTTTACGTTTGCTATGCAGGTGTCGCTGTAGGTCTGACCGCCTGCAACTATTGTAAGTATCAGCTTTCCGTCCGCAATATCGTATGTACCCTCGTCGGATTGTGCCGTGACCGTGCCGTCTGCCGCCGTCTGCTTATATGACAGCTCCTTGTTGTCCTTGAATCTCAGCTCGTATGTGCTGTCGCCTGCTTTCTTGTACCAGGCACCGTAAATGTTTACGGTGTTCAGCTCCATTGTTGCACTGACAGTCGGACTGCCGTCCCCTTTCTGACCGCTTATTACAAAATAGGCAACCAGTGCGGCGGCTATTACTGCAATAACGACACCCAGTACGATTATGTTGCTCTTGTTCATTTTTTTCTGTTCCATACTTATTCCTCCTTGTTTTTCTTTTTCAGAAGTTTTCTTATAGTCCTCTCCGAATAGTTGTACTCAGTGGCTATCTTATTAAGCGAATCAGATGTGCCGTCATAGGTTTTTTCAGCCTCCAGTGCGACATATTCCTTAGAATAAAGCCGTGTGGGGAAATTTATCTGACTGCCTTTCATCTGAGTGTACAGCTTAACGGTATTTTCAAAGCCGATAATCTCACATATCGTCCCGTATACGCCGTTAAGCGATTCCGATTTGTTATTCTTATCCATAGCAACTCCCGCAGAAACTGTAATTGAATGTATTATTTTTAATTATACTACTGCACAGCGTATCTTTTCTTCTGCCTTTTTCCACGCAAAAAGACTTGGAAAAGAGCTTTGAAAACCGCTTGAAAACACATTGCAATGTTCGTTTTTCAAGTATATTAAACCACCGTTTGCCACATTATTTATGTATGGATTGAAAACTGTTTGGAAAAAGGGATAAAAAAATTCCCGACCTGCCATAAAACAGATCGGGATGTATATCGGGTCTTACTTTGCCGCATGGGAGGATTTTATCATAATCAGCATACTTCTGAACTGAACGCTCAGCATATCCGAAATCTCATTTTCGCTGAACAGACAGATGTTGGATGAAAGCAATACACCTATACCGTAGGTAAATATCCAGACGTGCCTGAATAAAGTCATAGCGTCCTCTTTTGAAAGCGAGTAATCGTTCATTATATACTCAATGCACTTGTCAGCTGTAACGCCAAGCATAGAGGAAAACATTTCCTCGAAATTGAAAGTATGATCCTGTTCCTTCATAAAAAGAAGTCTGAACAGCTTCGGCTTTTCCTTTGCAAAAGTAATCATCTGAATGCCGACCTGCTTGAATGCCGGCATATCCGGAGTTTCCTTTTCCGCATACAGTCCGAACACTTCCATAGCCGATTCACGGACGCACTGTTCAAGCTCATCCATATTTCTGAACGCTGTAAAGATAGGGCGTGTCGATGTTCCCATAGCCTCTGCAAGACTTCTTGCATTCAGTGATTCAACACCGCTCTCGGCAACTATTCCGAGCGCTATTTCGGTTATCTCTTCTCTTGTATATTTTGCCCTGGGTGGCATAATATCACCTCGTGATATGGATTTTTCTGTAACGCTAGTTGCGCATTATTCATATTATATCACCGCTTTTGCATACTGTCAACCGTTTTATATTATCTCTTCAAGCTGTTGAAAAAACAAACAAATGTTTTTTACAGAGTAACAATAACAGACATTGAATCGTTTTAAAACTTAACATTTTATGTTGACATATGGCGCCTGATATGTTACTATAATAAAAGCAACAAAAAGGTTCAGGAGGAAATTATTATGGACACACAAAGCAACTATCCTCAGCAGTATGATCAGCCACAGCAGGATCAACAGGCATATAATCAGTACGACCAACAGCAGTATCAGCAGACGTACAACCAACAACAATATCAGCAGGTATACAATCAGCAATACAGTCAGCCGTATCAGTACGGTCCCGCAAGACAGCTCAACACGCACAGAGGACTGCTGAAATTCATATTGCTCGGTATCATTACATTCGGAATTTATCCGTTGGTTTTCTTTTCAGGAATTTCAGAGGATATAAATCTGGTAGCAAGCCGTTTTGACGGCAAGAAGACAATGCACTTCTGCCTTTTGTTCTTCCTGGTAGGACCGATAACATTCGGCATAGCGGATATAGTATGGTTCCACAACCTTTCGTCCCGTATGGGCAACGAGCTGACAAGAAGAGGCATTCCTTATTCGTTCGGCGCAGTTGATTACTGGCTGTGGAATGTTCTTGGATCGCTTATTCTTATAGGTCCGCTGGTTTATATACATAAGCTTGCAAAAGCGTCTGTACTTATTGCTCAGGACTACAACACAAGAGGCTAATAGACAGAGATATAAAACCGACCCGGCTTTGATACCGGGTCGGTTTATTTTTATTATTCCGTTTCAGTATTTATCTCATCTCTGGTAACAGTCGCCTCGTGATTATAAAACTTCTTAAGCTCGTCTACCGACATATAGTCGCCTGTGAGCTCGCCTTTCTCGTTGATAAGATACTTGCCGTTCCACGGTGCCGCCCACAACCACACCGCATTGTCCCTTGCCATTATATCGGGGTCGGGAGCTTTCGCACATTCCGTGAGTGCAAGCATACGCTTGTTTAGCGAAAGTGTGTCAGTAGCGTACATAGCCGCAAGATGTGCCGTATCGGTATTATCATACACATCACAGCCGATTATATCGACATAATCGTCACCGGGGAACATCTGCGGATCAACATCCGCAGTATATACCCACAACAGATTTGACAATCCGTAAAGCTCGTCAAACCGCCTGTGCATTGTCTGCCACAGCCATTTATACGTCTTGCTGTTCTTCTCCCACCAGTACCAGCCGGCATTGTCGGTCGGCAGAGGCGTAAACAGCACAGTAACGCCGCTGTCCTTGAGCACAGAAAGCTGTTTTGCCACAGCGTCCATATCCGACAGCACAGCATAGCATTCCTCGGATATTGTTTCATCTTTAAGAAGAAGTGCCAGCGACTCTTCATTCATTACTGCGAGATCCTCATAGTCACTAATCACCGAGCCAACATCAAAACTGCTCTCGTCAAGGTAGAACGTTGTCTTGCCTACCGGAGTATACCAGTACCAGGTATAGGATACTATGCCGCCGTTCTTCGCCCACTCCTGTGCAAGCTGTATATCGATATTGCTCTTCACAAGCTTTGAACCGCTGGCCGTATAATATCTCAGGTCGCTGACCCTTATTGCAGGAAAACGTCCTGTGTTTCTGACTATAGCGTCTATCTCGGTGTTAGTGTTCGGTGTGACATTCTGTGCGGTAAGCGTTTTCTTGCCGTATATTCTCTTGAAATAATCCATAAGAGCTATACGCTCGGTATTCACGTCTTTCCCGGATATCCACGTTCCTGCATCGCTGTACCGCTTATCGCTTGCCCTTTCGGTATTCTTTACCGTTATCTTGTCAATAGAAACGGTATTTTTGACCGTCTGTAGCGTCACCTTATGCTTTCCCTGCGTAAGATACACCGGACACAGCGAAATTTTTTCAAACGTATCGCTCTGCACCACATTGTATGCGCCGTACAGCTCGCCGTTTATACGCTTATAAACTCCGTTCTCACTGTTGATCTGCTTTTCGCCGTCGATCGTCAGCGTTATGCTTCCGCCCTCTTTCGACAGTGCGCTTATCGAAATATCATAGAACTGAGTTGAAGAAACATCAAGCTCAAACGACGCCTGCGTATACGCACCGACAGTTATATATCCGTCACCGCTGTATTTCTTGCTGTCGGATATAAGTTTGGTATCGGGTATTTTCTCGGCTTCAAGCGTATAACTGAACGCCGATTTATTCAGCTTATATTCCTTTGTGGTGCCCTCCGTGACAATATTCGCCTCGGGTACAGAGCTTTCCTGCACCGCTGTAGTTCCCTCACCCTGTGCAGAAGAAATGTCCGTGTAATCTATCTCAGTACAGCCTGCAAGCGTCACTGCCGCAAGCATCGTCGCAAGCGTGCGCACCGCCGTTGTTTTCTTAATGTGCAAGTCAGTCCTCCTGCTTGATAACCACTATGTCGCCCGACTGTATCTTGTCCGTGAACTTCGCACTGCTGCCGTTTACGCTGAGTGCAAGTCTGCGTGTGGGATTTTCAATATCGATATCCGCTCTTTCAAACAGGTCGATAAGCATATAAGGCGTCTTACTTTCCTTTTCGGGAAGATCGGTCGGAACGCCGTTGAATATTATTGATACAAAGTTGCCCTGTTCTTCTGCCGGCTCAGTCTGAACTGCCGTATATGTGTTTTCGTCGGCTTCTGTCACCGGGACAGCCGATGCTGCCGTACCTTTTTCAAACCCGAGTATATCGCCGTTTTTCAGTATATAGTTCTCAGACCGGACCTGTCCGTTTACATACACCTGCGCCGTATCGGTATCTCCGCCGTACTGCATAAGAAACGCTCCGAGCGTTCTTGCATCATGTATTTCAATATTGTCAAGCGGCTGTATCTCATAGTCCCCGCCGACTTCCTTGCCGCTTACATATGCACGCTTTCCCGCAACCGCATTTTCACCGCAGAATATGACTCCGACTTTAGTCAGATCATCTGTATAATCGCGGATAAATGCGTGCGCATTTTCGCCGTTTACCGCAGGAACAAGAGTGATATCATCACCCTGTTTTATCTTTGTTGTAAGTGCGGCAGGTTTGCCGTTGACCGTGATTATCGCAGGTGTGAATGCAGTGCCTTTGATTATCTTCGTTTCGCCGTTAAGAGTGAACTTAAGCCCTGCTCCGCTGTGTCCCATTATCTGAGAAGTTCTGAAACCTGCCGAGCCGAGCAGTTCAAACACGCTCAGCGACTTTGTATCGAATACTCTTACCTGTTCGCCGTTGAGCGTCACAGTTGAAAAGTCGTACGCCATATTCGTGCAGGCTGTCACTGCAATGCCGACAGGGGTTACATATTCCGGACCCAGCTTTCTGCCGCCTACATCAACGTTTTTCATAAATTCCTGACCGCCGACCGCTACTCTGCCCGGGTCAATCCCAAGCTTCTCAGCGAGTGCGTCGGTAAGTCCGTTAGCCATACTTCCGCCGCCTATAAGGAACATTGCGGCAGGGCTCTGACCGTTTGCGTCGCACACCGTCTGACTTATCACATCCGCAAGGCTGTCTACAGACGGACTGCATTTCTCGAAGAAATCCGCCTTTGATATAGTCTGCTCCCTGCCGAATATATCACGATATGTAATGCTGTCCGTATCGCTGCTCGCCTGTATCTTCATGTTCTCAGCCATATTGAAGTCAACAAAGAATTTCCTTACTATATCCTCGCTTATCTCATCGCCTGCAACTGTCGCCATTGCATAGGCAACTATAGCTCCGTCACGAGCAACCGCAATATCCGATGTACCTGCGCCGATATCAACAAGCGCAATGTTGATAAGTCTTATTTCGGGCGGGATTATCACGTTCATAGCAGCTATAGGCTCAAGCGTCATACTCTTTACCTTAAGCCCGGTCCTGTCGGTTACGGCATATAAACCCTCTACAACAACCTCGGGCAGGAATGCACCGATAAGGTCTATCGTCACCTTGTCGCCTTTGTGCCCTTCAAGGTTTGCCATTGCATAATCGTCAAGATAATAATGGACTACCGAATGACCGACGCAATAGAAAACCGCTTCTTCATCACGGAACTTCTCGTCGATCCCGCTTTGCGCCTTCTGTATCGTTTCGCATTCCATGGTACGTACCATATCCGCTGTGATAGTGTTCTTATCCGAAACGTCAAAATCCATCGACACACGGTAGGTTTTGAGCGCACGTCCTGCGGCGGCAACCGACACCTCTGTAAGCCTGATGCCGTTGCGCTGTTCAAGCATTTCCTTTACAGTCCTTGCAACCTTTGCGACCTGCTCTATATCCTCGACCTGTCCGTCTATCATAGCGCGCTTCAGGTGCGGAACGCTCTCGGTATCGGTCACATGGAAGGTTTCGCCGTCCATAAAACCCAGTACGCCTACGACCGTCCTTGTGCCTATATCAAGCGCAAAAACCGTATCTCCCTGCGGTTTCAGTGTCTTTTTAGCAGATGCTGACGGCTTCTTTGCCGTAGTTTTCTTTGCTGTGCCTGATTTAGCTGTGGTCTTTTTATTTTCGCTTGTATTTTTTGCGGCAGATTCTTCTTTTCTCGGTCTGCCTCTTCTTTTAGGTGCCGGCATTAAATTTACTCCCTTTCATTAAAAATATAACAAATCGTGTCATAAATTTCGTAAACCCGTGCAGGTTTACTTATCTTTTGATTTTTAGGTTTTCGGCATTTCGATTTTTGCCGATACCGATTTTTCATCGGAGCTTTCACTAATATAATTACTGCTGATTATAATTATAATTAAATTTCCGGAATATTTCAACCTTTTTTCTGTTTTTTATCGCAAAAAAATTGAAAATATCGTCAGGATATGATAGAATAATAACTGATATGGGATATTTGCTTATCCAAACAGGAAAAGAACAGAACGCATGAAGAAGGAGAATATATGGAAATTTCAGATTTTGTCGAAGAAATGCCAACGCCGATCCACGATTTTCTTGTAAAGAACAGCAAAAGTCATACGATACGCTGTTATATGCCGGGGCATAAAGGAATGGAAAATCCGCTTGATATTACCGAAATCGACGGTGCAGACAGTCTTTATGACACAGATACGAACGGCGGAAAAGGGATAATAGCACAAAGCGAAAAAAACGCGTCAAGGCTGTTCGGAAGTAAAAGGACGCTGTACTCCTGCTCGGGAAGTACGCTTGCAATACAGACGATGCTTACTCTTGCAAAGCTGAGAGGAAACGGCAAAGATCATATTATAGCAGGGAGATATTCGCACCGCAGCTTTATAAACTCCTGCGTTCTGCTTGGACTTACTCCGTCATGGGTATACCCCGAAGAATATCTCAGTGCCGCAGTTACCCCTGAAAGCATAGAGGCTAAAATCAATTCAAGAACGCTTGCAGTGTTCATAAATTCAATAGATTATTACGGTGGAATGAGCGATATTTCAGCAATAGCAGAGGTATGCCATTCTCACTGTATACCTTTGCTGGTTGACAACGCACACGGCGCATATCTTAAATTTGCACCGGTAGATCTGCACCCTATGACGCTCGGTGCTGATATGTGTGCGGACAGCGCCCACAAGACATTACCCGTGCTGACGGGCGGCGCATATCTGCATATAGCAAACGAAAAATACTGTTCTATTGCAAAAGAAGCAATGGCGCTTACAGCAACCTCAAGTCCGAGCTATCTTATCCTTGACAGCCTGGACAGATGCAACAGGACAATTGCCGACAAACCGTTTCACATAGCGGAAATCTGCAACAAGATAACTGCACTGAAACAGCACTGTGCGGATATTGGATATATACTGTCGCCGAGCGATTATATGAGGATAACATTCGACTGTGCAGCGGTACATTCGACCGGCTTTGCCATGGCTGATATGCTGAGAGATTTTGACATAGAGTGCGAATATGCGGACGAATACCGCTGTGTAATGCTGTTCGGAAGCGCAACCACGGACGTGGATATCGAAACGATAAAGACGGTTCTTACAGCGAACACTCCAAAATCGATATTTGTAAGAAACCTGCCGTCCCCTCCGATACATATCAGGACCCATACCGCCTGCTCGCCGTCAAAAGCATTCTTTTCCGGAAAGGTGAAACTTCCCGTTATGATGTCGGTGGGCAAGATCTGCGCTACGGCGGCGGCTCCTTGCCCTCCGGGAATACCGCTGATAATGCCGGGCGAAACGATAACGATAGATGCGGCAAGGACGCTCCGTGACAAAGGCGTAAGTGATATTTCGATTGTAGTATAATGTGCCGCAAAAATATAGCATAAACGCCACAGATCATATAAATTCGTAATTTGTCCCTGATTTGCGGTATTACCTTTACTTTAAGGCGAAAATGTGATATAATTATTCTGAAAAATCAAACTTACAAGGATAACCCGGTACAGAAAGGACGGTAATCTTTATGAAACTTATATATGCGATTGTAAATAATGATGATGCTCATTCGGTTTCTTCATCGCTTACTCAGGCAGGTTTTCAGGCAACTAAGCTTGCATCCACCGGCGGTTTTTTAATGTCGGGCAACACCACGTTTCTTATATGCTCAGAGGACGATAAGATAGATGAGATAATCTCTATAATCAAGGATCACTCACACAAGAGAAAACAGTTTGTTCCATCTGCGGCGTCTTACGGTGTCGGCAGTTACACAAGCTTCCCTGTTGAAGTATTTGTCGGCGGCGCAACTATCTTCGTAACCAACATTGAGAGATTTGAGAAAGTCTGATGCCGGGCGATATTGACAGCATAAAACTGTTCGGAAAACAGCGTGAAATAGCTCTGCTGTCTGAAATGTCGGAGAACGACCGACTTCCTCACGGAATAATGCTTACCGGTGAAAAGGGACTTGGCAAGCGTACTCTCGCAAAGTGGTGCGCTATGCTGTACCTGTGTTCCGCACCCGAAAACAATATGCCATGCGGTAAATGCCGGAATTGCCGTAACATCATTTCGGGCGAACACGCAGATGTTATATACGCAAAGGGAGAAAAGTACACAAAGGACAGCGTGCGTGACAATGTACGCTTTGCCTCTACTCTTCCGAACGACTGCGATACCAGGGTCTTTATCTATGAGGATTGCGAGGAAATGACGGAAGAACAGCAGAACGTACTGCTGAAAGCTATTGAAGAGCCGTCAAGGCACAACCGCTATATCTTCACCTGCTCGAACACCTCGGCAATTCTGGAAACGATAATGTCAAGACTTGTGACGATTCCCGTTTCGGAAATGACGCAGGACGAGTGTGTTGCCTGCCTTGAATATAACGGATGCGACGGTGACAAGGCTAAACAGTCGGCTGAGCTGTACGGGACAAATCCCGGCAGGATACTCGGCATACTGTCCGACGAAAAACGTATAAAGCTTTATGACACAGCGGAAAAGCTGATCGATGCGCTGGAGCGCAGGGACGAATATTCAGCAGCCGCAGTCTTATCGGGCTGTACGGCAAGAGAGGAGCTTTCCTCTGTCACTACCATACTGTATGAGCGTGTTACGCAAACTCTGCGCGAGCTTGAAACAGGTGAAAATTCATCGCAGGTCGCACCGCTCAGAACGCTTACGAAAGCAAGGCTTTACCGTCTTTATGAAGTGCTTTCAGAACTTGCGCTTCTTGACGGAACGAATATAAATGTAAAGCTGATGCAGGCATATATGCCGGCAAAGCTGTTTGGTGTACTTGAATAGTCCACCTGTTATGAAAGGAATATAAATGACTGAAATTATAGGCGTCAGATTCAAAGATGTCGGAAAGATATATTACTTCTCTCCCGCCGGCAATAAAATTGAGTGTGGAAGTCACGTTATAGTGGAAACAGCAAGAGGTGTGGAGTGCGGTGAGGTCGTTATCGCAAACCGCAAGGTTGAGGACAGCAAGGTCGTACAGCCTCTCAAAAGCATAATCCGCATTGCAACGGAAAAGGATCTGGAAACGCAGAAGAAAAACCGTGAAAAAGAGCAGGAGATCATGAAAGTCTTCACTCAGAAGATAGCCGATCACAAGCTTGATATGAAGCCGATCGATATAGACTGCACATTCGACGGAAGCAAGATACTGTTCTACTTTACCGCCGAAAACAGGGTTGACTTCAGAGAGCTTGTAAAAGATCTGGCATCGGTTTACCGCACAAGAATAGAGTTACGTCAGATAGGTGTTCGTGACGAGGCAAAGATGCTCGGCGGACTGGGCATTTGCGGAAGACCGTTCTGCTGTAAGACTTTTCTCGGAGAGTTCCAGCCTGTATCGATAAAGATGGCAAAGGAGCAGTCGCTGTCGCTTAATCCGACAAAGATCTCAGGCACTTGCGGACGGCTTATGTGCTGTCTTAAGTATGAGCAGAACTGCTATGAGGAACTTCTTGCGATAACTCCCAAGGTCGGTGCGCTTGTTGAAACCGCCGAGGGCAGAGGTATTGTCGAGGACGCTAATCTACTGACAGGCGTGCTCAAGGTAAAGCTTGACAAGAATCCGGATGCCGCCGCTACGGCATTCAAGAGAGAGGATGTAAAACTTCTCAAGGACGGCAAGATAAGGATCAAGAAGGAAGAATTCCAGGCGCTCAAGGGTCTAGAGGACTAGCGGGCGGCGAGTCGCCGCTGACAATTCCGCCTTTTATGGCGTTTGCAATTGGCAATCGGTAGCGATACGGCGGGCGGCAATGTGCCGCTCCAAGTTCTGCCTTTAAAAGTGTTTGCAATCTGCAAGCGGTAGCAAAACGGCAGGGCACACAAATCAATAAATTGAATATAAGCAGTCATAGCGGTTAGCGATGACTGCTTTTTTATTGCGGCAATGTGCCGTTCCAAATTCCTCCTTCGGAAATGTTTGCAATTGGCAATCGGTAGCGATACGGCGAGGTTACACAAAGATGTATTTTATTCAATTAGCAGGAAAACCGCTGTCATAAGACGGTGATTTTTTGTGTTGATCGATAAATTCCCGTTTGACTTTAGTATAATTTTACTCTGTTTTTATATATTCACGGTAGCTGTTTTGTTTGTTCGGTGCTATTATAGCTAAAAAATCACAAATCAAGGAGCAACTATGACCTACGAGGAATATACAGCGAATTATCCCGGCGGAGAGGAAGCGTTAATATCAAAGTGCAGGCTTTATGGAATGAACGACGATGTTCCGAAGAAAACGCACATAACGGTAATTGCTTCCGCAATTTCGCTTGGCTTTATCGGGGCTGCGGTTGCAGCCGGTGTTACAGGTAACGAGGGACTTGTCTACCTGATGATTTTCGGCGGAATTATAACTATATTCGCCTACATAGTCAAAAGAGCGCAGTTTGATACAATGAAACGGGCTGTTGCTACAAGATGAAATTCACAAAGGGCTGTAATATAATGATACCGATAGAGGCAAATTCTTCTGCCGCCGCACTGCCCATTGTCGGCGACGCACTACAAGCTTGCGGCAACTTTTGTGGCAATGAAAGAAAAGGACGGGATACTGACTGATATTGCCACCGAATCGGCGGAAGTAAGAACGGCATATTATTATCTCAAACGCTACAAGATGGGGTACAGGGACTGGGACGTAATGAACGGCGGAGATTGCAGGATAACGCCGCTCGGAAAGCTCACCCGGACCCAAAAAACAAATACCGTGCGGAATATATGGGTAAGGTCAGCACTGTGAAATTTCCTGCGTACCTGAATTACATCAACGACTGAACACATATGTTTTTATTCTGACAACCTGTTTGACAAACAGTCTGTTTGATAGTATAATGGAAATATATCAAGCTTTAAGGAGAACGGAATGAACATAGGTGTTGACTGCGACGGCGTACTCACCGACCTGTCCGAATTTATAATCGAATACGGCAAGAAGTGGTTCAGGCGTGAACCGGATAATCCGTCGGGATACAGGGCTACCGAGGTTTTCGGTTGTTCAAAGCTGAGCGAGGCTATGTTTGGCGTCCGTTATTTCTTATCATACTGTAAAAATGCGCATCCACAGGAAAATTCGCTGAGTGTTATAGAAAACTTCAAGAAAAACGGTCACGGGGTGTATCAGATAACCGCAAGACGTTTTGCGGCATACAAAAATCCGCTCGGACTTTACAGCAAGAAGCTGTACACCGACTGGATACGGAAAAACAATTACAATTTTGACGGTACTTATTTCTGCACCGAAAAGGATTCAAACGGGGACAAGCTGAGAGGGTGCAGAGAATACAAAATTGATATAATGATCGACGATAACCCGAAAGTGTCAACGTTCTTAGCCGATAACGGCATACAGGTATTGCTGTTTGACGCACCTTACAACCGGGGGTTGGAGCACAAGAATATCAGACGTGTGCATAATTGGAAAGAGATAGGGGAAATTGTCGGGTCAATGAATAATGAATAATTGCGGTGTGCTTTGCAAGGATTAAAAATAATGCCGATGAGTTTTCATCGGCATTTGTTATATGCGGTTTTAAGCGAACACGGTGAAATTATCGTTTTCGGCAACGGGCTTTCCGTCGGGGGTGTCACTGTACTCTATGCGGTAATCTATGCCGTGCTCTCTCAGCATATCAAAAAGCGGAGCGTACATATCGAGAATACGTCCTGCGTTTTTTGCATTCAGCCATATACGGCTGTTTTCTTCGCATTCGGGCGGTGTCGGCAGTGAATCAAGCACGGGCATCAAACGCTTTAATATCTTCTGCTCACGGTTTGTGAGAATGCGCCTGTGAAATATCATCTTCATAAAGGCGACTATATCGTATTCACGTTCTTTATGCGGCACGAACACACGGATATATCTTGCGTAAGGTTCGCCGTTCACACGGTGGTCATACAGCATATCCGGACGTTTTCTGCGGGTAACCTCAAGGGCGGTTTCTTCCTGCCATTTTGCAACGGCATCGTGCGCACCTGTCAGCAGAACAGCGGGAACGGCTCTGTCGTGCCATATCTCCGGACGGGTGTACTGTGGGTGTTCGAGTAAACCGTTATAATGGCTCTCTATGCTGTAGGCATCGCTGTTGGGAAGCACTCCGTCCTGAAGTCTAGCTATCGCATCGGTCAGTATAAGCGCAGGAAGCTCGCCGCCGGTCAGAACGTAATCTCCTACCGAGATCTCCTCCGCATTCAGCTCGTCAAGCACTCTCTGGTCAACACCTTCATAATGTCCGCAAAGTATTATAAGGCTGTCCTCTGCGGCAAGCTCTTTCACAATATCCTGCGTCAGCACTCTGCCCTGCGGCGACATATATATCACACGGGGAGAAGTATCCGACTCCTGCTTTATTGCGGTTATGCAGTCATATATAGGCTGTGCCTGCATGACCATACCCGTGCCGCCGCCGTAAGCCTTGTCATCGACACGGTTGTGCTTGTTTCCGGCATAGTCACGGATATTGTGACAATGTATATCTATATGACCTGCTTTTCTTCCTCTGCCGACTATGCTTTCCGACAGGTACGATTCGCACATATCGGGAAAAAGGGTAGCTATATCAATCCTTATCATAGGTTCTCCGTTTATTCTTCGTCAAACAAGCCGTCAAGCGGTCTTATAACAAGATAGCCGTCATCTATATTCTTTTCGAGCAGAACCTCAGGAATTGCAGGGAACATCAGTTCCTTGCCATCGGGGGTCTTAAGCTCGTATACGTCCGCCGCACCGTGCTGGTATATGTCGGTGACCTTGCCGTAAACCTTGCCCGTATCTGCGTCACGGACTTCTAGGCCGATAAGGTCCTGAATGAAGTTTACGCCCTCGGGCAGTTCCACATCGTCACGATCCATATACAGCATTTTGCCGACTATCGTCTTAGCCTCGTCAACATTATCTATACCGCCGAGTTTAAGCACGGCGAGAGTTTTATGGGGACGTGCCTTTTCGACCTCAAGCTCCTGCTTGTCCTTTCCCAAAAACAGCCTGTCAAAGCTGCATATTACATCGGCACTGTCGCAGTAATACTGTACTCTGACTTCGCCGCCAAGCCCTTGTGTCGCTACTATCTTACCTATCTCAAGAAACTGTTTTCTCATACTTTCCTCACTTGCTCATTATTTCAAGAATGTCTGCGGGCTTACGGGCGATATACTTTGCGCCGTTGTCACGAAGCTCCTTTTCGGTGCGAAAGCCCCACAAAACTCCGCAGGAGGTGAAGCCTGCATTTACGGCGGTTTGCATATCTACTCCGCTGTCACCTATGTACAGCACCTCGCAGGGCTGTACGCCCAGCTTTTCAGCTACATCAAGCGCACCGTCGGGGCAGGGCTTCGCCTTTATCCTGTCGTCAAGTCCTCTTATATAATCGAACACACCGCCGCCTAAAAAATGCGGAACGACCTGCTGTGCTATATCGTGCGCCTTGTTGGTTATGACGCCGAGTTTCATACCTTTTTCACGGGCGGAACGTAAAAGCTCGGGTATGCCGTCATAGGGGGCGGTCTTATCCTCGCTGTGAGCGGAATAATACTCCATAAACATAGCGAGCGCCTGCTCCTTATACTCCTGCCTGTCGGGCGGCAGGCAGCGCTCTATCAGCTTAGGTATGCCGTTTCCGACAAAATATTTGTATTCGTCTATCGTGTGGGTAGGAAATCCTAATTTGCACAAAATGTGATTTGCGCTGTCGCCCAGATCGTCAATCGTATTCAAAAGCGTACCGTCAAGGTCGAAAATAAGTGCTTTATAACTCATAAAATACCTCTTTTTCTATGCTGTTTTCTATAATATTATATAGCTTAACGGTTGTTCTGTCAACCGAGATAATATATTAAATTGCGGGAATTTGCACAAAAAGTTATTGATTAAATGCCGTTATTATGCTAAAATCGGTACATACGGCAAGATGTGTCGTAAACAGGCTTTGCATAAAACATCAAGAAAGGAAAAAGTTATGAGCACAAAAATGTACATAAACGGAAGTGACAGAAAGGGGCATATAAACCCGGAGATCTACGGTCATTTTTCGGAGCATCTGGGCAGATGTATATACAACGGTATATATGTCGGGGAGGACAGCAGTATTCCGAACACGAGAGGCATCAGAAACGATATAGTCGAGGCTTTTAAGAATATTAAGATGCCTGTCCTGCGCTGGCCGGGCGGATGCTTTGCGGACGAGTATCACTGGAAGGACGGAATCGGAGAAAAGTCACAGCGCAAGAAGATGATAAATACCCACTGGGGCGGAGTGACCGAGGACAACAGCTTCGGCACGCACGAATTCTTCGATTTCTGCGAGATGGTAGGCTGTGAGCCGTATCTGTCGGGCAATCTCGGCTCGGGTACTGTGCAGGAAATGTCAGAGTGGATAGAATATATCACCTCGGACTGCGATTCGCCTATGACGCAATTAAGAAAGAAGAACGGCAGGGAAAAGCCGTGGAAGCTGAAATATCTCGGAGTCGGAAACGAGAGCTGGGGCTGCGGAGGAAATATGTCGCCTGAGCAGTATTCCGCACTTTACAAGCAGTATCAGACGTATTGCAGAAACTACGGCGACAATCATCTTTATAAAGTGGCGTGCGGACCGAGTGCGGATGATTATAACTGGACGAAGGTTATAACAGAAAATATCAAGCCGTGTCACACTAATGCGGTGAGCCTGCACTACTATACTGTGCCTACGGGAAAATGGGAAGATAAGGGCAACGCTACCGGATTTACCGACGAGGAATATTACATAACGCTTGAAAAAACGTGGTATATGGAAACTCTTGTAAAGCGTCACTGCGATATTCTTAATGTAAATAATCCCGAAAATAACATAAAACTGGTTGTAGATGAGTGGGGAACGTGGTATAATGTAGAGGAAGGCACTAATCCGGGATTTTTATTCCAGCAGAATACGATGCGTGACGCTATGGTGGCATCGATCAATCTGAACATTTTCAACAGCCACTGTGACAGGGTCTCTATGGCTAATCTTGCGCAGGCGGTGAACGTTCTTCAGGCGCTTATCCTTACGGAAGGCGAGAGAATGATACTGACACCTACATATCATGTGTTCGACCTGTACAAGAACCATCAGAACGCAGAGCTGTGCTACAGCAGTATAGCGGACGAAAAGCAGGAGGGATATAATCTTCCCGTTATTTCGCAGAGCGTATCGGTAAACAGCGACAACGAAATGACTTTAACGGTTTCAAACTGCTCGCTTACGGAATGCAGGACGATCGAAGCGGATATATGCGGATTCAGTTTTGACTCTGTAAGAGCAAGGATACTGAGCGCAGAGAGCAATGCTCACAACACCTTTGACGAGCCGGAAAACGTTACGATCACGGAATTTGACAAGGTAACAAAGAGCGACAGCGGAATAACATTCACGCTTCCGCCTTGCAGTGTTGCTGAGATAATTCTTTCATGAACGTCTGCAAAAGATGTCTGCTGAGCCGTATGAGTGCCGAGGCGTTTCAGAATATCAAAGAGAATATAGAACTTATTCCCGATGAGAAAAAAGCTGATGAAGCGCTGTACAAAAAACGTCTTGAAATATGTACGGAGTGCGACTGCCTTATAAACGGTATGTGCAGTAAGTGCGGTTGTTTTGTGGAGATGAGGGCGGCTTATGCTGTCAGCCGATGTCCGCACGAAAACAAGCTCTGGTAAGTGAAAGGAAAAAATGTTATGGCTAATATGAAAAAGCTCGAGCGTGATTACGGCGATATTCTGTGGACCGGCAAAAAGTGCATAATGGGTATGCCTATCTCATTTACAAGATATATACTTACGTCAAGCGTATTATATACGAAGGTGGGATTTCTCAATATCAAGGAGGACGAGATCGAGCTTTACAAGATAGTCGACAAGACTATGAAGCTGTCACTGGGTCAGAGAATGGTAGGATGCGGTACTATCGTAGTAACGTCAAGGGATTGCGATACTCCGAACAAGGAGCTTAAATCCGTCAAAAATCCGAGAGAGGTAAAGAAGATTCTTGACGAGGCGGTAAAGCTGGAGCGTGACAAGTATATGGTAAGAGGCAGAGATATGGTCGGTGCAAACCTGCACGGTCACGGCGATATGGGCGATGACAATCTGCACAGCGAAGATTTTGACGAAATGGCGGATATGTAATTGGACAAGATAAAGGAAATATTTAAAATGGCTCTGCACCCTTCACAGTGGAAGGAGCTTTTCACAAGATACCGTGAGATAATAATGTATATTATCTTCGGGGCGCTTACAACGCTTGTGTCGATAGTGACATACTTTATAATCCGCTGTATATTCCCGAGCGAAGAAAGCGTACCTCTGTTTTTAAAATGGACGTACAGGCTCAATTTCAGCGGAGGGGATTCTTCAACGGTATTGCCCAACATCATATCGTGGATAGTGTCTGTGACATTTGCGTATATCACGAACAGGATATGGGTATTTCAAAGCAAGGTAAAGGGCTTTGCGAAAAATGTCCTGCAGGCGCTGTCATTCTATGCGGCAAGACTGTTCACGCTGTTTGTCGACCTTATAATAATGTTCCTGCTTGTAAATCTTCCGGGCATCGAGAACGGGCTTTATGAGTTCTGTGCTAAGGTGTTCTCAAACATTGTTGTACTGGTGCTGAATTATGTTTTCAGCAAGGTGTTTGTGTTCAGGAAAGAGAAAAAACAATAAGCTGTATAAAACTGAAGCGCAGTCTTTTTGACTGCGCTTCAGTTTTCACGATAAAGTAAAAAGGACTGTGCAAATGCAACAGTCCTCTTTTTTCATTACTTGTCAAGATTGTACTTCTTCTTGAACTTGTCAACACGTCCGCCTGTGTCAACCAACTTCTGCTTTCCTGTAAAGAAAGGGTGGCACTTCGAGCAGATTTCAACCTTTATATCCTGCTTGGTTGATCTTGTTTCGATAACCTCGCCGCAAGCACACTTGATAGTGGTGGGCTGGTAGTTAGGGTGGATACCTTCTTTCATGCTGTCACCTCCTGACCTTTAGAATTGATCTAAATTACAGCTTTCGCCATGATTTCAGAATACTGCGCTTTCACGCTTAGGTTACTATTATAACATATACAAAACTGTTTTGCAATAGTTTTTTCAAAATTTTCTGAAACTTGTGTATTAACAGCTTGTTCAGCCTACTATCTTTGTGAAATCTGCCGAGAGCTTAACCTGCTTTTCAGCCGCATCTTCAATGCTTGTGCCTACTGTTGTGTAGTAGAGCTTGATTTTAGGTTCAGTACCGGAGGGTCTTATTACTACGCTTGCGTTATCCTCAAGGTAGAATGTGATAACGTTTGACTTGGGGAGCGTCAGCTCTTCTGTCTTGCCGCTTTCGTAATCTGTCTTTACGCTGAGCTTGTAGTCAGCCTTGCCGATAACCTTAAGACCTGCAACAGCGTCAAGCTTTTCGTTTCTGAGAGTATCCATAATAGCGTTCATCTTCTTCATACCTGTTTCGCCCTCGAATGTGAAGGTATCAAGCTTGTTGCAGTAGAAGCCGTAGTCGCTGTACATCTTTGCTCTTGCCTGTACAAGAGAAATACCCTGTGAACGATAGAATGCCGCCATCTCGCAGATAAGCATAGATGCTACAACAGCATCCTTATCTCTTACATAAGAGCCTGCAAGGTAGCCGTAGCTCTCTTCAAAACCGAAGATATATCTGTTTTCCTCGCCCTTTGCCTCTAAGAAACCTATCTGCTCACCGATGAACTTGAAGCCTGTGAGGACTTCTCTGAGCTCTACGCCGTACTTAGCGGCGATAGCCTTTACAAGATCGGTAGTAACTATAGTCTTTACTGCAACGGGGTTTGCGGGCATTGTACCTGCGGCTGTACGCTCCTTGCAGATATATTCGAGCAGCATTGCGCCTACCTCGTTACCTGTGAACAGAACGTAGTTGTCGCCGTCGGGAACTGCGATACCTACACGGTCGCTGTCGGGGTCGGTAGCAAGCAGTAAGTCGGGCTTTTCTGTCTTGCAAAGCTCAAGACCTAAATGCAGAGCTTCCTTTATCTCGGGGTTGGGATAGGGGCAGGTAGTAAAGTTGCCGTCGGGCATTTCCTGTTCCTTAACAACTACAACGTTGTTTATGCCGATTTCCTTTAAGATACGGCGGACGGGCTTGTTGCCTGCACCGTTAAGAGGAGTATAAACGACCTTAAGTCCGCTCTTTGCGCAAAGCTCGGGGTGGATGGACTGCTTTTTAACGTTTGCAATATATTCGTCAATAACATCCTGACCGATGTACTTTATTTTTCCTTCGTTTACGAACTGCTCAAAGTCGCCGCTCTTTACGTCTGCGAAGATATTGAGCTTCTCAATCTCGCCGAGAATCTTTTCAGCGGCTTCAAGAGTAACCTGACAGCCGTCGCTTCCGTAAACCTTGTAACCGTTGTACTTTGCGGGGTTGTGGCTTGCGGTAACAATGATACCTGCATCACAGCCGAGCGCTCTTACAGCCCAAGAAAGCATAGGTGTGGGCATAAGCTCTGTGTAGATGTTTGCTGTAATGCCGTTTGCGGCAAAGATAGAAGCAGCGTGCTTTGCGAATACGTCAGACTTTATTCTGCTGTCGTATGCAACAGCAACCTTAAGATCGCTCTTGCCTGTGTTCTTGAGGTAGTTTGCAAGACCCTGAGTAGCCTTACCTACGGTATAAACGTTCATTCTGTTTGTACCTGCGCCGATAACGCCTCTCAGACCGCCCGTACCGAATTCAAGATCACGGTAGAAACGGTCGTTTATTTCTTCGTCCTTGCCCTTTACGCTCTCAAGCTCTGTCTTTAAATCGGGATCCTTGACTGCTTTTTCAAGCCATTCGTTATAAAGCTCTGTAGTGTTTGCCATAATAGTCTGTCCTTTCTGTATAAAACGGTAGCACAGTTTGCTGTATTTAAAAATTAGGTAAATATAGCTGTGGCTAACCTAAAATTCCATTCACCAACAGTATAACATTTTTCCGCCGTAAATGCAAATAAAATCGTAAAAATATTATAAAATTTTTTGGAATCAAAAATTCCCGTTTTTGTTGAAAATATACCTAAAACGTTGTATAATCATTACATAGCAATCACTTAAAATGATATGAAACGGGTGTAAATATGTATTCTCAGGTAAACGGTATGGGACTTTTCGGTATGAATGCCTTTAAAGTCACCGCTGAAATAATATCCTCAAGAGGTCAGCCGTCATTCGATATAGTAGGTCTGGGCGACCTTGCGGTACAGGAAAGCAAAATGCGTATAAAAGGCGCTCTTTCAGGTATCGGCATAGCGATAAGCGGTCAGAAACTGACGGTCAACTTAGCTCCGGCGGATGTACGCAAATGCGGCTCGCTGTACGACTTCACAATAATCGCCGCCATTCTTGCGGTAAACAATATAATAAACGACGATTTATCGGACTGCGCCTTTATCGGAGAGGTTTCGCTCGGAGGCTCGCTTGTTTTCACGGGCGGAATTATCAGCATGGCGATAGAAGCCAAGAAATGCGGTATAAAACGGCTGTTTCTCCCTGCCGAAAACGCTAAGGAAGCGTCCGTTGTCGAGGGTCTGTCCGTATACGGCATAAGCCATATTTCCGATCTTATAAACCATTTCACAGGAAAGAAGCGTATATCGCCCGAACCTCCCTACGTTCCGTCCGCAGAGATGTTTGAAACGGAGGACTTATCCGATGTAAAGGGTCAGGCACTCGCCCGTCACGCTCTGGAGGTAGCCGCCGCAGGCTTCCACAACGTACTTCTCATAGGTCCTCCCGGCACGGGAAAAAGCATGATAGCAAAGCGTATACCGTCTATCCTTCCTCCGATGACCTTTGACGAAAGCATTGAAACAACAGGAATACACTCAATAGCGGGTATGCTCGACCGTGAAAAGCCGATAGTCACGGTACGTCCGTTCAGAAGCGTATCACATACCGCCTCGGCAGTCGGTCTTATCGGCGGCGGAAGTATCCCACGCCCGGGTGAAATATCACTCGCACATAACGGAGTGTTATTTCTTGACGAGCTGCCGGAGTTTGACCGCAGGACGCTCGAAACGCTCAGGCAACCGCTTGAGGACGGAGTTATAACCATATCAAGAGCGCAAGGGTCGGTGTCCTACCCGTGCGATATTATGCTTGTTGCCGCAATGAACCCCTGCCCTTGCGGAAACTTCGGCAACCCGAAGGGGAAATGCACCTGCTCTCAGAATATGATACAGAATTATCTCGGCAAAATAAGCCGTCCTGTTCTTGACAGAATAGATATACAGGTGGAAATGCCGCAGTTATCTTACGAGGAAATAAGCAGTGCGAAAAGGGGCGAGCCGAGCAGTGCCGTGCTTGAACGTATAATGAAAGCAAGAGAAATACAGCAAAAGCGTTTTGCGGGTACGGAAATACGCTCGAACTCCAAGATACCTCCTGCATATCTTCATGAAATGTGTCCTATGGACGAAAACGCAAAGAAGATGCTCTCCGACTGCTTTGATAAAATGGGGCTGTCGGCAAGGGCATATGACAGGATACTTAAGGTCGCACGCACCTGTGCTGACCTTGCAGGAAGCGAGATAATAAGGCGGCAGGATATATCCTCGGCGGTAAATTTCAGAAGTCTTGACAGGAAATACTGGGGCGCAGGGAAATAACCGTCATTTTGCCGCTTATCATATTCATATAAGGCGGTGAAATTTCGGACAAATCAGCCTCGTTTTTACCGCCGCAGAATTATAAAAACGCCGAAATTTTTCTGTCGGCTTGACAAAAACGAAATCAAAATGTTAAAATAAATACAGTCGAGTAGCGAAAGCGTAAATCCGGACACGGATTTACGCTTTATTTTTTTGCCAAAAGAAAGGAATATAAATATGGAACAGAAAAAAGTAAACAGGCTCGGGACAGAGCCTGTAAGAAAGCTGTTGCTCAAAACGGGGCTTCCCGTGATACTCTCAATGGTATTGCAGGCGGTCTACAACATAGTTGACAGCGCATTTGTAACGAATATGCAGACAGGCGGCGAGGCGGCATTCAACGCTCTGACGCTTGCCTTTCCTATGCAGATGCTTATGGTGGCAGTAGGTATAGGCACAGGTGTTGGAGCAAATGCTCTTCTTTCAAAATCTCTCGGACAAAGCGATAAGGAAAAAGCGAGCCTAACCTCCGGCAATGCGGAATTTCTTGCGCTTATAATATATGTTGTTTTTCTGCTTGTCGGGCTGTTCGGTGTTGAGCCTTACATCCGCACGCAGACGCAGGACGGGGAAATAGCGGGAATGGCGGTCGATTACCTTACGATATGCTGTACAATGTCATTCGGCATCACATTCTTTTCGATATATGAAAAGCTGTTGCAGGCAACGGGCAGGTCGCTTTTTTCGACGATAGCCCAGATAGCAGGCGCTGTCACCAACATAATACTCGACCCGATAATGATATACGGTCTTCTCGGTTTTCCGGAAATGAAAGTAAAAGGTGCGGCTCTCGCAACGGTTATCGGTCAGATAGTTTCTCTTGTCACCGCTCTTATCTTTCACATCAAATTCAACACGGAAATAGTAAAAAAACTGCGTTACAAAAGACCCGATATGAAAATTATCAAAGGTATATACTCTATAGGGCTTCCGGCTATAATCGCACAGGCGCTTATGTCGATAATGACCTACAGTATGAACGTAATCTTAGGCTCGGTAAGCGTGGGCGCTGTCACCGCCTACGGACTTTACTACAAGGTACAGCAGTTCTTCCTGTTTGCCGCTTTCGGTATGCGTGACGCAATAACTCCTGTTATATCCTACGCTCACGGAATGGCAGACAAGGTCCGTATCAAAGACGGCGTAAAGTACGGAATGCTCTACACGCTTATAATAATGGCGCTCGGCACAATACTTATTGAAATTTTCGCCGTACCTCTCGGCGAGATGTTCTCGCTTTCGGGCAACTCACTCAGGCTATGTACAGACGCAATGCACATTATTACAATAAGCTTTGTATTTGCAGGAATGAATATCGCATTTCAGGGCATATTTCAAGCGATCGACGGCGGTTTGCAATCGCTCATAGTATCGCTCTTAAGACAGCTTGTGCTTGTACTGCCTGTAGCGTGGGGATTTTCGCTGCTTGTTCTCGGCGGTGCGCCGGATATGCTTATGTGGTGGGTGTTCCCGATAGCAGAAGCTATCTCCGCTCTTGTTTCCGTTATCTTTATGATCAGGCTTAACAAAACAAAAATAGCCGTGCTGAACTGACAAAAACAGCCCACTGATTTTACACAGTGGGCTGTTTTACTATATTCTGAAATTAACTCAATCTACAAGCTCAGGATCAAATGTTTCGTGCCACGGAAGTCCCCACTTGTTCAGTGCGTCCATAAACGGATCGGGATCGAATTCCTCGATGTTGTAGACGCCGGGCTTCTTCCACTTGCCTGTCATTACCATCATTGCTCCTATCATAGCGGGAACGCCGGTCGTGTAGCTGATAGCCTGCGAGCCGACCTCCTTGTAGCATTCCTGATGGTCACAGCAGTTGTAAACCTTGTAGTGTACTTCCTTGCCGTCCTTCTTGCCTATGCAGATACAGCCGATATTGGTCTTGCCGACTGTTCTCGGACCGAGCGATGCAGGGTCGGGTAAAACTGCCTTAAGGAACTGGAGCGGTACTATCTCTCTGCCCTCGTACATAATGGGCTTGATAGATGTCATACCGACATTTTCAAGGCACTTCAGATGTGTGAGGTAGCTCTGTCCGAATGTCATAAAGAAACGGATACGCTTGATACCCTTGATATTGAGTGCAAGCGATTCAAGCTCCTCGTGGTGCAGAAGGTACATATCCTTCTTGCCGACCTGCTCAAAGTCGTACTCTCTCTTTATCTCCATAGGCTCGGTTTCTACCCACTTGCCGTCCTCGATGTAGCTGCCCTTTGCGGATACCTCACGGATATTTATCTCGGGGTTGAAGTTTGTCGCAAACGGGTAACCGTGGTCGCCGCCGTTGCAGTCGAGAATATCAATATAATTGATCTCGTCAAAGTAATGCTTCTGGGCATAGGCGCAGAATACACCGGTTACACCGGGATCGAATCCGCTTCCGAGAAGTGCGGTTATTCCTGCCTTTTCAAACTTCTCTCTGTATGCCCACTGATACTTATACTCAAACTTTGCCGTGTCGGGATGCTCATAGTTTGCAGTATCAACATAGTCTGTCTTTGTTTCAAGGCAGGCGTCCATTATTGTAAGATCCTGATAAGGGAGCGCAACGTTTATTACTATGTCGGGCTTTTCCTTATTTATAAGCTCAACGAGCTGAGGAACGCTGTCTGCGTCTACCTGTGCAGTCGTCACCTTAGTCTTTGTGCCTTTTTCTTCAACCTGCTTTTTCAGTGCGTCGCACTTTGACTTTGTGCGGCTGGCAATGCAGATCTCAGTGAAAACCTCGCTGTTCTGACAGCACTTATGAACTACTACTCCGGCAACGCCGCCGGCACCTATTATCAATGCTTTTCCCATCTCTATTTTCCTTTCCGTTCTGCCATATGGCAGACAGTCACTTGAGTTACAAGTAGATTATACACTATCGTGTGTAAAAAAACAAGCAAATATTTATATACTGCATACAAGCACACCGTAATCAAACGGCGACAGCTTTATCGTCTTTTCTTCGCTCTCGTGGGGCTTTCTGAGGAATTTCGGGTCGGTGTATTCGCCTTTCATATAGTCGTCAAGCTTAAACGTCTTAGGATATTTCGACTTGTTCAGGAATATAACGGCTGCCTCGCGGTTGAGCTTGTCAATCCTTGCAAATACACATTCTTCAGGCGTACAGCTTAAAAACTTCATTTCACCCTGAGCGAACGCCTTGCTTGACTTTCTTATCACGGCAAGCTGTTTTGTGAAGTCTATCATATCAAGATTTTCCTTACCCCACGGATAGCAACGTCTGTTGAACGGATCCTTGTAGCCCTCAAGTCCTGCTTCATCGCCGTAATATATGCACGGCACACCCGGCAGGAAGAATTGAAGTACCATAGCGCATTTAAGCAATGAAAGACCGTAAACGTACTGTTCCGGAGAAAGATAGCGTTCAGCCTGCCATTCTCTGTCGTGCCAGCCTACATCCTCGCCGGCAAGTCTTGTCAAAATACGCTCTGTATCGTGAGTTGACAGGAAGTTCATCAGCATATCGGCACTGGGCTTGGGGTAATGCTCAAGTATCGTCATAACTCCGTCCTCAAAGCCTCTTGCATCGCCGTACTTGCAGTAGTTTATGATAGCTTCCTTGAAAGGATAGTTCATAACGCTGTCAAGCTGACCGCCTATGAGATAACGTCTGCGGACACCGTAGCTCTCCTTGTTGGACGCATCCTCCCATACCTCGCCGTAGATGACCTTATCGTCGCCCTTGGCTTTTACAGCCTTATTGAGATTGTCAAGGAATTCATCGGGAAGCTCATCGGCAACGTCAAGTCGCCAGCCTCTTGCACCCTTGTCTATCCAACGCTGTAATATACCGTTATCGCCGCAGATGTATGCGGTGTAGTCAGGGTTGTTCTCATTTACATTAGGCAGAGTTGTAATGCCCCACCACGATTCATAATCGAAAGGATAGCGTGAGAAGCAGTACCAGTTTTTATATTTGCTGTCGGGATCTCTGTATGCGCCCTCGTGATCTCCGTATCTGCCGAACTTGTTGAAATAGATACTGTCTGCGCCTGTATGCGAGAATACACCGTCAAGGATAATATCTATGCCGTGCGTTTTGGCTTCCTTGCACAGATGCTCAAAATCCTCGTCTGTACCGAGCATAGGGTCGATATGCTCATAACAGGCGGTTGAATAACGGTGATTTTCGTGGGATTCAAAAATAGGGTTCAGATATAAACAGGTAACGCCTAAGCTTTCAAGATAAGGAAGCTTACTTTCTATACCCTTAAGGTCACCTGCAAAGTAGTCGTTGTTGCGGATTATGCCCTTATCATCGGGGCGGAAGAAAGGCGTATCCTCCCAGTTTTCATGCACTATTCTGTCCGAGGGCACATTTTCGTGCTTTTCGCCGCTGCGGCAGAATCTGTCGGGGAATATCTGATACATAATGCCGCCCTTTATCCAATCGGGAGCCGCCATATCCTTATCAAAGACGGTAAGCTGGAACAGTTCGCCGTTATCAAGAACGCCTGCTCTCGCTCCGCTGCGCTTCACATATCTTCGGTTTCCGTCTATCATCAGCGAAAAATAGTAATGATGCAGTCCGATGTGCTGAGGGTTGAAGTTACAGGTGAACACGTTGCAGTCTGTTGTGCTGTCGGTTATCTCGAGCGGTACAAAACGTTCTTTTTCACCCGGACGGAACATTACGAGAGTAGGGTCTGTAACGTGCCATTCCTTAGGAAAACGCAGAGAAAACGTGCTGGGCTGAAACTGTCTTATCGCTCCGAACGGGCTCTTGTAGTTCAGATCAAAGCAGTCGAATATCGGAGTATCCATTAAAAACATTCCTTTCGGATTAAAATCGGAGGGGTTTTAATCGGGTTTTAAATACCCGAAAAAGTCCGTTGATTACAACGGACTTTTTGCTGTATGTCGGTTTATTGATCAAAATAACTTCCAGATGTCACGCGCATAATCTGTAACGGCACGGTCAGCAGAGAAGATACCTGCGGAAGCGATATTTGTAAGGGACATCTTGTTCCACTGATACTTATCCTTATAAGTTTCGCTTGCCTTGGCCTGCATTCCTCTGTAGCTGTCAAAATCAGCAAAGCACATATATCTGTCTGCGTGACGCAGTGAGTTTGCAACTTCTTCAAATGTAGCGCCGTTGATGCCCTTGTACATCTTTTCGAGCACGCTCTTGATAACAGCGTGTGAGTTGTATATCTTTTCGGGGTTATAGCCCTCAGCCTTGAGCTGATTTACTTCAGGTGTCGACATACCGAAGATAAAGATGTTATCATCGCCTACGGCACCGTGGATCTCAACGTTTGCACCGTCATAAGTACCCATTGTAAGAGCACCGTTGAGCATAAGCTTCATATTACCTGTACCGGAAGCCTCTGTGCCTGCGAGAGAGATCTGCTCTGAAATTTCGCTTGCCGGCATAAGTATCTCCGAAAGTGTTACCTTGTAATCTTCAAGGAATACAACAGCGAGCTTTTCATTAAGCTTGGGGTTCTTCTTGAGCTCTTCGCCTATGCACCAGATCATCTTGATTATCTGCTTAGCCATATAGTAGCCGGGCGCTGCCTTTGACGCAAATATATATGTCTTGGGAACAAAGTCGGCATCAGGGTTATTGAGCAGATAAAGGTAATCTGCGATAATGTTCATTGCATTTAACTGCTGACGCTTGTATTCGTGCAGACGCTTTACCTGTACATCGAAAATACCGTTGCAATTGAGCTTAGTGCCTGTTGTATTGTATACATACTTTGCGAAAGCCTGCTTGTTAGCCAGCTTTACAGCGGCTAATTTATCAAGAACCGCCTTGTCATCCGCAAACTTCTTGAAGTCTGCAAGCTTTGACGCATCCTTCTTGAAGCCGTCGCCTATGCACTCGGTAAGGAGGTTCGTAAGTCCCTGATTGCTTGCAAGTAACCAACGGCGGTATGCGATACCGTTTGTAACGTTCTTGAAGGCATCGGGAGTAACAGTGTACTGATCATGGAATACGCTGTCCTTGATGATTTCGGAGTGGAGCTTAGAAACGCCGTTTACCGAGCTGCTTGCAGCACAGCAGAGGTTAGCCATCTTTACACGGTTGTCAAGAATTATAGACATTCTTGTAACCTTTTCGCTGTCGCCGTTTGTTACTTCCATAAGATGAGCGCAATAACGGTTGTTTATCTCAACTATAATAGCGTAGATTCTGGGGAGTATTCTCTGCATAAGGTCAACATCCCATGTTTCAAGCGCTTCTGCCATAACAGTGTGGTTTGTATAAGCAAATGTATTTGTGATGATGTTCCACGCTTTATCCCATTCATAACCGCAGTCATCGAGCAGTATTCTCATAAGCTCGGGGATTGCAAGTGTGGGGTGTGTATCGTTTATATGGATAGCTACCTTTTCGTGCAGATTTTCAAGAGTACCGTAAACGTTCATATGACGCATTACGATATCGCCTATAGATGCAGCGCTCATGAAGTACTGCTGACGCAGACGGAGCGCCTTACCTTCAAGGTGGTTATCATTGGGGTAAAGTACCTTTGTAAGTGAATGTGCGATATTATTTGCACCGATAGCCTTTGCGTAATCGCCCTGATTGAACATATTCATATCGAACGACATACTCTCTGCACTCCAAAGACGGAGCTTTGATACGCCCTTGCTGTCGTAACCTGACACATACATATCATAAGGAACAGCGTTTACCGTCTTATAGATAACGTGGTTTACGCTGTGGTAGTTCTGCTCCCACTTCTCGTGGATCTCACCGTCAAAGTGAACTTCGATAGCCTGGTCGGGTACGGGTACGAGCCATGCTCTGCCGCCGGGTAACCATTCATCGGGAAGCTCCGTCTGCCAACCGTCGATGATCCTCTGCTTGAAAATACCGTATTCGTAAAGGATAGAATAGCCTGTTGCGGGAAATGCACAGGTTGCCAGTCCGTCAAGATAGCAGGCTGCAAGTCTTCCCAGACCGCCATTACCGAGTCCTGCATCGGGCTCTTCTTCGTATATATGCTCAATCTTTACATCGAGCTTCTTGAGTGCCTTTGCTACTTCGTCCTGCATACCGAGGTTGTAGAGGTTTGTCTTTAATGAACGTCCCATAAGGAATTCCATTGAAAGATAGTAGACCTGCTTTCTGCCCTTTGAGTTGCAGTCGGTCATGAACATTGAGCGCTTTTCCTTAAGGTAGTTTACAACTATCTTTGATAAAGCCTTGTAGATCTGAGTGTGCGTTGCTTCTGCGGGTGATACTCTGAAGTCGTATTCCAGTACCTCCGTCAGCTTACGGGTTATTTCATTTTCTGTAAACGGTGAAGTCATATAAATTTTTCCCTTTCTTCCGGTCCGATTTTCTTACAGTCTAATTATACAACATACATTATCCTTATTCAAGGCTGAATAAAATATTTTGTAAATAATAAAGTGAAATTGCACTAAAATCAATTGCCGATTTTATGCAATTTCACAATAAAATTTTTCCTGTTAAGGATTTATTTACTGATAATTGACAAAATGCGTGTTACATACACGTCACGCCTTTATCTTAAACGCCTTTAAAATGTCGTTTTTATCCTTAATTTTTGACAATATCATCAGCTTGTCGCCTATCTCAAGAGTGGTGTGACCTCTTGGGATTATCAGTTCGGTTTCATTGCGGATAATAGAAATAATATTGAGCGTCAGCGGTATATCCATTTCCATAAGCGGAACATTCTGAAGTGCGAACGTATCATCAAGTACTATCTCAAACACGCCCGCCTTACCTGCGCCGAGCGGAAGAAGCTCCTTTATCTTACCGCTGTCTATCTCTCGCTCAAGCTGACCTGTGATGTTATCGGTCGAGCTTACAACGATATCAACGCCGAGTTTTTTCAGCGCGTCAACGTTTTTGGGGTTGTTGACCTTGGCTATCGTCTTTTTCACCTGATAGAGCCTTTTTGCAAGTTGACAGGCAACAAGGTTGTCCTCGTCACGTCCCGTTACGGCAATTACGCTGTCAGCGTCAGCAACGCCTGCTTGTTCAAGCACAGAAACGCTCGTACCGTCACCTCTTATGACTGTTATGTTAAGGTCGTTTGCAAACTTCTGACAAGCGTCCTTTTCCTTTTCAACAACAGATACATCGTATCCCTTTTCAATAAGAACCTTGGTAAGATAGTAGCCTATCTTTCCGCCGCCTATTATAAGCGAGTGCATTTTTTAAATCCTTTCTTTTACTTTCATCTGTCATATAGCCTTTGAGAATATCAGCTTGTCGCCCTCTCGCATAATGATGTTATAATTATCCACTATCTCCATAGTGCTGTCCGCCCTGATTATCGCATACAGAGTTTCGTTCTCCTCGTATTCTATGTCAACGGGAGTCATACCGATAAACTCCTTAGGTATTTCCATTGTTGTGAAACGCACCATGTGTGAGCCGAAACTTACATACTTTTCTTCAAGCATAGGCTTGATTGCAGAACAAATGGCTTCAACCGTAAGCTTTGTAGGGCAGACGGTTTCAAGTCCGAAATGAGCAAAAATATCTCCTCTTTCAGGGTCAAGGATACGGCTGATAACTTTCTTTACACCGTAAACCTCTTTTGCAAGCTGAGACACCATTATATTGGTATTATCATCGTCGGTTACGGCGCAGACAACGTCGCAGCTTTCAATTCCTGCCTTTTTCAGATTATCCTGATCTATCGGCACGCCGCATAACAGACTGCCTTTGAAATCAGGGTCGAGCATTTTATCCGCCTCTGCCGATGTCCTTGCGATTATTGAAACGTCAATACCCTCTTCGCAGAGCGTATTTGCAAGACGCGAGCCTACCTTTCCGCAACCAACTACCAGTACGTTCATTAAAAATTCAACTCCTCTCCGGCACGCAGGTACTGCAGCCTGTCGCCGAGTATATCTTTCATTATATCATAACCTTTTCTGCCGGTGTTGTGGCAGGTGTAAATGCTTCCTGTACGCAGTTTTAAAAGTTCCTCTGCCGCACGTGTTATATTGCCTTGTGATGAGATCAGTTTACCTGACTGATTTGTATAACCGAAACAGCCGACAACCGACAAAACCGGTGCGTTCCAGAGCCGTTTTGCTGTATTTACGATACCGGCAATGCCTGTATATGCTCCGCCTGTCAGGATAACAAAACCGTCACGTCTTCTTTTCGGGAAGCATACCGCAAAGCATTCTTCCGAAAAATCGTCGGCAACATAGAAACCTTTTTTCTTTATATAATAATGCCTGTCGGTTTCGGCGGACTTTTCTTTCTTATCTACAGCGACAAGATAAAAATCCTTACAGATTTCCGTGAAACGCTCAAATCGGAAAATATTATATTTATCGCTTTTGTAGAACGATTGCGGAAGTCCGTTCCTTACACGCAGAAGTTTTTCCTTTTTAGCGCAATCTGTCGCCGCATCTTCTCTTATAAAAATGCGCAGGTCTTTATTTTTACGGACTGCCGTTTCGACGCCACCCGTGATATCATCGCTGTTCAGCGGTAATATAACAGTATCCGACTTGTCGGTGGGTACGCCGAGCCGTTCGGCATTGCTTAAAAACAGCGCTGATGCACCTGTGCCGAAAAGTATTCTGTTGTCACCGTGTTCGATGTACAGGCAGATCCCGTGTTCGTTGAACAGCTTTGAACCGGCTGTTTCATCGTCTGACAGAGATACTATTCTCAAAAACGACATTCCTTTCCGTATATTTTAAGGCAATACCGTAAAATTCTGTGTGGTGTTGCCTTAATATATTATCACATATTCGTTTAAACTTCAAGCTTATAAAGCCAAAGAACAAAAAATGACGGCAGAACTTTCATTCTGCCGGTGAAATTCAAATAAAACGAAACAAACTTAAGTAAGGAATAAAAATGAAAATCAGATATTCAACTGTCGCCGGTAGCAATAGGCAAACAGCGAATAAGCAAAAAATTATCAGCTCAGTATCTGAAGCAGTCGCTCGATAAGCATACCGATCTGAGGCTTCGAGAACTGTTCATCCGCACCTACGGAAAGTCCCTTCTGATACATCTGCTCATTTATGAGCGAAGAGAACAGGAATACAGGAATCTTCTTCAGTGTAGGGTCGGATTTTATGAGCTTTGTGAGATGATGTCCGTCCATCTGCGGCATCTCAATATCTGTAATTACAGCGGCTACACATTCGGTAACATCGCCGTTGTAATTTGAAAACTGTGAAATGTAGTCCCATGCCTCTTTACCGTTCGGGAAAGAGCGGATCTCCTTAAAGCCTATATCCGAGAGGCTGTTTACTATCATCTTGTTGAGGAACTGCGAATCCTCGACTATTACGATATGCTTTTCAGCTGTCACTGCCGTAGCCTTTGCATTTTCGGCACCATTGAGATCGAGTCCTGCCGCCTTGTTTATATCGCTTACTATCTTCTCAAAGTCCAATATAACAAGTATCTTGCCGTTTACCTTGGCAATACCCGTTGCAATGCCCGATGTTGAATCGCCCGAAACCTGCGGAGGCTTATCTATAGCTGTCCAGCCTATACGCTGAATACCCTGTACTGCGGTAACATGAAAACCTATATCCATGCCGTTGAACTCGCAGATTATAAAAAGACCTCTTGCGTTTGCGGGTTTCTCGGTACCGAGAACTTTATGCAGATCTATAACAGTGATAAGCTTGTCACGGGGCATAAACACGCCCTCGATCTCAGCCGGCGCCTGGGGCATCGGAACAAGCTCCTGCTCCATCATTATTTCACGCACCTTGGCAATATTTATGCCATAGGAATTTCCGCATATATTGAATTCCAAAAGTTCCAGCTCGTTAGTACCGCTTTCAAGCAGTATGCCGGTATCATTTGCATTGTAAGCTGCCATAATACACACCTTCCGTTGCCATTCTAATTTTGACCTGATATTTATTATACACCATATCCACAAAAAAGTAAATAGATAAGTTGCACTTTTAGTCAAAAACAACCAAGTTTTGAGGTTGGATTTGTGATTTTGCACAAGGCGAAGCAATAGCCGAGGCAATGTTTCGCAGGTTGGATACACCTGCGAAACGTGATGATAAAGAAAAAATTTCATTGCCTGCCATCCGATACGTTCGGACGGCTCTGCGCAAAGCCTTATATCAGCCTATAAATTCCTTTATAAGCGAATTTTCGGGGACTGCCTCCGGCGGAACCTCTTTTATCAGCGACAGGAATCTGGGCAATTCGCTGTAGCGGTTGACCTGTCGGATACATTCTTCAAAATCGTTGTCGCAGAGCTTCGCAAGCACACTGCGGTATACCGAAAGCTCATACGGGAAGAATGTATCTATATCGAAATCGGCAAGGTGCTTATACGGCATTATATAAAGGCTCTCGCCGCGCTGAACGCTCGGGAACTGCTCTATTGTCCTGTGATAATCCCTGCCTCTGAAAAGCTTGTCGCGGGACAGTCTGCGGATAAGACGTATTTTCGACGGGTGAAGAAGTTCTCCTTTTTCGTCTGCTATTCTGGTGCGGACGCTGACATAGATAAATGTTGCACTGTCGTGCATTTTTCCTGTAACATCGGGGTTCAGAGCGTGTATACCCTCGATTATTACGACTGTATTTCCGTCACAGCGTATCTTGTTTCCCTGTCGCCTTGAATTGTCGGTAAAATTGAACTTGGGAAGCTGTACCTCTCCACCCGAAGCCAATGTACGCAGGTCCTTTTTCAGAAGCTCGCCGTCTACTCTCGCCGGCGCTTCAAGATCTACCCTGCCGTTTTCATCCGGCTGTATCACGCCCGGAACGAAATAATCATCCATAGATATAACGACAGCCTTTATACCCTTAGCAATAAGGCGATCGGCTATGCGATAGGCAGTCGTGGTCTTACCTGAGCCCGAAGGTCCTGACAGCAGTACAAGCGGCTTTTGCTTATGACACTGCGCTATGCTTTCTGCGGCGGCAGATATCTTATCTGCGTATTGTTTTTCCGACGTTTCGATGAATTTATCCGTATCTTCCGCACGGCGGTTTAGTTCGCTCAGTGTTATTATTTTTATCTGTTTTCTGTTCTGTTCCGACAGTGACAAAAAATCACCTTCCGTTATGATAATGGATAGTTTAATCATACCACAACGGAAGGTTTATTTCAAGTTTTAATTATAAATCGTCGGCGTCCTGCACGGGCTTTTCATAAATATTGTCGCATACGCCCGTGTAGCTTCCGTTCGGGTCAAAGTCAGAGCTCCTCAGAGCCATTACGCTGAGCGCTCTTCTCATTATCCTTGCGGTGTCGGCGTAACCCGTACCGGGACGCTTCTGTAACGATTCATCGCATTTTATTTCCATCAACTTCTCCTTTCAAAGCATCGGATCATATCCGATATTGTTATTATTCCGCCCATAGAGCGAAAAATATCAAACAATTTTTGTATTCTTTTCAGGAAGATGAACAGTATATCAAAATAAATATCTGCACATAGAAAAATAAGTAAAGTTTCGTCTGATTATGTCGGGAAATGTGCTATTTTTGCTAAATAAATGCAATATTTGCTTTTAGCATTGACAATAAATGTCGCTATGTGTATAATTGTATAAAATAACGGTAAGGCAGATAACTGCTTACAGCCGGAAACAAGGAGAAGAAAGAATGATTATCTGTAAAAATTGTGGCAGACAGCTGCCTGACGGGAATCAGTTCTGCGATACATGCGGAGCACCGCTTTATGAGCAGCAACCTCAGCAATACGCTCAGCCGCAGCAAAACTATCAATACACTCAGGATCAGCAATATGCCCAGCCTCAACAAAATTATCAGTACGCACAGGATCAGCAATATGCACAACAGCAGTACGATCAGTATCAGCAGACGCCACAGTATACTCAACCTCAGTATGCTCAGCCACAGGCGGCATATACGGCAAATACACCTGCTGCAAAATCGTCCGGTAAAGGTAAAAAGATTCTGCTGATAGTAGCTATAGTGCTCCTGACGGTCGTCGTTGCGGCTATAGCGGCTTCATTCCTGCTGAACGGCGGTTCAAAGCAGAACTACCTGTATGTCAAGGACAACACAATATATGCGACTTCGGGCAGTGCAGAAGGTCACGAAGTCACAGAACGTTTGGGTAGTTCATACGATGATATACGCCTGAAGGACTACAAGCTGAACAGCAACGGAACACGCATATTCTATGCCGATGACAATGGTTTGTACTGGAATGTCACAACCGACAAGAAATCGGAGCCTACAAAAATAGCCTCGTCTGTGTCAAGCTTTGAAATTGATGCAAACGGTGACAATGTTGTTTTATACACCGATTCAAACGATCTGTACAGATACAATGTTGCCAAGGACGAAAAAGAAAAAATCTCATCAAACGTCGGTACATACAGATGTGACGAGTCACTGAACAAAATAGTATTCCTGACATATGACGAATCGTTGTATTTTGTCAACGGAAATTCCGATAAAGAAAAGATCGACAGCGATGTATCATCCTGGGACTGTAACAGCGACTACACGGTTTTCTATTACAGCAAGGATGATTCTTATTACAAAAAATCCGCAGGCAGATCAGGGATCTGCTGCCGCCGGTCAGTGAAGAAAAAGAAAAACTCATATCCGGTTTTTACAGCAATCTGGCGATTTTCCCCGATTCAGGCAAGATTTATTATACTAAGGAAAGCAAGATCACAATAAAATACTCAGATGTTGTAATTGACGACCTGGCAGACTCCGACTCAAAGATGAGCGAGCCTGTAGAGCCCGAATACCCCACAAGGGGCGATTATCCCGACTATCCGTTCTCTTTCGATTTCAAAGATGAAAAGCAGTACGAAAAAGCCGTAGAAGAGTACAATAAAAAAGTTGAAGAAATAGATGCGGCATATGAGAAGTCATACGAAGAATATCAGAACGCTTACGAGAAATACCAAAACGACAGAGATGAGTACAGCGCAAAGCTCTCCCGTGACGAGCTGAGAAAACAGATAAACGAGGGAAGCGCCGAATTCACAAAATATCCGCTCTACTACTATAACGGCAGCGAAGAAAAGCTCATTGACGACAATTACGGCAAGGGATGCCTCGCTCGTCTGGGCAAGTCGAAAAATTACAGCACTCCCGTTATGGCATATAAGCGTTCAGCCGTAAGCGACAACAATGACGGTACAAAATTAAAACTTTCCCAGATAAACAGTGTCTATGATATTGAGTCAAGGTTAAATGACACCTCCTACAGCTCGTCAACAACAGATAATTCTTCTACTGTGTACATAGCCAGAGAAGATAAGATTCTTGAACTCAGCGACAGCTTTATAGAAGGATTTACGATTTCCGAAGACGGAAAAACAGTTTATTATACGGTAGGCAGTGCAAGCGATTCTTCGCAGAGCAAAGACTTATATAAGGCTGACATTTCCGGCGATACAATATCCGAAGGTGTTAAAATCTGTGAAGATGTTGCCCAGCTGAAGATGATTACATCAGACGGTCACATTGTTTATATGAAGGGTACCGGAAGTACGGATTCTATGGATCTTTATATAGATGACACGCTGGTAGATAATGATGTGTACAATTACGCAAACATATTCTATCAGGACGGAACTCTTTATTATGCGACCGACTACAGTTCATCAAGCAGTAAAGCTACACTCAAGTGCAAAGGCTCCGGTGACAGCGTAAAGATAAAAGACGATGTATCGCTATATTCCGTTCTTCCGGACGGCGCGGTAGTGTTCCTTTACGACTACAGTACAAGCAGTTATACGGGCGAATTATACATCTATAACGGCGGAAAATATAACGGCGGAAAAGCCGAAAAGGTTGATGACGACGTTCAGATTATCGTACCCGTTACCGACAGCAGAGCCGAATATGAAAGTGCTTTCAGTTACAACACCTCTTACAATTTCGGTAATTGATCACGATTAAATCACAAATTTAAAAGTCACCGTACCCATTCCCCGGGGTACGGTGACTTTTTGCTTTTGCTTCACTTGTTGTTATATTCTGTAATCTCATCAATATGGCTGTAGATATATTCCTGTGCCTGCTTTGAATAGATAACCGCCGTATACTCTTCGCCACGCTGTGATGTGCGTTGTCTTGTTTCTATTCCGAGCTTTAGTCCTGCTTCGGTAGGAAGTCTTGTTCTTCTGCCGCTCGGAAGCTCGGTGTTTTCAAGTATACCCTGTTCCTCGAGCCATTTTGAAACCGAGCCTGCTTTGAGCGTGCCCGACTTTTCTTCGTCAACAAAAGAATTGATATTCTGCGTGATATCAGTTGCCGATAACGGTTTTTCCGTTGCGGTGAGTTTTCCACGCATTTCATCTGTCACAACAAACGGCAGTCTGTTACGTTTTTCTCTCGGCAAGCCGTTCATTTCCGCTATAGCGTCTATGTTGTCAAGAATAAACTGCTGTGCGGACGGTGAGATCATAATTGCATATCTCGGGAAACCGCCCGGAGTGAAATATTCGTTAAGACGTATGCCCTCGGACATTCCGCTGTCGGTCGGCACTCTTTTAAGTCTGCCGTTAGGCAGTGTTTCTTCTGCCAACATACCGATTACAGTCAGCCAGTCGGCGATTGCAGAGCCTTTAAGCCTGACCGAAACGTCACTGTCAAGGTGCTTGTTTATCATATCGGTGAACGTAGACAACGATACTTCATTTATAAAGCACTTGAACCTTGTTCTTGCTTCATCGGTTATTACCACCGCACCGCGTTTCTGCGGCTTTATGACTTCAACGGTCTTTTCCGCCGTTACTTCCCCACCATTTTCGATAACCTTTTCAAGTATCCCCGAAATGTAGAAAAAGCAGCGCGACAGCTTCACGTTATTTACAATGTCGTCATCGGGCACAGGCTTGTCCGTAAACGGATCAATCCCGTTTGCAAGCTTATCTATGTATTCCTTGGCATGCTTCATTGTGTCAAGTTCTGTAGGCATAAATGCTCCTCCTGTAATATGATAACTATATTTTAGCATATACAGGCTTTGTTTTCAATACAAATATGGATTTCTTGACATATCTTTCTGTGTGTGATATTATGTAATCAATATCAATCCCACTGCGAAAGGACAATAAATGCGGCAACTGTTCAACAAAAGCGGAATGATAACAGTATTCTACTCCGCCGTTCTGACTCTCTGTACTATTCTCTTATCATTATTCTTCAATATCAGCTCTTCGGATATCACCGACCGTTTTTCGGACGATGCCGTATTGCTTGAGATCACTCAGGATAACTACAGCGATAACGCTCTTTCCTACAGTGATATTGCGGATATCCTCGCAAAAAACAAAGCAAGAGGAGCTATGCTTATCAACGCGTCCGGCAAAGGCTATGCGCTGTTCAATTATTCGGACAGCGACCTGTCGTATGCACTTATGAATAGCGATGATATCAGGAGCGATACTCCAAAGGCCGTTGTTTCGACTCAGAAGCTGACGCAGACTATGGATATCGGCGGTAAGCAGACTATAAATCTGTTTTCTTCCGATCACGAGGTCATCGGAACGGATATTTATTCCGGCGCAAACTCATTAAACGCCTATACGACAAATTTCGCCGGGGTCGCAAAAAGCACGGTAATATTTCAGAATATAACTCTTATCGCCGACTGCGGTGAAGGTACGGCATACATTGCAAATAATATAAGAAACGACATAGAAACTGACCGCGATACGATAAGCTGCTCTGTAAATGTTCAGTCGGACGTTAAAACTGCGGCAGGCGGCACTAAGGGCTTGTCTGCTGTGACCGTTGTAATAGTAGCTCTTACAGGTATCTGCCTTATACTAAGCTCCGGGGTATTTATGTCGGCGTGGCTCGACTCAAAGCAGTCAGAAATGGTCGCACGCAGGATATGCGGTGCTGACAGTGACGACATACGAAAGCTGATATTCTTATACGCCGTTATTGCCGATGTGGCAGGAATGTCAGTCGGTTTTATGCTGACATTTATTATATCGCTCATTCCGCAGGTCACCTTCTACCTCGGTAGCATTCGTCTTTCATACGGCTTGCTTATCGCAGTTATACTTACGGCTGTAAATATAGTAACCGCTTACAGACAAAGCGTAAAATACAGCGGAAAAATGATAAACAGCCTGAGGAGGGAATAATATGCGTAACGAAAAAATCCAACTTATTATAAATGATATACGCTCTTCCCTTCCCCTCTATCTGTTGATATTCTGTCAGCTTCTGCTTGTATTCTATGTTGTTAGCTCTGGCTGTGATTTTTTATCGAAGGCAGGAAACGGCACTGCCGCTCAGGATATTTCGTATGACAGCCGCAACGATAATTATTATGTTAAATCAAAAACGGACGATGAGATCACAATGGCAATTTCGGGCGAAACAAACGAGCTTTCATATTACATAGGCGAAAACTACAAAACCGTAGACTTTGCATATCTTGATAGTCTTGTATACGGCGATAACATATCGGGAGATATTTATGATGTGTACGGAGTAACTTCCGCTTTTTTCGATTATTACAATATAACGGTCGAACAGGGCAGGCTGTTCTCTGATGACGAATACGGCGGTGACGGCAAAAACATTCCCGTTGTAGTCGGAAGCACAGCCGCAGACGGATATTCTGTAGGAGATAAATATCTCGACAAATACGAAATAGTCGGCATTCTGAAGCCCGGACAATATACATATATGATATCGTCCGGCGATATGGAGGCAACATCTGTTGACACGGCAGTATATATGCCGATAATGAGCACGGAATTTCTTAAAGAAAACGGTATTGATTACCCCACACAGCTTATTTTCGCGGAAAATAAAAACGCTCTTTCGGCGATCAACGAAAAAGCCGCAGAGCTCGGCATTTACGGCTATAATTTCATTTCAATAAACGATATGATAAAACAGCGCTCCGATACATTTTTACAAAACAGCATGATTATGATCATAATCGGGGCGATAATACTTGTGCTATGTCTTCTGAGCCTTATCGAAACGATGCTCACATATGTCAGAAAAAATATATCCGAGCTTCTTATACACGTCATATGCGGCGCTACAATAAACGATATCATTCTAAGGGTCGGGGCAGGTGCATTTTTCGTGGTATTTTTAAGCGGCATGATAATGGCTGTAATCCTGCATACGTTGACAGCAACTATTGCGATAATTATTACCGGAATAATCTCCGTAATTATTTCTCTTATACCTGTTGTAACAACACTGAAAAAGAAGTCACTTATAATCGCCGTGAAGGAGGAAAAGCTATGATAAGCGTAAAAAATCTCACAAGAAATTTCTCGTCGGGCGAGGCTGAGGTCAAAGCGCTGAAAGGCGTAAGCTTTGATATAAACAGCGGAGAGCTTGTCGCAATAATCGGAAAAAGCGGAAGCGGAAAATCCACCCTGCTCAATATTCTCGGACTGCTTGATAAGCCAACAGACGGCGAATACGCTATAAACGGCAAAAATGTATCTTCTGTCGGAGAAAAACAGCAAGCCGGGCTTCGCAATGCCGTTATCGGCTTTGTAATACAGGACTTTGCACTGGTCGAAAAATACACGGTAAAGCAAAACGTGCGCATACCTCTGATATATTCAAAAAAACAGATCGACAAAGAAAAAGCGGTAAGGCTTGTTTTGCAGAAGGTAGGGCTGTCCGATAAGATATCGACCCCCGTATTCAAGCTTTCGGGCGGTCAGAAGCAAAGAACCGCTATTGCAAGAGCTATAGTAAACGAGCCTGAGATCATACTTGCGGACGAACCCACAGGCGCTCTTGACAGCGATACAGCCGATGAGATAATGCGTATTTTTGAAACGCTCAGCCGCGAGGGTAAAACCGTAATTATAGTAACTCATGACAAGGATATCGCGTCACGCTGTAAAAGAATAATCGAGATATCAGACGGAGTTATAATAAGCGACAGGAAAAACGTAATCTAATCACCATAAATTTCATCTTATATTTAAAATTTCTCCGAACATAATAATGTTGCAAGGTCAAAAAGGACCTGCAAAAAATTACGGAGGAAAACAACAATGGCTAGTACCAATAAAAAGAACAAGGCAGCATTAAGCAGCATCAAGATGCAGGCCGCAAACGAAGTAGGCGTACCCCTTAAGGATAACGGTTACAATGGCGACCTTACTTCAAAGCAGGCAGGTTCAATCGGCGGTCAGATGGTAAAAAAGATGATCGAATCTTACGAAATGTCAAACCAGCAGTAACCTGAAATATCACAATCGGTCCGAAGCCATCAAAACGGTATCGGACCGATTTATTTTCGGCATAATGAAAGCAGTGCCTGTCGATGAAAGAAATCCGCTTAAAAAATGCAAAATGTGCAAAAAACATATTGAACTTTTCGGCGAATAGTGCTATAATTTTCTTTGTACAATCAGTCGGTACTGCAAGCATACATAATTTTCCTGTATTTTCATCATAAAGATGCTGAAAGGAAACGGTATTTCGCTTGCATAAGGCAGACGAGCTGCCGCTATGGCGGAAATCACAGCGATAAACTCGCTTTCAGGAAGGAATGTTTTTACAATGGAAATCAAAATTGAGAAAACTAAAACACCTAAGGCAAAGCCCGTTGACGAAACAAAGCTCGGTTTCGGTCACATCTTTACCGATCATATGTTCGTTATGGAATATGACACGGGCAAGGGCTGGCATGACGCAAGAATAGTTCCTTACGGGGATATTTCTATTTCACCTGCCGCTATGGTTCTTCACTACGGACAGGAAATCTTCGAGGGTATGAAGGCATACAGAACTCCCGACGGCAGCATTCAGTTCTTCCGTCCGGAAGAAAACTTCAAGAGAATGAACATCTCCGCTGAGCGTCTTGTTATCCCTCAGTTAAACGTTGACGACTGCTTACAGGCTCTCCACGAGCTTGTAAAGATAGATGCGGACTGGGTACCTCATACAGACGGTGCTTCGCTTTACATACGTCCGTTCATATTCGCCGCAGATCCGTTCCTCGGCGTTCGTCCCGGCGACAAGTATTACTTTATGATAATCATGTCACCCTCAGGCGCATATTACGCTTCGGGTCTTGATCCCGTTAATATCTATGTTGAAACAAACTATGTCCGTGCAGTAAGAGGCGGTATGGGCTTTACAAAGACAGGCGGTAACTATGCCGCATCGCTCATCGGTCAGGACGAGGCTCACAAGCAGAACTACTCACAGGTACTGTGGCTTGACGGTGTTGAGCGTAAGTACATTGAAGAAGTAGGCGCAATGAACATCTTCTTCGTAATCGACGGCGAGGTTGTTACTCCCGCACTTCAGGGCTCTATCCTTTCGGGTATCACAAGAAAGTCATCTATAGAGCTGTGCAAGAAGTGGGGCCTTAAGGTAAGCGAAAAGAGAATCACAATACAGGAAATCGCAGACGCTTACGATGCAGGCAAGCTGAATGAAGTATTCGGTACAGGTACAGCCGCTGTTATCTCACCTGTAGGTCACTTAAAGTGGGGCGATAAGGTTATGCTTATCAACGACAACAAGATAGGACCTATCTCTCAGCGTCTTTACGACACAATGACAGGTATGCAGTACGGCAAGATTCCCGATGAAATGGGCTGGATTGAAAAGCTGTAAGGCACTGTAAGTTCCGACCTTTCTGTACAGCAAAACGGTCGGGATTAAAAGTTCATCGTATTAAAACGGTATTTCAACCGTATTCAATTATATGGCAGACAAGCACGACAGCGCAGATACGTTGCCGTGCACTGCTTTTAAACGCAAAACATGAAAGGAAATTTCGCACATGAAAAACACAGAAAAAACCATGGATAAGCTGGTCGCTCTCTGTAAGGGCAGAGGCTTTATATATCCCGGCAGTGAGATATACGGAGGACTTGCAAACACATGGGATTTCGGACCTCTCGGCGTTGAGCTGAAGAACAACATCAAGTCCGCATGGCGTAAAAAATTCATACAGGAGTGCAAGTACAACGTAGGTCTTGACAGCGCTATCCTCATGAACCCTCAGACATGGGTAGCATCGGGTCATATCGGCGGATTTTCCGATCCCCTTATGGATTGCAAGGCTTGTAAGACACGTCACAGAGCGGACAATCTTATCGAGGACTTTGACGGCACAAACTGTGCAGGCTGGTCAAACGAGCAGATGATGGATTATATCCGTGAAAAAGGCATCACCTGCCCCAACTGCGGCAAGGCTGATTTCACAGACATAAGACAGTTCAACCTTATGTTCAAGACATTCCAGGGCGTTACAGAGGACTCTAAGAGCGAGCTTTACCTCCGTCCCGAAACAGCGCAGGGTATATTCGTAAACTTTATGAATATCCAGCGTACTACCCGTAAAAAAGTACCCTTCGGTGTTGCACAGGTAGGTAAGTCGTTCAGAAACGAGATCACTCCCGGCAACTTTATCTTCCGTGTAAGAGAGTTCGAGCAGATGGAACTTGAATTCTTCTGCAAGCCCGGCACAGACCTTGACTGGTTCTATTTCTGGAAGGACTACTGCAAGAAGTGGCTTCTGTCCCTCGGCATAAACGAAGAAAACTTAAGACTGCGTGATCACGATCAGGAAGAGCTTTGCTTCTACTCAAAGGCTACAACCGACTTTGAATATCTGTTCCCGTTCGGCTGGGGCGAGCTTTGGGGCGTTGCGGACAGAACCGACTACGACCTTACACAGCACATCAAGACAAGCGGTCAGAAGATGGAATACTTCGATCCCGAAACAAACGAGAAGTACGTTCCTTATGTTATCGAACCCTCGCTCGGTGTTGAGCGTCTGTTCCTTGCAGTTATCACAGAAGCTTATGACGAAGAACAGCTTGAGGACGGAACAACAAGAAACGTTATGCACTTCCACCCCTACTTAGCTCCCGTCAAGGCGGCAGTTCTGCCCCTGTCAAAGAAGCTTGCCGACAAGGCAGGCGAGATCGCAGACGAGCTTTCAAAGTACTTCTGCGTTGACTATGACGATGCAGGCGCTATCGGCAAGAGATACAGAAGACAGGACGAGATCGGTACTCCCTTCTGCATCACATACGACTTCGACAGTGTTGAGGACGGCTGCGTAACAGTCCGTGAACGTGACTCTATGAAGCAGGAAAGAATGCCTATCGCAGATGTAAAGAAGTACATCGAGGACAGAATTGCGTTCTGATAAGATAAATAATATGATAAAGCAAAACGAGGTGCCAACGCACCTCGTTTTTTATTTTCATAATACTTCTTCCCCTCTTGCATTTCTTCCCCCTTTATGCTATACTTATCCTTAACCGAATATCGAAAATACGGTACGAAAGGCTTTTTGCCCGGTAGGTAATAGGGAATCCGGTGAGAATCCGGAGCAACCGTCATTACTGTATCTGAGCCTATGCTCACAAGTCAGAATACCCCCGTATTTTTCGGCATTGTCTCTTGGACGAGGAAGAAGTACAGCCGATCTTCAGCTAAGGCTGTACCCTTATGTTTTTTTTGGCATATCCGTATGGCTTATGTTTGCTGTGCTAAAAGATCAGTTGTGCTTTCACTTTTTTGGGTGAAGGCATTTTTTATTGCCGTTTTTCGTATTTGTTTACGGAGGTGACGTTATGGCGGACGAAAAAATGAACAAGGCTGTCGCTATGCTTTGCAAAAAGTATGAACAGCTTGGCACTCTGCCCAAACGCTCCGATTTTACTCCAAGCGAAGTCTGCTTTATAAAGCAGAAGCTGGGTCCGTGGACAAGGGCGCTTGAAGCCGCAGGGCTGAAAGAGCCTCCGGCGGTTTCAGCAAAGGAGAAAAGCCGTGAAAAGCGTGAACGCTCCAGACAAAGAAGAAAAGCGGCAAAACGCAGATTAGACGGTTAAGCCTTACGGCAAAAAAAGAATAAAGGAAGGTAAAACTATGACAAATGTAAAGAAATTTACAGCAAAAGTGACAGCTTTACTGCTGGCACTTTCACTGGCACTGCTGTCAGTACCGCAGGTGAGCTTTACTGTATTTGCCGATGATGACCTCGGAAGCGTTCGTGTTATTGTAGAAAACACAACGTTTACGCAAGCAGTCAGCGGCGGTGAGGCTCCTGCATGGACAGGCACCAAGATCGACAAGTGGGTATCGCTTGACAAGACCTCAAGCGCAATGACCTGCATAAAGGACGCTATCGAAAGTTCCGGCTTTACTCAGAAGGGCGCAGACGATGGCTACATAAGCGAGATTGCAGGCCTTGCGGCGTTTGACGGCGGCTCAATGAGCGGCTGGATGGGTACGCTCAACGACTGGTTTACAAACGAGGGCTTCACAGCCTATACCGTTGCTAACGGCAAGCTCACAAGCGGTGACGAGCTCCGTATGCAGTACACTATGAACTGGGGCGCTGACCTCGGCAGTGACTGGAGCGGAACTGATACATCGCTTAAAGCGATAAGCAGCGATTACGGCACACTTTCCCCCGAATTCAGTGCAAAGACCTATAATTATACTCTTACAGTTCCTTTCGGCACAAAGAGCATCAATTTCCGTCCTACCGCACTGAACAAGAACTTCAAGACAGTAAGCAAGATCGGCGACAAGACGCTGGGCCTTACAAAGCCTACTGAAATAAAGGACGGCGATGTTATCACCGTTACGGTAGGCGAGGGTGCAACAGCAAGCACTTATAAGGTAACAATAAAGGAGGGCGCAAGACCCGCCGCACGTTTTGACAGCTTTGCACTTTCGGCTTTCTCACTTGACGGCTGGGACAATGACGCTTTCGACCCCGAAAAGCTCGAATACGATGTAAAGATAAAGTCTTACAGCACATCATCTTTCTATATCAACAGCGGAACTAAGTTCAACAAGGACCTGCTGAAGTGCTATGCGGTATACACCGATATAAACGGAGTTGCACAGAGAAACGAGATCAAGTCCGGCAGCTTCAACAGCATTTCTAATATTCCTTTCGGCTTGACTAAGCTGATTTTAGAGCTTTGCTACATTGACGATGAGAGCATAAAGACGCAGTATGTGTTCAACATAACACGTCCCTATGACTACACTGCGGAAATCGCAAGCACAAGCGGCATCACGCTTGTTCCTGCCGGCAGAGAGCTGTATGCGACAAAGTACAACGGCTTTGCAGAAGGAACGGTTTTCAGAAATGACGAAAACGGCAATGTGACCGATACGACCGGCACAAACGCAGAATGCCACAGCTACACAGCCTATGTTTTGGGAGGCACCGACAGCGTTGCGCTTACTCTCAAGGGCAAAACCGCAAACGTTCATTTCAGAGCGAAGGCTGACGGCGAATACACAGAGCTTAAAAGCGGCGAAACAACTCCCGCATATTCCTTCGGCAAGGACGGCACTGTTACAGTATCAATAGATGCGGTTTCAGACGGCGATTATCTTACAGACAAGTTTGATGACGCAGACAAGATAACAAGCTACAAAATAAAGCTCGTAAAGGCTGACGTTTCTATAAAGAACGTACACTTTACAGAACTTAAAAGCGAACACGGCGATATGTATCCCGCATTCGACCCGTCACTTCTCAGCTATAATATAGTTATAGCAAATGACGCAGAATTCCCCACAGTATATTTCAAGGTTGCCGACGGTTGCACAGTTACGATAGGTGGCGAAGCCGCAACAGCAGATGAAAACGGCGTTTACAGTCTTGTTACCAAGAGCGCAAACACTACTGTAACGGTAACAGACGGCACTCTTTCAGAAAGCTATACTGTCAAGGCTACAAAGAGAAGCAAGTATGACGTACCCGACAAGGTAGTTGATTATCTTTGCATCAACAGCCAGTACACCAACGTTTCCTACGGTGTAGGTCCCGAGCAGACGCTCGCAGGCACTATAAAATCACTCGGTAACTTCGGCGGTTATATCACATATTACTATGAAAACCCCGTAACAGACGACCCCTCAAACCCCTACGGTCTTGACTTCTACGCTTACGGCAACAGCTTTGTAAGCGGCGGAAGTGCGGCTGAAAGCGGTCAGGTGTATGTTTCTGAGGACGGCAAAACATGGTATGCACTCGCAGGAAGTGAGCATTTTGAAGATACAACCATCACCGATTACGAAGTGACATACAAAAAGACAGCCGACGGTAAAACAAGCTGGACAGACAATCAGGGCAACTCAAACGACGGCTCAAAACAGACAGGCAGATGGGTTTCACCCAGCGTTTACTATATGAACGATCTTGCAAAGGGCGATACTGTCACACTCAGAGGCGTTGTTATCCCCGGCGTTCAGGGCAGCATACAGGGCGACAGCTCTACAGCTTCCTTTGTAGGCACGACAAGGTTCGGCTATGTTGACTACTTCAAGAACGGCACGATAGGCGCTAATGTAAACGCATACAGCGAAAATGCCGAATCAAACGGTTTCGACTTAAAGTGGGCGGTAGATGAAAACGGCAACCCCGTTACATTCAAAAACGGCGTTCACTATATAAAGATACAGACAGCAAGCAACATCTGGGCAGGCATATTCAACGAGAAATCGACAGAGGTTTCTTATGTTGTAAGAACAACTGCAAACGAGCAAGAGGTCGGCACGACAGCGCTTCCCGGAAAAATAGTCTTAACAGACGCAAACGGCAAGACAATAAAGGAAATCACTCCCGATGATAACGGTGTTTACGAGATAAGCACAGGTATCGAGGAAAGCGTGAACGTTTCCGTATCCGGCGCTGACGATGATAACATTTATATCAACAATCAGCGTGTAGCATCAGATACAGCGGCAAAGATCGCACTTAATCAGTCTGAAATAAAGGTTGTCAGAATAATCGTTCAGAACGGTGAAAAACAGCCCGTATACGCTTACCTTAAGCTCGTTCCCGATGATATAGTAGCGGCTGAGCAGGTCGAAGAGCTTATTGACGCTATAGGCGATGTAACGCTCGACAGTTATGACGACATCACAGCAGCAAGAGCGGCTTATGACAAGCTCAGCGACAACGCAAAGACACTTGTAGGAAACTACGAAACCTTAACAGCCGCAGAAGAAGCTCTCGCTAAGGCTGAGGCTGACGTTGTAAGCAATGCGATAAAGGCAATAGACGCAATCGGCAAGGTAACCGCTGACAGCAAGGATAAGATCGAAAAGGCAAAGGACGCTTACTCGGCAGTTCCCGAGCGTTTAAGAGATAAGGTCACAAATTCGGATACTCTTGACAAGGCAACAGAAAGATTTGCCGTTATCGACACGATAAAGCAGGCAGGCACAAAGAGCGAAGAACACTTCAGCACTGTTCTCGGTACTCTTGCGGATAACGATATCTACCCCGTTCAGTCTATCGGCGGTGAATGGTCGGTTATCGCACTCGCAAGAGCAGGAAAGCTCTCTGCCGACAAGGCGGCAAAATACTACAGCGAGCTTTGTGAAGCAGTAAAGGCTAACGGTTCAGACAGACTTTCAGACAGAAAGCCTACAGAGAACGCAAGAGTTATAATCGCTCTGTCCTCAATCGGAAAAAATTCCGCAGACATCGCAGGTCATAACCTGCTGAGTGGTCTTGACGATATGGACTATATCACATCGCAGGGTATCAATGCGGTTATATTCTCGCTTATAGCATTCGATACTACAGATTACAGTGCAAAGACGCACGATGAGCTTATAACTTATATCGTTGACAATATGACGGGCAAGGGCTGGGCGCTCGCAGGCGATACCGCAGATGTTGACCTTACGGCTATGGCTATACAGGCACTCGCTCCCTATGCGGCTGACGAGAAGGTAAATGCGGCTATAGACAGCGGTCTTGAGTTCCTTGCAGAATCTCTTGACGAGAACGCAAGATATGCAAACGGCAGTGAAAGCACCTCGCAGGTACTTATCGCTCTTGCCGCTCTCGGCATCGACCCGCTTACAGATTCAAGATTCATCGTTGACGGCATTACGCTTATCGACGCACTTGAAAGCTACGCTACAGAAAACGGCTACAGCCACACACTCGGCGGCGAGGAAAACTATATGGCTACCGAGCAGGCGGCGCTCGCTCTTACAGCTTATGAGCTTTCAAAGGACGACTCTTCACTTTACGATATGTCGGTAAAGAATGAGCCCGCAACTCCCGATGAACCGGCAAATCCCGATGAGCCTGTAACACCCGGCAACAGCTCAGGTACTCCCGATGAGCCGATACTCCCCGGCGACTGCTCAGGCAAGCCCGAAGATAAAAACGATCCCATAAATCCCGGTACAGGCGTACTTGTAACAGGCGGTATGGCAGTTCTCATCTCAGGCGCAGTTATGCTTGTTTCAAAGAAAAAGCGCAAATAAGTAAAACTATTATGTAAATGCTTGTTCCGTACCTGTTTTTGTGATAAAATAGGTGCGGAACAATTTTTACATAACTGATATTTCACGGAGAAAAAATGAAAGCTATTTTTGATAAATATAAATATATACTCGGTCTTGGGCTGGCTCTGATCGCCGTGATAATCATAGCGATAGTTTCTGCTGTGGCAGGAAAAGATACTGCTGAAAACAGCGGCACGTCATACTTATTGCCCGAAGCATCATCGTTTACAACCGCCCAAAGCCTAATCGCAACAACTCCAAAAACAACTGTTAATTCTCAGTCTCCGCCTGTAACAACCGTTACGGACACATCTTCACAAACTACCGCTTCACAAACCACATCTCAGACGACCGCAAGCAATCAAAAAGCAGAAACGACCGCAACAACCGCTTATGCAACAACCGTGCCTGCAACTACCGCCGAAACTTCCAAAGCAACCGAAAAACCAATCACGGTAACAAGCACTGCAAAGGCTACCGCAAAAGCCACAACTACCATTAAATCCACGACCAAAGCCACCGCTAAGGCGACAACTCCGAAGCCTGCCGACAATCCGATAAAGAAATATGACAACACCTGCACATTCGTTATAGAATGCAAAACCATACTCAATAACAAGGATAAACTGAAAAAAGGACTTGAAAAGTACATTCCCGATGATGCCGTGATATTCAGCGGAACAGTCGGATTTGACAACGGTGAAAGCGTATACGATATACTCCGCCGTATCTGTGACGAAAACAGTATTCAGATGGAAGCAAGCTACACCCCTGCGTTCAGCTCATACTATATCGAGGGCATCAACAACCTTTATGAATTTGACTGCGGACAAGGCTCAGGCTGGATGTACAGTGTAAACGGCATTTTCCCGAACTACGGCTGTTCATCGTACAAGCCCGCAAGCAACGATGAAATAGCGTTCCGCTACACCTGTGAGCTTGGCAACGACCTTAAATAATCGGAGGAAAAATGGAGAGAACACACCCTGTCACTGCGGCAATGTATTTTCTGTCGGTGATACTGATAACCGCAATAGTGCAAAGCCCCGTCTTTATGGCGGAGGCTCTTGTCTGCTCTGCCGTTTTTGCTTTTTTACTGAACGGTAAAACCGCCGCAAGAACGCTTTTTGTAATGCTGCCTATGGCACTGCTTGCGGCAGTTATAAATCTTCTGTTTTCAAACAGAGGCATAACCGTGCTTGCAAAGTTGCCGAGCGGCAACAGTATCACGCTTGAAACGCTTATTTTTTCGCTGTTTACAGGCGCTATGACAATATCACTCGTTATGTGGTTTATCGGACTTAACAAGTGTATGACAAGCGATAAAACGGTATATCTTCTCGGAAAAGCACTGCCGTCACTCGCTTTGCTGTTATCAATGACGCTGCGTTCTGTGCCTATGTTTGCAAGACGGGCAAAGCAAGCGGCGGCGGCACAGCGCTTTGTGGGAAACGATATATACGAGGGCAACTTTAGAAGCCGTATCAGAAGCGGTGTTCACGTTCTCTCCGTTGCGGTAACGGATACCCTTGAGCACAGTGCATATACCGCCCGATCTATGAAATACAGAGGTTACGGTACGGCAAAACGTACAGCCTACAGCATATTCCGTTTTGCGCCGTCCGACTTTATTATATTGTCTGTGACCGTGATATGCACAGCCGCAATTATTATTCTTTTTGCAAGCGGTAAAGCCTATTACCTCTACTACCCCGAATTTGTCCTGCCGCTGACTGCTTTCGATATTTCTGCGGATATTTTCTGGCTCATACTCTGTGCGATGCCTGTTGTAGCCGAGCTTTATTCACGATTTAAACGGAGGGAAAGAAATGGAACTTTATAATATTTCAAATCTGTCATATTCCTATCCCGGCTCGGATATGAACGCACTCTCAGATATTTCGCTTAAAATAAACAAAGGAGAATTCGTAATACTCTGCGGCAGCTCGGGAAGCGGAAAATCCACCCTTTTAAATCTTATGAAAGCGCCTGCCGACGCAGGAACACAAAAAGGAAAAATTTCTTTCGGCGGTCATTTTGCCGGCTTTGTCACGCAGTTTACCGACGAGCAGATCGTCTGCGACAAGGTTTGGCACGAGCTTGCCTTCGGTGCGGAAAGCATAGGACTTTCACAAAACGAAATACGCTCGCAGGTTTCCCAGACCGCTTTGTTCTTCGGCATAGAGGACTTGCTGTACTGCGACTGCGACAAGCTCTCGGGCGGTCAGAAGCAAATGATCAACTTAGCGTCTGTAATGGCTATGAACCCCGATGTACTGCTCCTTGACGAGCCGCTGTCACAGCTTGACCCTATCGCATCCACGCAGTTTATTTCACTGCTTGTGAGAATAAACAAGGAGCTTGGTACGACCGTGATTGTTGCCGAGCATCAGCTCGGCGGTCTTTTGTCCGTTGCAAAGCGTGTGGTTATGCTCGACAACGGCAAGGTGTGTCACGACGGCGACGCAAGCTCTCTTACAGAGCATCTGTCAGAAAATAATCACCCTATGCTTTTTGAAATGCCGGCAGGAGTAAGAGCAAGCGCATCTGTCAGCAATGTTCTTCCACTGCTTGACGTTCCCTCCGCTAAGGACTGGTATACGTCCTACGGTGAAAATCACAGGCTCGTATCACCTGCCGCCGCAGACGATACGCTGTCGGAAGAAAGTTGTATATCCGTTAAAAATCTGTCTTTCGGCTATAAGAACAGCAAAAGAGATATTATAAGAAACCTTTCGCTTGACATAAAGCAAGGGAGCATAACCGCAATAGTGGGCGGAAACGGCGCAGGAAAATCGACCCTACTAAGCCTTATCTGCGGTACGCTCAAGCAAAACAGCGGAAAAATAACGATAAACGGCGGAAAGATAGGTTTTCTTCCGCAGGACCCTACACTGCTTTTCAATAAGGAAACGCTCAGAGAAGAATTTGCCGGAAATGCCGATGAAATAGCCGCCGCATTTAATCTTACGCTTCTGCTGTCACGTCACCCGTTTGACTTATCCGGCGGTGAAAGGCAGAAGGCGGCGCTCGCAAAGCTCGTTTCCTACGGTGCGGATATACTTCTTCTCGATGAGCCGACTAAGGCGGCGGACGCAGTATATAAGCAGATGTTCTCGGCATTATTGAAACAGCTTAAAGCAGACGGGAAAACGATTGTGATTGTCAGTCACGATATGGATTTCTGCGCTGAAACGGCGGATATATGCGCCCTGCTTTTTGACGGTGAAATAAGCGTATCTCTGCCGCCGTCACAGTTCTTCGCCGATTCCTCGTTTTTCACTACAGACAGTGCGAAAATCGCCAAAAACGTATGCGATAATGTTTACACTGTCGCAGGGCTTATAGCTTCTCTCGGAGGAAGGGCTGAAAACTACGGCGATCTCTCCGGACGTTTTCACGGCATAAAAGGCGATAAGCCCGACACAGCAGTACCGCAACGCAAAAAACGCAAAAAGCTGCCGATTTTCCGAAAGGTAATGCTTTCGCTCGGCAGTGTCGGATTTGCTTTTATGCTTTTAGCCGGTACCGGCATATTCCCTTTTGAGATACCGTCAGAGCCGTTCTGGCTGCAATATGCGTTGCTGTGTGTCCCGATGATCATGCTTATAATCGGCGTCGCCCCGAAAAACACAATGGCTAAGCCGCCCGTAACCGCAAAAAAAGTAACGCCGTCCGATATTGTCGCATGGGTTATAACCGCCGTTTTTATTCCTTTCACAGTGATACTCGGCACACTTTTTATCCCTAACGGCACAAGAAAGCATCTGCTGATAATTCTTGCCGTGCTTGTCGAGTGCCTTGCCGCTTTCTTTATCAGCTTTGAAAAAAAGAAGCCGTCCGCAAAGGATATAGCGGTGCTTGCCGTGCTTTCTGCGGCGGCTGTCGCAGGAAGGGAGCTTTTCTTTATGTTTCCGCAGTTCAAGCCTGTTGCCGCAATCGTTATCATAAGCGGAACGGCGCTCGGTGCGCAGGCAGGCTTTCTTGTCGGTGCGGTTTCCATGCTGGTATCGAATATGCTGTTCGGGCAGGGTATGTGGACGCCGTGGCAGATGTTTGCAATGGGTCTGCTTGGCTTTTTTGCAGGTATCATCTTCTCAAAAAAGCGCAGCACGCTCGCCCTTTGTATCTACTCCTTCCTGTCAGTCCTCGTTATTTACGGCGGAATAATGAATATATCAAGCGTTCTTACCTACACGACAGATATAAACTTGCAGACTATTACCGCATACATCATCTCCGGAATACCGTTCGACCTTATCCACGCAGTTTCGACTGTTATATTTATCTTGATAATCGGCGAGGCGCTTCTTAAGAAATGCTGTCGGCTGAGGATAAAATTCGGCCTGTTTCAATAAATTCGACAAAAATATTAACATAATATTACATTTTCTGATTTTATTTTTAAATCGTTATTGAAATGCGCCCGACTTTAAATTATAATTTTATAAGAAGCATTATAATGAGAGGTGGGCGTATATGTCATATGTACTTGAAATAACTGATGGCAACGGCGAAATTAAGTACGTTTCAGCAGGTACAGCCGCCGTGTACTGTCCCGAATATGCTTCAAGATATGAAGATAAAAGAAGCGCTATGACTGTAGGTACTACACTCATAAAAAACGGAAGATTCTCGAACTTTGAGGTAAGGCAACTGAGCTACGAGCTATGTCTTAAGGCATATAAGAGAAACCGTGCAAGGTCGTTTTTTCTGACTTATCCCGATAATTTCAAATGATAACTGCGGCAGTTGAAACCGCAGTTTGTTTTTTATAAAAGAAGGGATACAGCGTTATGCTGTATCCCTTCTTGTTTATCTCTTCTCTTCTGCGAGCCTTGCAAGCGTTTTGCAGAGCAAATCAATGTTTGCGGGTTTTGCAAGGTGTGCATTCATACCTGCCTTTACGGTTTTGCTGACATCTTCCGCAAAAGCGTTTGCGGTAAGAGCAATAATAAATACACTTTTTGCGTCTTTGCGGTCAAGGCTTCTTATTGCCTTTGCCGCCTCGCAACCGTTCATGACCGGCATATTCATATCCATAAGAATAAGGTCGATATTGCCTTCCCTGGACTGTGTAAACTTATCCACGGCTTCCTTGCCGTCGCAAGCCTGAATCACCGTTGCACCGCAGGCACTGAGCATATCGTACATTATTTCACGATTAAGCTCGTTGTCGTCAACCAGCATGATATTCATACCTTTTAGTATATCCCTGTCGACAGACTTTTTGATATCTGTCGCCGCATTTTCTTCCTTGTCAGGCTTCAGCGGAAGCGTTACGGTGAACACCGTACCCTCTCCGACTTTGCTTTCGACATCGATAGTGCCGTTCTTCTGGCTGACAAGGTTTTTGACTATCGCCATGCCAAGCCCGGTGCCGTTATATCTTCCCGTGCCGAACTGAGCGCCCTGACTATACGGATCAAACAGCTTCGGCAGGAACTTTTCGGATATTCCTATACCTGTATCTCTGACAGTGAAAACATAGTTGTAATTGTTTTCACCTGCCTGCTTTACACTTACGCTTATCGTATCGTTGCGGTTTGTGTATTTGAGCGCATTTCCGACAAGGTTTATCAGTATCTGTGATAATTTAAGCGGGTCGCCTATAACCTTGCTGTTTTCAATATCAATATCAAGTACGAAATGCTTCTCCTCGTTTTCGGCACGTTCCGCCATAGGCTGCATCATCGAGGTGATTTCCTTTTCAAGGTCGAAATGCTTAATTTCAAGCGGTGACTGTCCTGATTCAAGACGTGAAACATCAAGTATCTTATTTACAAGCTCCAGCATTCTTCTGCCCGTGGTTTCCGTCTTTTTATAATAATCAAGGCGTTTTTCCTCAGGGCAGGCAGGATCGGCGGCAAGCTCGTTCATTCCGAGAATTATATTGATCGGAGTTCTGAGCTCGTGGCTCATTGACGCAAAGAACCGCTCCTGTGAACTCTTGCTGCTCTCGGCTTCCCTCAGTGCGCCCTCAAGCAGTTTGATATGTTGCAGCTGACGCTTCTTTTCCTCATCAATAACATGGAATGCGATTACAGCCTTTTTGCTGTTCACGTCATCGTCAAGAAACAGGTTTACGCTTATCCATTTCTTTACGCCGTTGATCTCTCTTACAAAACTGCCGCCGTAATTTTCTGTACGCTTTTCAATGCTGTCCCTGACTTTTTCAAGTGAAAATGCACAATCCATTTCCTGTGCCGTATCCTTATCCATAAAAGAACAGATTGCTTTCATAAGATTATCATAACTACCGGTAGCGGGCAGTATTTTCTTAATATCGTCTGTGCCTTTTATCATTGCATAAGTGCCGTTTTGCATATCTATACGATAGATGGCAAAGAATGAGTTGCACAGCGCACGGATAGTATCGGTTGCACGGAGCGTCTGCCTTGTGAATCTGTTTTCTCTCAGCCACATAATAATTGCAATTATAAGTAACGCCGCAAATAGCACTATGTACATTAGTATCATCCAGTTTATTTCTGCGGTAAGAACTGCATAAGGAACAGTCACGGCAACAGACCAGCCGTTTTCAAGTCTTGTATAGTAAAATGCACGTTTTTCGCCCTCAAAGTCAATCATATTGTCGTTGTTCTTATGATCGCCGTCCTTCATTCTGAGATAAAGGCTCTCGGAGTATTTGTTGATCGTGTCCTTATCGGCGTTGAAAGGGGTCTTTGTGTATACTGTTTCGCCGTACCGGTTAAAGACATAGAAAGCGCTTCGCTCCGGTAAATCTATATCTGCGTGATCGGTATCAAGGTTTTCATCGGTGAGGTCGATTATTACCGCATTTCCGGTTTTCTGATTTGCCGCAGAAATAGTAACGACATTAGACCTGTCTTTTTCGGTAAGATATGAGTTTGTGAAAACAACCTCGCCGTTTGCATTGAGAGCTCTTTTGTACCATTCCTGCTTTTGATAGTTGTAATTTTCAATGTCCTCTACATCATCGGATGCTATAAGTCTGCCGTTCAGAATAACATAACATAACAAATCTTCGTCTTTTGTGGAGGATTTAGCCTGTTTGAAAAACGTTTTTATAGCATTCAGCATACGATCCTCGGATACGTTTGCGTTTACCATGTCGTTTATCTGTATCATTCCGAGTTCAATGATTGTCGTATACACAGATATGTTTTTCTCTTCTTCCGAGGCATAGCTTTCTACCAGATTTTTGCCGAGAGAATTTGCATTGTTCAGTACAGCGGTATATGAGCCGAATATTCCGAGAAATGCAATAATGAATATCAGTATGACAATAGTGAGCATACGCAGATTGACCAGCTTTATGCGCTTTTCAGCAGCTTCGTAAAATCGTTTCATATTTCCTTTCATTAAAAGCCGACCTTACCCTGTTCGGATAAAGCCGGCTTTTTATTTATCTTTCTTCCCTGAAGTACGCTTCACCGAGCGCCTTAGGAGGCTGATTCTCTTTCTTCTTTCTCATTGCTATGAAAATCAGCACTATAATAGTGGCGATGTAAGGGAGCATTGTTAAAAACTGCGAGGGTATCTGTATCTCCCAGCCCTGCATCTTGTAGTTTAAACCTCTCAGCATACCGAAAAGGTAGGCGGCGAATATCGCCTTGAGCGGATTCCATGTGCTGAATATGATAAGAGCAACGGCTATCCAGCCTGCGCCTGCCGTAACGTTATCCTGCCAGGTTGTCAGGAATGCGGTTGACAGATAAGCACCGCCGAGTCCGCAAAGGAAACCGCCGAGCAAAATATTTATATACTTATGGAGCGTAACATTTATGCCTGAAGCGTCAGCCGCACCGGGATTTTCGCCAATCGCCCTTATATAAAGTCCGAGTTTTGTCTTGTTGAGGTAGAAATACGCAAGCACAGCTATGACAAGTCCGAGCCATACATATATATCCTGCGAGAAAACAGCCTCTCCGAGTATCGGGATATTGCTGAGAACAGGTATTTCAACAGGTCGGAATGCCGAGCTTACCGACTGGGGTATCTGTTCGCTTGATACCCAGCCGCCTATAAGACCGGAAACGCCTGTGCCGAATATGGTCAGCACAAGACCGGTAACGACCTGGTTTCCTCTGAGCGTGACGGTTATAAAGGCATATATAAGCGCGCCTGCCGCACCCGCAGCACCTGCCGCCAGCATAGCGAGCAGAGGATTTCCCGTAGTGCACGCAACTGTGAAGCCGAGCGACGCACCCATAAGCATCATACCCTCGACACCGAGGTTCATATGGCCTACCTTTTCACAAAGTATACCGCCGACAATGGCAAACAGTATCGGAGTACCTGTCTGAATGGCAGTCTGTAAAAACAGACCTATCTGATGAAGAATCTCCATTATTCAGCCTCCTTTACTGCGGTATGCTTGCGAAGCGATATTTTATAGTTTATAAAGAACTCACACGCAAGAACGAAGAATATGATGACACCCTGCATTATTTCCGTAATGGACGAGGGTATCTTCATTACCTGAAGTGAGCTTCCGCTCTGGAGAAGTATCGAGAACATAAACGACGCAACCACGATAATGGGCGGCTTCAGCTTTGCAAGCCAGGCGGTGATTACCGCAGTAAAACCAAGACCTGCCGACATTGAATCGGTTATCGACTTCTCAACGGCGCTCGACTGCATAAAGCCTGCCATTCCGCAAAGACCGCCGGAGATAAGAACTGCAATCACCAGTATTTTAACCGTATTCATACCGGCATATTTTGCGGTGGTTTCGCTTTCACCGATAACGTCTATCTGATAGCCGAGCTTTGTGTAGCGGAGCAATATCGTCATAATAATTACGAGTACCAGCATTATTATCCAGCCTGCGTGAATGCCGAATACATCGGGCAGTACCGCATTTTCCGAGAAGTTAGGCACCTTTGCCGCACCGAGTGCCGCAGGGTCTTTCCACGGACCGTATTGAAGGTAGCTTATAAAGGCTATCGCAATATAGTTCATCATCAGCGTTACAAGCGTTTCGCTCGCACCGAACTTAGCTTTGATGACCGCAGGGATAAGCGCCCATATGCCGCCGCAGACAAAGCCTGCAACGCACATAAGCGATAAAAGGAATATAGGCGGCAGATCGGGACACATAAAAGCCATTGATGCCGCACCGAATGCACCCATATAGAACTGACCCTCAGCGCCGATATTCCAGAACTTCATTCTGAACGCTATCGCTATGCCGAGCGAAAGAGTGGTAAGCATTATCGTTTTGTTCATAACGTCCTTGAAACGCTTGAACGGGGTCTGTATTATTTTGCCGAAAACCTTGAAAGGATCATAACCCATTATGGCAAGAACAATGCCGATAAATATCAGCGACAGCACGATAGCGCCTATTCTTATAAGAACGTCAACGAGCTTTGATGTGCCTTTCTGACGCTTTGAAATCTGTATCATGCTCATACGGCCTTCTCCTCTCCCTTGTTGATATGATCGCCCACCATCATAAGACCTATGTCTTCCTTAGTGACGGTCGTGGGGTCTACTATGTCGATTATCTCACCGTCGTGTATTACCATAAGTCTGTCGGAAATGCTTTTCAGCACGTCAAGATCCTCGCCTATGAACAGCACGGCGACGCCTTTTTTCTTCTGCTCGTTTAACATATGATATATATTGTATGACGCACCTATATCAAGACCTCTTACGGGATAAGCGGTTATAAGCACCTTGGGCGAGAGCCATATTTCTCTGCCGAGAAGCACCTTCTGTATATTACCGCCGGACAGCTTCTTTACTGTGTAGTTTACCGACGGGGTGTAAATATCAAAATCGTGTACGATCTGCTCTGCGAGCTTCTTTGCAAACTTGCTGTCTATGAACGGGCCGGGATTATGATTATAGGACTTTAAGATAACGTTGTTCGTTATGCTCATTCCTGCCACAAGACCCATACCGAGTCTGTCCTCGGGAACAAAGCTCATACTGATGCCCTTGCGGATTATCGCTCTGGGATCGAGTCCCTTTATGCTGTCGCCGTCAAACTCAATATCGCCGTCGGTCATTTTGTCAAGACCTGCGATTATCTCGCAAAGCTCCTTCTGACCGCTTCCTGCTATACCTGCGACACCGAGTATCTCACCGCCGTATACGTCAAAGTTCACGTTATCAAGCACGTTTACGCCGTCTGTGTTTTTCTTCGTGAGATTTTTTACGGAAAGCATCGGCTTTGCGTTATAGTCACAGCACTGCGGACGCTCTATTTCAAGAGTTACCGCCTTGCCGACCATCATCTCGGTAAGCTGCTGAGGGGTCGTTTCACTCGTCTTTACCGTACCGATACATTCGCCCTTACGCAAAACGGTAACACGGTCGGAAATATCCATAACCTCCGCCATCTTATGAGTGATAATGATTATCGTACAGCCCTGCTCCTTCATCTTTCTGAGAATAGCAAACAGTGCGGTTATCTCCTGCGGGGTAAGCACCGCTGTAGGCTCGTCAAGGATAAGAACGTTTGCACCTCTGTAGAACACCTTCATTATCTCTACAGCCTGTTTTTCGCTGACAGACATATTGTATATCTTCTTGTCGGGGGTAACGTTAAGGCCGTATTTCTCGTTCAGCTTGTTCACATGGTGAGCCATACGCTTTTTCGATGTGACAAAATGCTTTATATGACCCATTACCACGTTTTCTGCGGCGGTCATTACATCGACTAACTTGAAGTGCTGGTGTACCATACCGATGCCTGCCTTTATAGCGTCACCGGGAGAACCGAAGTGCATCTTTTTACCGTCAATCGAGATAGTACCGCTGTCGGGTGTATATATGCCACTGAGCATATTTACAAGGGTACTCTTGCCCGAACCGTTTTCGCCGAGCAGGGCAAGTATCTCGCCCTTGTATACGTCAACGGAAATATCCTTGTTTGCGTATACCGAGTCAAACGATTTGGTTATGTGTTCAAGTTTTATATAAGGGTCTGCCATATAACCTCCTTGAAAATAGCGATTTGTCTTTTTAAAACATCGCAGATATTCCGGTGCTTTAAAAAGACAAATCGGGCAGCCGCTGAGGACTGCTCGTATTGTCTTTAATAGTCTTAAGATTCTGTAACCTGTAGATTATGCGGGGATAGTACCTGTTACGCCTTTTACAAACCAGTTCATGTTCCAGATCTCGTCGTCTGTCATCTTAACGCCGTCTTCAACCTTCTTGTTGCCGTCCTGATCGTAAAGAGGACCTGTGAAGGGTTCGAGTGTGCCGTCAATGATAGCCTTCTTAGCCGCATCTACCTTTTCCTGTGTGCCTTCTGCGCAGAGGTCTGTCAGCTTGTCAAGGTATGTCATGTTAGCGGCAAGACCTTCCCAGTATGCACGGCTTGTCCATGTACCGTCAATAGCCTTCTGTACATCGTCTGTATAGAATGTCTTCCAGTCGAAGCAAGCGGCTGTGAGGTAAGCCTTGGGAGCAGCGTCTGATGTGGGGAAGTTGTAGCCGATGCAGTATGCACCCTTTTCTTCAGCGGCAACCTGAGGAGCTGTTGTATCCTGGTGCTGAGCGATTATGTCAACACCCTTGTTGAGAAGCTCAAGTGCTGCCTGCTTTTCAACGGTGGGGTCATACCATGTATCTGTGAATACTACTTCTACCTTAGCATCGGGGTTTACAGACTGTACACCGAGTGTGAATGCGTTGATACCGCGGATAACCTCGGGGATACCCTTAGCGGCAACATAACCGATGTAGTTCTTCTGTGTCTTCATACCTGCAACGATACCTGCAAGGTAACGAGCCTGATATACCTTACCGAAGTAGGTTGACATATTGTCTTCTCTCATATAGCCTGAGCAGTGAGCAAACTTGATCTCGGGGTGCTCCTTAGCCATCTGGTCTGTACCTTCCATAAAGCCGAAAGAGTTAGAGTAGATGAGGTTGCAGCCTTCATCGATAAGCGTCTGGATAGCTTCCTTTGTGTCAGCAACGGTTTCGGGTACGTCCTCAACGTAGTAGGTCTTTACGCCCATAGCCTCAACTGCAAGTCTGCCTGCATCGTGAGCCTGTGTGTAACCGCCGTCGTTGATCTTGCCGATGTAAACAAAGCCTGCTACAACATCATTCTTCGATGTGTTGTCGCCTGTGCTTTCCTTAGAGCTGTCACCTGCGCTTTCCTTAGAGCTGTCGCCTGTGCTCTGTGCATCGGAAGTCTTGCTTTCATCCGTACCGCTTGTTGCGGCATTGCCGGAGCAGCCTGTGAGTCCTGCTGTAAGTGCGCAGGTTGCCGCCAGTAAAATGGCGATAAGTTTCTTTTTCATGTTTTTCCTCCCTATTAAAACAGTAAAAGATATATTAACGGCACTTTGCCGCTAAATACGGTTATTATGCTCAGTGTCTGAAAATACAGCCGCCGTCAACGCTCATCGAGTCAACTATTGCGAGCGATTCAACCCTGATGCCTTTCGAGCGGACAAGCTCTCCGCCCTTCTGGAAGCCCTTTTCTATAACGATACCTGCGCCTGCTATACTTGCGCCTGCACCCTTTACTATGTCGATAAGACCGAGTAAAGCACAGCCGTTTGCAAGGAAGTCGTCGATTATAAGCACGTTGTCATCGGGCGACAGGAACTTCTTGCTGACTATTACGTTATATGTACGCTTGTGCGTAAAGCTCTCGATAGAGGTCGAATAAACCTCGCCGTCTATGTTTACGCTCTGCGCCTTCTTCGCAAATACGACAGGACATCCGAAATACTGCGCCGTAACGCACGCAATGCCGATGCCCGACGCTTCTATAGTCAGTATCTTGTTTATGCTCTTGTCGGGGAACAGTCTGCGGAACTCCTTGCCGATCTCATTGTAAAGCTCAATATCCATCTGATGATTGAGAAAGCTGTCGACCTTGAGTACGTTTCCCTCTTTTACTATACCGTCCTTGTTTATGCGTTCTTCCAGTAACTGCATTTTACTTTTCCTCCGTTTATTTCAGTAATTCACGTCCCATAAGTACGCCCATTACAGACGCCATCATAAGTCCTCTTGTCCAGCCGCTTGAGTCGCCTAAGCAATGCAGTCCCTTTACGTTCGTGTTGAAATGCTCGTCCATCTTTATACGGTTGCTGTAGAATTTAAGCTCGGGTGAATATAAAAGCGTTTCACGGCTTGCAAAACCGGGAACGACCATATCCACAGCCTTTATGAAATTGATAATGTTCGTCATTGTACGGTAAGGCATAGCCGCCGTGATGTCGCCTGCAACCGCATCGGGCAGGGTAGGTCTTACGTTGGAGAAATTAAGCTCCTTGGGCCATGTACGCTTACCGTCGAGGATATCTCCGTAACGCTGTACAAGTATATGTCCGTTACCGAGCATATTGGTAAGCTCGCCGACCTTCTTAGCATATTCGATAGGCTGGTTGAACGGTACGCTGAAATTGTGTGAGCAAAGTATAGCAAGGTTTGTGTTGTTGCTCTTCAGTTCCTTGTACGAATGACCGTTTACAACAGCTAAATCGTTGTCGTAGTTCTCCTGACTCACAAATCCGCCGGGGTTCTGGCAGAATGTACGAACCTTGTTCTTAAACGGCAGTGGATAGCCGATGAGCTTTGACTCGTAAAGGACGGCGTTTATCTCCTCCATTACCTCGTTTCTGACTTCCACTCTTACGCCGATGTCAACAGTACCCGGTGTATGCTCAACATTATGAGCCTCGCAGGTCTTTTCGAGCCAGTCTGCACCCTTACGGCCTGTTGCGACTACTATCTCGTCGCCGTATATGGTTTCCTGTTCGCCGCCGTCACGGGCATTTGAAATGATAACACCCTTACATACGCCGTCTTCTATTATAATATCCTCGCAGTTCTTGCCGAACAGCACCTCAACTCCGCTTTCGATAAGATATTTTTCTATCTTGAAATAAAGCTCGTGCGCCATTTCCGTTCCTAAGTGACGGATAGGACAGTCAACCAGCTTCAGGTTTGCGTTTATGGCTTTCTTCCTTATATCTCGTATCTTGTCGGGGTCGCTTACGCCCTCAACGTGCTTATCCGCACCGAATTCAAGATATATCTTGTCTGTGTAGTCGATGGTTTCCTGTGCAAGCTCCTCACCGATAAGCTCGGGGAGCGTTCCACCGACCTCACACGACAGCGACAGCTTGCCGTCCGAGAATGCGCCTGCACCCGAAAAGCCCGTTGTGATATGGCAGTAGGGCTTACAGTTCATACAGTGCTTTGTTTTTGCCTTAGGACAGCTCCTTTTTTCTACCGAAGCACCCTTTTCTATTATCAGAATTTTTTTGTCTGAGCCGTTTCTGACCATTTCAATTGCGGTGAATATTCCCGCAGGTCCCGCTCCTACAATTACTACATCGTATTTCAATTACTTTTCTCGCCTTTCCGCTTTGCAACAATAAGGCGTTTTACCGCTTCTTTGCAGAAAAACGCCGAATTACACCAATATAATTATTTTGACACAATTCGAGCCTAAAGTCAATATCAAACCGATACAAAAATGAACTTTTGTGAATTATTTTTATGCCGCTTCCGGTAAAGCAGTGAATATAATACAGTTTGCGAAAAAATAAACATACTTTACCGATACAACGAACAGTTGTTCAATGCGTATATCCCTATTCTATTATCTGCAATAATTATACGGAAATTATATCCGAAGACTGACAAAAGCAATTTTTACACAAAAACACTTGACATCAGTCCGAAATCGGATTATAATATCTCTCAGTCCGATTTCGGACTTAAACATTTGCCGACAAGGAGAATCAGCTTGGATAACAAAAGCAACAGAAAAAAACTGTATGAATATAATAATGTACTGAAATCAATAGATGATTGCTACCGGAATATAGCAAAGCGCTACGGGTTTTCGGAAGCGGCTTTCTGGACGCTGTACACACTGCGTATGGAACCGGGCAACATAACGCAGAGCGATGTCTGCACCGTGCTATATCAGCCTAAGCAGACGGTAAACTCCGCACTGAAAAAGCTCGAAAGCGAGGGGTATATAACGCTTACTCCGGCAGGTGCGCACACAAAGAATATCAGCCTTACAAAAAGCGGAACAAAGCTGTGCGAACAGACGGTAGATAAGGTGATAGAGGCAGAATGCGCCGCACTCGGCAATATGACAGATGAAGAAACCGAGAATATGACTGCGCTTATGAAGCTGTACAGCGTACTTCTTAAAAGTCAGACGGCAAAAATATAAAGATACAAAAGGAGAACAAAGGGAAAATGAGCAAGATAAAACTATCGGATCACTTTACTGCCGGACGGCTTTTCAGGTTTGTACTTCCGTCGGTGGCTATGATGGTGTTCATATCCATATACGGCGTGGTTGACGGCTTTTTCATATCTAATTTTGCCGGCAAGACCTCTTTCGCATCTATCAATCTTATAATGCCGTTTGTAATGATACTCGGCGGTGTGGGCTTTATGGTCGGCACTGGCGGAACGGCGCTTGTTTCTCAGAAGCTCGGTGAGGGTGATGAAAAGACGGCAAAACGCTATTTCACGATGATGATAATGCTGACGGTGATACTCGGTGCGGTACTCACAACATTCGGTCTTATCTTTACCGAAAACGTTGCGGTGTTCTTCGGCGCAACTCCCGAAATGCTGGGCGACTGTGTGCTTTACGGCAGAATAGTAATCTCCTTTACAACGGCTTTTATGCTCCAGAACGTATTTCAGAGCTTTTTCATCGCCGCCGAGAAGCCGAAGCTCGGACTTATTTCAACTATTATGGCAGGCTGTACGAATATCATACTTGACGCTGTATTTGTAGGTCTTATGGGCTTTGGCGTTGCAGGCGCGGCATTTGCTACGGGCATCAGCGAATGTGTCGGCGGAATATTCCCTCTTATCTACTTTCTCCGTCCGAACTCAAGCATACTGCGTCTTACTAAGACAAGGCTTGAGATAAGACCGCTCCTGCGTGCCTGTGCGAACGGTTCATCGGAGCTTATGTCGAGCATTTCCTCATCGGTCGTAAGTATAATCTACAACTTCCAGCTTATGAAATACATAGGCGAAAACGGCGTTTCGACCTTTGGCGTAATGATGTATGTGCAGTTTATTTTCATAGCGATATTTGTCGGCTATTCTATCGGTTGTGCGCCCGTGATAGGCTTCAACTACGGAGCGCAGAACCGTTATGAACTGAACAATATGCTCAAAAAGAGCCTTTGCTTTGCGGCAATAGCGGGAGTTACGCTTGTCGCATTGTCGGCGGTGCTTGCAAGCCCTCTCGCAAAGATATTTGTCGGCTATGACGCAGAGCTTTACGAGCAGACACGTCACGCTTTCAGAATATTCTCGCTGTGCTTTTTACTTGCAGGCTTCAATATATTCACCTCATCGTTCTTCACCGCACTCGGAAACGGCGCTATCTCTGCGGCTGTGTCATTTATGAGAACGCTTATATTTCAGGTTTCGAGCATCCTTATACTGCCCCTTATTTTCGGCGTTGACGGTATATGGATGGCGAATGTTGTGGCGGAATTTTTCGCTTTCCTGCTGTCGCTGATGTTCCTTATCGTAAAGAGGAAGAAGTACGGATACTGGCAGAAGAATGTTGCTTTGCCGGTTGAACCTGAATCGGCAATGACAAACAAAAACGCAGATTAAGCGGTTATATAAAGCAATATAGAGCGGCGGCTCGGTAGTGTTACCGGGCCGCCGATACTTTTATATCCGTTATCCGAACTTACTTTCTCCCATTCAGCCCGAACTTCCTTGTATACGCATCAAAGTCAACATAGCAATGATCCATATCAACATCGCCGTCGATTCCTCTGATACTCCCCTTCCACGAATACTGCCACATAAAATATGTTCCGCTGTATGCAGGTTTGTCGGTGTTAACGTGAGCTACCCACACGGGATACTTTGAAAGCGCCGTCATATCAAGGTAGCTGTTGAAAAACGAAGCGTAGGAATATACGACAGGCAGATAGCCTGCGTTTGCTATCTCCTCGCAGAACGCTTCCGTCATTGCGGTGAGCGTCTGCTTTGAATAGCCGTTCTTTACATACCACGGATCCTCTATATCAAATACTACGGGGTAGCTTATCTCATAGCCGGAAATAAGGCTGAGTACGAATTTAGCCTCATCTCTCGCTTCTTCGACCGTTTCGGCATAGCAGTAGTGATACACTCCGGCAGGAATGCCGTTTTGCATAGCGCCTTTCATGTTTTCGTGGAAATATGTATCGCTTGTCATAGGGTAATCGTCGCTTATCCTGCCACGGCTTGAACGTATCATTGCAAAGTCGATGCCCGATCTTTTCACCTTTGCCCAGTCTATCGTGTCGCCCTGCGCCCACGAAACGTCAATTCCCGTCAGTGCGTCTGTTGTATACAGCGATATAGTTTCGACAGACATTGCCGAGTTGTCATAAGCTCTGCGGTTGTCGGTGACACTGCCGTTTTTGCTGTTGGTGAACATACCCTTCAGTGTATATGAACAGTCGTTTCCGAGCGTCATAGCGCCTGTGTTTATGACCTGCGCATTGTTTCTTATCTCCAGCTTTCCGCCGATATAGCTTTTTGCATTGAAGCGTGCAGTGCCTGTCACACCTATCTCGCCGTAAGAGGTAAATTCCGAATTCACATCAAGAGTTCCTGCGAATGCCGTCTGTGCCGTATCGGAAAGCAGCGTAACGCCCGACAGCGAAACCGCAGATCTTCCGCTCGCAGACATCGTACCGTCAATATCCAGAGCAGAACCGCCGTAGGTATTGAGCGTGCCGTTTATTATAAGCGATGCGCCGTTATCCGCAACAAGTCTGCCCTTTATATCAAGGGTAATACCGTATGGCACGGTAACGGATGTTCCGCTGAGCAGTACCATCACAGTACCTGCCGGTACAGTAAGGCTTTTGCCGAGTGTTATATTGCTTTTTATGTAATAGGTTCTGTCCGCCGCAAGCACGGAGGTGCCGTCCCAGGTGTACGGGTCAGCCGCCGCCGCAACCGGAAGCGACACGGAACATAATATGAACAGCGCCGACAGAAAACCGGCGATTATCCGTTTTGTTAATTTCATTTGCTTTTCCTTTCGGATTATCTCAGCTGTTTTGTTTACCTGATACTTATCCAAGATAATTATGTCATATTTCGCACCGTTTGTCAATATTCACGGCGGTGCGACAATTCCCGACGTTACATTTTTCGTCATTCCGACAGTATTCCCCGTCCTTATTTGTACACAGTTACAATATATTAAGCACGATGCATTATTGACAGTACCGTAAAAAAGGGTTATAATCTCTATATCTATGGGCTTTGCCCGAACAAAACGAAACAATGTTGTACGGTAGAATATATGAACAAATATGTAAGAAATATGACGCAGGGAAGTGAGCTTAAGCACATACTTATGTTCACTCTGCCCTTGCTTGCGGGAAATCTGTTCCAGCAGTTTTATAATATAGTCGATTCGGTAATAGTCGGACGTTATCTCGGTCACGAGGCACTGGCGGCGGTCGGTGCGACAGGCTCGATAACTTTCCTGTTTTACACGCTGTGCAACGGCCTTTCGGCAGGTGCGGGAATACTGATAGCGCAGAGCTTCGGAGCGGGACGGCACGACGATGTAAAGCGTTTTATCGCAAACTCGGCTTATGCGCTCGGCTTTGTAGGGCTGGGGCTGACGATTATTTCAGTAGCCTTTGCGCATCTTCTTTTGCAGATGCTCGACACTCCGCAGAACATACTCGCAAACGCTGCGGACTATATGCGTACTGCCTGTGCCGGAACGATTGCGGTAGCAGGCTACAACTGGATAAACTCGGTGCTTCGTGCGCTCGGGGATTCAAAAACTCCGCTGTATTTTCTTATTGTCGCAAGTATACTGAATGTCGGACTTGACCTGCTTTTTGTAATGGTATTCGGTATGGGGGTAGTCGGTGCGGCGCTCGCTACAGTTATCGCACAGGGAGTTTCCGCTGTCGGAAGTATTTTGTTTGCGGTAAAGAAAAACGAATATTTCCGGCTGAAAAGAGAGCATCTCAGGCTTCGCAGGGAGCAGTTTGTACGTTGTATGAAAACGGGTACTCCCATAGCTTTGCAGAATGCGCTTGTTTCCGTGTCGATGATTTCACTTCAGAAGACCGCAAACTCATTCGGAGATATAGTAGTTGCCGCATACACTGCGACAATGCGTGTAGAACAGCTTATACAACAGCCCTTCAATTCGCTCGGCACGGCGCTTTCGACCTTTGCGGGTCAGAATGTCGGAGCGGCAAAACCCGACAGGGTGGTGAAAGGCTATCACCGTTCAATGCTTATATCGGCAGCTTTCGGCTTGCTGATGCTCGGTGTGTTTGCTTTTACAAGCAGATACATAGTCGGCTTCTTCGTTACCGAAGAACAGGTTATAGATATAGGCGCAAAAGCACTTTTGCTGTCTGCCTGCTTCTATGTTCCGCTGGGCTTTATCCACACGACAAGAGGACTTTTAAACGGTGCGGGCGATGTAGGATTTGCATTCCTGAACGGACTTGCCGAGGTAATAGGCAGAATAGGCTTTGCGGCAATACTTGTTAATATACCCGGAGTGGGAATGTGGGCTGTATGGACAACGACCTGTCTTACATGGGTGCTGACAGCTGTAATGTGTCTTATCAGATATAAGGGCGGCAAATGGCGGAAAAAGTGCCTTGTTGATATAAATGAAAACACAGCATCGGAGGACACATATGCTAAGCAATAAAACATACTCTGAAAAGAACGATGCTCTCCTGCTTGCCCACGCTGCGGCGCTCCTGGTACTGTCGCTTCTTGTGGCAGTGCAGGGCATATTTGAAGTAATCGACTATATGCCGCATATAATTTCGGCAGGCTGCGTCACCTGCGCCGCATACACAGCTTCGATCCCGGCAACTCTTATAATGTACATATGGTTTTCGGTGTCGGCGGCAGTATACTATTACAAAGATTCGCAAAAAATGTTCCGCATTATTCCGCTGATGTGTATTATCGGAATAACGCCGAGCCTTGTGTATGACTTATCATTCATATCGGAAAACGGCTTTGTTTCCGGCGGAGAATATAATGTAACGCTGTATCTTGTTATGGATATATTTCTTCTTCTGGACTCGATAGTTATGATACAGCTTGTACGAGGTACAATGAGCAGAAAAGCCGCTATGATATGTCCTGCGATATATCTTATTACGGGTCTTATATACTTCTCGAGTGTTTTCGTATTTTACGGTTCGGTCGAGGGTACTAATTTCATGGGATATTACTTCTGTAACAGCGTAACAAATATTGTTTTCTCGCTGTCATTGTTCCGCCTTGTAAATGTGATCTATCCCCAAAAACAATAAAAGGAGTAAAACAGATGGATACTAAATACATAGCTCTTACTTTTGACGACGGTCCGAACACCGTCACAACCCCGCAGGTGCTTGAAATGCTGAAAAAGCATAACGTTACGGGCAGCTTTTTCCTTGTCGGCAACAACATAAACGAGGAAAGCGCAAAGGTAGCCCGTGAATGCTTTGACTATGGCTGTGAGCTATGCAACCACAGCAGGACGCACAGTGCAATGCCTCAGCAGACAAGCGAAGAAATAAAAGCAGAAATTGAATACACGAACGACAAGATAAAGCAGATAACAGGCGGTATCGCCCCGAAATTTTTCCGTCCGCCGTATATCGCACTTTGCGACAGTATGTATGACGATATACCGCTGACATTTATCTGCGGAAACGGTGCGGAGGACTGGCTTGATGAAATATCCGCAGAAGAACGCAGTAAGCGTATAATCGAACAGGCGTGTAACGGTATGATAATACTTCTGCACGATATGGAGGGCAATTTCCGCACGGTACAGGCGCTTGACACGATAATCCCGGAGCTTAAAAAGCAGGGCTATACATTTGTGACTGTAAGCGATCTTTTCGCAAGGTGCAATGTAACGCCCCGAAAAAGAGTGATATATTCAAATGTGCTGACAGACTAAAAAAATTGCGTCAAACCACTTGACAACCCCATTTTAATATGATATAATAACTTCGCTGTTCTAAAGACAGCAGGTCGGTTTACCGCTAACGAGTTCATGCTCGCCTGCCGAGGAATGGGAAGAATACTGAATTTTCTGCCCTTTTCTGTCTTACAGAGGAGGGCATTTTTGTTAAATGTTTTTCCTTTTTACGAACAGTAAATCACGAAAGGAGAAAACAATATGCCTAGTGAGAAAGTTTTACAGGTAAAGCAGAATTACGTTGCTGAACTCGCTGAAAAGCTCAAGAAGTCCGCTTGCGGTGTGCTCGTTGATTACAGCGGTATCACAGTTGCCGATGACACAGTTCTGAGAAAGGAACTTCGTGAGGCAGGTATCGACTACTTCGTAGTCAAGAACACTCTTTTAAAGCGTGCAGCTGAGATGGCAGGCGTTGAGGGTATTGATGATGTTCTCGAAGGAACAACAGCTCTCGCACTCGCAGAGGAAGACATCGTAACTGCTCCTAAGATCCTGTTCAAGCAGGAAGAAGCAAGCGACGGCTCATTCTCAATAAAGAAGGGCTTCGTTGACGGCAAGGGCATCAGCAAGGACGAAGTTGTTGCATACGCAAAGCTTCCTACAAAGGAAACACTGCTTGCACAGCTGGTATTTATGCTTCAGTCCCCTATCCAGAAGCTTGCTATCGCTGTAAGCGAGATCGAGAAGAAGCAGTCCGAATCAGCAGAATAATTTCTGTTCGGACAAAAGCGGCTGTTGCATAAGCACTGCCGTAACACAAACAATGAAAACATATTAACGGAGGATAATTAAAATGGCTTCAGAGAAAATTTTAGCTATGATTGAAGAAGTAAAGGGCTTATCAGTATTAGAGCTCAACGAGCTCGTTAAGGCTCTCGAAGAAGAATTCGGTGTATCTGCAGCAGCAGTTTCAGTAGCAGGCCCCGCAGCAGGCGGCGCAGCAGCAGCTGAAGAAAAGACAGAATTTGACGTAGTTCTCGCATCATTCGGTGATGCTAAGATGGCTGTTATCAAGGCAGTTAAGGACGTTTGCGGTCTTGGTCTTAAGGAAGCTAAGGAGCTCGTTGAAGCTGCTCCTAAGGCTATCAAGGAAGGCGCTTCTAAGGCTGAAGCTGAGGAAATCAAGGCTAAGCTCGAAGAGGCTGGCGCTAAGATCGAACTCAAGTAAGTTCCGCGCTATATACGCTTTTTCAAAGGACGGGTTTTTACCCGTCCTTTTTGTTATGTTAGGGGTTCTGTTTTCAGCTTGACGGAAATGTTTGATATTTTTATTGTGATAACAAGCTCCCGATACTGCTTTTTACGTTTTTCATTCATTTCAATTCCCCCTTTCCAGTAGTTTAATATGGAATGGGTTAAAATGAAACAAATCGTGTCATTACATTTGCAAATTATGACATTGCTTAAGTCAATCGGCTATTCGCAATCCGCTTTACTCTTTATAAGCTTTTGATTCCAATATACTCCCACGTCTCTGTATCCAGCAATAAAAACTCCTGAGTTCCAATTGCCCTGCCATCCCGGTACGTGGAAAATACATCCGTACTGATCAGATTCTTTTCCCGTGTGATCTCATCCATCGGCGTATGTCCCACCACCTGCAATATCTTCCGTGGCTTATATAACCTCATACCGGAATGCTGCGGGCGCAGCCAGATCGGTGACATATCATTCCACATTTCGGTCCGACCAAGCTTGTTAATTTCTTTCACTACTGCATCTACATCATGATATTTCGACTTTGGAACATATTCCTCAACAAAATAGTTCAACACGCCTCCGTGAGAAAACAGTACATGATCGATCTTCTGTACATAACAAATCGGATTGTCTTCCGGAACCTTCCGCCGCAGCTCCAGCAGCTTTCTCTGCACTGTTTCAGATGCCACCGAGCTGTATCCGCTCTCCGGACAATGCCAGAAGTAACTCAGATCATGGTTGCCATAGCACCATGCGGTATCCGGGAACTCCACAGCAAACCGGATTGCCTCATCATAGGTTTCTTCATAGCATGCAATATCGTATTCTCTGTCCCAGTCATCCGGGATATCCATCAGACATACCGCCCGCTTGGCTTTCCCCGCTCTCATAAAGGCTGCCGCCTGCCGAAACATCTGAGGCTTCAGATGTACATCCGGAATTACCAAAACCTTCATCTATCTCACCCTCACTTTCCAATTCTGATTTTCACTTCGATTTCCACTGGGATAAATTATCGCCGGAAATGCAATGACAACAGATAAAGTAATAAGCTTCATTAGACAGTATAGCATATTCCAAACCCTGAATCTCCAATTTCTACAGGAATATTCACTGCATCAATTTTTCTGATTTTAATCAGATTGCTACTGCTCTCAACCAATTCCAGTGTCGTTTTTATCTGTTCTTCCGTTCCCTGCATCTCAACCGTTACACTGTTATCCTGGTTATTCCTGACCCAGCCTGCTACTCCAACCTGGTCTGCTATATCACGAATTCTACGACGAAAACCACATCCCTGAACTTTTCCAAAAATAGTCATTTGTTTTCGGACTATAGTATTCTCTCTCATATTCCGCCTCCCGGAAATGCTGTTCTGTTTTTTCAGATCATCCAAGCAGTAAAGCGGATTGCGAATTATTTTTCCCCAACAAGCCTCAGCGTCCGCCTGTCCACTTTTCCCTGATAGTATTTCTCAAGCACTTCCTTAAACACCGGTTCCTGCGGTGCTACCTCTGCAAACAATGTCATACAGGATCGTACTTTTTTTGTATCAATATCTCCAAGGATTTCGACCGCACTCTTGCCCTCTACCCGAAGAAGCGCTGTTGTGATCTCTAGCAGGCGGTTCCCGCAGCAACGGATCTTCCATATACGCTTTTGCCTCCTGCAGCCCCTGCAGGCCATAGTAATCTGACATACCGCTCCTGCCAAGCCCCTTCACCTGTGGAAAAATATACCAGATCCAATGGCCGACCTTACAGCCATTTTTTATTTCCTGTAATGCTTCCTGGTAACCTGCATAACTCTGCTCCTGCGCGTTTTTAAAACGCTGCAGATCATAATCCTGTCGTTGCATATGTAAGTCCTCCTAATTTTTTTCTTTTTCTTCCAATGCCATTCGAATGTCATAATAGTGGTACAACGTCTCTTCCAGTTCCATGTAAAGAGCCGTATTCTTACGCATGATCCGTTTCATATAGCTCCGGTGCTCCTGCTCAACCCTCGCATCGTCCCAGTGCTGAAGCTGAATAATCGCATTAAAATCAAAAGCGCTTTCAAACAGCGGCGAGCCAGTCAACACAATTCGCTTCCGATACGCTGTACTGGAATGTAAGTTCTGGCGATGTAAAAATTCAAACAGCTTCTCACCTCTGACATATCTTCCTTCTTCGCATTCCATCCAGTCATCCACATTCAGATTGTCCCAGTCCTTCGGAATCAGATTGATCCAGTACCGGTAAACATTCGGAGATACCGTCTCACACTCAATAATCTTTTCATTTAATGCGTATTCGATCTTCTTTTCGAATATGTTCTGCCATTACCGTGCCTCAACCGAATATTTTTTCAGCAGCTCATCAAAGCCTGTAAACTGCCCCTGATAAGCAAGCAAATTGACCGACGGATAATGCTCCCAGGAAAGCCCTGTCGTCCCTGATAAATCATCCTCCGTAGTAATCTTTTCCTGCCGTACTACATGTTCCAATTTATCTCGTTCTGTCATGGAAAGCTCTTTATACTGTGTTACATACTCTCCACAATTTAAATGTTTCGTATTCGACGGCAAGCTCTCATAGGCCACTTCCCACCTTGAAAGATCCTCCAGATCGCTGAGTGCATTTGCCACAGAAGCCTGGTAACTTACAATCGCATCCGTCGTCGGAGAAACGATGATCTGAACATGATGCATGCTAAGATATGCCTGAATATGGTTAAAAATCGACCCACCATATGGGCACGCAACCAGCGATTGCGGAACGATCACCGTTTTGTTCACCTCAGGCAAGCTTTCTCTGCATATCCGCAGCGACGGCTGACTCTTTCGCATCAACGCCACCATAATCGGTTCCACCGCCTGATCAATTCTCTGGTTTTGCTCTGACAGTGGTACATTTGAAAGAATTTCAATAAAATAATCTCTGACAGAAAGGTTCAGGCCATTATTTGTCACCGCATTTGCACCTAACTGGCAGGCGTTACTCATCAGTTCATCATAATGCTTTCGTGCGACCCCTTCCTCACAGCTACACCAGCATTCTGGATGATCTGTAAAGTCATCAATCAGCATCTGCCTGAAGCCATCCGGATCTATACTTTCTACTTTCTGTGAAACACGTTTTTTTATCCACTCATACATCCTCTGATCCGAACAGAGGTTGACTTCATTACTTCCCATCTCCATCGCAAACTCTGTAAAATCACTCGCATCCAGTGATTTTCCAACTGTTTCATAGTACTCCGTCATACTTTCCAGCACATCCGCAAAGTGACTGCAGTTCTGGATAAAATGCTCCACCTTATTCTGGTATTCCTCGATCCAGATGCTGTTTCCGCCACACATAGCTCTTGCAATTTCCATACGGATATCTGCCCGTATCGCCTCCTCTTTTTCCATCTTCCAGGCATCTACTTTTCTTCTGCCATTCAGCACCATTGAAATCCTTCCCATTCCCGGCAAAAGACCTGGATGCTCTGCATATGTATATCCAGTTTTCTGAAAATACCCATTCACCGCCTCTATGATTTGCCGAATCGAACTATCTGCATACTCTTCCGGATCGTCTGAGCCTGCTCCATAATACAAATACTCCATGGCCCGTGGTCCGTACTTTATCATAACCCGGCTCGCCCGAAGGATAAACTCTTCATACAAAGTAGTAAGATACTCCTTAATGTCTTTCTTTCCTCTTTTCACAATCTCCGGAGCACCAAGCGCTGCCTCCCATTCCCAATACTGATTCCCCATCACCATCACATCGGCATATGTGAGCACATTCAGGTTCTGAGGAAGCACGGAGAGATCCCACAGCCTGTTATCTATCCAACGCAAAAGCACATTTCCATCCGGTATTTGGTTATCTCCACCGGAAAACAGTATATTAAGCGCATCTTTGAACTCCAGTTTTGTCAGCCTGCGCTCTCTTGAACAGAAAGCCGCGCCACCATCCGTGTTGGCATACATGCGGCGGCATACTTTTCCTACCACATTCGGAATTACAATTTTTTCCGGAATATCGGCATACGCATACCCAATCCCACAGTACTGATGAGAATCCTCCGGGCAGGCGTCCCGCTTTAGCACGCCATTCTCACACATCCCCACTTGCGATAACGCCCTCCACCGGGCCAGTGCAAGATTGCCGTACAGGCATCCAGTAAAGCGGACATTCGCAATCCGCTTCGCTACTTGCTCATAAACGCAGTCGCTTCGCGACCTGTCAGTGGGAGCTTTCAACTCCCACTGACATAAGCATCCCCCCCCTCACCCGCCGCTTAGTGCTCCGCGCACTTGAAGCGGGGGAATTCTTATCTGCGTTCAAAATCTTAATTTCGCTTTCTTTTCATTCTTCACATTCCAAACAATCGCTTCGCATTCTCTGTCGTCACCACCATAATTTCTTCTACTGAAGTCTTCCTTAAGTCTGCCAACCGATCGGCGATCTCCGGAATATTAGCGGGTGTATTTCTTCCCTTCTTCGTCTTTGGTGTCACATAGGGGCTGTCTGTCTCGAGCAGGATACGCTCCAGTGGAAGTTTCCGAACGACTTCCTCCAGCTCCTTATCTTCTCTTGTAATTAATCCGCCAAGTCCAATATACAACCCCAGCTTCAAATACTGCTCTGCTTCCGCCCAACTGCCCTGAAAACAATGTACCACGCCACAGTGCTCACTCCCGTGCTCCCGCAAAATCTGCAGTGCATCCTCATGTGCATCCCGGATATGCAACACCAGAGGAAATTTCTCTGTTCTGGCCAACTCGATAAAGCGATGGAACCACACTCTCTGTACCGCCTGGATTTCCGCCTGATCCGCCCGGCAATAATCCAGCCCAACCTCTCCGACCGCTACCGTATTTTCATCTTTCAGATACATAGCGATCTGTTGTAATACCTCATCCGGTTTTTCCGGCAATTTCTCTACCGCACCCGGATGCA
>ERZ827168.264-NODE-264-length-90726-cov-10.882079_pt1 | contig 90726 bp, 100 predicted proteins | sample MGYA00519868_ERZ827168 | MGnify/ENA primary metagenome ERZ827168 (study PRJEB31778, sample SAMEA3449271) | human gut metagenome | biome: human gut; feature: human-associated habitat; material: faeces | place: United Kingdom | collected 2010/2012 ... | reverse complement strand
GGTGCTCAAAGTATTTATTTTAAATAATTTGTGACAAATGATTGACTAACCTACAACTTTTTTATACAAAATTCACCATAAGACTTGACAAATTCTAAAATTCCTAGTATACTAATTTAGTAGCTAAAAATTAAAAAGTATATAGATATGTATAACTGTACTGATAGAGGAGGGAATTAGCATGGCACAACCAAAAAGAAGATGGTCAAAAGAAAGAACAAGAACAAAAAGATCAACATGGAAATTAGAAGAACCAAATATTGCAAGATGTAAACATTGTAATGAACCAGTAATGCCACACAGAGTTTGCTCAAATTGTGGATATTATGATGGTAAAGAAGTAATAAAAAAAGATGCCGAATAGGCATTTTTTTTATGCAATAATTATTGAATATGCACCCTATTTATGATATACTTACTAAAAAATAAATAGAGAGGTAGATAACTTGGAAACTAATGAAAATTTGACCAAAAAGCTTAAAATAATAGGTTTAGATTTAGAAAACATACCAGATAAATTATATTCATTTGGAAGTATTAATTTTAGAGTACATAAAAACTATAATGAAAAGAATTATAAAATATATAAATATGTAAATGTAAATGATATAGAAATATTTTTAACACCAACACATAGATTAACAGATTATACAGAAAAATACGCAAAAGCATTGCCAATAGGAGCATATTTGAATGAAGATACAGAAGAAGATATGGAAAGAAGAATTGAATTTTTAAATCTTCTAAGAAACCTTCAAATGGACGAAATAAAAGACTTAGAAGAGCAACAAATAAAACTAAGCAAAAACATACCTTATGATGTAAGCTTCTCAAATGATTATTTATGGCAAATACATTACTCAGTAATTTCAAAGAAATACTTTATGCTTATGCCAATAAAAGAAACTGATTGTGCAGCTTTATTTTATGTTATAAAAAAACAACTAGAAAATAAAGAACAAAAAATCTTTGTTCCAATATGCTATGCAGATTATAGTAATGCTTATCTAAATAATTCTCAAATGGAAGAATTAGAAAGGTTTTTATGCTTTTTTACAAAGGACTGGCCAATAATACATGAAGTATATGATAAGGATAATAATATGAGTATACAAATTGTTGGAAAAGCAACAATTTATGATACAATAAAAACACAATATAAAATAGTACTTAAAGACCAAGGAGAAGCAGAGAATTTCTATAAACTTCTAAAAGCTTTATTTATACTAGAAACACAATTAGCACATTACTATAAATTCGATATAAAACTTGATAGAAAAGGTGAACTTCATTTCTATAATCAATCTAATGAAATACAATATAAAGACTTAATATCATTTATTAAAAAAGAATATATACAAGGGTTAGAAAAATTAATAAAAGCAAAAGAAACTAAAATAAATCTTGATAAAAAGCTTAAAACATTAAAGGTAATTGCCAAAAACCTTGACCAGGATTATTTTGAGAAAGAAAAACAAATATCAACATTCCTAGAATGTAAAAAGACTTTTTTAGGGAGATTAAAGTATTTTATTAAATATAAGAAAACAACAATTCATACTACAAATAAAAAAGAAGTTGAAAAAGAAGAAAACAGCAAACTTAAATATTGCGAAAGAACTGAAATAAAGGATGTATACACATTAGAAGAACTTTTGGCGTTATATACAAACCTAGACCAGGAAACAAATGCAATAAACGATTTACAATTAGATATGACGGCAATAAATAAAAGAATAGATATACTTCAAATAAAAATTATTAATGCTACTCAGTATATAAAAGAAATAGATAAGCATAAAAAAAGCATTTTTGAGTTTTGGAAATTTACTAACAAAGATGAATCAAAACAATTAAACGCTGGTTTGGAAGAAGTAAGTAAAAATAATAAATTAAAAAAGGTATTTAACTATGAATTAGATTTTGAAGATGTATCAAAACAATTTGATAAGGAGCAAAGAACGATATTCCAAAAAGATGAAACGGATAACATATTTATAGCAACAACTAACATTATAGATGATATAAATAAAGTTATAAATAATGAAGAAATACCAGAAGAACACCTTGAACTCTTAAAAAATGAAATGAAAAATACTGATGGAATTGTTACTTTTGATATATTTGGAAACATATCTTCTTCAAGTGATGAGATACAAACATTGGGAAATATAAAACATAGAGAAAACAAGAAGAATAAGTTTGCTATATTAAATTTAAAAGAAGATGCAACAATAGAAGAATATACAAATAGGTTAAAAGAAATATCTACAAACATACAAGCATGTATAGGTAGATTCAAAAATAATATAGAAATGCCAATATATAAAGTTGGAGAATTAGAAGATGGCTTAAATGTTTTCTATATCAACCCTGAAAATGCTTTAAAACAAGCAACAGAAAAAGAGGGCAAATTACATAAAGTTATTCTAAAGGAAAACACAAACTGTATAGCTTTTACCAATATAATGTATTACAATAACACTAACCAGACATTACCTTTAGGAATGAATGTAACAGATGGAATACTTTTAAATACCAAAAGAACTAATTTAAAACTAAAAGGAAAAAATCAAAATTATATAATAAAAGCAAATCAAGATGAGCCAAAACCTGAAACACTAAAATTAAATATATTTGAATATGAAATATGCTAAGGAATATACCCCTTAGCATATTTTTGGTATAAGAAAATATATATTAAAAAGACGAGTTTAAATAGAAGGGATGGTTTGGTATATGAATGTAGCAGTAATTAACTTAAAAGATATGCTCAAATATTTAGTAAAAATAATTATAGTGATAGCTATATTATTTATAACAACTAAACTTATAACAAATTCTAAATCAAATATAAATCAACAAATATTTAGCAAAGCTAATAAAAAGTTTTTAACCAAATGCTTAGAGCTAAGTATACCATGTTTAGAAGTAACAAACATAGAAGCGGAGCAAAACGAAGCAAAACTCACAAAATTAATGGGTATGGAACTTTCAATATTAAAAACAAACAAGGTTACTAATAATAAAGTAGATATTATACAAAACAATGAGATAATAGTAGAGCAAGAACCAGCTGTAAATACTGAACCTACCGCTTCTCCACAAATAGAAATATCTAAAATAGCTACAACAGAGGAAGTTACAGATAGAAATTTTACTTCACGAGCAAATAATTTTTATGGAACAACAAGAATAGATAATCAAAGTAATTATACCTTAACCGAAGATATGCTTGTTCCAGATGTAGAAATACAAAATAAAAAAGATATATTAATTTATCATACACATACATGTGAAAGCTATACACCATGTGATACATATAACTATGAGATGACAGGAAACTATAGAACAACAGATTCAAACTATAATGTTGTAAGAGTAGGAACAGAATTATCAACACATTTATCAGCTAAAGGATTCAATGTTATACATGATGGAACATATCATGATTATCCTTCTTATTCAGGTTCTTATGCAAGATCTTTAGATACAGCAACTAAATTATTAGATGAAAAACCAGCAGGACTAGTAATAGACCTACATCGTGATGCAGTTGGAAATGGAGATACTTATGGACCAACTGTTATGGTAAACGGGCAGCGAGTTGCACAACTTATGTTTGTAATTGGAACAGATGGTGGAGGACTAGAACATCCAAATTGGGTTCAAAATTTAAAAACAGCTATAAAAATACAAGAAACAGCAAATGTAATGTACCCAGGTTTGTTTAGGTCAATAATAGTTAGAAATTCGAGATATAACCAGCATATATGTAATGGAGCAAGTATTATAGAAGTAGGTGCAACAGCAAATACACTAGGTGAATGTTTACTCAGCATGCAATGTTTAGCAAATATACTAGAGGAAGTTTGCAAATAACTTGATAAAAATAGCATTTTATGTTATCATGAAGAACGAAAAGAGGAAAATATGAAAATAAAAGAAGCACTATATGCATGTATAAATAATCTTAAAGAAAATAATATAGACGAGGCACATAGCAAAGCAAGAAGACTATTAGCTTTTACCTTAAATGTACCAAAAGAGTATCTAATAATTAATAATGAAAAAGAATTAAGCAAACAAGATTTCGAATATTATAAAAATTACATTACTCGCTTAATAAATGGAGAACCTATACAATATATAATTGGCAAACAAGAGTTTATGGGTATAGAGTTTAATGTAAATAAAGATGTACTTATACCTCAACCAGATACAGAAATATTAGTGGAGGAAACCATTAAAATTGCAAAGGAATACAATAAGCCAAAGGTATTGGATTTGTGTACTGGAAGCGGAGCAATAGCGGTATCAATAAAAAAATATATTCCAGAAGCGGAAGTTTTTGCATCAGATATTAGTATTAAAGCTCTTCAACTAGCCAAAATAAATAATATAGATAATAATATAAATTTCATAGAATCAAATTTATTTGAGAACATTAATAATGAATTTGATATAATTGTATCAAACCCACCTTATATTAGAACAGAGGAGATAAAAAGCTTAAGCAAAGAAGTGCAGAACGAACCATTAATAGCATTAGATGGCGGACAAGATGGACTAGATTTTTACAGGGATATAATTAAACAAGCCCATAATTATTTAAAAAGTAATGGAAAATTATGCTTAGAAATTGGAGACGAGCAAAAAGACGCAATAACCCAAATATTAAAATCAAATTTCAATTATACAAATATAAAATATTATAAGGACCTACAAGGAAATGACAGAGTAATAATTGCTGAAAAAATGTAAAAAAATCATAAAAAAACTTGTATAAATTAAAGATATATGATATAAATTAATGTAGTAAATTATTTTGCATATTTTGTAAACTCTAGAGGTTATTATGAAAAGGAGAAAACACTATGGAAAATAACGGAGAAAATAATCAAAAGACTATTTTGATAGTAGAAGATGAACCCCCAATAGTTGATATTTTAGTATATAATTTAAAAAAAGAAGGATATAATACTTTAGAAGCAAATGACGGTGTAACAGCCGTAGAATTAGCTTTTAATAAAAAGCCAGATTTAATATTGCTAGACATTATGTTGCCTAAAATGGACGGATTAACTGTATGTAAAAGAATTAGAAGCAAATATAATATGCCAATATTAATGTTAACAGCTAAAAACGAAGAAATTGATAAAATTTTAGGATTAGAACTTGGTGCAGATGATTATATTACTAAACCATTTAGCGTACGTGAATTAATGGCTAGAATAAAAGCTAACTTACGTAAATTAGAACCAAAAACAGATATACCAACAATAGAAGATGACACAGAAAACGAAACAGAACAAACAATTAATATTGGAAACCTAGTTTTAGACTTGGGAAAAATTGAAGCAAGAATTGATGGCAAGTCTATTGATATAACCTTAAAAGAATTTGAATTTTTAAAATATTTAGCATTAAAACACGGACAAGCAGTAACAAGAGAAGAACTTTTAAAGAATGTATGGGAATATGACTATATAGGAGACGAAAGAACTGTTGACGTTTTGGTAAGAAGACTTAGAAAGAAAATCAAAGATGATACAACATCACCAAAAATACTCGCAACAAAGAGAGGTATAGGATATTATTTAAAAACTGATTATCCTGATAAGCAAAGAAAGGATTAAGCTAAAAAAATGTTTAAAAGTGTACAGGTTAAAATAATACTAATAATACTGGTATTAGCCATTTTAATGTTCCTTAGCTATGGCATATTTACAATACAAGAGCTACAAAACAGTAACATACAAAATGAAATAATTAACAAAAATATTTTTGTATTTATTATAATAACAGCAGCATTTGTAGGTATTTCAATAATTGTTATATGGTTTACATCAAGAGTGATTACAAGACCAATATATAAGCTAATTAAAAGTGCCGAAAAAATTGCAGAAGGTGAAGAATTAAAAATTGATAATTCAAAAAGAAATACAGAAATTGATGGACTTATACAAGCATTTGATACAATGACAGTTGGACTAAATGAAAACTTAAACAAAGTAACAAGACAGAAAAAGCAAATAGAAACAATACTACAATATATGACAGATGGAATTATGGCATTTGACTTAAATGGAAATATAATACACATAAACTCAGCTGCAATAACATTATTAGGGCTTACAGGACCAAAAAATAATTTTAACGAGATTTTTAAAAGTATAGATTTAGATGTAAACCTGGAAAAAATAATATATCTAGAAGATTGGGCAAAATCAGAGAGAAAAATAATCAATGTAAAAGATAAATATTTAAAAATATTTTTTGCGTCATTTAAAGATGAATTAGAAAGACCAGCTGGTGCAATAGTTTTAATTCAAGATATAACCGAACACGTAAGACTAGACAACATGAGAAAAGAATTTATAGCAGATGTATCACATGAATTAAAAACTCCTCTTACATCAATAATGGGATATGCAGAAACACTTGCAAACTCAGAATATGATCCAGAAATGCAAGAAAAGTTTTTAAAAGTAATAAACAATGAATCAATTAGAATGACAAAACTAGTAAACGATTTGCTGATATTATCAAAGTATGATAATGAACAAATTGAATGTGAGAAAATTGAATTTAATCTAGGCGAGTTAGTAAAATCATGCTTAGAAAATCTACAAATTGAAGCAGACAAGAAAAATCAAAAAGTGGAATGTTTTGTAACTGCCAATGTTCCAACTGTTAAAGCAGATAAAGACGGAATAGAAAGAGTAGTACTAAATATTTTATCTAACAGCATTAAATATACAGAAGACGGAGGAGTAATAAAAATTTATGTAGGTTTTGTGTATAATGATGCGTACATTAAAATTATAGATAACGGAATTGGTATTCCAGAAAATGATTTAGATAGAATATTTGAAAGATTTTATAGGGTAGATAAAGCACGTACTAGAAAAATGGGAGGAACAGGATTAGGCTTATCTATTGCAAAAGAAATATTAGATAAAAATAATGGAAGAATTGATATTAAAAGTAAGGTAGGAAAAGGAACAGAAGTTGTTATAACAATACCTACCATCTTAAAAAATGAAGCATAAGAAAGAAGGAAAATATAATGAATCCTAAGATAAAAAATATAATAGAATGGACATATTGTATACTAATTGCTGTTGTTATAGCTTTAGCAGTAAAATACTTTATAGGAACACCTACAGTGGTAAGACAAACATCAATGAATAATACTTTGCAGGAAGGTCAAAGACTTTGGCTAAATAGATGGATAAGAACTGTAAAAGGAACTTATAAGGTTGGAGACATAATTACATTTGAGGCTCCAAGTGATTCATATATTGCATTAGATGACATCAATTTTGATTATCCAGTAGCAAAATACAATAATATCCCAAAAAGTTTATGGAGCAAATTTGCGTATTATGTTTTAGAAACAACTAAAACAAGTTATATAAAAAGAGTTATTGGAGTTGCCGGAGACCATATAAAAATTGAAAACGGAAAAGTATATAGAAATGGCCAAGAACTAAACGAAACATATTTATCAGAAGGCACAACAACTGAAGGAAAGACCTTTTCAGACATTGTTGTACCAGAAGGTTACGTTTTTGCAATGGGAGACAATAGAAATCATAGTACAGACTGTAGAGATTTTGGTTGTATTCCAGTAGAAAAAATTGAAAGCAAGGTGGCTTTTAGATTCTGGCCTTTAAACAAATTTGGAAAGATAAAGTAGGAAATTTATGTTTAATAATTTAATTGGTAATACTGAAAATAAAGAAACATTAAAAAACATGATAGATAGCAATAATATTTCACACAGTTACATATTTAGTGGAACATCCGGCATAGGAAAATTTGAATTTGCAAAGGAATTTGCAAAAGCAATTATATGCTTAAGTGAAACTGAACCAAAGCCATGTAATCATTGCAAGGCATGTGAAAGCTTTGACAATTCAAATAACCCAGATATAATTATTATAGATGAAAATGAGGACAGCATAAAAACAGAAACAATAAAAGAACTAACAAATAATATTTTAGAAAAGCCTATACAAGGTAATAAAAAAATATATATTATCAATAATAGTGAAAACATGACTAAAGAGGCTCAAAATAGCATTTTAAAAACATTAGAAGAACCACCAGAATATGCAATAATAATACTTATAACAAGTAACGAAAACCTATTGTTAAATACAATTAAATCACGTTGTATAAGAATTCCGTTCTCAAGATTAACAGATAATGAGCTAAAAGAGTATTTTGATAGAACAGGACAAACTATAAATGTAGATATGATAAAAGCTTTTGGTGGAAGTATAGAAAAAGCACTTAAAATTAAAGACAAACAAGAAATTTACCAAAGAATACAGGATACATTCAATAATTTAGAAAATCTAAATGAATTACAAATTTTGAATATAAAAGATACTATTTCAAGCGACAAAGATGAAATATATTATGTATTAGATTACATAAATACAATTTTCCTAAGTAAAATAGTAAATGATATATCAAACACTCAAAAGTACGAAAAGTGCATAGAAATTATTGAAGAAACAAAGCAGAGATTAAAGAGAAATAGTAATTATGATATGACAATAGATAATTGTTTATTTGCATTAGAGAGGAGTTTAAAAATAAATGGCTAATATAATAGGAGTTAGGTTTAAAAAGCCTGGAAAAATATATTTCTTTGATCCAGACGGCAAACAAGTGAAAAAATGTGAATATGTAATTGTAGAAACATCAATGGGAATGGAATATGGTGAGGTAGTTATAGCCAATAGACAATTACCACAAGAAAAAATCGTTGCACCTCTAAAAAAGATAATAAGAGTTGCTAATCATCAAGACGCTAAGCAAAATGAAGAAAATAAAAAACAAGAAAAAGAAGCATTTAAAGTGTGTGAAAAGAAAATAAAAGAGCATGGTCTACCAATGAAACTTATGGATGTTGAGTTCAAATTTGACAAAAGTAAAATACTATTTTTCTTTACAGCTGATGGAAGAATTGATTTTAGAGATTTAGTAAAAGATTTAGCTGCAATATACAAAACAAGAATAGAATTAAGACAAGTTGGAGTTCGAGATGAAGTAAAAAGACTTGGAGGTAATGGAGTTTGTGGTAGAGAACTTTGCTGCTGTTCTTTCTTAGGAAATTTTGAAACAGTTTCAATAAAAATGGCCAAAGAACAAAATGTATCTTTAAACCCTTCAAAAATTTCGGGAAATTGCGGAAGATTAATGTGTTGCCTACAATATGAACAGAATGTATATGAAGAAAAGCTAAAAAGGCTACCTAAAATTGGTGCAATAGTTAAAACAGCAGATGGACAAGGCGAAGTATGTGGATTAGAAACTATCAAAGAAATTGTAAAGGTTAAATTTAAAGATGGTGACGAAACATTCTTCAAAAAATATAATGCAAAAGACATAAAGATAATAAAGAACATTGAAAAAGAAAAAGAACAAGATAATATTAGCAATGAAGACTTAGCAGAATTAAAGAAAATGGAAGAATTAGATAAAAAGGATAAGAAAAATTCTAAAAATTAATATCAACAGGGGTAAAACTCTTGTTTAATATAATAAATTATCATAAAAGGAGGGGTAACAATGGCATATAAAATAACAGACAAATGTATAAGTTGTGGAGCATGTGCAGCAGAATGTCCTGTATCTTGCATTTCACAAGGTGAAACTACTTATGTGATAGATAAAGATGCATGTATAGGATGTGGAACATGTGCAGGAGTTTGTCCTGTAAGTGCACCAGAAGAAGAATAATATCAATCACACTATTTAAAAACACTTATTTATTGACAGATAATTCTTTAATTATCTGTCAATTTATATAATCAATTATTTTAATATTTTTGGAAAAAAATATTTTTTAATATATTTTTAAGATAAACACAGTATAATATCTACAAACAGCAGCAGTAATACTAAAAAATATCACCCCAAAATTTAGAATAAAAGGTTATAATATCTTTTATTCTATTTTTTTTAGAAAAATTAAACAAAAAGGAGAAATTATTATGAGATACTTTTTTACATCAGAAAGTGTAACAGAAGGACATCCAGATAAGCTATGTGATTACATTTCAGATAGCATTTTAGATGAGTGTCTAAAACAAGATAAAAATTCAAGAGTTGCAGTAGAAACCTTTGCTTCAAAAGATACAGTTGTAATAGCAGGGCAAATTACATCAAACGCTAAGTTTGACATAGAAAAATTAGCAAGAGAAAAAATAAAAGAAATTGGTTATGATAACGCAAATACAGATATGGATTATAGAACATGTAATATAATACTAAACATAACAAAACAAAGCTCTGATATTGCTATGGGAGTAGATACAGGAGGAGCAGGAGACCAAGGAATAATGTTTGGATATGCTTCAAACGAAACAGAAAACTATATGCCTTACGCAATAAATGCAGCACATAAATTAGCAAAACAGTTAACTTATGTAAGAAAAAATAACGAAATATCATATTTAAGACCTGATGGAAAAACTCAAGTTACAGTTGAATATGAAAATGACAAACCTAAAAGAATTGAAACAATATTAATCTCAACACAACATTTAGATAATATTGATATGAAACAGCTAAAAGCGGACATAATAAATAAGGTAATAAATAAAGTAATAGATAAAAATATGATAGATGAAGACACAAAAATTTATATTAATCCAACAGGAAGATTTGTAATAGGTGGACCTCTTGGAGACACTGGTTTAACAGGCAGAAAGATTATTGTTGATACCTATGGTGGATATAGTAGACATGGTGGAGGTGCTTTTTCAGGTAAAGATCCAAGCAAAGTTGATAGGTCTGCAACATATATGTTAAGACATATTGCTAAAAATATTGTAGCAAATGGATATGCAGATAAGTGCGAAATACAAGTATCTTATGCAATAGGAATGAAAGAACCACTATCTATAAATGTTAAAACTTATGGAACAGGCAAAAAAACAGAAGAAGAGCTAGTAAATATAATAAAAGAAAAATTCGACTTAACACCAAGAGGTATAATTGAGTACTTAGATTTAAAAAATATAAAATATACTGAAACAACAAATTATGGACACTTTGGAAAAGAAAATTTACCTTGGGAAAAAATAATAAAAATGTAAAATTTTAAAAAACTATTGCAAAAAATATAATTATATAATAAAATATGCATATAATTAAAAAAGAAAGGTTTAAGTTTAATATAAAAACTGAGAAAGGAACGGCAACTATAATGAGAAAATATTTTGGAACAGATGGAATTAGGAGAATAGCAAATACAGAACTAACACCTGAACTAGTATACAAAGTAGCAAAAGCAGGAGCTTATGTTCTATCTAAAAATTGTGACCATGCCCCAACTATTCTAATAGGTAGAGACACAAGAATTTCAGGAACATTAATTGAAAGCGCTATGACAGCAGGTTTCTTAAGCTATGGAGCTAATGTAAAATTGTTAGGCGTTATTCCAACACCTGGAGTAGCATACTTAACTAAAAAACTAAAAGTTGATGCAAGCGTTGTTATTTCTGCATCACATAATACTTATGAATTTAATGGAATAAAATATTTCAGCAACAAAGGAATGAAAATACCAGATGAAATAGAAGAACAAATAGAAGAAGTGTTAGAATCAGCAAACTTTGATGAATTAGTAGCACACTCAAGCAAAATTGGAACTTCAGAATATAGAGAAGACTTGACAGACGAATATGTATATTTGCTTAGAAAAACTTTTGAAGAAAACATTGAAAAAAATCTACATCCAGATTTCTGTGTTGCTTTAGATGTAGCAAATGGTGCAACATATAAAGTTGCAGAAAAAGTATTTACAAAATTAGGAATAAACTTTAAGATTATAAACAATTCTCCAGATGGTTTAAATATAAATGAAAACTGTGGTTCTACTCATTTAGAAAACATCAAAGAATTTGTTGTAGAAAATAAAATGAGTTTAGGAATTGCCTATGATGGTGATGGAGATAGATGTTTAGCGGTTGATGAAAATGGAAATGAAATAGATGGAGATGTTCTTTTAGCTGTTATAGGAAAATATTTGCAAGAAAAGGGAAAACTAAAAAATGATACAATAGTAGCAACAATAATGAGCAATTTAGGACTAAATAAATTTGCAAAAGAAAATAACCTACAATTAAAACAAACAAAGGTTGGAGACAGATATGTACTTGAAGAAATGCTAAAAAATGACTATAATTTAGGTGGAGAACAGTCAGGACATGTAATAATGCTTGATTATAATCCAACAGGAGATGGAATACTTACATCATTAATGCTTATCCAAATTTTACTAGAAAAGAACTTGTCAGCTTCAGAATTATGTGAAAACTTTAACAAATTCCCACAAGTTTTAATAAATGTAAAAGTAAAAAATGAAAAAAAATCAGTTTACTTAGAAGATGAAGAAATACAAAATACGATAAAAAAAATTGAAAATGAACTTAACGGAAATGGTAGAGTTGTAATAAGAGCTTCAGGAACTGAACCACTTATTAGAGTAATGCTTGAAGGACAAAATCAAAAAGGCATAGAAGAAAAAGCCACAAAATTAGCGAATTTAATTAAAATTAAATTAAATTAATTTAGGGGAATAATCCCACAAAAGAAAAGGAGGAGAGAGAGTTATGTTCGTTATTAATATAACTGAACCAATTACATTATTACTACTTACACTTGCAACTGTATTACTAATTTTCTTAGGAAAAGAAATTAAAAAACCTTATATTCCAGCAATTGCTTTAGTTGCATATTTAATTTTAGTAGTAATGCACAGCATACAATTAGCAGGATTAACACAAGAACTATACGAAACATATTATAAAATGTTAATTAATTGTATAGCTATTGATTGTGTAATGATATTTATATCATTCTTTGCTTACCTATGGGTTGATGACATAGCAAGCAAATTTTACAAGAAAAAAAGTATTGATAACAGCTTAGACTGGTTCTGGAAAAAAGTTTAAAATACAAAAGTGGGACAAGTTTATTGTTCCACTTTGCTTTAGAAAGGAAAAAATGCTTTAAGAAGAATCGAAAGGGTGAAAAAAATGCAAAAACAAGTAATAATAATTAATGGCACAGGAGGTTCTGGAAAAGATACATTTGTACAATATTGTTCAGAATATGCAAAGGTTATAAATATATCTTCAGTAGATAAAGTAAAAGAAGCAGCAACAATATTAGTTGGCTGGAAAGGAGAAAAAGACGAAAAAAGTAGAAAACTTTTGGTGGATTTAAAAAAACTAAGTATAGATTATAATGATGCACCTTTAAAATATATTGAAAAACAATATAATGCTTTTTTAAACAGTCAAGCAGAGTATTTATTTATACATATAAGAGAAATAGACGAAATAAAAAAAATAAAGAAATTTCTAAATGCCAAAACATTATTAGTAACAAATCCCAGAGTAAAGCTAATTACAACAAATTCTTCTGATGCAAATGTTTATAAATATGAATATGACTATTATATTGAAAATGATGGTACACTAGAAGATTTAGAACGTAAAGCAAAGGAATTTATATCATGAAAAAAGAAAAAATAGGTTTTTTTGGTGGATGTTTTAACCCTCCAACTAATACTCACATTGATTTGGCAAATAAATTAATAAAAAATGAAATAATTGAAAGAGTAATTTTTGTACCAGTAGGAAACTACTATCAAAAGCAAAATTTAGCTTCAGCAGAAGATAGATATAATATGCTTAAAATTGCAACTGATGGATATACGAATTTAGGAGTAGAAGATATAGATGTAAACAGCCAAGATAAGCTCTACGCTGTTGACACATTTAAACTTATTGAAAATAAATATCCAGATAAAGATATATATTTCATAATGGGTGCCGATAACTTTCAAAAAATGCCATTATGGAAAAACTACAATGAAATAATTAAAAAATACAAATTTGTAGTAATAGAAAGATTAAAATATAGTGAGGTTAATAATACTAATAATAACATAATATATTACAAAACAAACCCAACTGTAGATATTAGCTCAACTCAAATTAGAAATATGATAGCATGTAATAAAGACATAAATCAATTACTAAATAAAAATGTAATAGAATACATAAAAAATAAAAAATTGTATTTAACATAAAAATCAATCAAGATATTTTGAAAAATATCTTGATTTTTGTATGTAAAAACATATATAATATATATGTTAATAATTGCCAAGAAAGGAATTAAGCAGTTGAAAAATATAGACGAAACTTTAAAAGAAGCAAGTAAATGTTTAAATTGTAAAAATCCTTCATGTAAAAAGGGATGCCCGATTGCAACAAATATACCAGAATTTATATTAGAAATTAAAAACAAAAACTTTAATAAAGCTTATGAAATATTACAGGAAAATAATTTAATGAGCGATATTTGTAGCACTATTTGCCCTGCGGAGGAACAGTGCACAGGTAATTGTATTAAAGGAATCAAAGGTAAACCAATTCCAATAAATGAATTAGAAAAATTTATAAATGAATGGGCAAAAGAAAATAATATAAAATATGATACAATAATAAATCATAATACAAATAAAAAAGTAGCAGTAATTGGAGCAGGACCAGCAGGCATTGCGTGCAGTATAGCTTTAAGAAAAGCTGGTGCAGATGTAACAATATTTGAAAAAGAAGATAAGTGCGGTGGAATTTTAGAATATGGAATTCCAGACTTTAGATTATCAAAAGAAATGGTTACAAATATTGTAAAACGCATAAGTAATTTAGGAATAAAAATAGAAAACAGTAAAAAACTTGGCAAAGACATAACAATAAATAGCTTAAAAAACGACGGCTTTGACAATATTTTCTTGGGAATAGGTGCTCAAAGACAAACCACTTATAAATTAATAGAAGAGCCAGCAAAAACTATTTTAACATCAGAAGAACTATTAAAAAAATACAACGAAAAAGGTAAAATTGAAAATTTAGGAATTACCGTTGTAATAGGTGGTGGAAATGTTGCATTAGATTCTGCAAGAGCTGCTATTAGAATGGGAGCCAAGGAAGTATATGTATTATACAGAAGAAATAAAGAACTAATGCCAGCAAGAGAAATTGAACTTAAAGAAGCAATAGAAGATGGCGTAAAAGTTATATTTCAAACAAAAGTTATTAGTGCAAAATCAAGCAATAACAAAATAGAAGAAATCGAGTGTATAAAAACAAAAATAGAAAACGATAAGGCAATTAATATTGAAAACTCAAATTATAAAATGGAAGCAAACACTATTATTTTTGCAATAGGAGCTAAAGCAAATGAGGAGTTATTAAATTCATTAGGAATAAAAACTTCTAATGGCCTAGTAGAAGTAGATGAAAATTATATGACAAATATAGATGGTGTATATGCAGGAGGAGATTTAGTTGAATCCAAATCTTATGTTGCAAGAGCTATTGCAACAGGCAAGAAAGCAGCACAATCAATTTTAAACAGAAAGGAAAGGGATAAATAATGTCAAAACCAATGGTAGCAATAATTGGTAAACCCAATGTAGGAAAATCAACCTTTTTTAATTATATTGTTGGTCAAAGACTATCAATAGTAGAAGATACCCCAGGTGTTACAAGAGATAGAATTTATGCTGATAGTAATTGGAGAGGAAGAGAATTTACTTTAATAGATACAGGAGGAATTGAACCAGAACTAGATGATGTGATTCATATAGGCATGAGACAGCAAGCTCAAATGGCTATAAATATTGCAGACGTTATAATATTTGTAACAGATATTAAACAAGGAATAACAGCACAAGATCAAGAAATAGCAACAATGCTTAGAAAATCTAAAAAACCAATAGTTCTTGTTTGTAATAAATCAGATAATTTTGGAGAACCAGATCCAACATTATATGAATTTTACAATTTGGGAATAGGAGAGCCATATCCAGTATCATCAACAAATGCTTTAGGAATAGGAGATGTACTAGACGCTGTATACGAGCATTTTCCAGAAAAAGATGAAAATGATGACAACAAAGAAATTATCAATGTAGCAATAATAGGAAAACCAAATGTTGGAAAATCTTCACTGGTAAATAAAATATTAGGAGAAGAAAGAGTAATAGTAAGCAATGTAGCAGGAACAACAAGAGACGCTATAGACTCATATTTTGAAAACGAAACAGGCAAATATAATATTATAGATACAGCAGGAATAAGAAAACACAATAAAGTAAACGAAAACATTGAAAAATACAGCGTTATGCGTTCATTACTTGCAGTAGAAAGAGCAGATGTATGTTTAATATTAATTGACGCAAATGAAGGAGTAACCGAACAAGACACAAAAATAGCTGGTGAAGCACATGAAGCAGGCAAAGGCGTAATAATAGTAGTAAACAAGTGGGATGAATATGAAAAAGAAACAGGAACACTTGAAAAATACAAAAAAGAAGTGTATAACAAGCTAAGCTATTTAACCTATGCACCTATAATTTTTATTTCAGCCAAGACAGGTCAAAGAGTAAACAAATTATTTGATTTAATAAAAAAAGTATATGAAAACAATAACCGCAGAATTCCAACAGCAACATTAAATCAAGTAATAAATGAAGCTATTGCAGTTGTACAACCACCAACTGATAAAGGCAGAAGATTAAAAATACTATATGCAACACAGGCACAAACAAAACCACCAACATTTGTTATTTTCGTAAATAACAAGGAATTATTCCATTTCTCTTATGAAAGATATTTGATAAATCAAATAAGAAGCAATTTTGATTTAGAAGGAACACCAGTAAGAGTAATATCAAGAGAAAAAGGAGAAGAAAAAATATAATAAAAAAAATAGCATAAGCTATTTTAGAGGAGGAAAAATTTATGTCAGCAGTATATGTATTAGTAGCTTTAGTAGCATATTTAATAGGCAGTATAAACTTTGCAATAATTTTTAGCAAAAAATTCGCAGGATTTGATGTAAGAGAAAAAGGCAGTAAAAATGCAGGAACAACAAACGTACTAAGAACAGTAGGAAAAAAGGCCGCAGTCTTAACTTTAATTTGTGATATATTAAAAGGTGTTGTATCTGTTTTATTAGCAATGCTTGCAGCATATATATGGAAAGAGACAGATGCTGAAGTTTTAAAATATCTTGCAGGTCTATTTGCAATAATTGGGCATACTTGGCCAGTATATTATGGCTTTAAGGGAGGCAAAGGTGTTGCAACATCACTTGGAGTTTTATTGATGGTAAATGCTCAAATAGGTGTTATTTGCTTAGTATTTGCACTAATTATTATGATTGCAACAAGATGGGTTTCATTAGGCTCAATTTTAGCAGCAATACTATTCCCAATTTTAACTGTATTTATGACAGATAATTTCTGGGCAAAAGTTATAAGCATATTAATAGGCTTATTAGTTGTATTTAATCATAGAAGCAATATAAAAAGATTAAAGCAAGGAACAGAAAATAAATTGTCTTTTAAAAAATAAAAAGACTTTGTTTAACAATTAAAAAAGGAGATACAGATGAAAAATATTTCAATAATTGGTAGTGGAAGTTGGGGTGCAGCTCTTGGAATACATTTAGCACATCTAGGAAACAATGTAAAAATTTGGTCCTTTTCACAAGAAGAAGCAGACTTAATAAACAATGAAAAAAAGTGCAAATTTTTACCATTAGCAACAATTCCAGATGGAGTATTTTGCTCAACCGACTTCAAAACAGTAATTGAAGGAACCGAAATGTTATTAATAGTAACACCTTCAAAATTTGTAAGAGAAACAATAAAAAAGTTTAAGCCTTATGTAACAAATCAACAAATAATAATATGCTCAAAAGGCTTCGAAGAATCAACTCTATATACTTTAAACGAAGTAGTAGAAGAAGAGCTACCTAACTGTAAAATTGGTGGCTTATCAGGCCCTAGCCATGCTGAGGAAGTTTCTCTTGAAATACCAACAGCATTAGTTATTGCGTCAAAGGATGATAAACTTCTTCAAGATGTACAAAGTACATTTATGAATGAAGCACTTAGAATTTATACTTCATACGACATAAAAGGAGCAGAACTAGGTGGAGCATTAAAAAACATTATAGCTTTTTGTGCAGGTGCAATTACAGGCTTAAATTTAGGAGATAATACTTTTGCAGCCTTACTTACAAGAGGCCTTTCAGAAATGGCAAAATTAAGCATAAAAATGGGAGGAGAACCAAAAACTATATATGGGCTGACAGGACTTGGCGACCTAATAGTAACATGTATGAGCAATCACAGTAGAAATAGGCGTGCAGGAATACTTATAGGTCAAGGAAAAACAATAGAAGAAGCAAAACAAGAAATAGGTATGACAATAGAAAGTATTGATAACATTAAAACAGCATACAAACTTGCACAAAAATATGAAGTGGAAATGCCGATTATAACAACAGTTTATCAAGTATTATTTGAAGGATTAGATGCAAGAAAAGCAATTCAAGATTTAATGACAAGAAATCCAAAATTTGAAGATTAGAATATTTACAAATTACTTTGGATAGAATATAATAATAATATAATTTGAAAGGAAGGAATAAAAAATGGGATTTTTTAGTGAATTAGGTAAAAAAACAACTGAAACAACAGGAAAAATAGCAAAGGAAACAAAATTAAAATTAAAAATGAATGAAAACAAAGGAAAAATTAATGATATATATGAAGAAATAGGCAAAAAAGTATATGAAAAACATGTAAGAGAAGAAAATATAGATATTAAAGCAGATTTACAAGAAGAATGTGCTAAAATTGATAGCCTATCAAAAGAAATAGAAGACGCAAGATTAGAAATCTTAAAATTAAATCAAAAAAGACTTTGTGCAAAATGTTCAGCAGAAATAGAAAAAGGAGCATTATTCTGCCCAAAATGCGGAGAAAAACAGCCAGCAGAACCGGAAGAAAATACAGTAAAAGAAGAAGCTTTAGAAAAATTAGAAAATGGTGAAGTAGCTCCAGGTAAAGAAAAAGAAGCAGAAGCTGTAATAGAAGATTTAAAAGAAGAAGAAAAAGAAAATAAGGAATAATTTAGTATGGGTACCTTTCATATAGGTACCTTATTATTTTATCACTATTAAAATCAGTAACATTTATAAAAAAGCCAGTATCTAAGCTAACCCACATATTAATATCAAAATTTTCTTTATTATCAATAAAAGTTCCAATAATGTTTACACTGTCAATAGGATTTGCAAATGTTTGTTCCCATTTTAAGGAATCATTAATATTTAAGTTTTTTTCATAAAATTTAGATAAAAAATTATTAATTTCTCCTTTTTTACTGCTATATAAACTTACTATTACACCCATAATAAAAACCTTTCTCTTATAATATTATTTGTGAAGAATTTTAAGTTATACATTCGAATAAACGGTAATTTTTTGGAAAGAATAAATTTAGGTGATAGAGTAGTGAAAAAAATTGCATTAGTTTTGATTTGTGCAGTGTTTTTGGTTGGCTGTAATAACAAAACAGAGGATAATAAAGATAAAGAAAAAGTAACAGCTGAGATAGAGTATTTTGGTACAGAAATTGCACAGTTGTTAAACGACTTGAATAATATTTCTTTAGATAATTATGAGCTTGTAAGTGATAAAATAAATATTGATAAGAAAACTAATAATTCGAGTATTTCTCAAGAGGCAGACCAAGGTAAAAACCAAGGTGATTCCCAATCGCAAGGGGGAAGCAATGAGCAATCAGAAAATCAAGATACGAATAGTGGAGATAAAAAGGAAAATGAAGTTTCAATAACTAGTATGAAGCATAACACTATTTTAAATGTAGATACAGAGGAAATTGACTGGGATACAATTAAGAATAAAATAGAATTGCTGAATGATTCTTGGGATATAGTTATGCTTGAGTTATATAAGGCTAATGTATCAAATGACGATATAATGGCTTTTGATACGTTGTTGAATCAAACAATAATAAGTATAAAAAATGATGATAAAAAGGCGGCACTTATCAATCTTGGGAATATGTATTATTATATACCAAAGTTTTTAAATAGTTGTTCGGCGGATAAATATGAGCAAAATATTCAAACAACAAAGTATAATGTTTTGGCGGCTTATGTGTATGTTTCTCAGGATGACTGGGGGAGTGTTCAGGGAAGGCTTACGGAGGCAGAGAGTAGCTTTTTAAGCGTTGTGAATGATACGGAGCGTACTGAGAATAAGGAGTTTAAAGTGAATAAAACGTATATGTTGATAAAGGATTTGCAGAATTCTGTAAAAAACAATGATAAGCAGTTATTTCTTGTAAAATATGTTAATTTAATGAAGAGTTTAAATGCTTTGTAAGGTCATAGTTTATTGGAATAAGATGAAATATTACAATTATGTTACAAATTGCAAAATGGGTTGCAATTTGTAATTTTTTATAATACAATGTTTTAAAGAAGGGGGAAATCTAAAGATGAGAAAAGAAAAAGGTATAACATTGATAGCGCTAATAATTACAATAGTTGTAATGCTAATACTAGTGGCAGTAAGTATAAATGTAATAGTAAATAGTAACTTAATAGGCCACGCAGAAAAAACAGGGGACAAGTACAAAATGGCCTATGAAGACGAAAGCAAAATGAGTAAAGTTACAATTAATGGAAAGGAATATGCAAGTCTAGAAGATTACACAAAAGAAAAATTGTGGGATGGAGAAACAACAGAGTTACCAGAATTAAGAAAAAATGAAACAACAGGGAAGTTTGATTGGTATATATACAATGTACAACAATTAAAATTCTTAGCAAATTTTGTAAACCAAACATTAACAGCAGCAGATGAACAACTTATTTTAGATAAGAATACAACAAAAGAAGAAATAGAGATTACTACAGATACAACAATATATTTAATGGCTGACATTAATTTGGGAGCAACATTTGATGAAAATGGTAAACTAACATCGGGAAAAGAATGGATACCAATAGGACTAACAAAAAATCAAAGACTATATGGCATTTTTGAGGGGAACAACCATTACATAAGCGGAGTATATGTAAATAGAGAAGAAGAATTTAATGGTATATTTGGAAATTGTAATACAGTAAAAAATCTAACAGTAAAAAATAGCTATATAGAAGGAAGAGGATGCACAGGAGGAATTGCTGGGGCAGTAAGAGGAGGAACTGTAGAGAATTGCCATAATGAAAATACAGTAGTTGTTTTAAAAGAAGGTGGTAACTATACTGTCGGAGGAGTCATAGGGCAAAGCGAGGCAAGCAAGATTAACAATTGTACCAATAGAGGAAAAGTTTTGGTTAATGGAAAGAAAAGTTCTAATTCACAATCTAACTCAGGTGGAATTGTAGGAATTGTGGGTGGTAGTACAAGTGAAGTTTTGAATTGCATAAACTATGGGGATGTTATAGCAACAAAAGAATCAGGATTCTTTATTGGTGGAATATGTGGAGGCATGGGAACAACCCAAACAACATTTAAAAATTGTGAAAATTATGGAAATATACAGGGTGTTGCGTTTGTTGGAGGAATTGTTGGACTCCTTTCATCTACAAGTACAGTTGAAGAGTGTAGAAATTTTGGAGATATAACATGTTTTAAAGAGTGCGCAGGCGGAATAACAGGACAAAACACACAAAAAAACGGAGAATCAACTTCAAAAGTTTCAAAATGTTATAATTCAGGTACAATTTCTGGGCCAAAAGAATTAGGTGGAATTGTTGCTTGGTTTTGTGGAGAAACAAAACAGGGAACAGTTGAAAAATGCTATAATAAGGGAGCAATTAATGCAACAGATGGAGAATCTGGTGCTATAATTGGAAAACAGACTAAATATGAGGGAAATGCTGTATTTAACAATTTGTATTATCTAAACACAATTGGACTTTTTGCAATAAACAATCAAGAAAAATATAACACAGAAACAGTCAAAGCAGTTGAAGATGATTTAGAAACTTATGAAGAATTTATTGAATGGATTAATAGCAAATAGAAAATTAGTACAAGTACAAAAATCAAAACCTCCTGTATAGTAGGTTCTGTAATCAAGAGTTACGGAAATATTATACTAGGAGGTTTTGATATATATATAAATATTAAGAACATATTGAAAAAATATATGGAAGTAGGGTAAAAAAATGGAGAGAAAAGTGAGACAATATAAAACTTTATGTAAAATGCTAAGTTTTATTGTAATATGGGGGTGAAATGTGGTATAATAGTTGCATTGTTGAAATATTGGAGGAATAGTGTTGAACACGGAAGTAATTGAAGAACAAAGGGAGTATATAAATAAAGTTAGGAATTTGAATAGTGATTCTCAAAGGTATTACAATATTCTTACAATGGGTTGTCAATTAAATGAGAATGATTCTGAGAAAATTGCTGGTATGCTTACAGAGATGGGGTATAGGGAGACTGATGATTTGGAGTGTGCTAGTATATTTATTTTGAATACTTGTTGTGTAAGAGAAAATGCTGAGGAAAAACTTTTTGGGAAGTTGGGTGAATTAAAGAAGTTAAAGCAGAAAAATAATAGTATAATTGCTATTTGTGGATGTATGATGCAGGAGAAACATATACAGGATAAGTTAAAGCAGAGTTATCCTTATGTGGATATAATTTTTGGAACTCATACTTTACATAAGCTACCTGAGGATTTATATAAGGTATTAAGCAAGAAGAATAAAGTACAGGATATTTTGGATATTGATGGTGAGATTTATGAGGGGTTGCCAATTAAAAGGGAGAATAGTAAATCCGCTTCTGTTACAATTATGTATGGTTGCAATAATTTTTGTTCTTATTGTATTGTGCCTTATGTAAGAGGAAGAGAGAGAAGTCGTAGAGCAGAGGATATAATAAATGAAATTAGAGAGTTGGCTAATGAAGGATATAAGGAGATTACTCTTCTTGGTCAAAATGTAAATTCATATAAGGGTGAAAATGGTTATGGATTTGCTAATCTTTTAAGAGATGTTCAAAAAATAGATGGAATTGAAATTATTAAATTTATATCTCCACATCCAAAAGATTTTACTGATGATGTAATTGATGCAATTAAAGATTGTGATAAAGTATCAAAATTAATTCATCTTCCATTGCAATCTGGTAGCACTGAGGTACTACGTAAAATGAATAGGAAGTATACTAAGGAACAATATTTACAGCTTGTTGAAAAAATCAAAAGTAAAGTACCTGATGTTTTATTTTCAACTGATATTATAGTTGGTTTTCCAGAGGAAACTGAAGAGGATTTTAACGAAACTTTAGATGTAGTTAGAAAAGTTAATTTTGAACAGATTTTTATGTTCATATATTCAAGAAGGGTCGGTACTCCAGCAGATAGAATGACAAATCAAGTCCCTGAAGAGATTAAACATCAACGTTTTGATAAATTGAAGAATCTTTTTGAGGAGCAAGTTGAGCTAAATAATAAAAAGTACATTGGAACAGTTCAAAAAATACTAGTTGAAGGAATAAGTAAAAATGATGAAAAAATGCTAACAGGAAGGACTAATAGCAACAAAGTAGTTATATTTGAAGGGGATAAAGAATTAATAGGAAAAATAATTAATATTGAAATAATTTCAGAACACAAATGGTTTTTAAAAGGTAAAAAAATTTTTTAAAATTATTCTTGAAAATCTATTTACTTTTTTATGTTTATTTGATATAACTATACCATAAATTTATGTTTACAAAAAGGAGCTAAATATGGAAGAAGATATAGTAAAATTTTTAGATTATATTAAAGATGAAAAAAGATTATCACAAAACACACTAGAATCTTATCAAAGAGATATAAACCAATTTAAAGAATATATAGATGAAAATAAAATAAATTATACAGAAGCTAATAATGAAGATGTAGTTAATTATTTAGATTACCTAACAGATTTGAATAAAAAACCATCAACAGTATCAAGACATCTTGCTTCAATTAGGTTATTCTATCAATACCTATTAAGAAATAAAAAGGTAGAAGAAGAACCTACAAGAGGTATTCAGTCTCCAAAAATTGAGAAAAAAGCACCTAGCATTTTATCTTCACAAGAAGTATCTTTATTCTTAGAACAACCAAAGGGAGAAGATTTAAAAAGTATTAGAGATAAAGCTATGCTTGAAGTTGCTTATGCTACAGGAATGAGAGTTACTGAAATAATCTCACTAAATGTTGATGATATAGACTTAAATGCGTCATCAGTAACATGTAAAAGTAAGAATAAGCAAAGAATAATTCCATTAGGTAAAATGTCTTTAAAAGCATTAGAAGAATATATGCTAAAAGCTAGAAATAGTTTAATAAAAGATGAAAATGAAAAAGCTTTATTTGTAAATATAAATGGGAAAAGACTTACAAGACAAGGCTTCTGGAAAATAATTAAGTATTACAAAGAACAAGCACATATTACAAAAGATATAACACCACATGTTTTAAGACATTCTTTTGCAACACACTTATTACAAAATGGTGCAGATTTAAAATCAATACAAACAATGCTTGGACATTCTGACATATCTTCAACACAAGTATATATGCAGTTCCAAGATGATAGTTTAAAAAACATATATTTAAAAGCTCATCCAAGAGCATAAAAATATAATAAAAGAATTGTTATGAAAAGTAACAATTCTTTTTAGAAAATAAGGAGGAATTAAAAATGGCAACAATATTACCAGACATATCAAGAACATTCAATGAGTTTTTGTTATTACCAAATTTAACAACAGAAAAATGCATACCATCAAATGTATCACTACGTACACCACTTGTAAAATTTAAAAGGGGAGAAGAAGCTAAATATTATGCAAATGTACCAATGGTTTCAGCTATAATGCAATCAGTTTCAGGCGAAAAAATGGGAGTAGCTTTAGCAAGAGAAGGAGGCCTTGCATTTATATATGGTTCACAATCAATAGAAGATCAAGCAACAATGGTTTATCACGTAAAAAAACATAAAGCAGGCTTTGTTATAAGCGATTCTAACGTAAAATCTGGAACATCTCTAAAAGATGTATTAGCATTAAGCAAAACAACAGGACATTCAACAGTTATAGTTACAGATGATGGCACAGCTAATGGAAAGTTTCTTGGAATTGTAACAAATAAAGACTATAGAATATCAAGGGATAATTTAGAAGCACCAATAGATGATTACATGACTAAAAAAGAAAATGTAATATGGGCTAAAAAAGGTATTAGCTTATCAGAAGCAAACGACATAATTTGGGAACATAAATTAAATTGCTTACCAATCTTAACTGAAGAAGGTAACTTAAAATACTTAGTATTTAGAAAAGATTATGAGGAAAGAAAAAATAACCCAAATTCTTTATTAGATGAAAATAAAAGATATATAGTTGGTGCAGGAATTAATACTAGAGACTACATGGAAAGAATACCAGCTCTAGTAGATGCTGGAGTTGACATACTTTGCATGGATTCATCAGATGGCTATTCAGTATGGCAAAAAAACACAATAGATTTTGTAAGAAATAAATATGGTGAGGACGTAAAAATAGGTGCAGGAAATGTAGTTGACAGAGAAGGCTTTAGATATTTAGCAGAAGCTGGAGCAGACTTTATAAAAGTAGGTGTAGGTGGAGGCTCAATATGTATAACACGTGAGACAAAAGGAATTGGACGTGGACAAGCAAGTGCTTTAATGGATGTAGTTGATGAAAGAAACAAATACTTTGAAGAAACAGGAATTTATATACCAGTTTGTTCAGATGGAGGAATAGTATATGACCACCATATAACACTAGCCCTAGCAATGGGAGCAGATTTTGTTATGATGGGAAGATATTTTGCAAGATTTGATGAAAGCCCTACAAGAGTTGTAAAAGTTGGAAACAACTATGTAAAAGAGTATTGGGGAGAAGGTTCAAATAGAGCAAGAAATTGGCAAAGATATGATATGGGAGAGGGAAATAAATTAAGCTTTGAAGAAGGAGTAGATTCATACATACCTTATGCAGGACCATTAAAAGAAAACTTAGACATTACAGTTTCAAAGATAAAATCAACTATGTGTAACTGTGGTGCAACCACAATAAAAGAGCTACAAGAAAGAGCACGTTTAACACTTGTATCTCAAGTAAGCATTTCAGAAGGCGGAGCACATGATGTAATGTTAAAAGAGATAGATACTTCATATAAAAGCTAATCAAATGGGCATTATAGCCCATTTTTGTTTGCAAACGATAATAGTAATGTGCTATAATATAAATATATATGGTCAGTGTGCCATAAATTTAGAAAAAACAAAGGAAGAAATCTTATGTTGAAACAGCCGAAATTTGAGTTTGTGTGCGTGGATGAATTCAAAAGATTCATAGTCAATGGAAAAATTGGCATTAAGAAATGGGATGATTCATTAGTTTTATCACCAATTTGTATAGAAATTCCAAATCTATATGAATTAGAAGATTTAAGGTATACCTTTATTCACATTGAAGAAGGGTGGACACTTATTAATCAGCGTGGTAAGCAATTACTCCCTCTAGCCAAGGAAATGGGATGGTTTTGTGATAGTAGCAATCTTATTGTAGTATTCATTGATTCTGAAGATGGAACTAGTGGTTTATACTTTATAAAAACCGGAGAAACCATTAACGGAATTGATGATGCAACGATGGAACCAAACTTCATTAAAACTTACCACTCCTCAAATGTTGGAATTGTTTTGTATGATGGTAGGCAGATTTTTGAACCTAACTACAAAGAAGTTGCAATTTTTGAGAAGGAATTTTTCATTGCTTATGATGAAAATGGACGAGCTTCTTTAACTCATCCCAAGTGGAAGCGTTGCATAAATGATCTTATGTACTTTAAGGTTATAAAGCGAAAACACTGGACTGATGAGGCAATACTCGTTCAATATTCCAATGGCGATTTTCAATGGCTTGACTGTGGATCTGGCGAAGAGCTCGAAGAAAACAGAGAACTAGCCAGCCTTAGGAAATTAGCTGAGAACGACATTAAACACAACCGAATTGGAAAGCACCTATAACAAAACAAAAGGCAAGAAGCTAAATAGCTTTTGCCTTTTGTTTATTTTTATTCCCATTCAATAGTAGCTGGTGGTTTAGAGGTTATATCATAAACAACTCTATTTACATGTTTAACCTCATTTACAATTCTACTAGATACTTTTTCTAAAATTTCATAAGGAATTTTGCTCCAAGTAGCTGTCATAAAATCTGTAGTAGTAACAGAACGAAGAGCTACTGTATAATCATAAGTTCTGCCATCGCCCATAACACCTACTGATTTTAAATTTGTAAGTACAGCAAAATATTGATTTAATGTTCTATCTAAACCAGCATTTGCAATTTCTTCTCTAAAGATATAGTCTGCATCTCTTAATATATCCAACTTATCTTTAGTTATATCACCAATAACCCTGATAGCTAAGCCTGGGCCTGGAAATGGTTGTCTAAATACTAATTTTTCAGGAATACCAAGTTCTAAACCAGTCTTACGAACTTCATCTTTAAATAAATCTCTAAGAGGTTCAATAATCTCTTTAAAATCAACGTGTTCAGGTAAACCTCCAACATTATGATGACTTTTAATTACTGTATCTTTTCCATGACCGCTTTCAATAACATCTGGATAAATAGTACCTTGAACAAGAAAATCAACCTTGCCAATTTTTTTAGCTTCTTCTTCGAAAACACGAATAAACTCTTCACCAATGATTTTTCTTTTTTCTTCAGGTTCAGTTTTGCCAGCAAGCCTGTTTAAAAATCTATCTTGGGCATTTACTCTTATTAAATTAATATCAAACTGATTTTTGAATATTGTTTCAACTTCATCAGCTTCATTTTTTCTTAAAAGACCATGGTCAACAAAAATACAAGTTAAATTTTTGCCAACTGCTTTATGTAATAACACCGCTGCAACAGATGAATCAACACCACCTGAAAGAGCACAAAGAACTTTTTTATCTCCAATTTTTTCTCTTAAATTTTTCACAGATTCTTGAACAAATGAATTCATTTTCCAAGTTCCAGAACATTTACAAACATTATATAAGAAATTTCTAATTATCTTTGTACCATTAACAGTATTATTAACCTCAGGGTGAAATTGAAGTCCATAAAAACCTTTTTCAATGTTTTGTATAGCTGCAATACTACAATTATCAGTACTAGCAATAGTTTCAAAGCCATAAGGTAATTTATCTACTAAATCAGTATGGCTCATAAGACATACATTCTTTTTATCTAATCCATCAAATAGAGGAGAAGACACCTCTAAATTCACATCAGTTTCGCCATATTCGCGTTTTAAACCTTTTTTTACATTACCACCCATTATAGTACTCATAAGCTGCATACCATAGCAAATTCCTAAAATAGGAACACCAAGTTCAAATATTCCTTTATCACATTTAGGCGAACCATCTTCATAAACACTCGCAGGTCCACCAGTAAAAATAATACCCTTTGGATTCATACTTTTGATTTTTTCTAAAGGTGTATCAAAAGGGATTACTTCTGAATATACATTACATTCTCTAACACGTCTTGCAATTAATTGATTGTATTGACCGTAAAAATCTAAAATAATAATAAGCTCAGTATCCTTCATAAATTAAAACCTCCTAAATTTAACTACATACCTGTTTATTGTAACATATATTTTACAAAAATTCAAAGATTTGCATATTTATTTGTAAAATGGTATAATTTATTTATATTACAAAGGAAGGTAGGTATATTTTATGGAAAATAATAATTCAAATAGAAATCATAGAGAATTTTGTAATGGTTTAAGACCTGTACAAGGTAATGGTTATAGAAGACCTCCAGTAGAATATATAAATAATGTTTATAATAGCAGAAACAGAAAAAGAAACATAAAAACTCCTAGAGTTCAACATAACAAAAAATGGATAGCTAGAGGTGCTGCAATGGCTTTAGCAATAGCTGCATTGGCAACACCAATAGGAATTAACAAACATAAACAACATCAATATGATACAGCACCAATCCAGCAACAAATTGAACTTCAAGCAAAAGAGAATTTAAAACAAAGTATTGATAATTACTCTTTTGATGGAACAAACTTTAAAGTTAGTGCTAATACTCAATATAAAGAACTTTACAACGTATTATCAAATACTGATATTGATGAAGTTATGGACGAGTATTTAAAGAATCCATCTGAAGAATCTAAAGCAATAATTAAGGGAAGAATAGATGATTTAGTAAACCTTAACACAGATATTTTAAAAGCCTTAGTTGCAGATGGTGAAAAAACAAGTATTGATAATGTTGACATGTCTTTGACAGTTAAAGGCTATGATTCAAATGAACAGGAAAAAATAATAGACGGACAAAAACCACATAAAGGATGGGTATTAAGAGTTAATACTCCAAGCAACTATTTAGAAGGAGCGTGTGGACAGGCTTCAAATTTCACTGAAATTCCAAGTGATTTATTTACTTTAATTAGCCATGCAAAAATTGCACAACTTGAAAGAAATCCTGATATTAATTTAAAACTACAAGACTATTACGAAACAGATATTTTTGATAGAGCTGTAAAAACTTATAAAGATATAAAGAGAATAACTGCAAAAGGATATAGCTTAGGAGTTCAAGATAATAGAATCTGTTTAGAAAAAGACGGAAAATATTACGATTACGAGACTAAAAAACAAATAGAAGATGATAGAGATAGATAAACAATAAAAGAGCTTCAAAGGCTCTTTTATTTATGCTATAAATTTGCTAATGGATTATTTTCAACTGCATTACGTACTCTTTCGTCATTTACATGTGTATAAATTTCAGTTGTTGAAATGCTTTCATGTCCTAATAACTCTTGAAGAGCTCTAATATCAACATTTCCATATTGATACATTAACGTTGCTGCAGTATGTCTTAATTTATGTACAGAATATTTATTTGTATCTAATCCAGCTTTTTGCAATTCTTTTTTTACAATATCTTGCACAGAACGATTACTAATTCTTTCTTTACGTTCACTTAAGAACAATGCGTCACGAGAATCGTTTTTAACCCTGTCATGAGGTCTAATTGATAAATAATCCGTTATAACCTTCATACACGCCTTATTAAGGAAAATAGTGCGTTCCTTGTTACCTTTACCAATAACTGTCATCTTGCTTTCTGAGAAGTCTATATTGCTTATATTAATATTAACTAATTCAGATAAACGCATACCACAATTTAAAAACATTGTTATAATTGCATAATCTCTTACATTATTTCTATTATCTTCATTTTGAGTTACTTCTAAAAGCTTTTTACTTTCTTCTAATGAAAGATATTTAGGCATCCTTTTTCCTAACTTAGGAGTCTCCAAATCCTGAGCAGGATTAACTTCAAGCAATTTTGCTTTACTTGTTAGATATTTAAAAAACACTCTTATAGAAGATATTTTTCTAGCTCTTGTAGCAGGGCTACTTTTTAGCTCTCGAGCCATATATGACACATAACCATGAATATCTTGTAGAGTAACTCTTTTTAATGTATCAACTGTCATATCATTTATTTTAACATCTTTATAATTTGCTTCATCAGCCAACTTAAACTGTTTTTTCATATATTTAAGAAAATTAGCTATATCATAATTATACTCTTTAACACTATTAGGGGACTTATTAAGTATAGTAATAGTATAATCCAAAAAAGAGTTAAGAAAATCAGGATTCTCATCACGACTAATCATTTGTAAAACACCTCACATATATTTATATAATAAAAAACACTAATTTGCAAGAATTTTATCTATAAATATGCAAAAAAACAAATAGAGTAGGGAGGAGGCGAACATTTGTGCTTGGCCATAAAATTAATTAATGAAAAATAGAAAATTTAGTAAATTTTAAATATGAAAAAATTTAAAGGAAGAAAAAAATTATAGAAAAGTTTTAAATGGAAAGATAAATTAATAATTAAAAATAAATTATTAATAATACAAAATGAATTTAAAAAATTTAATTAAAATCAAATTTAGATTCAAATTAAGATTTTAAAAAAAATTTTTTAAAATTATCTAATTAATTATAAATATGTGATATAATATAACAAATATGAAAAGCAAATAAAACCGCTAAAAAACGGACGCACGAGAATCGATTTTAAGGCGTTTTTAGAAAAAAGACATATAGTTATATTCCTTCAAAATTGGCTAAAACGCTCTAAAATAGCCAGAAGAGAGGTTCTTACAGAAAACAATACAATTCCTGCCTCTATTTGCACAAAACTTTGATTTTGTGCAATGTTATGTAGATATAAATAAAAAGTAACATTTACTCTTACTATAATATTCTACATATACAATTAATTACCTCTTTGATTTATATAAAATACCTAACTGATTACAATTTATGGTATACTCTACTTTATTATAAAAATTAGCCATTCTAAAATATAAATTTGCTTTACCATTAGTTTTATTATAATGTGTAATAAATTTCTTTATATAAACATAACCAATAAATTTTAAAGTTCCTTTTTCAAAACAAAATTGTTCTAATGTTTGTCCTTCGTAAAAAATTCCATACTCATTTACATATATTTTAGTGTCTTTTGTTAAAGTAATATTATGATTAATATTAATCCCCCCTACTCTATAACCTAGACAAATAAATTATAGCAAAGTGTACATAAGTTGTCAAATATGATATAATATTCTAAAGGGGCTGATTATATGTATATAGTAATTATAGTAATATTGGTAGGTATAATAACATATTTAGAAAAGAAAATACAAACCAATAATACAACAGAAGAACTTGCAGAAGTTAGTAATAATTATAAAGAAGGCTATGAAAAAAAGGAATATCTACTTACAACAACAGAATTAAAATTTTACAAATTACTTAAAACCATTACAGATAAACTTGATTATACCCTATTTACACAGGTATCACTTTATGAAATTGTAAATTGTAAAAACTATAAGAATTTTAATAAAATAAAAAGTAAAAGTATAGATTTTGTTATAACAGAAAAAAACTGTAAAATAAAGTTATGTATTGAACTAGACGACAAAACACATAATACTAATAAAAGAATTGAAAGAGATACTTTTATAAATGATATGTTTAAAGAATTAGATATAAAATTAATAAGAATACCAGTACAAAATTTTTACAACTTAGAAGAATTAGAACAAAGAATTAAAGAGAGCATTTAAGCTCTCTTTAATAAGTATTAAAAAAAACAACTCCTCTATCTTTTACTATTATAAAATTCCGTATGAATGATATTTGAAAAATCATCATCTTTTATCTTTAAAGTTTGCATATATGTTAATTTATCTTTATTGATTAGCTGTAAAGCTTGTCCATAAGTCATATATGTAGAAACAGGCTTTTCAATTCCACGGGAATATCTATATAATTGGTGACCTGGTGGATAAAGATATAATCGTGCTCCTTTTTTAGTGAAATCTCCATCTTTTATGTTTATTAAATAAGCAGAAACATAAGCACCTATATTATCAATATCCTTAAGTCTATTTACTTTTACAAATCCTTGCCCCCAGATTTCCCTTAAAAGTGAATTTTCAATGTATAAAGGAAATTTACCTTTTAGTAATAAATGTATATGCCAATCTCCTTTCTCGTGGGGCTCAGGTACATATATGTAATCCAGAGAATTATCTTTAGAATAATATCTAAGTCGTTGAATGAAACACTTAAAAATAGAATATAATTCTTTAGGATTATATATTTTTTTATCTCCAAAAGTCAATGTAACCCAAAGTTCATTGTTTCCACCAGAAAAATTATTGTTAATTAAATTTCTTAAGTTTGCAATACTATAACGAATAGTATTTAAGTTTTGTCCCCTATTATCAATATGTTTGCACTGAAAAACCTCTCCTGTAGACTTATAACAATATTCATCATTATTCAATTTTAAAATAGGACAATCAGTATTTTTCTTAGCTAAAGCAAGAATTTGTGTGACATTATTCGTTTTCGTTAATTTAACAATACAATCTGGAGATAAATTAAAATCATTAATTTTTTTACATTCCATTAAATCTCCTTTAAAAAATCTGCTATTATTTAATTATAATCAAGTTAATATATAAATATTTTTTTATCTTCTAGGAGATGTATAAAATATTTTATGTAAAGAGCTTTTCTCTAGAGAATATTTAATACATCTCCTCCACTATTATAAATTTACTATAATTTTGTACAATTACGAAAACAGCATAAAGAAGCACTGCTGCGAAGAATATTCAATTTATATGTTTTCTTCATTGACAAAATATCCGCATTTTTACAGCAAAGCTGTTAAAAATGCTACTTTATTCCTAACATTGGAATTTTTCTTAAAATCCAAATTGTTAATTTATATAACTTTTCAAAATTCAACAAGGCAATTAAAATTGGAATACTTAAAGTTAATGTTGTTGGTCTTATAAAAAATCCCAGTAAATTTAAATTGTTAAAAATTAAATCTAAAAAAGAACTAATACTACCTGTTAAACCTTCAGGAAAAGCTGGCAAATTAATCCAACCAAACACAACAAATAATAAGTTTTTTAATAAATTTAATATTGCTTCTAATATCATTTGGTCATTACCTCCTCAAACTTGGATTTTGCAAGGTTCACAAGAGCAAATATAATAACTGCATCCACTAAAATTAAATAAGTATCATGTACGGTTTTAAGTGTTTCATTTTCCAATAAAGTATTAAAATTAAAATTTGTTGCAGAAATCAATTTAGTATTTGTAATAGGCTCTTTTATTTCCGGTATATTAAAAGCAGGTTCAGTAAAATTAATATTTAAAATACGGTTTAAAATATCTAAAATTAGCTCTAATGGATATGCTAAAAAACCAAATCTATTAGAAAACCACTCCTTTAACTCATTAAAATAATTACTAAAAAATTCATCTCCGGGAATGAATAAATTTTTTAAAGCCTCTATTAATAAATCAATTAATTTATATACAAAAAAATTCTCACTAAAAGGATTTATATAACTCACAACTTCCTTAACAGTTGCTAAAATACCGCTTACGTGTCTCCTGTTCTTGCTCTCTTAATTCAGTCTCTTTAGAATGATTTTTTTCTAATAAATTAAATAAAATGTTAAACCTACTATTTAAAATATTATTAGTTTTTTCCGTATCAGTTAATTCTGTATCTTCTGGATTAAAAATTACAGAACGTACTGAATTACTATAACTAGAAGCACCTGCTTCAGTCCAATCAAGCCAATAATCCACATTGTAACCAGGTATTAATTTATCTTTAAAAACAGAAACAGGAATTTCATAATAATCGCCATTAATTCCACCAGATTTATAAAAAACTGATGACTTATTTAATGTAGTTACATAAACAAAACTTGCACTACTAGAACCAACTGCATTAATAGAAATTATAAAATTTATATGACCGTCTCCAGCAATGTCTATAGTTCCAGAATCAATAGTTAAATTATCCATATTTAGATATTTAAGATTCTCATCCGAATCTAAAATATAAGGTAAAATTTTTTCTGAACTAAAATAATAATCAGTTTTAGTACTATCTTTATAGACTATAACATTACCGTTAGCATTAAAAAAATTAACATTATAAGTAACACTCACAATTTGTTTATTAACTTCACGATTATAATAATCATTATAAGTATTATCATCATTGTATCTATATAAAGAAACCTTAACACGCTCATCAGTAGCCATAGAAAAAGGACTAAAATAGCCATCTTCAGGAAGTAAATAAAAATCTTCATTACAGCAAATACGATACTTACCAGATATTGACAAGCCAGTAACTTCAACATAATGAGAACTATCAAAATCAACAGCAAAACAATCTATGTTATTAAAAAAAATAATAAACAAAAAAATGATAAAAATTTTAATAATTTTTTTCAACAAAACTACCTCCTATTTAACATATTTCTAATAAAATAATAAATAAGAAAAACTGTAAAAATAAAAAGTAATAATTGTAAATATAATAAAAGATTGTTTTGATTAGAAATAATAGTATTGGTATTACCAATTAATGTTTTAAAATATTCGGTATAATAATAATCATACATCTATATACCTCCTTTAAAAATTTTAGGAAAAGCAAATGTTAAAAACATTTGAACTAAACGCTCTGCTAAAATAAAAATAATTCCAATAGGTAGAGCTTGTTTTACAACGTCAGCAACCATTGTTCCAATTTGACTATAATCCATGTTTAATAAACTCCTTTCTTTCTATTAAAGCAAAATTTTTTCTTAAGAAATTAATATAATAAGATTCTTTATCTTTTTTATTTAATAACTTAAATTTTTCACTATCAAACCTATTAATTTGTTTACGAGTTATCATAAATATTCCCCCTCTTTACTCCTTGCCATTCTTTAGAATATCTTTTCATTTTTGCATAAGTATCATAAGAATTATATAGACTAGGAGAATGAAACCAAAGAACGTGTTTTACTGTATCAAATTTTAATTTACCGTTCTCCTCATGTGCACTTTCTCCATCTATTAATCTGTTATACTGTATACATTTAAAGAAATTTTTACAAATAACAACATTTTTTATCTGTTCTCGCAATGGCTTAGCCATACGCATATAAACCTGACTTGTGCCTATAATATGCTTTCTCTGTTTTCTTTGCTGCGAGACTTCAATCATAACCTCAATAGGCACATTCTTACTTTCCAAAGAATTAAATTCTAAATGTATTTCATCAATAAAATAAATTACACCATTTAAGCCGTTTGTATGTTCTGTTAAGCTTTTAATACCATTATATGGAACAACAACAGTGTGACCTGGTAAGCCTTCAATTTTTGTATTTGTTACAAGAATTGCACGTGGATATTCAATGCATAATTTTTTTACATATTGAACAGCAGATAAAGTTTTTCCTGAACCTTGTGAGCCACAAAAAACTAAAAGACCTTCAGGATAAAAGTATTCGGGGTTTTCCCTTCTAAAACGTCTTTTGTATTTTACTATATCAATTAAATTTTTAGGATTTAAAGAGCCTCTAAGTAAATCAATATCCATTTATAACACCCCTCATGATTGCAACAATAATTAAGCAAAGTAAAAAAAATTTAAAAACAGAATTAATATCTTTAAATATTTTTTTTACTTTATAAAATAAAAAATTAATTGTTTTTTTAATAATTTGTTTAATAATAAAAAATCTCATATAAACACCTCATATAAAAATTAGGGGCTAGAAAGCCCCTACAAGCTAAACAGAAATTTTGCCTTTTGTAACAGCTTTTCTAAATATGCTTATTAATTTTCTAACGCCAAACCACATTAAGACAAAAGTCATTCCTACGCCTATTATTCCAGCAAGTACTGCAACAATTTGTCCAGGAGTAATGCTAGAAGTTAAAGCAGTTTGAAGTGGTGCTAAAGTATTAGTCATGTCTGCCATAGTATTAATAACCTCCTCTCCCATAAAATCACTCCTTTCAAGTGTATTTATTACTAAAAATAGTAATCAATTATAAATGATAACGAACTTTATCGCCAAAAATATCGTAAGGAATAGTATTTAAAGACAAAAGTTCGTTTTCTTTAATAAATGAATTGTACGTGTCAACATTAACAAAAATATCAACATTACGAGAATATGCACTATCTCCCTTTTTGTTTAAACAAGGGAAAGTAATAAAATTCAAAACATAATATTTTTCATTTTTCTTACTTAAACCACAACGATAACCAATAAAAACTAAATCACCTGACATATTATTTCCCCCTTTCTACGCAAATTAAGAGTAATAAAAAAAAGTAACACTTTTAAAATGTTACTTCTTATATCTAGGTTTTTAAACATAAGAATTTTTGTATTAAAATTTTGTGCAATATTTTCTAGAAATATTTGCCAAAAGCTTTGATTTTGTGCAATGTTGTATGTGCTTTTATTCTCCTCTCCTTCTTTTTTAATTAAAACAATTAAAAAAAGAGGCTTACTACTAAACCTCTTTTACTAAATTTAATTTATAGATTTAATCTAATAAATTTATTTATCTATTCCTTTTTTAGGAATAAATTTCTCTGCAAACTTATATCTTTCTCTATTTTTAACATATAAAAATCCTATTATACTAAAAGTTACTGCTCCCAAGAAATTGACAAACAAGTCTTTTATTGTATCTATTAATCCAATGTCTAAATAACCATTTTCTATTATTGTAATAGTACCATCTTTTGAATAAATTTCTGTCTTTTCAATGTTTTTTACTTTAATTGGTATATTTGCATTATTTTTATTTATTAAAACTGATGAGATTTCTGTAACTATTCTATCTTTTTGCATATCAGTTTTAGCAATATTATCTGCTGAAAATTCGAAAAATTCCCATAATATACCTACTGTCATAGAAAAACAAAATGCAACTATAGCTATATATAAAGGTGATAAATTAAAACTATTGCTATTTTGATTTAATAAATCAACTAATGAAAACCCTATACCAGCACATATAAATCCATTTAATGTGTGTAGTATTGTATCCCAAAATGGTATAATACCATAAAAATTATTTATCTCCCCTAATATTGCAGTTGAATATATAAAAATATATATAATGCCTTCTAATAGGCTTGGAATGCCTATTTTAAACTTTTCAGAAATTATTGTTGGTATTGTAAATAATATTAATGCTAAAATACACATTAAAACGTTCGATATGTTACCACATACTATTTGAAATATCATACTTAAAATAACAAATAGCCTTAATATTAAGTAAATTGCAATTGATTTTTTATTTGTTTCTTTATATTTTTTTCTCATTATTTTTGAAAATTTTTTCATATAAAATCCTCTTATTTAATTAATTTAAATAAACCATCTTGCGATCTAAGAATTTTTAAGAAAGATATTTACTCTTTCTAAAAATTCTGCATTATTTTTTGTTGTAACAATTTGTTCCATAATTTGTTCTGTCATTTCTTGAGTGTTCATATTTGACATTGCTTTTCTAAGTGCAAAGATTGTATCTAATTCCTCTTTTGAAAGTAGTAATTCTTCTTTTCTTGTTCCAGATTTATTTATATCAATTGCAGGGAATATACGTTTTTCTGATAGAGCTCTATCTAAGTGTACTTCCATGTTTCCTGTTCCTTTGAATTCTTCGAATATAACATCATCCATTCTACTTCCGGTTTCAACTAATGCTGTTGCTAGTATTGTTAAACTTCCAGCATCTTCTGTGTTTCTTGCTGCGCCAAAGAATCTTTTTGGTTTATGTAGTGCTGCAGGATCTAAACCACCTGAAAGTGTTCTTCCTGAAGCTGGAACAACTAAATTGTATGCTCTTGCAAGTCTTGTAATACTATCTAATAATATTACAACATCCTTATGCTGTTCCACTAATCTTTTTCCTCTTTCTAAAACCATTTCAGCAACTTTAACATGATGTTCTGGTAATTCATCAAATGTTGAATATATTACATCACCTTTAATAGAACGCTTCATATCTGTAACTTCTTCTGGTCTTTCATCAATAAGTAGTACTATTAATTCCAAATTAGGATTATTTGCAGTAATACTATTTGCAATTTTCTTTAAAATTGTTGTTTTACCAGCCTTAGGTGGAGCAACAATCATTCCTCTTTGACCTTTTCCTATTGGACATAATAAATCCATTATTCTCATTGTATATTCATTTTGAGTTGTTTCAAGTCTTATTCTATCTTGAGGATATATTGGTGTTAAATCATCAAAAGAACGTCTCTTCATAGCGTTTTCTGGATGTTCACCATTAACTGCACCTACAAAAATTAATGCTGGGAATTTTTCACCTTCCTTTGGGGTCCTTTTTATTCCTCTTACTTTGTCACCTGTATCTAGTCTAAATCTTTTAATTTGAATTGGTGAAACGTATACATCTTTTGGTGTAGGTAAATAGTTTTCTCCTCTTAAAAAACCATATCCGTCAGGCAAAACTTCTAAGATTCCTTCTACAACTTCGTCTCCCTCACTTGTAAGCTTATAGCCTTCCTCTGTTACTACTTCTTTAAAATTGCTTTTTTCAGCAGTATCAGTTTCTTCTTGTCCACTTTTTTCTTTCAAAATAGAAATAAGTTCTTCTTTTTTAAACTTTGACGTATTTTTTATTCCTTCACTTTTAGCCTTTTCTTTTAACTCTGTAAGTGATAATTCTTCTAATTCCATATTGTTCCTCCCTTTATTTTATTAATTTATTTTTTTTGGAAATTATTAGAAATAAATTTTTAGAAATAATTTTAAAATTTAAAGGTAGGTAATCCCCTACCTTTTATTTACTTGTATCTATGTACACTTTTTCATTAGGCAAATACATGTCTAATTTTTCTCTTGCGACCTCTTCAATATATTCTTCTGAATCAATATTATTTTTCTTATTATACAGTGTTTCCTTATATGCAACCTTTTCTTCAATTTGTTTTGAATAATATGCCTGTGCAGTTTTATATGAATTTAAAGCCTTTTGTTGATTTGCAAAAACAGATATTAAATATATTATTAATGCTAAAACAAATAGCTTTTTATATAATTTTTTTATTTTCATTGGTAACTCCTAATTTATACTATAATTAAAATAATATAATCTTACTATATAATTATTCTACAAATTTAAGCAAAATCCTTCTTATTTTTATACTTTCTGTTTTTAAAATACAACTTTTTTATTTTTTCATTAATAATTGACATTTTCCTTTGCAAAAATACAAAAATCTTTTTTAATGGTTTTAAAAATATTTTATTAATTATTCTAATCAAAAATTTAATTGGTATAATGATTATTATGTTAAATATTCTTTTTATGATTTTGATAATACATACAGAAGTGTTAATAAACATTTTGCTAAAAATCAGCATATATAATGATACTCCTAGGATTACTCCTATTAATATATATAGTCTTATTTCTCCATTATTGAATTTAAAAATTGAGTATAACAATAATAATCCACTAATAATCCAAAACATACAGTCTTCAATGTATGTGACAATATCCAATGTCTTAAAACTCTTCCTAAATATCCTAAAAATGTCAAATAGAATACCTATCAATATACCATTAAGAACAAATATCAAAAAGGCATAAGCTTGTGTTTGCATTAAAAGTCCTCCAATTATTTAAAAATTTTTCCAATTAAAGAACCTCCGGACTTCTTGTCTAAATTCTTTTCAGAATAAGCTAGGTTAAATATTGTACCTTCAACTATAACCTCTGTTGTATCTAAGCTTAATTTATTTATTCTTAAATTTTCTCCCTTAACTGTTAAAAGACCTAATTCAGTTTCTACAATTACAATTTGATCATCAAAGCTTAAAACGTCTAAAACACCTGATATTGTAAGCTTTTCCCTGTTTTCTAGAATAACATTTTGGATTGTATTTGTTGTAACTTGTTTCCTTTCATCTATAGTCATATATACCTCTCCTCTCTATATTTTTTATATTAATTATATATATTCAAAATTAAAAATTTTAGAACATAATTAAATATATTTTATACAGTATTTTAGAATTACTTGCGATACATACACCTCTAGAAAAGATGAAAGAATTAATAATGCTAGTATAAATGCTGCAAAAATGGTATGTCTTATAATTTCTAATTTAATGTTTTCCTTTCTTCTATCTTGCATAATAGAGTTATATACTTTCATTCCACTTACGGTAAGTGCTATAATACATGGAATTGATATAATATTTTTTAGAAACATATTTATTAAAAATAATATCACACCTTTTCCAGTTCCTAAGACAAATACTATTGATGAAATTGTATATCCAAGGCAGAATCCTTTAAAACATACAATCAAAAATACTAAGAGTAATCCAATTACTGTTGAACCCATTAACCATAAAATTATAACAAGTAAAATATTATTTTGAATGGAGCTTTTTAGTATTACTAATGTGCTTAATGATTCACTTTCCTTTAAACTCGCAACAGCCCCTGTTAAATATTCTGTAATTTCATCAGTCTGAATTGTGTTTAGATTATTAACAAATACAATACCTAGTAAAATGCCAATAATAAAAATTATGCTTGCAATTAAATATTCCCTAGAGTTTTTTTGAATATGTGAAACTATGATATTACCAGTTCTTGAATATTTTCGACTTAAATTTTTCATCTTTTTCTCCACCCTTGTACATAATATGTACAAGATATGGTGGATATGAATTTAATGGAATAAAAAATATTGGAATTAAATTTATTAATAAGAAAAAATATTACATCAATGTAACTGGATGTAATGGTAGATTTATCTCACAATTTTATAAAATAAAGCCGGTTATAACTTAATTGTTCTTTCAATAATACTAATTATTATTGAAACTATAGAAAGAATTAAGCCGATAATATCAACAACAAAATCTTTCTTTAATTTGGCATTTTTTATTCCTTTAATTATAGCACCAGTTAAAATATAAGTAGATAAAATAATAAGTAAAAATATTATAAATGGAAATACATTAAATTCTATTAGTATTGGAGTAAAATATAATGTAATAATACAAATTACAGCATCATTGTTATTTATTAAATCTTTACTTCTAATTTTTATTAAAATAGAAGATATTAAAAAAACTTGCATTAAATTTATGATTTGACTTGTAAAACTTTTAGATATCAACATCTCATTATTTAGGTATAAAAATATTATAGCACAAAAAACTGTTAACGATATTCTTAATTCATTTTTATCAAACCATTTTTCAATGCATTTGAAATTATTAATTAAAAACAACCACAAGTATAATATTAAAAAACTTATTAGGTTTTCTAGTGCAAATGTTATTGTTTCGGTATTTAAAAAAAGCCTAATAATTATAAATGTATATGTGGTTGTTAAAAGCAAAATTATGATTTTTTCACTAATATTAAGAGAATTAAATTTTTTTATCATTACATATCACCTGTACAAATTATATTACAAAAATAGTGTCCATAAAAAGACACTATTTAAATGTTCATATATAAACAATCTGGTGCGGATGAAGGGACTTGAACCCCCACACCGAAGTACTGGTTCCTAAGACCAGCGCGTCTGCCAATTCCGCCACATCCGCATACTGGCTCCCCGTGTTGGACTTGAACCAACGACCTATCGGTTAACAGCCGAGCGCTCTACCAACTGAGCTAACGGGGAATATATGTTTGGCGACTATCTATCTTTCCAGCAAGGTAACTCGCAAGTATTTTCGACATTAACACGCTTAACTTCTGTGTTCGGTATGGGAACAGGTGTATCCGTGTTGTTATCATCACCATGAATAAGATTATACAATATATTTTTTAAAAATTCAATACTTTTTATTCAATTTTTTAAAATTTTATAATATTTTAATTATGTATTGAATTTTATGTTACATTATAGTATAATACAAGATAGCTTTAGATGCTTTCGTAGCTCAGTCGGTAGAGCACTTCCTTGGTAAGGAAGAGGTCACGGGTTCGATTCCCGTCGTAAGCTCCATTTTTATAGGATTTTAAGGTCTTTTATTTCTTCATATTTATTATCAAAGGTTAAATATCTCTAATAATCCCTTTTTGCTCTATCAAGCATAGCAATTAGATTACGGTTTGCTTCCGGGTTAGCCTACTAAAAAGAAAAGAATATTTTTCGGTAACCTGTTCCGAGGTGTTCTTTCACAAAACTTTTATAATTACTTCACACTATACGTAACTCGCTGATATAAAATGTAATGTTACTTTTCCTCTTCAATGCATTTATTATTTAGCTATTGTCAATTATTTTTCTAATCAAAAATCATATTATTGTTTTCAACAATTCTTCTTCTGTCTTTGTGCTTAACATAGCTGGTGGAATGTCTAATACTGTTCTTGCTCCTACTTCGCCTTTTTTATGTAGTCTATATGCTGCTCTTGCATAAGCCACTAGTACACTTGATGTAAATTCTGGATTTGATTCTAATTTTAATGAATATTCGATTATTTGTTTGGTATTACCTTCTATGCCAGTATTTCCGCTTCTTATAACAAACCCACCATGAGGCATTCCGCTATGATTTGCTTTTAATTCTTTCTCTGTTACAAAATGAACAGTTGTATCATACTCATCAAAATAGTTTGGCATTGTTTTTATTTGTTCTTCAATCTTTATTTTGTCTGCTCCTTCTTCTATAACCACAAAACATTCTCTTAAATGCTTTTCTCTTGTTGTTAAATTAGGATTTTCACCGCTTCTTACTCTTTCCATTGCCTTATCTATTGGAATTGTATATTGAACAGCATTTTTAACTCCTGGTATTCTTCTTATTGCATCTGAATGGCCTTGGCTAACACCTGTTCCCCAAAATGTATATGTATTTCCATCTCTTAATATAGATTCTGCATATAATCTATTAAGTGAAAATAATCCTGGGTCCCATCCTACTGATATTATTGATAGTTTATTGCCTTTTCTTGCTTTTTCATCTACATTTTTAAAATATTCTGGTACTTTAGCATGTGTATCAAAGCTATCTATAGTATTGAAAAGTTCTGCATATTTAGGTCCTTGAACAGGTAAATCTGTTGCTGAACCTCCGCAAAGAATTGCTACATCTATTTTATCTTTCCAATTTTCTATTTCTGCAATATTTACAACTTTAGCACCTGTAATTGTTTTTAAATCTTCTGGGTTTCTTCTTGTAAATATAGCAACAAGCTCCATATCTGGATTCTGTTTTATTGCAATTTCTGTTCCTCTTCCTAAATTTCCATATCCTACAATTCCTATTCTAATCATGTTTTCCTCCTCAATTTATCTTATATTCTATATCTTCCATAAAATCAAACAATTCTTTTACTGCTTTTAATGTAATAATTTGATTTTTAGGGTGTGGCCCTTTTTCTTCTTTATTTACTAGCTCTCTTGAATAGCAGTTCTTGTCTAATTTTGATAATAAATATCTTCTACCCATATATGTATAATATATTTGGTAGCCTTCGTTTAATTCCTTCCATAATCTTTCAAATGTATATTCTTCCAAAATACTTGTTCCTTCCTCTACTTTATCATTTCTTCAAATTGTACTTCAGTAATTACTGGTATGCCTAAACTTTGTGCTTTTGTAAGTTTACTTCCAGCATCTTCTCCTGCCAATACATAAGAAGTTTTCTTTGAAACTGAACCTGATGTTTTACCTCCAAATTTTTCAATAATACTACCAGCTTCATCTCTTGTATATTTCTCAAGAGTTCCTGTTAATACAAATGTCTTTCCTAAAAATCTATCATCAGCCTCATCATCTTCTATTTCTTTCATGTTTACCCCTGCTGATTTTAATTTTTTTATCAGGTCATTTGTTTGGTCTTGCATAAAGAATTCTCTAACACTGTTTGCTGTTATATTTCCAATTTCTTCTACAAATGTTAATTTCTCAAAACTTGCCTTAGCAAGGTTATCCATTGTTTTAAACTTCTTAGCAAGTATTTTTGCTGATTTTGCACCTACTTGCTCTATACCAAGTGCTGTTATTAGTCTATCTAAATTGTTTTGTTTACTTTTATTAATACTGTTTATTAGGTTCTCTGCAAATTTTTTACCATCTTTCTTTAAGCTAGCAACATCTTCTAGTTTTAATGTATATATATCAGCAATATTTGAAATAAGTCCTTTATCTATTAATTGTTCTATTACTTTTTCTCCAAGTCCTTCAATGTTCATAGCTTCCCTTGAAGCAAAGTGTATAATATTTCTTAAATTTCTAGCAGGACATTCTATACCAATACATTTGTTTACTGCTTGACCTGGAACTCTAATTACTTGTCCTCCACAAACAGGGCACACAGTTGGCATTTCAAATTCTCTTTCTTCTCCTGTTCTCTTTTCTGTTACTGCACGTACAACCTCTGGTATTACATCACCTGCTTTTTGTATTATTACTCTATCCCCTATTTTCAAATCCTTTTCTTTAATAAAATCTTCGTTGTGCAATGTAGTTTTTGAGATTTTAGAGCCTGCAACAACAACTGGTTCTAATATTGCCATTGGAGTTACTGCTCCTGTCCTTCCTACTTGGCATACTATATTTTTAAGTAATGTTTCCTTTTGCTCTGGAGGATATTTATATGCAACTGCCCACTTTGGTGTTTTAAATGTTGTTCCAATTTTTTCTCTCAACTCTAAATTGTCTACTTTTACAACTGCTCCATCTATTCCAAAGTCTAAATCTGGTCTCATTTCTCCAATTCTTGTTATAGCATTTTTAACTTTTATAATTGTATTACAAGGGATAAGAACTGGGTTAATATTAAAGCCTATTTCTTTTAGGTATGTTAAAGCTTCATAGTGAGATGTAAAGGTTTTTGAATCGCATTTTTGAACATTAAATATAAATATATCTAATGGTCTAGAAGCGGCAATTTTTGAATCTAATTGGCGAAGTGAACCTGCTGCTAAGTTTCTAGCATTTGCAAATTTTTCATCTTCATCTAATTCATCATTTAGGGCTTCAAAGTCTTCTTTTCCTATGAAAACTTCTCCTCTAACTATTATATCTATTGGTTCTTTTAATTTCTTTGGAATGTTTTTTATTGTTTTTAGATTAGCGGTAACATCTTCCCCAACTAATCCATTTCCTCTTGTTGCACCTTTTACAAATTCCCCTTTTTTATATTCCAAAGCTACTGATAAGCCATCAATTTTTGTTTCAACAACATAAGAAACATTAGGGTTTTCTTTTTGCATTTTTACACAAAATTCTTGAACCTCTTCTAAAGAAAATACATCCTGCAAACTCTGCAATGGTACTATATGTTCAACCTTTGAAAATCCTTCCTTTACTGTTCCTCCTACCTTTTGTGTTAGTGAATTTTTAGAAACAAATTCTGGATATTCTTTTTCTAAATTTTTAAGCTCATTCATAAGCATATCATACTCAAAATCGCTAATTTCAGGTTTATCATCATCATAATACTTTGTAGCATAATATGCTGTTAATTTATTTAACTCATCTATTCTATTCTTCGCTTGTGTTTTATCCATAAAAAAACCTTCCTTTATTTAAATAACTCTTTTCCGCCCTTTAAATAATCAATTCCTGATACGATTGTTGCAATAACAGAAACTGTCATAAATATGCTTGCAAGTATGTTTATAATAAAATCTCCTGTCGTCATATATGTAAGTGCACTACTTGCTATTGCTTCTTGCTCTGTTTTTGCTCTAAACATAAATGCAAAATATGGCTTTGTTGTTAGAAACATTAATATAATTGCAATCATTTGTGTACATGTTTTTATTTTACCCCAAATACTTGCAGCAATTACCTTTCCACCTTTTTCAACAGCAATTAACCTGTATCCAGATACTACAAATTCTCTTGTAAGCACTATAATAGGTATCCAAGCTGGCAAATAATCCATTTCCACTAACATAAGCATTGCTGATAACACCAAAATCTTATCAGCAAGAGGATCAGCAAATTTTCCAAAAGTAGTTACTAAATTATCTCTTCTTGCAATTTTTCCGTCTAAATGGTCTGTATATGATGCTATTGCAAATATTGCTATTATAATTAAGTTTTGAATTGGTACATTACATACTGTTCCCGTTATTCCTAAAAATGGTATAATAACCATTATTGGTACTAATGCTATCCTAAATATTGTTAATTTATTTGGTAAATTCATATCACAATCACTCCTATATTTTTTATGGGTATATTATATAAGATTTTTAGTAATAAAACAATAACTATATGTAAAATAATTTTCAAATTTGATTAAAATAATTTTGATTTCCATGAAAAATATGTAAAATATATACTTGTTTATTTTCTGGATTAATTTGATAGATTACAACATATTTTTTGATTATAAGTTTTTTAAATTCAATGTTATGAATAAAAAAATTAGAATTAATTTCTGCAAAATATTTCAATTTTGATATTTGTGTAGTTATATTAAGAAAAAGTTTTTTCGCAATTTTGGGTTCCTGTAAAACGTTTGATATATAATAAAGTATATTGTCTAACTCTTTTTTAAACGAAGGAGACCAAATAATATTATATATTTCAATCTCCTCCATATTTTTCCTCCAATTCTGCAACTGCTTTTCCCATTGGAATACCATTTCCCTCTTTGATTTCGTTCAAAGACTTTTCTAATTTTTCATAAAGTTGCTTTTTGAAGTCTTCTAAATCTCTAAAATATTCATCAAATTTGGCTGATACTAGTTTATCAATATTTTCTTCAGTTAATTTTTCATAAGCCTCATTGCACATAACCACTAAATCACTATAACCATTTTTCGTAATATATACAGGCTGTTGGGTTGCGTGACAAATATTTGATATTTCATTATAATTATTTCTTAAATCAGCAGATGGTCTTATTACTGACATAGCTACCTCCTATTTTTAATATAGGCAAATTATATATTAATTATGATATAAAGTCAATGTTTTTTCAAAAAAATTATTAATAACTCCTTAAAAATATTGCAAAATGTGGAAAATTATAGTAAAATACTTATATTGAAGGAGTGGAGAAAATGATTGATATTAAATTAATTAGAGAGAATCCTGATATGGTTAAAGAAAATATTAAGAAAAAATTTCAAGACCATAAATTGGAATTGGTTGATAAAGTTTTAGAATTAGACAGCAAAAATCGTGAAGTTAAGCTTAAAGGTGATGAGCTTCGTTCTAGTAGAAACTCTTTAAGTAGCCAAATTGGTAACTTAATGAAAAGTGGTAACCGTGAAGAAGCTGAAAAGATTAAGGCTGAGGTTGGTGAGATTAATAACCAATTAGTTAATAATGAAAAATTAGAGGAAGAATTAGCTCAAGAAATCAAAGAAATTATGATGAAGATTCCAAATATTATAGACAGTTCTGTTCCTATTGGAAAAGATGATTCAGAAAATGTTGAAGTTCAAAAATATGGTGAGCCTGTTGTTCCTGACTACGAAATTCCATACCATACAGATATAATGGAAAGTTTATCTGGCATAGACCTAGATTCAGCTCGTAGAGTTGCTGGAAATGGTTTCTATTACTTAATTGGTGATATTGCAAGATTACATTCAGCAGTAATTTCTTATGCTCGTGATTTTATGATTAATAAAGGTTTTACATATTGTGTTCCACCTTTTATGATTAGAAGTGATGTTGTAACAGGTGTTATGAGTTTTGAAGAAATGGATGCTATGATGTATAAAATTGAAGGTGAAGATTTGTATTTAATTGGTACAAGTGAACACTCTATGATTGGTAAATTTAAAGGTCAAATTCTACAAAAACAAAATTTACCTTATACTATGACTTCTTACTCACCTTGTTTTAGAAAAGAAAAAGGTGCTCATGGCTTAGAAGAAAGAGGCGTTTATAGAATACATCAATTTGAAAAGCAAGAAATGATAGTAGTTTGCGAACCTGAAGACAGTTATGATTGGTATAATAAAATGTGGAGTTACACAGTAGAGCTATTTAGAAGCTTAGAAATACCTGTTCGTACTCTTGAATGTTGTTCTGGAGACTTAGCTGATTTAAAAGCAAAATCTTGTGATGTTGAGGCATGGTCTCCTCGTCAAAAGAAATATTTTGAAGTTGGTAGCTGTTCTAACTTAACAGACGCACAAAGTAGACGTTTAGGAATTCGTGTAAAAGGTGAAAAAGGAAATTATTTTGCACATACTTTAAATAATACAGTAGTTGCTCCTCCTCGTATGCTTATAGCCTTTTTAGAAAATCACTACCAAGCTGATGGAAGTGTTACAATACCAGAAGTATTAAGACCTTATATGGGCGGAACTGAAGTTCTAAGACCAAATAAATAAAATTTAACATTGGGAACGGTTTTAAAGGCCGTCCCCTACTTTGATTTTAAGGAGAATATTTATGTTAGTTAAAAATCCAAAATTTGAGATATCTGCTGTTTCTGAATCTCAATATCCTAAAACTGATTTGCCTGAAATTGTATTAGTTCGGAAAATCTAATGTTGGTAAATCTTCATTTATTAATACAATGCTTATGAGAAAGAGCTTAGCTAGAACCAGTAGCGAGCCTGGCAAAACAAGGCAAATTAACTTTTACAATGTTGATGATAACTTCTATTTCGTAGATTTACCTGGCTATGGTTTTAGTAAAATGTCTAAACAAGAACAAATTAAAGTTGGAGAATTCATTGAGCATTACCTATCTAATAGAAAACAAATTGCTTTAATTGTGTTTTTAATAGATATACGCCATGCCCCAACTGAAAATGATGTTATGATGTATAACTATATAATAAATACTGGGTTTCCATGTTTGGTTTTGGCAAACAAAGCCGATAAATTGGCTCCAACAAAGGTAGATAACACAGTTCAAGACTTACAAGAAAAACTTAATCCTTTAAAAGATTTAAAATTTTTACCATTTTCTTCTGAGAAGAGAATATATTCAGAAGCGGTTTGGGAAGAAATAGAAAAAGAGGTATAACTTTCGTTATACCTCTTTTCCCTTACTTTTCGGGAGAAGCACTCTTTACGAATTCATCATAAACGATGAATAGATTTTTGATATCTTCTTGGTTATCGAGTAATCGCACTATCTTTCTCTTGATTTTTCCTCTTTCAAAGATTGATTTGCTTTTCTTGAACTTTGCATTGTTAACCATAAGTTGAATCTCAACATTATTCTCCATTTCTTTCAGTTTCTTGTAAACTGGTTCAATGTCTTTAACTGTATATTTGACATTTTTCTCAGATACAGTTTTGAATATTGTAGAAATTCTTTCTATCTGGTCTTCAATTTTAGTTTTTTCTTCCCGAGCCATAATGTAACCTCCATCTTTAATATAAATTTGGATTTCCTAATAGCTTACGTTAACTATTATAACATAATTTAGTAATACTTTCAAGGTTATATTATTTCTTTAATTTTTCCGCTTCTATATGCCTCTAATAGCATTTTTAAGCTATCAATATCCTTTTGTATGCTTTTACCAATATCAGTATCAGCAACGCTTTTTCTTTCAGTTGCTTTTGCATTTACCATTATATCATACTTAATATCTAATTCTTCTCTAATTGCCTTCATTTTTGAGTCAAAAGGTTCATTTGCAGCTAATATTAATCCATAAGAATTATATGTTAAAGTATATCCTGCTCTACCAGTTTCTTGTCTATAGCTTTTTGCAAATCCACCATCTATTACTAATAGTTTTCCATTTGCCTTTATTGGGCTTTCTCCATCTTTTTCTTTTACTGGAATATGTCCATTAATTATATGTGAATTTTTTACATCTAATCCAAATTCGTTGAAAATTTTATCACATATTTTTTCTTGTTGAACTAAAGTATAATATGGATTTTTAGGCTCTTTTCTTACTTCTTTATTTTCCTCTGTATTGTCTATAAAGTATCTTTCAAAAGTAGCAGCCTTTGACTTTCCAAATAAAGGAGATTTTGCACCACACCACAAATACCACATTAAATCAACAGCGTTTTTATCTTTTTTATAATTATCTCTTTCTATATATGCTTTGTTTATTAAACTTTCAATATAGTCTAAATATGCCTTACCAGATAATTTGTTTCCATAAATTTCTATTTCTGAAAAATTACCATTTTCATCCATTGGAATACATCCATGAAATAGCAAGTTTGAATTAAAGCATTTATATAAGCTTCCCTTTGCATATAAGAAATTAATATGTCTTTGCAAACTTTCACTATTTTTAAATGATTCCTTTAATCTATACATTATTTCTCTTTCCTCTTGTGTAAGCTTATAAGGATCACTTGGGTTAATAGTTGGAAAGTTTTTATCATTTAATTCATAAGTCTTGCCATCTATATTAACAGTTCCATTTTCATAGTCTATATGTTCAAGCAATAGCCTGTCTTGCATTTTGTACTCAGGATGTTTTTTAATGTATTCTCCTTCAATTTTAAATTGAATTATTGAAATTGCTTTATGTATTTTTGAAATTGTTTCTTCATCTCTTTTTAAATATCTCTTATAATCAAATACCTTTGGTTTAAAAGTAGCACAATGGTCATCCTTATATGTTTCAAGTGCAAAAGTTGCAAGTGGTCTAATGTTGATTCCGTAGCCATCTTCTAAAGTGTCTGTATTATCATATCTACTACAAATTCTTACAACATTAGCTATACAAGCCTCATTACCACAAGCAGCACCCATCCATAGTATATCATGGTTTCCCCATTGTATATCAATACTATGAAAATCCATTAATGTATTTAATACTTTCTTAGCTTCAGAACCTCTATCAAAAATATCGCCTACAACATGTAAATGGTCTATTGCCATTCTTTTTATTAAGTTTGAAATTGCTACAATAAATTCATCTGCTCTATCTAATTCAATAATTGAATTTATTATTTGTTTGTAGTATTGTTCTTTATCAGGTCCTGCTGCTTGCAAATGTAGCAATTCATCAATTATATAATCAAAACCCTTAGGCATAGCTTTTCTAACTTTTGACCTTGTATATTTAGAACTTACTTCAACTGCAACCTCAGTTAATCTATATAATGTTATACTATACCATTCGTTCAAATCTTCAACTTGATTTTTTATCATATTTAATTTTTCTTCAGGATAATAAATTAAAGTAGCTAAAGCTCTTCTCTCATGCTCTGTTATTTGTTTCTTGAAAATTGTTTCTATTTTACTTTTAATAATACCAGAACCATTATTTAAAATATGAGAAAATGAACCATATTCTCCATGAATATCACTCAAAAATAGCTCTGTTCCCTTAGGTAAGTTTAATATTGCTTGAAGATTTATTATCTCTTCTGATACCTTTTCAATATTTGGATATTGCCTATTTAAAACTTTTAATAATTGTTCATTATTTGTTTCCATTATCCACCCTTCCCTTTATAGCATTAAATACTATAAATGTTTTTATTTACCAATAAATTATATCATTTAATTATACTCTATGCAAGTTGTTCACTTTTTAGTCGCAATTCATATATAATATATTTTTAAAAAATTATTGATAAACCTTGACAAAATGGGTAAAAATATTATACAATAGGAATTGTTAAAAATGCGTTTGTACAATGCAAAGCTGTAAAAGGTTACTAATAGAGAGTAAGGGCCATAGGCTGTAAGCCCTTTTAGCAAACATTACAAAGTGAAACACATTGGAGTATTTTATTTTAAGAGAAGTGCTAATTATTAGTACTTAAGTTAGGGTGGTACCGCGGATTTTATTCGTCCCTGCATTGTTGCAGAGGGCTTTTTTTATAGCCTATGTAACTATAATTTATTTAAAAATAGGGGGAATTTTTATGGAGAAAATCAAAACTTTATTTACTAACACAGAAGATTTTGTTGATAAGGAGGTTTCTATTGAAGGTTGGGTTAAAACAGTTAGAGATTCAAAAGACTTCGGCTTTTTAGAGCTTAATGATGGTAGCTTTTTCAAAAATGTACAAGTAGTATTTGATAATACTTTAAGCAACTTTACAGAAATATGTAAATTACCAATCAGTTCTACTATTAAAGTAACAGGAGATTTTGTAAAAACTGAAGGTGCTAAACAACCATTTGAAATTAAAGCTAAAAACGTTGAAATTGAATTTTTAGCAGCTTTAGATTATCCACTTCAAAAGAAAAGACATTCTTTCGAATATTTAAGAACTATAGCACACTTAAGACCTAGAACAAATACTTTTAATGCAGTATTCAGAGTACGTTCTGTTCTATCTTATGCTATACACAAATTTTTCCAAGAAAGAGATTTTGTGTATGTTCACACACCAATAATCACATCTAGTGACTGTGAAGGTGCTGGAGAAATGTTTAATGTATCTACTTTAGATGTTAATAATCTTCCAACTTTAGAAGATGGAAAAGTTGATTATTCAAAAGATTTCTTTGGAAAACCTGCTCACCTTACAGTAAGTGGTCAATTAAATGTTGAAACTTATGCTTGTGCTTTTAGAAATGTATATACATTTGGGCCTACATTTAGATCAGAAAATTCTAACACAGTAAAACACGCATCAGAATTCTGGATGATAGAACCTGAAATTTGTTTTGCAGACTTAAATGATGATATGGATTTAGCTGAAGATATGATTAAATATATAATTAATTATGTACTAGAACACTGCCCAGAAGAGATGGAATTTTTCAATAACTTTGTAGATAAAGGATTATTAGACAAACTTCACAATGTTGTTCATTCAGACTTTGCAAGAATTACTTACACTGATGCAATAAAAGAGCTAGAAAAAAATAATGATAATTTTGAATTTCCAGTACATTGGGGCTCAGATTTACAAACTGAACATGAAAGATATTTGTCAGAAGTTATTTTCAAAAAACCTGTATTTGTAACAGATTATCCAGCTGAAATAAAGGCTTTCTATATGAAGCAAAATCCAGACGGAAAAACAGTTGCAGCAGCAGACCTTTTAGCTCCTGGAATTGGTGAAATAATTGGTGGTAGCCAAAGAGAAGATAGTTTAGAAAAACTACAAAATAAGATTAAAGAAAACGGTATGAGAGAAGAAGATTACTGGTGGTATTTAGACTTAAGAAAATATGGTAGCGTACGCCATGCTGGTTTCGGTTTAGGATTTGAAAGAATGATGATGTACCTAACAGGTATGCAAAATATTCGTGACGTAATCCCATTCCCTAGAACTCCAAAGAACTGCGAATTTTAGATTAAAATATTTTAATTTTGAAATACAAAAATCCCCCTTAGTTTTAAGGGGGATTTTTGCACGAAATATTAGGTTACTTCGTAATAAGTAAAGCCAACTAACCTGTTTAGCAGACACCCATACTTAATTGCTGTTGATGAATGTCTCATGTGAAGAGTTTCCATTTTGATTCTGGTAACCATTTCCTCATAATTCTCAGCTTCGCGGATAGATTGCGAACCATAATGTGCAATAATTTGCAGTTCACCAATGGTAAGCGCTTCTTTTGTCGTCACTATTGCAACAACATCCGCCTCATGAGAATCTTTGAAAATTACTCGATCAAATCGAATTCTGGTCTCAATATTAGCCATTTTCTTGCCTTTCTAATGGTTATAATATTTTGTGGTCTCTATGTAAAATGCTTTCGCATGTAAAAAAAGTTATTGGGGCTTTGCTTATATATAAAAACGCTAAAAGCGTTGGATAAAGGTTATTATACCATATTTTACATAAAATTGCAAATTTTGGTTGACTAACTCCTCCATTTTATGCTATTCTTTTATATAGAGGTGTTTTATGACATTAAAATATACAATTAATAATAATGATAATTATGTGAATTTACATGAGCTATTAAAAAATCATTTTCAAATTTCTGATAGACTTTTAGTAAAATTAAAGCATGAACAAAAACTATTCATAAATGGAGAAAAAGTTACTATTAGAGCCCCTTTAAGTAAAGGTGATTATGTTGAAATAAATCTTGATTTTTTGGAGGACAATTCAAACATTGTACCCACAAAAATGAATTTAGACATATTATTTGAAGACGATAGCATGCTTATTATAAATAAACCTGCTAAAGTGCCTGTACACCCTTCTATGGACCATTTTGAAGATAGCTTATCAAATGGAGTTAGATTTTATTTTGATGAAATCGGCCTAAAACGAAAAATAAGGCCTGTAAATAGGCTTGATAAAGATACTTCTGGAATTGTAATTTTTGCTAAAAATGAGTATGTGCAAGAGTGTTTAATAAGACAAATGAAATCGAATCAGTTTGTTAAAGAATATATTGCAGTTTGTAGTGGTGTTTTTCAAAAACACAATGGAACTATAGATGCTCCTATTGCTAGAAAGGAAAATAGTATAATAGAAAGATGTGTTGCAGAAGCGGGAGATAGAGCAATTACACACTATGAAGTTTTAAAAAACACAAACGATTATTCGGTTGTGAAATGTATATTAGAAACAGGCAGAACTCATCAAATACGTGTGCATTTAGCCTATATAGGGCATCCTCTTTTAGGAGATACTTTATATGGTACTCCTTCTCCTCTAATTCATAGGCAAGCCTTGCACGCTTATAAGGTTAAATTTATTCACCCAATCTCACTAAAGCCTATTGAATTAACCACTAAAATCCCTAACGATATTGAAAATATACTTTAAAAAGCAATTCTATTTTTAGAATTGCTTTTCTCTCTTAGCTAACTATTTCCACATTATACCCAATAAATAGCCCTGTTTCAATTACTCCTACGATGTTTTTAAGTTTTGCTTCAAATGTTTCATCAACATTTTCAAAGCTTGCATCTACAATTAAATTTCCGTTTTCTGTTATTACTGGTCCATCTTTTTTCTTTGCTAAACGTAGTTCCGCACTTGTTGCTCCTAATTCAAATAGTTTTTCTTTTACTGCATATAATGCTTCTGGGAATACTTCTATTGGTATTGGGAATTTTTCGCAAGGTTTTTTCACAAATTTACTGCTGTCTACTAGTATATAGCTTTTCTTTGCATTTGCTATATTTAGCTTTTCTCTAAACATTGCAGCTCCTCTTCCCTTTACTAGCCATTTTTCTGGAGTAACTTCGTCTGCTCCATCAAAGCACCAGTCTGGTTTTGCAGTTATCAATGTTTCTACTGGTATTTCTAAATAATTACATACCATTCCAAGTTCTCTTGATGTTGGTATTGCTTTTATTTTTAAATTTTCATTTTTCATTCTGTTTGCAATAGCTTGAATTGCTAAAAAAGATGTTGAACCTGAGCCAACTCCTATTACGTCTCCATCTTTTGCTATCTTTGCAATTTTTTCTGCAATTTTTTGTTTTTCTTCTAAATGGCTTATTTCTCCATTCCATTCTAATTTTTGAACAACATTTTCATTCCAATACATAGTTTTCCCCTTTCTATTTTTAAAAAGAATAGTAAATAATATAATGTTATTTACTATTCTCAAAGTCGTTTACACGTTATTTTTAAACGTCTGGTTCACATAAACCAAAGTTCTTATTATCTTTTAACTTAAATAATACATTTACTTTGTTTGTTTCTGAATTTATAAATGTAATAAATCTATCTGTTGGTTTTTCTTGTAATTTTAGTATTGCATCTTCTGGAGTCATTGGTTTTAAATCATAATATACAGTTTTTATTATTTCTCCATCTGTTTCTGGTTGATGAGTATCTACTGGTAAGTTTTTGATTGAATCTTCTTTGTTTGCTTTATCTTTTTTTGTTTTCATCTTTCTTACTTGACCTTCGATTATATCTAAATCTTTGTCGATTGATGCATATAAATCATTATGAGCTGTTACTGCTCTAAATACGCCTGCTACTGATTTTACAGTCATTTCTGCGATTTGCTCATTTCTTTCAGTTCTTAATGTTACTGATACATCAAAATCTTCTCCAAAGTATTTCTCAATTCTGTCCATTTTTTTGTTTACATAGTCCTTAATAGCCTCTGTTGCTAATAAGTCTTTTCCTAAAATTGTTACGTTCATACGTTTTCCTCCTTAAATTTTATATATAATATTAAATATTATATCACATTTAGTTTTCAGTTTGTTCTCCTATTTTCTTTAAGCTGATTTTTCCTTGTTTATCAATGTCTAGAACCTTAACTATAACTCTGTCTCCAACTGATAAAACATCTTCTATTTTTTCTACTCTTTCTTTTGATATTTTAGAGATATGAAGTAATCCTTCTTTTCCCCCGCCTACATCTACAAATGCTCCAAATGGCATTAATTTTGTAACAACACCATCATAATATTCGCCTACTTCAATTTCTCTTACAATGTTTTCGATTTTGTCTATAGCTTTTTGTGCTGCTTCTTTATCTACAGAGTAAACAACTACATTACCTTCTTCAGAAATGTCAATTTTTACACCTGTTTCTTCAATTATCTTATTTATTGTTTTTCCGCCTGTTCCAATAACATCTTTTATTTTTTCAGGCTTTATTTTCATTGTTAATATTTTTGGTGCATATTTAGAAACTTCTTCTCTTGGTTTTGCAATTTGTTTTAGCATAACTTCATCTAATATATATTGACGAGCTTTTCTTGTTCTTGCAAAAGCTTCTTCAATTATCTTATATGATAATCCATCAACTTTTATATCAACTTGAATAGCTGTTATACCATTCTTTGTTCCACCAACTTTGAAATCCATGTCTCCAAAGAAATCTTCTAATCCTTGGATGTCTGTAAGCATTACATAGTTATCTGGATTTTCCATATCAGTAACTAAACCTGTTGAAATACCTGCAACTGGTTCTTTAATTGGAACACCTGCATCCATTAATGCTAAAGTACTTCCACAAATACTTGCTTGAGATGTTGAACCATTTGAACTTAGAACTTCTGATACAACTCTTATTGTATAAGGGAATTCTTCCTCACTTGGAATTACTGGAACTAATGCTCTTTCTGCTAATGCTCCATGTCCAATTTCTCTTCTTCCAGGTCCTCTTACTGGTTTTGCTTCTCCAACACTATATCCTGGGAAGTTATATTGATGAATATATCTTTTTGATGTTTCTTCATCTAATCCATCTAATAATTGCTCATCTGTTGTCATTCCTAATGTTGCAATAGACATAACTTGTGTTTGTCCTCTTGTGAATACTGCGCTACCATGTACACGTGGTAAAATTCCAACTTCGCATGATAATGGTCTTATTTCATCTATTTGACGTCCGTCTGGTCTTTTATGTTCATTTAGTATCATTGCTCTTACAGATTTCTTTTCTAGTTTGTATAAGCTATCTGCAATGTCTGTTTTTATTTCTTCAGCTCTTTCTTCTCCGTATTTTTCTACGAAATAAGCTTTAACATCTTCTGCTAATTTTTCCATGTTTTTGTCTCTTGTTTCTTTATCAAGAGCTTGTACATCTTTGTACATTCTATCATAGAAGTTTGTCTCAATTTCTTCATAAATATCGTGGTCAACTTCAAATGATTTGTATTCAAATTTTGGTTTTCCTATTTCTTCCTTTATTTTTGAAATGAATTCGCAAACCTTCTTAATTTCAACATGTCCTGCTTTAATTGCTTCTAGCATTTTATCATCTGGTAACTCTTTTGCACCAGCTTCTATCATTGCTATTTTATCCATTGTTCCTGCAACTAATAGGTCAAGTTCTGATTTTTTTCTTTGTTCTAATGTTGGATTTATAACAAATTCACCATCAACATAGCCAACTTTAACTGCTGCTGTTGGTCCACCAAATGGGATGTCTGAAATTGAAAGTGCTGCTGATGTACCTATCATTGCACAAACTTCTGGTGAATTATCAATTTCTACTGATAATACTGTTGCTGTAACTACAACATCATTTCTAAAATCTTTTGGGAATAAAGGTCTTATTGGTCTATCTATTGCTCTTGATACTAATATTGCTTTGTCAGCTGCTTTCCCTTCTCTTCTAGTAAATCCTCCTGGGATTTTTCCTGCTGCATACATTTTTTCTTCATAGTCTACTGATAATGGGAAGAAATCAACTCCATCTCTTGGCTCCTTAGATGCTACAACATTTACCATAACAACTGTGTCGCCATATCTTACTAATACATTAGCATTTGTAAGTCCTGCTAATTTTCCTGTTTCTATTGTAAGTAGTCTTCCTGCTAATTCCATTGAATATGTTTTAAACATTTTTCTTTTCTCTCCTTTTTCTTTTTTATGATACATTTTTTTAAGATAGTTATATTACGAAGTAACCTCTAAAATATATTTTAAGCAAAAATACATTTTGCAAGCTACTTTCCATAATATTTTATCTTAAAATAGCACAACAAGGCGGAAAATCCGCCTTTGTCATTACTTTCTTAAATTTAATTTTTCAACTACTTCTCTGTATTTTGGTAAATCGTTTTTAGATAAATAGTTTAATAAATTTCTTCTTTTACCAACCATCTGTAAAAGTCCACGTCTTGAATGGTTATCTTTTTTGTGTACTTTTAAATGTTCTGTTAATTCATTAATTCTTTCAGTTAATAATGCAACTTGTACTTCTGATGAACCTGTATCTTTTTCATCTCTACCGAAATTTTTAATGATTTCTGTCTTTCTTTCTTTAGTCATCTTGTATTCCTCCTTTTTAATATATTTGCCTTAAACTGAACTTAAAGTCGGATTTTTCTATTAAGCTAAGTATAAGGTAATTTTTACCTTTATTATTGTACTATATTTTTGTTCAAATTGCAAGTGTTTTAAGTGATTTTTAGTTATTAATCTTAATCAATTTTAGTTTTACAAGCCTTTATTTTTATCAATTTGTCTTAAAAATTAAATCAGCACATCTTTTTGAGGCCATGTTTATAAATTTGTTGAAATCCATAGCATTTTCTCCATTTGGTTTGTCAGAGATAGAGCGTATTACAACAAAAGGTATTTTGTTTAATGTACATACTTGTGCAATGGCGGCTCCTTCCATTTCTACACAGTCGGCTTCAAATTTACCTCTTATTTTCTCCTTCATCCATTTTTCTGTACAGAATATGTCACCTGTTGCAATGGTTCCAATTATAATGTTATATTCATTGTTTGCGTCTATATTATATGTATTTACCAAGTCTCTATTGCTTTTAAATATTTTGCCTGTTCCTGTTATATAGCCTTTTTCATCTCCAAATGCTGTTGTATCAAAATCATGTTGCACTAATTTTTCACCTATTAATATATCACCAATTTCTAATTTATTATTTAGGGAACCAGCTGTGCCAACGTTTATAATATATTCTATATCAAAGAAATCAATTAACATTTGTGTTGTTCTTGCAGCATTTACCTTGCCAATACCACTTTTTATTAAAATGTACTCTTTGCCATTTAATGTTCCTTCATAATACGTCAAATCCTTTAGTTTTTTTTCTTCAACTATTTCGAATTTTTGTTTTATGGCTGCTAATTCTTGTTCCATAGCAGCAATTACAACTATTTTTTTCATTTTTTTATTCCTTTCTAATCTAAAAGTTTAATCAATAAATTTTTGGATAGAATTTAATTTGTGGGAATTTTGCTCATTTTTTCTTTTTATAATTTCGTCAATTTCATCAACGCCTGTTGTTCCGTTTAAAATAAAGTCATCTATTTGATTATAGGTTATTCCTATTTCGTCTTCATCTGTTTGTCCTTCCCAAAGGTCTGCTGAAGGTTTTGCTGTTATTATGCTTTCTGGTACCTGAAGATATTTTGCAAGTACATATACTTCTCTTTTTGTCAAATTTGCTATTGGATTAAAATCATGTGCTCCGTCTCCCCATTTTGTAAAGTATCCAACAGTTGCTTCTGATAAATTTCCTGTTCCAACTACAAGTAAATTGTTAATTTGAGCATATTCATATAGATATGTCATTCTAACCCTTGGTCTAATATTTGCCTTTGCAAGTTCGGTTCTGTATGTTTTTTCTTCTGTTGGAATTATAAGAGCGTCAACTGCTGGTTTTATATCAAATATATGATATTCAAAATTAAATTTATTAATTAAATCCATAGCATGATTAAAAGTACTTGAATTTTTCATATTGTTCCCAACTGGTAATATTACTAAATGAATTTTTACATCTGCCTCCTGGCATAATCTTGCAACAGTACTACAGTCAACTCCACCGCTCATTCCAAGAACTACACCATCTGTTTTTGCCTTTTCTACTTGCTTTTTTATCCAGTTTGATATTTTTTTTGCATATTCTTCTACATTTTCATCTGTAATAACAAATTTTTTATTATCCATATTTACTCCTCCAAACAAACTTTAAATTTTGAATAATTATATCAAATTTTTAAATATTATACAATAATTTTTATTGGCAATGCATATAAATCCATGAAAAAAAGTGATAATGACTTAGGTAAAGAAAAAAATGGAAAAGCAAACTTCTTAAAGTGATTTTTTAACTTAATCATTCTTTCATATGGTACATGAATAGTAGAAAAATCTGGTTAAGGGTTTACCTTAACCAGATTTTCTAATCAATTTCTATTTTCTTTAAGATTTCTTCTTTTGTATATCCTGTAGCTAACTGTTTAGTAATTTTAGCACACACCAGAGCCGTAAGAAACGAAACTTCCCGTTTCTGTAATTTTATGTTATCAATGCTAGTTTTCACTAATTTATCTTTCAAACTTACAGTTGCTCTAGGATTAAATCCATCAGACACTGAAATCACACCATCATACATTGCCGGATAACATATCTTATCAGAAAAATTTATGCAAGATGCTGTTACAATGATGCCCTTATTAAGAGCTTTTTGTACACATTCTCTTATAGCTTTGTCATCATTCAAAGTCGCAAAGCTCATTGTAATAATTTCTACATTATTATCAATACACCAATTAATTGCTGTTACAACATCATCAATTTTTCCAACACATTCTTCTCCATAAATGCTACAATAAAAAATCTCACAATTCGGGTTTTCCTGTAATATTATTTGTGCTATAATGCTCCCATGAGTAATATTGTTGTCGGTTTCAATTTGTACAATATCATTGATTTGTACAATTTTCATTTCTTCTTGAATTTCTTTTGAAATACAGCTATCTATGATGCCTATCTTTACATCTTTATAAATTTTTCTATTACAAGAACATACTGTAAACACAAAAGAAATTCCTAAAATAGCAGCAATAATCCGTTTCATGATTTTCTCCTTATCAATTATAAAATATTAAAAATACATATATTGAAGGCTTGTATCCTCATCTCCTGGTTTAATATTTTTCCTTGTGATTTTTGCATTACATGTTGGTGAGACATTCAACATCCATTTCACAACTGTTTCAGAATTCATTTGTAAATCATCATTCCAGTTTTTATGAAACCAATTATAAAAGTATTCTTGATACCTCTCCGCTTTTGGTCCTAAAAAAGCTTTAAACTCAATTTCATCAATATAAATTGCAAAGCCAAGGTTCATTTTCATTTTTTATCCCTTCCTTTTTAATAATAACTATGTAAAATGGGCACAAAGTGCCCATTTTACTAACATTGTTCAAAACGGATACCACGCATGAGGTGCATAATTTCTATTTTTATACCATCTTCTACCAAAAGCATGGTAATGAGGATATTTCCCCTCAGAAACATTCGTGTGAGGCTCTCCTGAATAAAATACACCACGATATGTCGCTGCGGCATTTGCTACACGTCCTGCTACATATGCAGAAGTTGCAAAGATATCATAACCATTTGTCATACGCATAACGGCTTCCCATTCTGTAATTTCTTGACCTATCATTACTGTATTGCCTGAAAGATATGCTTTATAACAAGTATTAATTTTTTTCATTCTTCCAAAGCGTATAGCATCTGCAGCAGTAACATCATATTCCCGATATCGATAATATGTTTTAGTATTATTCTTGATACCGCCAATTACATTTCCCAATGCATCTGCAGATACACAGATAGTTGCAGTCACAGCCACACATGCAACAGCACAAACAAGTGCTTTAGCTGCTGCTATAAGTGCTGGTACTGCAAATGATAAAGTTAATACAAATTGACCTATAACTTCATCATTTTTTTCGGTCCATTCTTCAGAGGTAAAGACCTCAACATTGCCATTTTCTAAAGTATTTACCCTTAGCTTAATTGGTTCATCATCAAGATATAGCCAATACTCGTTTGTATCAATTAGATACTCACACTTCATTGCTACACCTTCCACCGTTGTGGACGCTGTGCGTTTTTCTCGGCTTTCTTCGAGGCTGATGTCGTAGCCATCAATCTGCAATTCCGTTATTGTGCTATTTTTTTTAGCACAACCAGGAAATATGCAAAGCAGCAACGAAATCACCAGTAAAAATGCTATGAATTTCCGTGTCATCGTTTTTTCTCCATCAAAATTATTTTTTTACTTACAATTTACTGTTTCATATTCTGCCTTAACCTATGCTGCTCCTTTATATCAGCAAAGTGTATCATATTTGGAGTTTTAAAAATTGCAAATTGCAGTATGGTAAAATTATACTATTAGTTTCAACATTTGTCAATGAAAAATTATAATTTTTACCTACATATAAATAAAAATCAGCTATTGCTAGCTGATTTTTCCCCTTTTAATAAATTAAAGCAAAAATCTTGTTAGGAAGTTTTTTCCAATGAAGTTCTTAATACCACAGACAATAAGAATTATTGAAATAAAAAGGCCTCCATAACCCCAGATAAACCAGATTATTGCTCCAAATGCTGAAGTGTCTACCGACAGCTCAAGTCCAAAGTATCATTTTACGCTACATAATGCAATTTTGTGCCTATTGGCAGTATTTTTGGTATAGTGTTTTTAGATTTTTCTTATTTATTGTTGCATCTATTCCATTTTTACTTACATCTATGTAAACTGCTTCTAGAAAATCCGCTGTTTTTTTATTTATAAATTCTAAGTCTTTAGTTCTGGTCCAGTATTCTAGCTGGCTACTATTAGTCCATTTTTTCCCTAAATATGTTTTTCCAGCAGCTAATGTATCACAGACCATTTCTACAGCATATTTATAGGGTATTACTGGAGTTTTATCTATAGCCTTCCCATCATACCAATATTCGTAATGATGTTTGTTTCTTCCTTTATGGTGTAACCATGCTTTCGAATAACCATTTGCTTTCTTTGCCTCTGTTATTGGGCTATGGTCTCCTACATAGAATTTAACAGATTCTATGAATTCAGTAGGTGAATATTTAGACAAATCATGTAACAGACCTTTAAATGGAATACCAGCTTTTACACATAGTTTAAAAACTATCCATCTATGTTTTGTTATTAAGTTAAAATGTTTAATTGCCTTTTTTATCATTATATATATTCCTTTCATTTCGTTATACTAGCTCTATTATTCCCATTTCTAGGCCATTATGTTTGTTTGAACCTCTGTAAGAATGTAATAAATTTGAATTACATACTGTACATATTTTAGAATCAATAATATTTTCTGCTCTTAACCCTTTTTCCTTTAACATCTCAGTATTTAATTTAACAGTATCTATATACCATTTTTCATTTTTACTTTCAATTACGTTTTTCAAATTTGAAAAAGTGTTTTCGAATATATTTTTTACATCGTTTTGAACTTCAAAATGGCATTTTCTTATACTTGGGCTAATGCAACATACAATGTCTTTTGGATTACTTCCATACAGTTCTTTCATTTTATCTACTGTTTTTGCTGCAATCTTTTGAATTGTTCCTCTCCAGCCAGAATGAACATTTGCAATAGCTTTTCTTTTATAATCATACATCATTAAAACAATGCAATCTGCATTTGTTGCACAAATTGCAAAGCCTTTATTGTTTGTTACTAATCCATCTGTATTAGAATATTTTTCTTCTGCAAAGTCTGGAGCATTTTTATTAAATTTATAGCTTACATCTTTTATAACATCCTTATGAACTTGATTAGTTTTTACAATGTTATTATAATCTATGCCGATACTTTTGCAGATTTTCTTATAACTATTTTTGTTCTTTTCAATTTGCTCGTTAGTAAGTATACTTTTGCCTGAGCCTGACAATGGTATTCTGTAATCGTTATTAACTCCCAATGTAAAAGCATGTATTATATTATCTTTATATTCTAATAGTCTTCTAAACTGTAAGTATTCTATCTCATCTTGTTTTATATGAATAACATTTTCATTAGATAAATTCATATTTCCCCTCCATAAATAATATAATACAATATTTTTCTTATTAATTCAATTACATTAGCATGCTTTTCTTAACTCTTTTGCATTTTGTATAGCAACTTCTGTTATTTCTCCATTTGCAATTCTTGCAATTTCATAAATGGTTTCTTCTTCATTTAATAGTTTTATATTTGTTTTTGTTTTTCCTTCTTCAACTTTTTTATAAATAAAGTAGTTGTTATTTCCTTGTGCAGCTATAACTGGTAAGTGGGTTATGCATAGAGATTGATGTTTTTTAGATATTATTTTCATTTTTTCTGCAACAGCTTTTGCTGCCTTTCCACTTATACCTGTATCAATTTCGTCAAACACCAAAATAGGAACATTGTCAGTATCTGCAAGTACAGTTTTTATTGCAAGCATCATTCTTGACATCTCTCCACCTGAAGCTATTTTTACAAGTTCTTTATATTCTTCACCTGCATTTGTGCATATTTCAAATTGTACTTTACTATTTCCATTTGTATTATAACTTTCCTGTTGTTCTATTTTAACGCTGAATTTAGCACTAGGCATTTCCAAGTCCTTTAATTCCTTATTTATCTTTTCGCTTAGTATTCTAGCATATTCTACTCTTATATTATTCATCAAATTGCACAAATCTTGCATTTTACATTCTGTAGAGTTTAATTCTTCTCTTAATTTTTGGTTGATTTCATCAAGGTTTTCTATTTGTTCTATTTCTTTTACAAGATTATCCTTGTAAGATAATATTTCACTTATGCTATTTCCATATTTTCTTTTTAATGAAAATATTAAATCTAATCTACTTTCTATTTCATCTCTTTCATACTCATTAAAATCTGTCTCATCTTTTAAATTTGATAAATCTCTAGCTGTTTCTTGTAGTTCATAATATATATTTTTTAGTTCAAAAAGCTTATTTTTATAGTCATCTCCATAGTCTTGAATTTTTTCTAAACATCTAATTGAATTAGAAATTGCATCGATCGCATTTAAGTTAATACTTTCATCAACTGCAAGCAAATTTTCTTGAATTTTTTCGCTGTTAATTATAGCATTATGCTTTTCTTGTAATTTTTCATCTTCTCCATCTTCCAACTGTGCAACATCAATTTCATTGTATTGATACTTTAATAAATCCAATTTTCTTGTTCTTTCTGTTTCATCTCCATAATTTTGGTTTAATTTGTTTTTAATGTCATTATACATATAGAAATATTGCAAATATTCCTCTTTGATTTTTTTAATTTTTTCCCCAGTAAAATTATCTAAATATTTTATATGTTTTGCAGTATCTAGTAAATTTTGATTATCGTTTTGTCCGTGTATATCAATTACTTTACTCATAAAAGTTTTTAATTCTGTTACAGTTACTAATCTTCCATTAATTCGGCATGTATTTCTTCCATTTGAATAAATTTCCCTTGAAATTATAATATTTCCATCTTCTGCCTGATCACATTCTGGTGCAAAAATGCTAGCTTCAATTAGTGAATAATCTTCTCCCCTTCTTATCATTTCTTTTGAAAATCTACCACCTGCTATTATAGCTAGAGAACCAATAATAAGAGTTTTTCCTGCTCCTGTTTCACCTGTTAGAACATTAAAGCCCTCATTAAAATTAATTGATAAATCATCTATAATTCCTATATTTTTTATATGTAAAGTTGATAACATATTAACATACCTCCAAATTCTTGTTCGCAAATATTCTATATCTTTTTTTAAAGTTTGTCAATACTTTTTAGAAAATTTGTTCGTGTTTTTAATTGCTACAAAAGTTAGCTAAGGTTTTGTGAAAATAAAAAACAAACCCACGAATTTCCTTGTGTTTTCGTGGGTTTTCAGCTTTTTTAATATTAATTTGTTATCTTCTCTTTTTCCTCTTTGTTTTCTTCTTCTTCGATTTTCTTTCTTTTTTCATGTAATTTCATATTATCTTTTGCTATTGTAAGTAAAAGTTTTATTCTGTTTACTTGGTTGCTTTCACTTGCTCCTGGATCATAATCTATTGGTGCAATGTTTGCCTCTGGATATTTATTTCTTATTGTTTTAATTACTCCTTTTCCAACTACATGATTTGGCAGACATGCAAACGGCTGAACACATACTATATTTTGTATTCCATGTTCAATGAATTCAAGCATTTCTGCTGTTAAAATCCATCCTTCTCCTGTTTGGTTACCTGTTGATAGAATATCTTCAACTTTTTTGGCAAGTTCTTCTATATTACATGGATGTAAATATCCCTTGTTTGAAGTGTTTAGAGCTTTTCTGTACTCTTTTTCTATTCTATTTACTAAATTAAGTGTTGCTTTATATATTCTTGCATTAAATGCTCCACTGCCTAATAGTTTTGCTTTAACAATGTTATTCATTATTACATATTTTACAAATCCCATTAAATCAGGTATTACAACTTCTGCACCCTCTTTTTCTAGCAATTCTACACAATAATTATTTCCAAACGGATGATATTTAATTAGTATCTCTCCAACTATACCAACCTTTGGTTTTATAGTTGATGTATCAAGCTTAATTTTTTCAAAATCATTTACTATCTCATATATGCTTGAGTTAAATTCTTTAGTAGTTGAATCTACAACTAACTTTTTGCATTTTTCAAGCCAGTGGTAATATAGTTTTTGACTTTCTCCTTTATTTATTTCATAAGCTATATTTTTATGTAGCATTTTTTGTAATAAGTCCCCATAAATTGCACTTTTTATAAGCTTCTTTACTAAAGGCAAGGTTATTTTAAATCCTGAATTTTTCTCCAATCCTACAAAGTTAAATGAAATTACTGGAATGTTTGGATAACCTGCATCTTTTAAAGCTTTACGAATAAATCCTATATAATTTGTTGCTCTACAGCCTCCTCCTGTTTGAGACATCATTAAAGCTAATTTATTTGTATCATATTTGCCTGATTCCACTTCTTCTAGTAATTGCCCTATTGAAAGTATTGATGGATAACAAGCATCATTATTAACATATTTTAGCCCTGTTTCAACTGTATGAGGTGTACATTCTCTTAATAATTTTACCTTATATCCTTCTGATAGTAATGCCGCTTCAAACATTTCAAAATGTACTGGAGACATCTGTGGTACAAGTATTGTATAGTCTTTTTTCATTTCCTTTGTAAATTTCACTTTCTGTATTTCATAATCTCCGCAGCATTTTGGCTTTATTTCTTTTCTCTTGTTCATACTTGCAATTAATGAACGAATACGTATTCTTATTGCACCTAAATTATTTACCTCATCTATTTTTATCAATGTATACATCTTTCCAAAGCTTGCTAAAATTTCTTCTACTTGGTCTGTTGTAACTGCATCAACACCACAACCAAAAGAATTTAATTGTACTAATTCAAGATTTTTGTTTTTCCCTACAACATCAGCAGCTCTATATAACCTTGAATGGAATACCCATTGGTCTACAACTCTTATAGGTCTTTTTACTGTTGAAAGATGAGCAATACTATCTTCAGATAAAACACATAGTCCAAGTGTTGTAATCATTGTGTCTATTCCATGGTTAATTTCTGGATCAATATGGTATGGTCTTCCAGCAAGAACTATTCCTTTTAAGTTGTTTTCTTCAATATACTTTATGGTTTCTTCTCCCTTTTTTCTTACATCTGCTTTATACTTTTGATATTCCGATTCTGCCTTTTCTACAGCTTGTTTTAGTTCTTTTTTGGTAAAGTTGTATTCCTTAAAGTCTTCCAATTCATATAATCTTTTTACTAGTCCTTGTCTATCAAATGGTAAGAATGGGTTTATGAATTTAATTCCTTCTGTTTTTAAATCCTCAACATTATTTTTTAAAACTTCTGAATATGATATTACTATTGGGCAGTTGTATTTGTTATTTGCTTCCATGTCTTCTTGTCTTGAGTACATCATGCATGGATAGAAAATTGTTTTTACTCCTTGGTTAATTAGACTAATAATATGCCCATGACTTAATTTAGCAGGATAACATACAGATTCTGAAGGCATTGATTCCATACCTTTTTCGTAAGTTTTTCTATCACTTTTTTCAGATAATACAACTCTAAAGCCTAAATCAGTAAACAATGTAAACCAGAAAGGATAGTCTTCATACATATTTAATACTCTAGGTATTCCTATTGTTCCACGTTTTGCTTCTTCTTCAGTTAATGGTTTATATCCAAAAAGTCTTTGATACTTATATTTATATACATTTGGAATTTGAGTTTTGCTTTTCTCTATTCCTGCCCCACGTTCACATCTGTTTCCTGTTATAAATCTTTTTCCTGTTGAAAATTCATTAATTGTTAGTCCACAGTTGTTTTCACATCCATGGCACCTTGTATGTATTACAGTTACTTTTAAATCGTCTAAATCTTCATTTTTAGTAATTCTTGATATATATTGTTTATCATTATTTGCCTTAAATTCATCTATTGCTAGGACTGCAACTCCATAAGCGCCCATAAGTCCAGCTATATCAGGTCTTATAACATTTTTGCCAACAATTAATTCAAATGCCCTTAAAACAGCGTCATTGTAGAATGTTCCTCCTTGTACAACTATTGAATCTCCAAGTGTTTCTACATCTCTTATTTTCATAACTTTTTGAATTGCATTTTTAATAACTGAATATGAAAGTCCAGCTGAAATATCTCCTACTTGATAGCCTTCTTTTTGAGCCTGTTTAATTTTTGAGTTCATGAATACTGTACATCTTGAACCTAAATCCACTGGTCTGTTTGATTTTATTGCTTCATCAACGAACTCTTCTATTGTTAACTTCAAGCTTTTAGCAAATGTTTCAATAAAAGAACCACAGCCTGATGAACAAGCTTCATTTAACATTATATTGTCAACCGCACCATTTTTGATTTTTATGTATTTCATGTCCTGTCCGCCAATATCTACAATACTTGTGGCTTGAGGCATAAACTTCTTTGCAGCTGTATAGTGTGCAATGGTTTCAATTTCTCCAAACTCAAGATTTAGTGCTGTTTGCATTAATTTTTCCCCATATCCTGTTGAACCAGCATATCTTAAAACCGCTTTTTTAGGTAATACCTTATATAAATCTTTTAGCATTGATATTACTGTTTGTAAAGGTTTTCCTTCATTGTTTTTATATGAAGAATATAGTAAATTTGCATTTTCATCTACTAAAACTAATTTACTTGTTGTTGAGCCAGCATCTATTCCTAAGAAGCAATCTCCTGAAAAAGTTTCTAAATCACGCTTTGGCACCGTGTGTTTACTATGTCTTTCTTTAAATTCTTTATACTCATTTTCTATTGTAAATAAAGGTTTTAAAGAATTAGCAGCAGAATCATGATAATTCCTTAATAATTCTATTTTACTTTTCAATTTTTCCACTGATATTGGGTTATATTGTACAGAATCAAGGCTTGCACCTTTTGCTACTAAAAGGTGTGCATCTTCTGGTATAATTATTTCTTCAGGTGTTAATTCCAATGTTTCTATAAATCTTTTTCTTAATTCTGATAAGTAGCTAAGTGGTCCACCTAAAAAAGCTACTTTTCCTCTTATTGATCTTCCACATGCTAATCCAGATATTGTTTGATTTACAACTGCTTGAAAAATTGATGCAGCTATATCTTCTTTTGCAGCACCTTCATTTAATAATGGCTGAATGTCTGATTTTGCAAAAACTCCACATCTTGAAGCTATTGGATATATTGTGTTATGGTTTTTAGCAAGTTCATTTAATCCTGGTGTAGTAGTATTTAAAAGTGTTGCCATTTGATCCAAAAATGCTCCTGTTCCTCCTGCACACGTTCCATTCATTCTTTGTTCAATAGATTTTCCAAAATATATAATTTTAGCGTCTTCTCCGCCTAATTCTATTACAACATCTGTTTGTGGTATATATTTTTCAACTGTTCTTTTGCATGCTATAACTTCTTGTATAAATGGTAACCCTAAAAATTCTGATACTGATAATGCTCCAGAACCAGTTAAACTAAATGTCATATCATAATCTTCAAATTTATTTGCAAGTTCAGTTAAACATTCACAAACTGTATTTTTTGTGTCTGAAAAATGTCTTTTATATGTTGTATATAAGACTTCTAAATCATCATTCATGACTAAAATTTTAACTGTTGTAGAACCTACATCAATACCAATGTGTATAATTTCTTTCATTTTCTTCCTCTTTCTGTTTTTTTATCGGCAATAAAAAATTACCATTTGCATATTATATCATATTTTTTTGTCAAATCTACACTTTTATTTATTTTTTTTGACGTATTTTGTATTATACAAAAATCAACTTAAAATTTGCTTAAATAATTGATTAATTAGTAATAAAAAAAAAGAGAAGTACTCTTTTCTTGGCTGGGGTGGTAGGATTCGAACCTACGGAATGTCGGAGTCAGAGTCCGATGCCTTACCGCTTGGCGACACCCCAATATTTGCTTTTCTTTTTGGATTATTATATAATTAATATATATGCTTTAGTTTTCCTCGTTTTTTCAGCTTAAGTGTATAACAAATTTATTAAATATTTTTAGGAGGACCACGTAATGGTAGTCAAAACAAAAGATAGCAGGTACGAAATTTACATGAAGAAGGACTTACTTTATCTGTTTCATGGAGTTCGGGAGTACATTATTGATAAGATTTCACTTGGTGTTGGGTTGCCTTTGGAATTATACTGTCGCAAAATAAGCCCATATACTGGCAAGCCAGAAACAGAAGAGATGTTTTTTAAAACTTCTCCTATAGTAAGCATTAAGCTGTAAACTACCTTTGTGATGAGATTACAATGTAATCCCATCACTTTTTTATTTATTTTAATTTATTTGGATAAATTGCAACGTTTCCTAGCTCTGCTTCTATGTTTAATAGTCTATTGTATTTTGCAACTCTATCTGTTCTACATGGTGCACCAGTTTTTATTTGTCCTGCATTCATTGCTACTGCAACATCTGCTAAAGTTGTATCTTCTGTTTCACCAGATCTATGAGATACTACAGCTGTGTATCCATTTTTCTTTGCAAGTTCTATTGCGTCTAATGTTTCTGTTAATGTTCCTATTTGGTTTAGTTTGATTAATATACTGTTTGCTGTTTTTAAGTCTAGTCCTTTTTGTAATCTCTTGATATTTGTTACAAATAAGTCATCACCAACTAGTTGAATTTTGTCTCCTAATCTGTCTGTTAATTTTTTCCATCCATCCCAGTCTTCTTCTGCTAGACCATCTTCTATTGATATAATTGGGTATTTTTCAGCTAAGTCTACTAGGAAGTCTATCATTTCATCAACAGTTTTTAATTCATCTATTTTCCAAAAATAGTACATTCCATCTTTTCCTATTTTCTTTGCTTCGTCATACATTTCTGTTGCTGCACAGTCTAAAGCTAAGCAAATGTCTTTTCCTGGTTTGTATCCAGCTTTTTCAATAGCTTCAACTATTGTGTCTAATGCTTCTCTTTCATCTTTTACCATTGGTGCAAATCCACCTTCATCACCTATTGCAGTAGAAAGTCCTCTTTCTTTTAAAACTTTCTTTAGGTTATGATATACTTCTGCACACATACGTAAACATTCTTTGAAACTTGTTGCTCCTACTGGCATTATCATGAATTCTTGTACACTTAATGTACTGTCAGCATGTTTTCCACCATTCATTATGTTCATCATTGGAATTGGTAATGTTTTAGCATTTACTCCACCTAAATATCTATATAGGCTCATTCCTAAGCTGCTAGCTGCTGCTCTTGCAACTGCTAGAGATACACCTAATGTTGCATTTGCTCCTAATCTTCCTTTATTTTCTGTTCCATCTATTTCAATTAACTTTTTGTCTATTTCAACTTGATCAAATACATTCATTCCTTCTAGTTCTGGTGCAATTATATCGTTTACATTTGCAACTGCTTTTGTAACACCTTTTCCTAGGTATCTTGATTTATCTCCATCTCTTAATTCAACAGCTTCAAAGCTTCCTGTTGATGCTCCTGATGGTACCATTGCTACTCCATTTGATCCGTCTTCTGTTACAACCTCAACTTGTACTGTTGGGTTTCCTCTAGAGTCTAGTATTTCTAGTGCTCTAATTTCTTCGATTGCTAAATAATCTTTCATAAAAGATTCCTCCTTTTTATATTTTAATAATTAGTGAACTTTAAATAGTGAACGATGAATAAATATTCATTACTTAATTTTCGCTATTAATTATTAACTATTAAACTTTCTCCAGTCATTTCTGCTGGTTTTTCAATTCCCATAATATCTAACATTGTTGGTGCTAAGTCTGCAAGTCTTCCTGGTTTTAATGTTGCTTTTTTACCAACTAATATTAATGGAACTGGATTTGTTGTATGTGCTGTATGTGGCTCACCAGTAGCATAATCTATCATTTGCTCTGAGTTACCATGGTCAGCAGTTATTAATACAACTCCATTAACCTTTTCTATAGCCTCAATAACTCTTCCTACGCATGCATCTATTGTTTCAATAGCCTTCACTGCTGCTTCAAGATTTCCTGTATGACCTACCATGTCTGGGTTTGCATAATTTAAAATAATTGTATCATATTTCTTACTTTCAATAGCTTCAACAACCTTGTCTGTAACTTCAACTGCACTCATTTCAGGTTGCATATCATAAGTTTCAACTTTTGGTGAAGGTATTAATATTCTGTCTTCTCCCTTATATTGTTTCTCTTCTCCACCATTGAAAAAGAATGTTACATGGGCATATTTTTCTGTTTCTGCAATTCTTAATTGTGTAAGTCCATGGTTTGAAACTATCTCTCCAAATGTATTTTTTATTTCAGCTTTTTTAAATACTATATGAACATTTTGAATTGTTTCATCATAATTTGTAAAACATACATAATATAGTGGGAAATATGTTCTTTCAAAACCTGTAAATTCTTTATCTACTAAACTTCTTGTTATTTCTCTTGCTCTATCTGGTCTAAAGTTAAAGAATATTACTGAATCATTTGCACCTATTGTTGCTATTGGTTCATCACCATTGCAAATTAGTGTTGGTAAAACAAATTCATCAAATACTTCTTTTTGGTATGAGTCTTCTATTGCTTTTGTTGCTGATGTTGATTTTTCTCCAATTCCATTAACTAGTGCGTCATAAGCTTTATGTACTCTTTCCCATCTTTTATCTCTATCCATAGCATAGAATCTACCTGTAATACTTGCAATCTTTCCTACGCCTTTTTCTGCCATTTTTTGTTCAAGCTCTGTAATAAAGCCTTCACCAGATGCAGGAGGAGTGTCACGACCGTCTAAGAAGCAATGTACATATACATCTTCAAAATCTCTTCTCTTGGCAAGCTCTAATATAGCATATAAATGACGAATGTGACTATGTACTCCACCATTTGATAATAAGCCCATTACATGTAATTTTGTATGATGTTTCTTGCAATTTTCTATTGCTTCAACTAGTTCTGGAATACTAAAAAAGTCTCCATCTTCTATTGATTTTGTAATTCTAGTTAATTCTTGATATACTATTCTTCCAGCTCCAATATTTGTATGTCCAACTTCTGAGTTACCCATTTGACCTTCTGGTAATCCAACATCTAAACCACTTGTTCTTATAATTGTATTGGGATTTGTTTTGAATAGTTTATCTATTACTGGTGTATTTGCAATAGCAATAGCATTGCCTTCTTTTCTTTCATTTATACCAAATCCGTCTAGTATCATTAGCATTGTTAATTTTTTATCCATATATTATCCTTCCTTATAATTTACAATTTTTGCGAATTCTTCTGGCTTTAGGCTTGCTCCACCAACTAATCCTCCATCTATATCAGACATTTCAAATAGTTCCTTTGCATTTCCAGATTTTACACTTCCACCGTATTGTATAATTACTTCTTCAGCATTTTCCTTTCCATACATAGAAGCTATTTCTTCTCTAATCCATTTTATTGTTTCGTTAGCATCTTCTTTTGTTGCTGTTTTTCCTGTACCTATTGCCCAGATTGGTTCGTACGCTACTATTGTACTTTTAATTTGGTCATTTGTCAAGTCTTTTAAGCCTAATTTTACTTGGTTTGTAACAATTTCCTTTGCTATTCCAGCTTCTCTTTGTTCTAGATTTTCACCAACGCATACGATTGGTTTTAGCCCTATATTATGTGCTGCTTTTAGTTTTTTATTAACAGTTTCATCTGTTTCAGCAAAGTATTGTCTTCTTTCAGAATGGCCAAGTATTACATATTCAACGCCTATTGATTTAAGCATTTCTGGTGATACTTCTCCAGTGTAAGCTCCTGTTTCTTCCCAGTGCATATTTTGAGCACCTATTTTGATATTAGTATTTTGTGCTGATAAAATAGCATAAAATAAGTCTGTATATGGTGCACAAATAATTACTTCATTATCTGTTTTTTCTACTAATGGTGCAAATTCCTCAAAAAAAGCTATTGTTTCATTAGGTAATTTGTTCATTTTCCAATTACCTGCTATTACTTTTTTTCTCATAAAATAAATCCACCTTTCAAAATTACATTTTTTTATCAATATTTATAGTATTTATATATCCATTTCCATCATAGCCAAATGATATTGTATACACATCTGTCTCAAGGATTCCATCTATAACTTGTAAATTGTTTGAAGTAAATGATATTGAATGTGGTTGTGTTGAAGTTGAACTTGCACTTACCTCACCAGCAAGTTGAATTAATTCTGCTAGTTGTGTACCTGTAATATCACCAAAATAGCTCATAAATTTACTATTAAATAGCATTTTTTCCATATCATCATCACTAGTATCAGGTGTTACTATTTGATTATTATTATCTTGTGATCCAATAGGTAATACTTCGTTTGTATTTGCATTGGTATTAGTTTCATTATTATTTATTGTATTTTGTGATTCGTTACTCAAATTGGTATTTTCGTTTGCCTCATTTTCTGTATTTTCATTTAAAACATTTTGTGTTTTATTAGCCTCAATAACTCCTTGATTTTTGGCTACATTATTGCTTTTATTTGTTAAAACAAGTATAACAGTTCCAATTAGTGCGATTGATAATATTGCTATTATGATTATTAATGGAACGATTAATTTTCTACTATTCATATTGCCCCTCCAATTATTTTATTTATCATTTAAACAAGCTATTCCTGGTAATACTTTTCCCTCTAAAAATTCTAATGACGCTCCACCACCTGTTGAAATGTGTGTCATCTTATCAGCTAAGCCCATTTTTTCAACTGCTGCTGCTGAATCTCCACCGCCTATTATTGTTACAGCATTGCTTTGAGCTAGAGCTGTTGCAATTTCTCTTGTTCCTTCTGCGAATTTTGAAAATTCAGTAACTCCAAGAGGTCCATTCCATAATACTGTTTTTGCTCCTTTTATTGCATTTTTAAAGAGTTCAATTGTTTTTGGTCCAATATCTAATCCCATAAAGCCTTCTGGAATTTCTGTACTTTCTACAAATCTGTCTTCACCTTCGTTTGAATATTCAGAAGATACATGATTATCAACTGGTAATAAAAATTTTACTCCTTTTTCTTCTGCTTTTTTTAGTAAGTTTGTTGCTAGTTCTAATTTGTCTTCTTCACATATAGATGTTCCAATATGATGTCCTTGTGCTTTGTAGAATGTATATGCCATTCCTCCACCTATAATTAAAGTATCAACTTTTTCTATTAAGTTTTCAATTACTCCTATTTTATCTGAAACCTTTGCTCCACCTAATATTGCAACAAAAGGTCTTTCAGGATTTTCTAAGCTTGAGCCTAAAAATTCTAATTCTTTTTCAATTAAAAATCCTGATACTGCTGGTAAATAATCTGCTACACCAGCTGTTGATGCGTGTGCACGGTGTGCTGTACCAAATGCGTCATTTACATATATATCAGCACAAGAAGCTAATTTCTTTGCAAATTCTGGGTCGTTTTGTTCTTCTTCCTTATGGAATCTTACATTTTCAAGAAGCACAACTTCTCCTTCTTTTATTTCTGCTGTTAATTTCTTTGCGTCTTCACCAATAACATCTTTAGCAAGTTTAACTTCTTTACCTAATAGTTTAGAAAGTTCTTCTGCTACAGGTTTTAAAGAGTATTTAGGGTTAAATTCTCCTTTTGGTCTTCCTAAATGTGAGCAAAGAATAACCTTTGCATTATTATCAATTAAATATTTGATTGTAGGAATAGCAGCTCTTATTCTTCTATTATCTGTAATTTCACCTGTTTGGCCATCTAGTGGCACATTAAAATCACATCTTACAAGAACTTTCTTTCCTGTAACATCTATATCTCTTATTGTTTTTTTATTCATATTTTTACCTCCTTATACACGTTATGGACGAGCTACAAGCCCGTCCTTTACGGATTATATTTATTTTTTAGAAATATATATTGCTAGGTCAACTAGTTTGTTTGAGTAACCCCATTCATTATCATACCAAGCAACTAATTTAACAAAGTTATCTGTTAATTGAATACCTGCTTTGCTATCAAAAATTGAAGTATGAGGATCATGTATGAAGTCTGAAGATACAACATCTTCATCAACATATTCAACAATTCCTTTAAGTTCATTTTCAGATGCTTTTTTAACTGCATTGCATATTTCTTCATAAGTTGCAGCTTTTTCTAAAGTACATGTTAAGTCAACAACTGATACATCAACTGTAGGTACTCTAAATGACATACCTGTTAATCTTCCATTTAATTCTGGAATAACTTTTCCAACTGCTTTTGCAGCTCCTGTTGATGATGGTATTATGTTTGCAGATGCGGCTCTACCACCTCTCCAATCTTTCTTAGAAGCTCCATCAACTGTTTTTTGAGTTGCTGTTGTGCTATGAACAGTTGTCATTAGTCCTTCTTTAATTCCAAAATTATCATTTACAATTTTAGCTAAAGGTGCTAAACAGTTTGTTGTGCAAGATGCATTTGAGATTATTGTCATACTTGGATCATAAGTTTCGTTATTAACACCCATAACAAACATTGGAGCATCTTTTGAAGGTGCACTAATTATAACTTTTTTAGCTCCTGCGTCAATATGAGCTTGAGCTTTTTCAAGAGTTGTAAATACGCCAGAACATTCTAGTACATATTCTACTCCCTCACTTCCCCAAGGGATGTTGTGTGGGTCCATTTCATTATATACATTTATTGTTTTTCCATTAACTATTAATTTATTATCTTCTGCTTTAACTTCTCCATTAAATCTTCCGTGTACAGTATCAAATTTTACCATGTATGCCATGTAATCTGCTGAAATAAAAGGGTCGTTTATTGCTACAATATCAACTTCTCCTTTCTCTAGAGCTGCTTGGAATACTAACTTTCCAATTCTTCCAAAACCATTGATTCCTACCTTAATTGCCATAATTTAATCCTCCTTTAGACGTGTATTAAAAATACGTCTTTTTAAAAATTTTTTACGTGCTTATTGTATAACAAAAGAAAACACTTTTCAAGTGTTTTCTTCTAATTTTTTTGAAAAAATCAATTAAATATTATAGGCTCCTTGTAAGTTCGCTTTTTTGGGCCAATATATCGGTGTATTCTCGTTTAAACATTTCTTCCCAGTCTACTAAATTCTTTAACAATTCTGGCTTTGTGTTTCGAAGGATTACATATACTTTTTTATATTTGTTCCAAAAGTCGCTTGTGGCTTGTCTTCTGCCACTTGTTCTTCCGTATTGAATTGCTTCCACAGTGGTTGGAAATTGTCTGTTTGTGTTTGAATATATTTCTTTTGGCATTACTGGACCTCTTGTAAAAACTTTTGTGGTTGAACAGATTTTCTGTTTTTCGAATTCTTCTACTGTTTTTAATACACCCTCATAAGATTCATCATGTGCTACTTTTTCAACCCATCTTGGATTATTATTTTTACTTAAGTCATCAACATATCTGGTAAATGTTGAGCCATAGCTTTCTAATTCTGGTACTGCCATAATATACAAACTAACGCTATAGCCTTCTTTTAAAAATTCATGTGAAAAATCTACGAAGCCTTGTGTATTTCTAAGACTTCCTTCATAAATAACATCATAATCGTTCTGTTTTAAGTAATCCATAATTCTGCATTTAGCTTTATCAACATCTGGATGCAAAATTATATGTGTTTTTTCAAGATGTTCTGCTGATACTTTTTCAAAATTTGGATGATATGCTCTTAAAATATCAAAATCTACAACAACTCCATTATTATTAAGTTCTTGGTTTACAACTGGAATTAGCCTAGATTTGCCAGCTCCGGCATTGTCCCCCAACAATAATTAACCTTTTTTTATTGCTGTTTTCTTTATCAGCTAATATTGCATTTAGTGCTGTTTTGTAGTAATTTTCAAATTTCTCATCATTTAGTAAAAATTCTTTTCTTAAATCCTCAATATTATTTTGCATAGTATTGCACTCCTTGTGTTTTTCTAGCTAGTATAATATCATAGATTTATATAAATTGCTAGTTTTATAGTAAAATAGGTTGTATTTGTTCATTTACTAAAGCTTTTAGTATTGTATCTTTAATATAAAATGAGCTAAATAAAAGTGATGAAGGTTTTGTTATTGGGTTATCCTGTCTAAATGGTACAAAAAAAATATTTTTCTGTTTTAATAATTTTCCAATGTTTTCAGCTTCAATAGAAAGACCATCATTTGTAGCAATACCAATTACAATATTGTTTCCGTCTTTTCAAATTAGTCTTTGCTGCAACCAGCACAGAAGTATCTATAATTCCATTTGCAAGCTTTCCTATTGTATTTCCAGTGCAAGGAATTATTGCCATTATATCAGTTTCAAATTTATGCCCTATCGGTTCTGCGTCCTCTATTGTATGTATAATTTTTCTGCCAGTAATCTCTTCAATTTGTTTTGTAAAACCTTTAAAATCTAAATTATAGCAGTTAAAAGACATAATAGGTATTATATCTGCACCTTCCTCAATTAGCTTCTTAATTTGAGGTATAGTCTTTTCTATTGCATAAAAAGAGCTTGTTATCCCAATTACGATTCTTTTGTTTTCTAATCCCATAAAAATCTCCCACATTTGTATATATTTATAATATATGTTTTATGTGGGATAAAAGTTATTTATATGTTTTTTCCACCTCAGCTCGAATCTTTTCTGGAATCAAGTTTTCTATTGGATTTCCTAGTTTTATTTGTTTGCGGACGTGGGTGGAACTTAGGTGGATTTTGTTGATGTTTTCTAGCTTTGTGAAAGCTTGTTTGTGTTGTTTTAGGAATTTGCTGTTTTCTATAATTTCTTCCATTACATCATCATTTCGTTCTAATACTAATATTTTAAACTCTTCTAGTATTTTACTTGGTGTATGCCAAGTTTCTAATTCTTTTAAGTTATCTGTGCCTAATACAAAATATATGTCTTTGTCTTGATATTGTTCTTTCATTTTTCTCAATGTTTCTATTGTATATAATTGCCTATCGCTGTCTAATTCTATACTTGAAACTTCTAAGCCTTTTTCATCATTGCAAATATTTTTTAGCATACTTAACCTATCTTTATCAGGGGCTAGTCCTTTTTTATTGTATTTTGTACTTACTGGCACAAATATTACTTTTTCAATTTCTTTCATTTCTTTTAAAATTTGTTTTGCTAAATCTATATGTGCAACAGTTGGCGGGTTAAATGCCCCGCCAAATACAGCAATTCCTGCTTTATTCATTAATACATTCCTTCCATGCCTTGTGGCATTGCTCCATGGTCTCCACAATGACATTCTTTTTCTTTTTTATCTGTTACAACGCTTTCTGTTGTTAAGAACATTCCTGCTATGCTTGCAGCATTTTGAAGTGCACTTCTTGTAACCTTTGTTGGATCTACAATTCCGGCTTTTTTCATGTCTAGATATTCTTCTTTGCTACTATCAAAGCCAATGCCTTTTTCTGCTGTTTTTACTTTTTCAAGTATTACAGCACCTTCTAGTCCTGCATTTATAGCAATTTGTCTTACTGGTTCTTCTAATGCTTTTAGAACTATTCTTGCACCTAATTTTTCGTCTCCTTCTAGAGTATCAGCTAATTTTTGAACTTTAGGCATTACATTTACAAGTGCTGTTCCTCCACCTGCAACTATTCCTTCTTCAACAGCTGCCTTTGTTGCTGATAAAGCGTCTTCAATTCTTAGCTTTTTCTCTTTCATTTCTACTTCTGTTGCAGCACCTACTTCAATTACAGCTACTCCACCAGCAAGTTTTGCTAGTCTTTCTTGTAGTTTTTCTTTATCATACTCGCTCTTTGTTTCTTCAATTCCAGTTCTTATTTGTTTTACTCTTGATGCTATTGCTTCTTTATCTCCTGCACCGTCTACTATAATTGTGTTTTCTTTTTGAATTTTAACTTGTTTTGCTCTACCTAATTGTTCTACTGTTGTGTCTTTTAATTCTAATCCTAAGTCTGATGTAATTACTTCTCCACCTGTAAGAACTGCTATGTCTTCTAGCATTTCTTTTCTTCTATCTCCAAAGCCTGGTGCCTTTACAGCAACTACATTTAGAACTCCTCTTAGTTTGTTTAAAACAAGTGTTGATAATGCTTCTCCTTCAATATCATCAGCAATTATTACAAGTTTACCTGATTGTTGCATTAATGCTTCTAGTAATGGTAATATTTCTTGAATATTGCTTATTTTCTTATCTGTAATCAAGATATATGGATTTTCCATTACAGTTTCCATTTTATCTGTATCTGTTACAAAGTATGGAGAAATATATCCTTTATCAAATTGCATACCTTCTACAACATTTAAACCTGTTGTAGCTGTTTTAGATTCTTCTATTGTTATTACTCCATCTTTTGAAACTTTTTCCATTGCATCTGCAATTAAGTTTCCAATTTCTTGGTTGTTTGCTGAAATGCTTGCAACTCTTGCTATATCTTCTTTTCCATTGATTTCTGAGCTAATTTCTTTTAGTCCTTCAACTGCTTCTCCAACTGCTTTATCAATACCTCTTTTTATAGCCATTGGATCTCCACCTGCTGCAACATTTTTAACTCCTTCTTTAATAATTGCTTGTGCTAAAACTGTTGCTGTTGTAGTTCCATCACCTGCAACATCATTTGTTTTTGTTGCAACTTCTTTTACTAATCTTGCTCCTATATTTTCATAAGGATCATCTAGTTCAATTTCTTTTGCTATTGTAACACCATCGTTTGTAATTAGTGGTGCTCCAAAGCTTTTATCTAATACTACATTTCTTCCTTTGGGTCCTAATGTAACTTTAACTGTATCTGCTAATGTATTTACACCATCAAGCATTTTCTTTCTAGCTTCTTCGCCAAATTTAATTTCTTTTGACATAAAAATCATCCTTTCTTTTTATTCAACTATTGCCAAAATATCATCTTGTTTTACTATAATATAGTCTTCACCTTCATATTTAACTTCTGTTCCAGCATATTTGCTAACTATAACTCTATCACCTTTTTTTACATACATTTTTATTGCTTTTCCTTCTACTTCGCCTCCTGGTCCCACTTCAATTACTTCTGCAATTTGTGGCTTTTCTTTTGCTCCACTTGATAGAAGAATTCCACTTTTAGTTGTTTCTTCATTTTCTATCATTTTAATGACTACTCTGTCTTGTAATGGTTTAATCATTTTCCATTCCTCCTTTTTAAAATTAGCAGTCTATTTGTTTGACTGCTAATACTTTATACCTTTTTTTGTAAAATGTCAATACTTTTTTGAAAAATTATTTTTTATTTACACCTATAATACCTCCTAAGCCTCCTAATACTATACTTGTAGCCATCATGATTATTGAATAATTATTCATAGAAAAATTTTTTGAAATAATGCTTGATATAATATACAAAAATGCAAAATATAATCCCCCAACTAATATACCATTTACAATTCCATTCTTTTTAATTTTGGCAGTAGTTAATTGGCTGCCAAGTAAAATACTTAAAGCACTCACAATTATTATCACCGCAGGCATTGTGCTTTCATTCACAGATGTATACGTTAGAATTGCTGAAAATATAATTAACAAAATTAAAGTTGCAACAATAGATATTGCAGTACCTTTTAAAATATCAAAAATACTATTTGAATTATTTTCATTTACACTATACATATTTTCCTCCTTAATTAAAGATATGTTAAAATATTTAGCTTTATTATAAATACCAACAAAAGATTTTTGATTTTTTTAATTAAATATAGACAAATTAATTTTTTTTGTGTTATTATATATATAGTATTTTGAAAGGGTTGATTTTTAAAATGAAAAGATTTTTTAAATGCATAATAATTGTTATTGCTTTATTTTTAATTAGTTTTACCTCTGTATACGCAGTTGGTGTAGATATGGATTTGAACACAAATACAGATAATTCCATTGATAATGAAAATGAATTAGATAATAGTACAGATATTCTAAATAATGCTAACCTATCAAATACAAATACTAATTCTAATTATACTTCTAATGCTCAAAAAATCTCTACATCTGGTAGTGAAGAAAATTTTTCATTAAGTATTTCAGATATTATAAATATCATTTTAATTTCAGTAGGATTAGTTTTAATTTTTCTTGCAGTTGCTATTTTACTTAAATTAAGATAAAAAAATTTTCTTTTGCCTTTTTATGTATTAAAAGGCATTTTTTTTATGCATATTTTTTTCTAGATTTTAAAATAATATTATTGAATTCTAAAAATAGGAGGTAAAATTCATGTATAAAAAGAGTTTAATACTAGTATCTGTAATTCTTTTTGCTCTATTCATTTTTTCAGGTTTTGTTTCAGCAGCAGATAATGTAAAAAATGGTGTATCTGACGCAGTAAATACAGTAGTTAACGGTGTAAATGCTATGGGTGCAGATGTTCGTAATGGTATTGGCGATGCTGAAAATGGTATAAAAGGTGCTTTAAAAATTGACGGAAATCAAAATAACAATAACAACAATAACATGGCAAATAACAGGAATAATGAATATGATGCAACAAGAACTGCTACAGATGCTTTAGCTGGAAATAACACATCTACATTATGGATATGGTTAATTGTTGCAGTTGCTGCAATAGTTATTATAGGTTTAGTTTGGTATTATGGTGCTCAAAATACTACACATCATGATGAGTAATATTCACTTTTTTAAATAAATATGATATAATAGGTCATATTTATTTAAAAAGTACATAAATGCTTTTAAATGTTGCATTTATTATGTACTTAGAAATGGGATGATTAAAAATGTCAAAATTAATTGCAAAAAATCCAATAGCTAAGCACAATTATACTATTATAGATACTATTGAAACTGGTATTGTTTTATCAGGTACTGAGATAAAGTCTATTAGAAATGGGAAGGTGAACTTAAAAGATAGTTATGCAGGAATTAGAAATGGTGAGCTTTTTATCTATAATTTGCATATAAGTCCTTATGAATTTGGAAATATATATAATAAAAACCCTTTAAGGGATAGAAAGCTTTTAGTAAATAGAAATGAAATTAATAAACTTGTTGGTCAAATCAAGCAAAAAGGTTATTCCCTTATTCCAATGAGTTTGTATTTTAAGGGTAATTTTGTTAAGCTTGAACTTGGTATTGGAAAAGGTAAGAAACTTTATGATAAGCGTGAAGATATTGCTAAAAAGGATGCTGAACTTAGAATGAGAAAACAACTAGCAAGTCATGAATAAATTTTTTATTATTAAACTCCCTTTAATTGAAGGGAGTTTAATTTTATATTAAAAATCAATTAGGCTTCATTTAAGCTTTATTTTTTGAGCCAAAAACATTTGCTATCTTGTAGCTTACAATTTCTTTTACAGCGTCTCTTGCTGGGCCTAGGTATTTTCTTGGATCAAATTCAGCTGGTTTTTCTCCAAAAACTTTTCTTATATTTGCTGTCATTGCTAATCTTAAATCTGTATCAACATTTATTTTTGATACTCCTGATTCTCCTGCTTGTTTTAGTATTTCATTTGGAACACCTTTTGCTCCTGGTATATCTCCTCCAAATTCATTACACATATCAACTAGCTCTGGAATTACTGTTGATGCACCATGTAATACTATTGGTGTATTTGGTATTTTCTTTTTAACTTCAGCTAAAATATCAAATCTTAATTTTGCTTCTCCTTTGAATTTGTAAGCACCATGGCTTGTTCCTATTGCTATTGCTAAAGAATCGCAACCAGTTCTTTCTACAAATTCTTTTGCTTGGTCTGGATCTGTATACATAGCATCTCCAGCTGCAACATTTACGTCATCTTCAATTCCTGCTAATTTTCCAAGTTCTGCTTCAACAACAACATCTTTTGAATGAGCATATTCTACAACTTTCTTTGTTAATTCTACATTTTCCTCAAAGCTATATTTAGAGCCATCTATCATTACTGATGTAAAGCCTGCATCAACACATTCCTTACATGTTTCAAAATCTGGTCCATGGTCTAAATGTAAGGCTATTGGTATATTTGTTGTTTCAACTGCTGCCTCAACCATCTTAATTAAATATGACATTCTTGCATATTTTATTGCACTTGATGATACTTGTAATATTACAGGTGAATTATTTTCACTGGCAGCGTCTACTATTCCTTGGATAATTTCCATGTTATTAATATTAAAAGCACCGATTGCAAAGCCTTCCTTCATTGATTTTTCAAACATATTTTTAGTTGTTACTAATGGCATAACAATTACCTCCTTAAATTTTATACGTATATTTTATTTCAAATAAATTCAGTTGTCAAGTTCACATAAAAAGCTAAAAGTAGGGTTATTCCCTACTTTTTACCTTCAATAATTGATAATACAGTTTTGCTCTCATCAAACACTTCATTAAGAACTTGTTTTGCATACTCTGGTGTTACTTGATTAAAATTTTCTATATATTCAAAGCTGTTTATTCCCTTCATATAATCTGCAACAAACATTCTGCAAATTTCAGCAACGTCATCATATTCTTTTACATAATTACCATATATCATATTTTTTATTCTTTGAAAATGTTTTAAGTCTAAATCGTTTTCCTTCATTTTGTTTATTTCTTCTTGTAGTCTTTTAGCAACTTCTTTAGGATTATTTGATTGTCCTGTTATTGCTATATGTGCATATTGTTTTGAGAATTCATATTCTAAATATGGTTCGCCTGTTATTAAATCTTCCTCATATAGTTCTTTGTAAAGCTTTGAGCTCTTTCCTATTAGCATATTTAGTAATATTTCTATTGCTATGTGTTTTTTAACTATTGCGTCACTTTTACATTCTTTATTGTTTGCACTATCCTTAATCCCAATTACAAATATTGGCATGCTAACTTCCATTTGCTGGGTTGCTTCTTTTTTTACAATTTCGTTTGGTTCTTCAGGATAAATTCTTTTTATTTCTCCTTGTTTTTCTGTTGGTTTTAAGCGTTTTTTTACTTCTTCAATTAATGCTTCTGGCTCAAAATCACCACTAAATGCCATTACCATGTTTGCTGGATTATAGAAGGTATTATAGCATTTATACAATACTTCTTTGTTAATTTTACTAATAGATTCTATAGAGCCTGCTATATCTATTGTTATTGGATTATTTTTGTACATACTTCTAATTGCATTCATATATACTGCCCAGCTTGGGTAATCATCATACATATTAATTTCTTGACCAATTATTCCTTTTTCCTTTTCAACATTTGTATCTGTAAAATATGGATTTTGTACATAATCCATTAATTCATCCATTGCAGGATAAAAATTATCAGTACATTCAAACAGAAAGCATGTTTGGTCTGTTGAGGTAAAAGCATTTGCATTTACTCCTAATGCTGTTAAAGTATCTAAGCTATTTGTTCCATTTTTTTGTTCAAACATTTTATGCTCTAAAAAATGTGCAACACCATCAGGTATACTTGTTTCTTCTGTTTCGTTTGGTGCTATAAATTTATTATCTATTGAGCCAAAATTTGTTGCCCACATCATATACTTTTTTTGGATATTGGCTTTTGGCATTATCATTACTGTTAAGCCATTTTCAAGCTTTTCAACATACAATTTTTCTTTAACTTTTGAATTTTCTATAATTTGCATATATTTAATATCTCCTTTAAAATATTATATTTTAGGTAGGCATGTAGCCTGCCTGTTATTCATTGTTTTTTAAAAAATATATTGTATTTATATTTATACTATTTGCAATTTTTATTACATCTTCTCTTGAAACCCAGTGTATTTTATTTGTATATTCATCAAAGCTTAGTAGTTTACCAGATATTTCTTGCCCTATATAATATGTTATTTCTGAATCTTGTTCATCTTGTAGGGTTTTTATGCCTGCTATCATATATTTTTTGGCATTTGCTATATCTTCATCTGTAAATTTTCCATTTTTCATATCTTCTAGTTGTTCTTTTATTATGTTTAAAGCTTTTTCATAATTTTTAATCTCAATACCAGCTCTTATAAAGATGTTGTTTTTTTGTCTTAAATATGTTGATCTTGCTGAATAAGCTAATCCTGCTTTTTCTCTAACATTTTGGAATAATTTTGAGGTTGCACTTTCGCCTAAAATTACATTATATATGCACATTGCATACTTTGAATTTGGTTCGTTATAGTCTATATCAAGCCCAATTACAAGCTTTCCTTGAGTTACATCTTTTTCTTCTTTTATGGTTTTAATTTCTACTTTTTCCTTTTTTTCTGTTTCTTCAGTGTTTATAATGTGGGTATCGTTTCTTTCTTGTATTTTTTTGATGTTTTCGTTTGAAGAAATTATGTCTAGTATTTGTTCGCTTTCAAAATTACCTGATATAAATATATCAATTTTTGCTTCGTTTATAATTTTTTTGTAATCATCATATAAGTTTTTTTCGTTAATGCTCGCTAAATCTTCAATATATCCATATTTGTATAGGCCATAAGGTTTGTCCTTATACATTTCTTCTATACATCTTGTATATGAATATAGGTCTTTATTATCTATCTTACCATCTATTAATCTTTTAATTGTGTTCTTTTCTGTTTCTACAATTTCTTTTTTAAACCCACCATTTTCGGTTAATGGATTAAATATAACATCTAGTAAAAGTTCTATTGATTTTGTTGCTAAATTTTCATTATTTGGCACATAATTATCGTTTAATGTTTCTAAATAAAATTTAATTACTTGGTTATCTCCTATTTTTTCAACTCCACCATCTAATGTTGCACCAAACATATTTTCAAGTTCAATGCTTATCTTTTCTTGTGATTTTAAGTTTGCAGTTCCCATTCTTAAAACAGCTGGTATTAATGCCGTTTGAGTTACTGTTTGTCTACAAATTGGTGTAGTTAAAAATATTGCAAATAAATTTGTTTTAAATTTATTTGTTTGTATAAAATGTATTTTTATACCTTTTTTTATTTCTTTTATTTCATAAGACATATTTGTTTTCTCCTTTACTTTGTATATTTTTTCCAGCTTTAATATAATTATTCAAAAAACAGAGGTTATTTTGTGTTTTAACCTCTGTTTCTATGTATTTAAAATTTTCTTTTTCTTGCTGCTTCTGATTTTTTCTTTCTCTTAACACTAGGTTTTTCATAATGTTCTCTTTTTCTAACCTCTTGTAATACACCATTTCTTACGCATTGTCTTTTAAATCTTTTTAATGCATCTTCTATATTTCCATTATTTACTTTAATTTCTGCCATCTATAATTCCCTCCCCTCGATTTGCTTTCATTTGGGATTATTCCATAACTTGTATTATTATATAGTAAATATGGGTATTTGTCAATATTTTTTATGAATATTGTTAATTTTCAGTTAATTTATACAGTAATTTCTAATTAATTTGTCGTCTGTAAGTGTAAATGTCAATATTTTTTGTAGGATTTTGGCAAAAAAATATGTAGGATTTTGGCAAAGATTATATGAGGGAGATTCCCCTCAATATCTTTGCTTTATAATTAAATTTCATTACTATTTCTTTTTTCTAAAATTTTATCTTTAATTCTATACGAATTACCAGTTATGTTAAAAACGTATGAATGATGAAGCAATCTATCAAGAATTGCAGAGGCCAAAGTTGAATCAGATAAAACATCTCCCCATTTTGAAAATTGTTGATTAGATGTTACAATTGTCGAATATTTTTCATATCTTTTAGCAAGTAGTTGAAACAGTAAATTAGCACCAGTTTTATCTACTGGAAGGTAACCAACTTCATCAATTATTAATAGCTTATATCTGTTATATTGTTTGATTTTATCAACCAATCTATTTTCACTGTGAGCTAAAGAAAGTTGAAAAATTAGGTCATGACAAGATATGAAATATGTACTAACTCTATTTTTAGCAGCTTCAATACCAATGGCAGTAGCGATATGAGTTTTCCCGAGTTCCAGGAGAACCAATTAACAGTATGTTTTTCTTTTCTTCAATAAAACGCAGAGAAGATAATTCAAGAACTTGTTCTTTATTTATTGAAGGTTGGAAAGAAAAGTCAAAGTCTTCAAAAGTCCTATAATATGGGAAATGAGCAATTCTAATATTAAATTGAGAAGCACGCTCAGCTTTATCAATTATTTCAAGTTTAGTAAGTTCGTATAAAGCATCTAAAAAAGGAATTTTTTCAGAATTTACTTTATCAACATACTCAGATAAACAATTAGATATTTTATCTAGTTTTAATAAATTTAAATTATCTACAACATTTTTAAAATTCATAAACATCCTCCATTACAACAAATTATCATATTGACTTAAATTATTAGCAATAAATGCTTCGATTTTTTCTTCATTAGAGTTTTTTAAAAGGTCACTAACTAATATATCTTTCACATCATCTTTATGATAATTAAAAGGATTATTTGAAATTTGATGACAACGGACTAAATTTGTGTTATCATAAATATACAAAGAATTATCCTTTTCGATGACATTTAAATCGAAACCGATATACTTAACAGGTACAGAATATTTATTGCTTTTGTATGAAACCATAGAATCTTTAGCAACTTTTCTAGTTTGGCGGTTAGATAAGTAGGAACTAAAAATTTTATTGTTAGGCAAAGGCAGTAAATATTCTTTTTCATAGGTAAAAACTTCATTAACAATACGATTATGAGATTGAGAAACTTCATTATTAATATTCTCATTAAAAGAATTAACTATCATTTCTAAATCTTCAATAGATTCAAACTCATAATTATATGCAAGTAATCTATCACATAATTTAGCAAGAGCTTCCACAGAGCCTTTAGATTGAGGTCTTCTAGGCCTACAAGGAATTGGGGTAAAAGCCATATCTTTAGCAAATTGTTTAATCTTATCATTAATTCTATCATGCTTTCCCATTCTAGCAGCATCAACAATTGTTAGCATATTGTCAAACCATATTTCCTTAGGAATTCCACACAAATATTGAAAAGCATAGATTAAGGAATTGATAACTGTATCTTGTTTTTTATCAAGAGTTAATTTACAATATTTTTTCTCAGAAAAAGGCAAAGTAAGCAGAAAAATATTAAAAGTTAAAGTTTTACCATGTTTATTAAGTAAAGTTAAATCCTCTTTCCAATCCACTTGTCCAAGTTTTCCTGGGACTTTAGGAACACGAATTGTTGCTTTTTTAGGTTTATCATCTTTATGGGTTTTTACATAATTTTTTACTAAACCATATTTACCGGAATAATCAGTATTATCAGCCAAGAAATGATAAATAGCTGAAGCTGTAATTCCAGATATTTCTAACTTAGAATTAATTATATCTGTGTAAGGATCAAGTATTGATTTATGCTGTTTTAAAGGCAGAGGTAAGCCACTTTCAATTTGCTTTTGCAATTCAAATCTCTTTTTAACAGTTCTCCAATCACAATTGCAATCTCTTGCTACACCATGCAAAATTAGGTTTTATATCCAATCTAATCACCTCCTTTAACAAATGGTCTAATTTATCAAACATCATTTGAATCATCACCTCCTAGCATAATTATACTATGAGGTTAGAAGATAAAAAAGATGTAGGAAAAGCGACATTTTTCTTTGCCATTTTCCTACATATTATTTTACCATTTACAGCCTTCACTTAGCGTATAAAATTCGCTAAGTTACTTAGCTTCAAAGTAGTTTCCCTAAAACTACTTTGGAATATTTAATTATTTTATCGCCTGCAAGCTTACAGCGCTACATAAAGTAGGGGTCTAAACGAAAAGTAGCTGAGGTCGCTGTCAG
>ERZ827168.260-NODE-260-length-91396-cov-7.241994_pt1 | contig 91396 bp, 88 predicted proteins | sample MGYA00519868_ERZ827168 | MGnify/ENA primary metagenome ERZ827168 (study PRJEB31778, sample SAMEA3449271) | human gut metagenome | biome: human gut; feature: human-associated habitat; material: faeces | place: United Kingdom | collected 2010/2012 ... | reverse complement strand
TTAAAATTTCTTCTTTATTAGTTTCAATACCATTGAAAACTGATTTTATGTATTCTATTGCATCAGATTCATTTATTTCATTATCCTCTAAAAACAAATCTAATTGTTCATTTGTATGTTCCTTTTGAACTTCCATCCCATACATTGCTTTAAAAGCAAGTTCTCTCATTGCAGACCTATTCATCATATTCTCCTTTATAATCTATCTATTAAATTTTTTATTTTTTCTTTTACTTCTTCTTTATTTCTCTGAAAATAGATTCCAGCATAAATTCCAAAAACAATTAATGCAATAGGAATTATCAATTTATAGATTCCTGTAGCTATAATAATTACAGCTATAAGGCATCCTATAATTGGATATTTATTATTCATTACAAATTGTAGAAATTTTTCCATAAAATCTCTCCTTTATTGTAGCGCTGTTTTCTTTTCTTGCTCTACACTTTTTATTTTAATATTAACATTACTAACATCAAGATCAGTAGCTTTCTTTATAGCCATTTTAATACTTTCTTGCAATCTAGCTGATGTATCTTTTATTACAATATTATCTTTTATAACAACAATGATATTTATTATAACATCTTTGTTCTCATCTATTTCAATTTTAACATTTGCTTCTTTTATATCTTGATTTTTTCTTAATACAGACTCAACTAAATTTGATATTGAATCCTTTGTAATAAGTAATGAACCATTGGCATTTTCCATTAAAACGCCATTAGCATTTTCATTTTTTGAACCATTTCTAAAAAATATATTAGCAATTGACCATAACGCCATTAATATACATATACATACAGTCACTACAATATTTTCAGAAAAATATCCAAAAATATTTTCAAATACATCAACACTTACTAAATCAACACTTACTAAAATTGTAAATATAGATAATACCAATACTATAAGTGAAAAAACTATCATACTAAATCTTTCAACTAATTTCATTTTTACCATTCCTTTCTATCTCATAGAAATTCTTTTTTCATCATTCATAATAACAATTAATCTCTATTAAGCATTTTCATTATTATTTTCTTCTGGTAAATTAACTAAACTTTCTAAAGTATTATCGCCTTCAGCAACTTGATATAAGAATGATCCTATAAATGAATCTCCTGCTCCTGTTGTATCAACTACATTAACGGGTATTGATGGTATTAACTTATAACCGTTGAAATAAGTAAAACTACCTGCTTCTCCTAATGTAATGATTGTATCCTTATCAAGCTTTTCTTTTAGTATTTCATATGAATTTAGTATTGTATTCATATTTGATGGATTTATTTCTACATTAGTATATTCACTCACAAACTCCTTAGAACAAATAACATAATCAGATAACTTTGCGAGTTCTATTACATCTTTTGTTACATTCCCTGCATCAAGTATTTTTATCGCATTTTTGTTCTTTTCAATAACCTTTTTTGCTAGTTCTTTTTCGTATCCATCCATATAGATTATGTCAAAACTCTCTTCTATATCCAAGTCTAGGTTATTTGTTATTTTGCTTCTAACTGTTACAACGCTTCTATCTCCCTCACTTGCATTACTAATAATGTAACTTACTGGAGTATTGAATGTTGGATCATTTAAAATTTTTAGGTATTTATTGTTTATGTTTTTGCTTTTTGAATTCTTAACTATTTCGCTTCCATAGAAATCTTTTCCTACTGCTCCAGCAAAATATACTTCCTTTCCCCATTTTGATAATAATGATGCTGCATTATATGCACTGCCACCATATGTTTTGTACTGCTTATCGATTTTTATTTTACTATCTTTAGATAAAGGCTTAGGAACCGGTAAAGTAATATCATACGTAGCCTGTCCTATGCAAATTATTTTCATTATATCACCATTATAATTATAACAAATTTCTTAAAAATTTACAGCACTTTTATCGGTTTTACACGATTTTTGTCTTTTTCATACACTTTATATAGTGCAAGTACAGATTTTTTACTGTCAACAAACATAATTTTGTCGCTTTTATATCTATTTTCTAATATTCTTCCGTTCTTAATTTTTTCTTTTATAAAGTTATCTACTTCAACTATTTCAAATCCATTTACTACATCTACTATTGGAATAATCTTATAATTGCCAGATTCAATATCTTTAATTGTATATGCACTATCTATACTAATATTTCCTTGTCTTGTTCTTTGCAAATCTTCCATAGTTACTGGTATTTCCAGTTTTAGTCCTATATCTCTTATTAGACTTCTTATATAAGTTCCTTTACTTACAGATACCCTAAATTTAAAACTATCTTCATCTAATTCAATAAGTTTTATATCATATATTTCTATTTCTCTTTTTGGTAATTCAACAGGTTGATTGCATCTTGCATATTCATACAATCTTTTACCATTTACTTTTACTGCTGAGTATAGTGGCACTTCTTGTATACTTTTTCCTAAAAAACTATTTAATACTTGTTCTAGTTTCTCTTTTTTTATGTTATATGAATGATTTTCTTCTAAAATATTACCCGTTATATCAAGGGTATCTGTGGATATCCCAAGCTTTACAGTTGCAATGTACTCTTTTGTCTCACATGATAAATTATCAACCACTTTAAGTGCTTTTCCAAGGGCTAATACCAATACTCCAGTTGCTATTGGATCAAGTGTACCTGTATGACCTACCTTAGTGGTATTAAAGATTTTACTTACTATATTTACTACATCACGAGATGTATATCCTTTTTCTTTATTAATTACCAATATTCCATCCATATTATCACCAGATAAATAATATCACAATCATTAAAAAAAAGATAGAGTTCTATCCTTTTAGTATATGGTACTTCTTAATAATTCTATTTGTCTTCTTCTAGGATTAGTATATTTTAAAATTATATTTGGGTTTACATTATATTTTCTTTTGATTTTTTCTTGTTTTTGCTAAAGCATTTAATATCCTCTTCCCTCCATTCATTATAAATATTACACATATATTTATTTTTTCCTAAAAAAGTGTATAAAAAAAGAATCAAATTTCTTTGATCTTTATGATGACGATTTTACTTGTGATGGCTCTGCTTCTATTACTGGCATAAAATAAATTCCTGATGAAGCAAGTCCTCTTGTATGAATTGATCCATTAACTGCTAGTCTAGGGCAATAAGTTGTCCCTGGTGTTATATCACCATTTTCCTTACATGGACAAGAATCACTATTACCACAAGATAACCAGATTGCAACACCAGCATTATAACCACTTTTAAATCCAGATAAGCAATCAGCTTGTGCAGTATATTTACCATCGCAAAAATTATTTGAAATAGTGTTATTACCACTTAGTATTTTTATGTCTTCTAATGTTGGAATTGTTGTTCCTGTAATCAAATTATTTTTAATTGATGTATAACTCATAATTGCTTTTTGCTGTGTTAAAAGAACTCTTATAGTGGTTCCACTTTTTATTACTATACCGGTATAAGTATTATCACCCACAGTTACAGTTACATTTTCCTTTACAGAGTAAGAGTGATAAGGATTTAGAGTGTTATTGGTATTGCTATAACTATACTTTTTGTCCTTTACTTGAATAATTGGAGTTGAGCCTTCTTTAAATTCTTTTACACCATCAGTTACTTTCTCATTTATCTTATCTTCACTTGCAAATTCAAATATGCCATTATTATTATTACCTATTGTTTTTTTATTAACTGAGTCATTTAAATATATATAATACTTATAACTTCCATTTTCTTTTAATGCAACTACCATTCCGGTAAATCTATTCTTGTCAACATCACTATCTAAATCGCTTAGTTTATATATCACCATATCACTAGTAGCCTCATCTATTATAGCCATTTTCTTTGCGGCATCTATAAATAATTCTGCTTGTTTTTGAGTTGCATTATTTTTTGCCTTTTTTATTACATTTTGAACTGCTGGGACAGCAATCATTAATAATACTCCTAGTATAACAATTACTGCCAACAATTCAACTAATGTAAATCCTTTTTTATTCTTCATAATCTACCTGTTAAAACAATCTTATAATATCATTAAATGTTACATACAATAAAAGTAACATTATTAATATAAACCCAATACTGTGTATTATGTTTTCTGTTTTTGGTGATACAGGTGAACCTTTTATTTTCTCTATTATTAAAAATAACATTCTTCCTCCATCAAAAGCTGGGAATGGAAGTAAATTAATAAATCCAACATTCACACATAATAACACAATCAATTGTATTACGTTTGCGATACCACTCTTTGCAGTTTCACCAACTATTGAATAAATGCCAACTGGTCCGCTTAAATTACTTACACTTAATCCACCAGTAAATAATGATTTAACTATTACAGCCATTTGTCTAAATAATGCACCTATTTTTACAAATGGATATTTTAGTGTTGCTAGAAAGCTGTTATCTGTACCTGATGTGAATGTAATACCATATTTATATGTGGTTGTACCATCTACTATTTCTTTTTCTGGTGTTACTTTATATTCTTCTACAACGCCATTTTCTTTTTTTACTTTAAAGTCTACTGATTTACCATCTTTAACTAATGTTAAGTAAAGCTGTACATCATCTAATGTATAAGTCTTATGTCCATTTATCTCAAGTATTTCATCTCCTGCGGTAATACCTGCGGTACTTGCTGGATAGTTATCTACAGTACTTGATATAGTTGGAGTCATTATTGGTGCTTTCCAAATTAATGCATATACAAATAGTAATATAAACGCAAGAATGAAGTTGTTCCCTGCTCCAAAAAACATTATTAAGAGCCTTTGCCAAGCAGGTTTAGAATACATTTTTTTATCTTTATCTATAGCTGTATCATCATCTATTTCCTCTCCAGAAAGTTGTACAAATCCACCTATTGGAATAGCTCTAATACAATACTCTGTTTCACCTTTTTTATCTTTTTTTCCAAAGATTTTAGGTCCCATTCCTATTGAAAATTCATAAACGTATACACCAAACATCTTAGCAAATATAAAATGTCCAAATTCATGAACTAAAACTATAAGTCCTAGTATAAGTATAAAATATATTAATGTTAACATATGTCCTCCTATAAAATACTTAAAAATAGTAAAAATCCTAATACTATAAATATTATGCTATCTAATCTATCTAATATTCCTCCGTGTCCTGGAATTAAATTAGAAAAGTCTTTTGTATTATAGTATCTTTTTATTGAAGAAAATACCAAATCCCCTATTTGACCTAATATTGTAAGAATTAATGTTACAAGAACTATTCCAACAATTCCTACAGTAGGATCTATTACTTCATAAAAGTAAGCACTAGCAACTATAGTACCAACTAAACTTCCCCCAATCGATCCCTCTATAGTTTTATTAGGAGATATATCTGGTGCTAGTTTCCTTTTTCCAATTTTACGACCAGTTAGAAGCGCAAATGTATCTGTCATAGTAGCAATTAAGAATATATATATTATGTAATCTAGACTTATGTTTCTTATTGTTATAAGTAAATTAAAGCTAAGCCCTATAAATATTGTTGAACCTATTAAGAATAATGCATCATTTAAATTATATTTTTTTGAATCATTTATTAATACCATAGGTATTATGTAAGCAAATATAAGAGATGCAATTATTCTATAATCCATATATATTCCTGTTGTTGATGAGTTCTCATTAAATAGAACAAACAGTGTAACTAACACATACGCTATTATTTCCATAAATGCTGGAAATTCTTTTTTCTTTTTTCTTGCTTTTAATAATTCGTATAACCCCATCCATGCAATCACTGCCATAAGAATTGCATATGGAGTTTTTCCGATTAATAGTATTGGTATAAATATCGCAAGTAATACAACCGCACTAATTATTCTTTGTTTCATAATCTACTCCTCCAAATCTTCTAGTTCTTTTGTTATATTCATCTATTGCTAAGTCTAACTCTTTTTCATCAAAATCAGGAAAATAAGTATCTGTAAAATAGAATTCACTATATGCCATTTGATATAACATGAAATTACTTACTCTAAGTTCTCCACTTGTTCTTATAAGAAGGTCAATTGGTTCTAAATCATTATATAGATATTTATAAAATGATTCTTTGCTTATAGAGTTTAAATCTAATTTACCCTTTTCATAGTCAAGTGCTATTTTTTTAGATGCATCTATTATTTCTTCTTGTCCTCCATAATTTAGACAAATATTTAATATTCCACCTGTATTTTTACTTGTTTTATCTTCAACATTATCAATAGCTTTTAAAACATCTTCTCTTAATCTATCTTTTCTTCCTGAAATTTTAACTCTAATGTTATATTTTTGAAATGTCTTAATTTCTTTTTTGAAGTATTTGATTAATAAATCCATAAGATATGTTACTTCTTCTTCGCTTCTTTTAAAGTTTTCTGTAGAAAAAGCAAACACACTTAATATTTTAATACCTCTTTTTGCGGCATGTATAGCAAGTCTTTTTAGTATCTTACTTCCTGCTAGATGTCCTTCACTTCTTTTTTTACCACGTTTTGTTGCCCATCTTCCATTACCATCCATTATTATGGCAACATGAGTTGGAATACTTTCATTTATCATTTTTACCACCCTACTTATTAAGTATAATATATTTTGTTGATTACTACAATAAATTTTAAAAGTTTAAGAAAAACTTATGTAAACCAAAAAAAGATACCCTTAGAGTATCTTAATCTAGTTTAATTCTTTCTTCGATATATTTTACTACTTCTGATACCTTAAGAGTAACTTGTTCCATAGTATCTCTATCTCTTATTGTTACAGTATCGTTATTTAGGGTTTCATCATCAATTGTAAGTGCAAACGGAGTTCCAGTTATATCGCTTCTTCTATAACGTTTACCAATATTACCAGAATCATCATAACTACACATAAAATTTTTAGATAGTTCTTTATAAAGTTCTTTTGCTTTTTGGCTATGATATTTCTTTATTAGTGGTAGAATTGTTACTTTATATGGTGCTAGATAGGGATGAAATTTCATAACTTCTCTTTCTTCACCATTAGGAAGAGTCTCTTTATTATATGAATTAAATAATATTGCTAGAACAGTTCTATCAAGTCCATATGTAGATTCAATAATATATGGAATATATTTTTCATTGGTTTCAGGATCAAAATATTCTTGTGATACACCACTATACTCTTGATGACGTGTTAAGTCAAAATTAGTTCTATTGTGTGTTCCATTTATTTCTCCCCAACCAAATGGGAATAAATATTCAATATCACATGCTGCCTTCGCATAATGTGCAAGTTTTTCATGATCGTGGAATCTTAATTTTTCTTCTGGAATTCCTAGAGTCATGTAAAAATTCTTACCAAAGTTTTTAAAGTATTCATATAATTCCATATCACTACCTTCCTTACAGAAAGTTTGATATTCCATTTGTTCAAATTCAATTGTTCTAAATGTGAAGTTTCCTGGTGTTATCTCATTTCTAAATGCTTTACCTATTTGTCCAATAGAAAATGGTAATTTTGCTCTCATACTTCTTTGTACATTTAAGAAGTTTACATATTCTCCTTGTGCATTTTCAGGTCTTAAATATACAACACTTTTAGCATCTTTTATAACTCCTCTATATGTTTCAAACATAAGTTTAAATTGTCTTATATCAGTAAAATTAGTTTTACCACATTTTGGGCAAGGTACTTTGTGTTCATTTATATAGTTAATCATTTCTTCATTAGTCATTGCATCACCAATTGAAGAGTTAGTGAAATCATTAATTAAGTTATCAGCACGATGTCTAGTTTTGCATTCACGGCAATCTATTAGTGGATCTGCGAAACTATCAACATGACCTGATGCTTCCCATACTCTTGGATGCATTAATATGTCTGCGTCAACTTCATATGCGTTATCTCTTTCTTGAATAAATTTCTTTCTCCAAGCATCTTTTATATTGTTTTTAAGTCTTGCGCCTAATGGACCATAATCCCAAGTATTAGCAAGTCCTCCATATATTTCGCTTCCTTGAAATATGAATCCATATTGTTTACAATAATTAACTAAATCTTCCATTTTGAATTCGTTCATAAAGCCCTCCTTAATATTGAATTCCCCATACCACATGGTATTTGGCTTCTCTACCACAGCAAACGCATTTGCCATCTATTAATTTTTCTTCTTCTAAAATACATCTTGATTTACAGCCTTTAATTTCTTTTATTTTAAGTTCACATTCTTCATCTCCACACCAATCTGCATGAATAAATCCTGGTTGAGTGTTTAAAATATTTTCCATATCAGTTAGATTATGTGCAGTAAATGTTAATTTATCCATTCTCTCTTTTGCGCTTTTATACATATCATTTTGGATAGTATCAAGTAATTTTTCTACATAGCTTACAACATCAATATCCTTAGATTCTACTATTTTTTCTCTAGTATCACGTCTTACAAATGTTACATTATTATTTTCTAAATCTCTTTTACCAATTTCTATTCTTATTGGAATACCATTTACTTCAGCTTCTGCGAATTTAAAACCTGGGGACTTTCCTGAATTATCTATATAACAAGTAATATCATTTTTATTTAGCATTTCATTATAAATTTTTGCCAAATTATTAACTTTTTCATCATCACCAATAGGTATAATTACTACTTGCTTTGGAGCAATATTGGGAGGAAGTACAAGTCCATAATCATCCCCATGCACCATTATTAAACCCCCTATCATTCTTGTCGTAGTTCCCCATGATGTTTGATATACATATTCTTGAGTATTTTCTTTATTTAAAAACTTAACATCATAAGCTTTGCTAAATTTTTGTCCAAAATAGTGAGAAGTTCCTGCTTGCAATGCAACTCCATTATACATAAGTGCTTCATTTGTCAATGTATATTCTGCTCCTGCAAATTTTTCTTTTTCTGTTTTCTTACCAGTAATTGAAGGTATTGCTAAAATATCATGATGAAACCACTTATATACTTCCATCATTTGAGCAGTTTCTTTTGTAGCTTCTTCTTTAGTACTATGAATAGTGTGTCCTTCTTGCCATAAAAATTCTCTACTTCTTAAAAACGGTCTAGTTTCTTTTTCCCATCTTAAAACATTACACCACTGATTATATAACTTAGGTAAATCTCTATAAGACTTAACATGATCTTTATAATAGTCACAAAACATAGTTTCACTAGTTGGCCTGATGCAAAGTCTCTCTTCTAATTTCTTAGAGCCTCCTTCTGTAACCCATGCAACTTCTGGAGCAAATCCTTCTACCAAATCACTTTCTTTTTTTAATAAATTCTCTGGTATTAAAAGTGGCATTTGTACATTAACATGTCCTAATTCCTTAAACTTTTTATCTAATATTTCTTGCATTTTTTCCCATATTGCATATCCATTAGGTTCAATAACAATACATCCTTTAACTGATGAATAATCTGCTAGTTTTGCAGCTTTAACAACATCTGTATACCACTTAGCAAAATCAACTTCTCTTGAAGTTATTTTTTCATTTTTCATATAAACTATCCTCCTAAAATAAAATCTCCTAGAAAATGTAAGGACGATTTCCCGCGGTTCCACCTTACTTATCTAGAAGATCACTTTCAATATATTACTCCGACTTTTCCAAGGTCATCATCGCATTAATTAACTAGATTTTAATACAAACTTCTTTATTAGTCAAGAATTTACTTAATATTATTTAAGTAATATTGGTTATTAATTTTTTTGAATCTATAACTCATTATATTCATCTCATTTATATAATTTGATATCTCATATATTGATAAATTTGTCGCAATTAAAGTCTTTTCTTCTTTTTCATCACTTGAATATAGGTCAAATGTATTCTCATCTGTTTTTACTATAAATGCATAATATTTATTTATGTTTAAATACTCTTTATCTATTGTTACATTTTTTAAATATGTCACAATTATACTATCATCACTTTTTTCCTTACAGTACCAGTTTGGATAGTAAACATCATTTTTATAATTAACTGCCCCACAAGTTGTTGTGTTTTGTTCTTCCTTACTTATAGTTAAGTCACTACCAAATATTTCTCTATATTTATCTAGGAATGAATATGAATCAACATACTCTATATTTTTTTCATCTTTTAGGACATAATTTTGTGGGATATTGTACATAGTAACAAGTGATAAATAATCCCATGATAATTTTTTACCTCTATTTTTATATGATGCATAATCTATATTCTTGTTGTTTACATAATTATATAGTTTTTTAACATCTTTATTATTTAGAGATAACTCAGTTGTTAAGTTTGAATCTATAAGTACAGTGTCTTTTATAATTTCTTTTTTTTCTTCTTTATTATTTGTAGTTTTAATTTTACTATATACTATATATCCACTAATAAATATTATCATTAGAAATATTAAAATTATAAGATATGTTTTTACTTTACTTGTATTTTCTTCCATCACACTATTCACCTATTAAAAGATACCATATATTTTTATTTTTTTAAAGTCATTATTTACCAAATTATAATTATTTGTTATAATTTATTAAGATAAATTAGGAGGCAGTCATGAATAATAAAGTTGTTATTATTGGATGTGGTAATGTTGGTATGAGTTATGCATATGCGTTACTAAATCAAAGAACTCAAGTAAATGAATTAGTATTAATAGATATAAATAAGGAAAAAGCATTGGGAGAAGTAATGGATTTAAATCATACTCTTGCCTTTGCACCTTCAAGTATGGAAATAAGGGTTGGTGAGTATAGTGATTGTAGTGATGCTAAGATAGTCGCAATTGCTGCTGGTGCTAATCAAGAGATTGGTGAGACTAGAATGGATCTTATAAATAAGAATAGTAAAATATTTAAAAGTATTGTAACTGAAGTAAGAAAAAGTGGATTTAATGGTATATATTTAATAGCTACTAATCCAGTTGATGTTATGACTTATCTTACTTGGAAATACTCTTTTCTTCCTACTACACATGTATTAGGAACTGGTACTACTCTTGATACCGCAAGACTTAGGTATGAAGTTGCTAGAGCAATAGATATAAGTCCTAAAAATATACATGCTTATGTAATTGGGGAACATGGTGATAGTGAATTTGTTCCTTGGAGTAATGCAAATGTGGGATTACAAAACATAAGAGATTTTCTTGGTAACGATAAATTAGAAGAAATATGTAATAACGTTAGAAATGCTGCCTATGAAATCATAAATAGAAAAGGAAACACAAGTTATGGTATTGGAATGAGTATGGTAAGAATAACTAATGCTATACTTGAAAATGAAAACTTGATATTAACTGTTTCTTCATATGATAAAAATAATGATGTTTTTGTTGGTGGTCCTACTAAAATAAATAATAAAGGTGCAGTTGAAAGAGTTTATGTAAAACTTACTCAAGAAGAAACACTAAAACTTCAAAATTCAATTGATACATTAAAAAATGCAATTTCTAGTATTGATGATTTAAGAACAATAAACCCTGAAGTTGAAGAAATAGATTCAATAGAGGAAATTGATTTTCCATAAAAAAAGAGATTTACGGATCTCTTTTTAATATTTCTTTTTTCTCTTGTTTTTCTTTAGTCTTAATACTTCTGAGAATAACAAATATCCTAGTTTCAATGTATCATGTCTAAAAACACCATTTTCTATAGTAATTAAATTATCTTCTATTATCTTTTTTACATTTTTCTTAGTCTCATCATAATCTATTAACACTGGATCTTTTTGTTCTGTAGATAAATATTTATAAGCGAGACGTTCATCAATTTTACCATTATTTGCAATTACTACATCAATTTTTCTTTTTCCTAAATAGCTATTTATTATTTTTAAGTGGTCGCTTACTTTAAATTTATCTGTTTCTCCTGGTTGAGTAAACAAGTTACAAGCATATACTATAGGCGCTGATGATTTATCTAATTTATTTATTATCTCTTTTGATAAAAGACATGGAAGAATACTTGTATATAAGCTACCCATACTAAAGACAATTAAGTCTGCGGATTTTATTTCTTTTAATAGGCTATCATTTATTTCAGGAGTTTCTTTATAAAAAACTCTTTTTATTTTTTTAGAACTTGTGGTTATAAAGTGTTCTCCGTCTACTACACTGCCATCCATCATTTCAGCTGATAATGTTATATTAGATTCAGTAACTGGCATTACATTTCCACAAAGGTTTAATACTTTGCCAAGTAACTCTATTCCCTGTTGTATACTACCAGTCATCTCAGTTGCTGCTGTTAGTAAGATATTACCTACTGTATGTTTATTTAGCGTACCATTAGTGTTAAATCTATGATTTAATAACTCTTCTACTGATGATTCTGTTTGTGACAGCGCAACTAAAACTTTTCTAATGTCCCCTACTGCTAATATATCAAATTCATCTCTTAATATTCCAGTTGAACCACCATCATCACATACAGATACAACTGCGGTTATATCTACAGGAAACTGTTTTAACCCTTTTAATAGGCAACTAAGTCCTGTCCCTCCACCAAATACTATTACTTTTTTATTCATCTTATATTTACCTCTATGTTTAATTATATTTTACTACTTCAGTAATTAAACTATATCATTCAAAATATATTTAGTAAAGTATTTATAAGTTTTTAAAAATTAAATGTTGTTATAATTTCTGTTTACTTCTTTTATAGTTTTTACCAGATGTTAATATTTATTTAGCCTTTGTATGAATTAAAAACAATTATTTCTCATGAATAGGATTTTGCTTAGATATATTTAGGATTATTCCTATTGATACCATACTTATCAACAAGCTACTACCACCATAACTCAAAAATGGAAGTGTTACTCCTGTAACTGGAATAAGTCCTATTACTACCATGAGATTCATAAGAGTTTGAATAAGCATTTGAAATGTCATACCGAATGCCAAATATTTTCCAAATGAATCTTTTGAATTTAATGCGGTTTTCATTCCACAATATAATATAAAAATAAATAGTGATGATACTATTAGTACACCTGCTATTCCAAATTCTTCACTTATAATTGAGAATATAAAATCGGTTTGTGGTTCTGGCAAATAAAAATGTTTTTGCCTTGAATTAAGAAACCCTTGTCCTAATAATCCACCCGGACCAATTGCATAAAGGCTTTGTATAATCTGAAATCCAGTACCTAATGGATCTTTCCATGGATCTATAAAAGATGTTATTCTATCCATTCTGTAAGGTGCTACTATAATTAGAAGAATAATGCCTACTATTCCTATTAATCCAAGTCCTATGAAAAATTTTATATTAACTCCTGCAATATATAAAAGTGCAATTATACTAACAACTATAATCATACCAGTTCCAAAATCAGGTTGAAGCATAATAAGTCCAAAAACTAAAAATAATACAAGTAATATTGGTATTACTCCTTTTTTTATATCTTTTATAAATTTATTTGAATTTGTTAAGTATTTACTTGTTAATATTATTAAGCTAAGTTTAGCTGCCTCACTCGGTTGTATTCCAAATGAACCAATACCAAACCAACTTCTACTACCATTTCTTACACTACCTATTCCTGGAATTAAAACAAGTATTAATAATATTATTGAACATATAAATATTGGCCAAGCTTTTTTATAATATATCTTATAATCTATTTTACTTACTATAATCATTAATATAGCCCCTATAATTGCGAATAGGCTTTGTTGTTTTACATATTTATAAGCATCATTAAATTTATATTCTGCCCAAATATATGAAGAAGAATATATCATTATAATTCCAAAGGTTACTAGTAATAAAACCGCAAAAAAAAGATATATATGGATTCGTTTATTCATTAAACCACCTTTATATATCTTATAACCAAACTCCGAAGAATATTCCTGCCATAGTAAGTATTAATCCAACTACCCAGAAAAGTTTTACTATGTCACTCTCTTTCCAACCTAATTTTTCAAAGTGATGATGAAGAGGTGTCATTAGGAATAACTTTTTATGGAAAAGCCTAACCCATATAACTTGCAATATTACACTTAGTGTTTCTATAACAAATACACTAGCTACTACTAGTAGGGTTACTTCTCTATGTGTAATAATTGCAACTGCGCCCATAACTGCACCTAGTGCTAAACTTCCTGTATCACCCATGAATACTTTCGCAGGATATGTATTATATATTAAGAATCCCATAACTGCACCTGTTAGGACAAATGTAAATATTCCTATTTCTTCATAACCAACTACAAGTGAGATTAGACTAAATGCAATAAACGCTATTGCGGATAATCCACCTGCTAATCCATCTAGTCCATCAGTTAAGTTAACTGCATTGGAAGATCCAACTAAAACAAATAATAAGAATATTCCATAAAGCCAACCCATTTCTATATGTATTCCAAGTGTAGAAACTATCAAGGCGGTTTGACCACCATTACTTATATACATATAGAAAAATCCAACTGCGATTATAAGTTGTAAAAATAATTTTTGAAATGCAGTAAGTCCTTCATTAGCATGATGTTTTAAACTTAAATAATCATCTAAAAATCCTATAAATGCATATCCAAAAAACACTAGTAAAATTATCCTTAAATTATTAGTAAATTCTATTTTATTAGTAACAAGTAATATAAATGTAGTTATAAATGTCGCAATAATAAAGATAAGTCCACCCATTGTTGGTGTTCCTTCTTTTTTCTTATGACTATTCCCTACAAATATGCTTATTCTTTGTCCCACATTCATTTTTTTTAATAGGGGTATCATAATAAGTCCTAAAACTACTGAAGTTAAAAAACCTATCATAATAGCAAATATGGATTTTGTTAATAACAGTATACCCAAAATAATCACTCCAAATCTGTAAGAAAATTATACTATATAAATTAATAAATTGAAATTATTTTTCTTAAATTTTGCAAAACTTTACACTATGATGTAAGCATTAATCTAACTTTTGAGGTAGTCTCAACTTTAGTTCCTGCGCTAGGGGACTGTTCAATTACTTTTTCTCCAGTACCTGAATATTCAACTTCCAAAGGATATAATTCTTTTGTTGCTTCTTTTACTGTTTTACCTACTACATCTGGTACTATTATATATGTTGGATCCATCCATTCATGAACTTTTTCTATTCCTCCATCTTGTTTTTCTATATCAAGAGCATCTATTATATCTAGTAATATTCTTCTTGCTACAGGTGCTGTTGTGTAACTAGAAAGAAGGGCTGTTTTTTTGGGATTATCAATTGCTACATATAATATTGCTTTAGGATCATTTGCTGGTACAACGGCCATGAAACTCATTATATAGTTATTTACTAAGTATTTTCCGTTTTGTACTTTTTGCGCGGTACCAGTTTTTCCACCTACTCTGTATCCATCAATATAGGCATACTTTCCTCCACCACGAGCAACTACACTTTCAAGTGCATATCTCATAGTTTTAGATGTATCTTCACTAATTGTAGTTCTAACCAGTCTAGGTGAATTTTCCTTTATAATTGTATTAGTTTCTGGTTCTGAGAAACTCTTTACTATGTATGGAGTGTATAGTTTTCCTCCATTTACAACTGCGCTAACTGCTGTTGTTTGTTGAATTGGCGTAACACTTACTCCTTGTCCGAATGCTGTTGTTGCTAGTTCTAAATCTTTTACTTTGTCTAGACTAAATATTATACCAGTACCTTCTCCATTAAGATCAATTCCAGTTTTTTCTCCAAATCCAAACAAATCAAGATATGAGAATAATTTTTCTTTTCCTAAAGTTAAGCCCATTTTAACAAATCCGGGATTACAAGAGTTTTCAAACACTTGAAGAAATGTCTGATAGCCATGACCTCCTGCTTTCCAACAACCTATTCTTGCTCCACTTACTTTAACCGAACCTGAATCAAAAAAAGTATCTTTTTCTAAATCAATTATTTTTTCTTCTACAGATGCCGCTGTTGTAATTATCTTAAATGTACTACCAGGTTCATATGATGCCCATATTGGTAAATTTCTACTTAATTCCTCCATACTATAATTTTTGTAATTATTAGGATCATAATTAGGCCTTGAACTCATTCCAAGTATTTCACCTGTATTAGGATCTACCGCAATTGCAAGTGCCATATCAGGTGAAAACATATCTACTACATTATCAAGTTCTCTTTCTATTGAAGACTGAATATTATAATCTATTGTAAGTTGTATATTCATTCCATCTTGTGGTTTTACATATACATCTGATAATTCTAGTTTATTGCCTTTGGCATCTGAAAAGTATTTTATTGCGCCATCTTCTCCAGTTAAATATTTATCATACTGAAGTTCTATTCCTGATAGTCCTTGATTATCTATACCAACATATCCTAGAACATGAGAAAGTGTTTTTCCATATGGATAATATCTTTTGGATTCTTTAACTAAATAAACCCCATCTATATTCAATGCCTCTATTTTATCTGCAACTTCATATGATAATTGTCTTCCTTCTGGATGGACTCTTTCTATTGAGGTTTTTTTCTTTACATGTTTATCCATCTCTTCTTTTGTTACTCCTAGAATTTTAGATAGTTCATTTGATGCATAATTGGGATCTTTTATTTGATTTGGAATTAATACAAGTGAAGTTGTAGTTATATTGTCCGCTAGTACAACTCCATTCCTATCAGTAATTACTCCCCTATTTGCCGCAATAGGTAAATTTCTACTCCATAAATCATCTGCTTTATTTTTTAATTTTTTATAGTCAAATAATTGTACATATCCTACTCTTAATATTATTACTATAAATGCAAAAATTATTGCCACTAAAACTATTTTTATTCTTGAATCTATCTTTTTAAAAAACATAATATCACCTATATAAATATACTGATAAACATCAAAAAACATGAATAAAAGAGGAATTTGGGTATTAAAAAAGTAAGAAGGAGTTTCTTACTTTCTTTAAAATTTTAAGGATTCTGTAAGTAATAAAAATATATTAATAGTATAATTATTTTAAAAATTTATTTTTATATATTTTAATTACCTCTAACATTTCATTTGCAATACCATGCGGATCTCCATTTTCAACATGTCCTCCTAAAAATTGATAATCATTATGTGAATAGCCCAATAATATTTCATTCTTTGAATTAATAATTATTGCTTTTACTCTTTTGACTATTTCGGTAATTTCTTTTTCTTGAATGCAATCTTTGTTTACTATTATTTGTTCCATAATATGTTTCTGTTTAATTTGAATTTAAAGTTTCTGTTTTATATAATGATCTATATATTTCACTTTTTTCTAATAATTCATCATGTGTTCCTGAATCCACTACTTTTCCTTTTTTTACAATATGTATGATATCTGCACCAACTATAGTTGATAGCCTATGTGCAACTATCATAACTGTATGGTCTTTGACTAATGAATCAATTGTTTTCTTAATATATTCTTGTGATTTATTATCAAGTGCGCTTGTTGCTTCATCAAAAAGTATTATTTTACTCTTTTTACATAGAGATCTAGCAATCGATAATCTTTGTTTTTGACCACCCGATAAATTTATTCCTGATTCTCCTAATATGGTATTATATTTTTTTGGTAATGTCATAATATAATCATCTATATATGACATTTTGCATTATTGTCCCTGGGGAAATATTTTCTAAGTCGCAGAACTTAGTCATAAAATCCTCCCCATAAATACTATTTAGTAATTTAGTAATTCCATCATCTTTATTATATTTACTTAAATAATATATGTATCCTATCTTACTATTCAATCTTTGCTTTTCTTCTAAACTAAAGGATGCTATATCTTTAGAATCTGGAAATTCAAATACTGTTACATCTAATTTTTGACATAATTTATTAACAAAATAATAGTATTCGACATTTTCACATAACTTAGTTAAACTTATTAAGTTATCATTAAATAATATTTCTTTAAGTTCTAACCCATTTAAAGAGTTTAATAAAGTATTACCAAGAGTATGTTCTCTTTCAAAATGATAATGGCCATATATAGCTCTATCAAAATCAAGTATTTCTTTTTAAAAATTCTTCTGGATTTTTACCATCATATCTCCATACCCCTATAAAGTCATATCTAACATCTAATGGGAAGTGACAAAGTCCTACTTTTTTATTATTTATATCTACTTCTACAGAATTTTTTATATAAAATGCTAAATTATCATATCCTTATATTGCATAAGTATTTTATAAGAATTATCACCACTATTATCATCAATAGCAATAATTTCATAATTATCACATGTTTAATTAAAAATAGAATCAAGACATTTATCAATATATCTTTCTCCATTATATATTGGTATTATAATACTTACCTTTTTCATATAACCACCAACCCTTATTATATTCATTTATAATCAAAAAAGAGAGACTATAAAACTAGGCCCTCCTCCTCCACAACTACCACGAATTAATTTATCACTTATTCTATTACTTTTTTAATAAAAATCAAGTATTTTGACATATTTCATTTTCTTTATAAATGGATATAACATATAGATTCATACAATCAAAATTTTTATCATATATAACATTATCAATAATTGGAATCATATGATAATAATCTTTCTTATTCCAACAAAACACAATATATGAACTATTATCCATTTTTAAATCTTGAACTTTAATATCTTCTCCACAAATAATTTTAAAGATGCTATTACCTTCCATATATTTTTCAAATACTGGTATATCATTAAATGAATCACACTTTAAATCTTCAGCAATTTTGCATAAGTCATTATAAATATCATTATATTCTTTATTTAAAATCTTACATAAACTTCTTATTACACAATTACTTTTACCATTTTTATCTGATATATAAAATTCTTTAAATGTCATATTAATCTCCAATCTTTTTTATATTTGTATACATTCTTGAATGATATCCATTCTTATCATAAAACTTAATAGCATTTTCATTATAAGCAAATACATCTACTAAAATATATTCACAACCTAATGATTTAAAATATTCTTCCATTTTAGAGATAAGCATATTACCTATACCTTTACTTCTTACATTATTAGAAACTACTAATTCAGTTATTTCTCCTCTTTTGGGACACTTATAATCTAAATAATCATATTCATCATATGGAAATACACATCCCATAATTAATCCTACTGCTTTATCATTTTCAACTGCTATATAACATTTACCATTATTATTTTTAACTTTTTCTAAATCTAAAATTGCCATTTTTTCTCTATATTCTGGATGTAGTTGATCTAAATTATCTTTATCAATAGATAAAATATACTTTTCAAGTTCAACTAACAAGTCTTTAACATCTTCTAAATATTTATCTTCATACTCTATTATTTTCATTATTAAAATAATACTCCTTAGTTAATCCGTATTTAGAAAAAGTTAATATTCCATCATAAAATGTATAAGGTGACTCTTCTTCTATTTCACCAATTTTATTAAACCCTAATTTTTCAAACATTCTACAAGATCCTATATTATCTTTTACAGCACCTGAAGAAATACCATTTATTTCTACTTCGCTAAACATATAATCTATCATTGCTTTAGCAGCCTCTGTTGCATAGCCTTTTCCTTGATAAGCCGGATCCATATACCAACCTACATCACGAATAGTAATATCTTCTCCATTTTCTTGAGCAGATACTTGTCCAATTACTTCTTCATAACCACTATTCGTATAAACTGGCTTTAAAAATACACTCCATACAAATACATCATTATTATCTGCTTTTTCTACTTTAGATTTATAAAATTTTTCTTGATTTTCCCAAGTCCAGTGACTAGGATTATTTGCATGTTTTTGGGCACCTGTTAAATACCATTTATTTACTTCTGGTATCATTAATATCTCCCATAATCTTTTTTGTTCTTCCATCTTAGAACTTCTTAATATCAATCTTTCAGTTTCTATTGTTTTACTTCCAATTAACTTCATTCTAAATCACCTCACTATTCTAATGAATCTATTACTTTCTTTAAAACTTTTTTTCTATCAAATGATGTATCATATGTTTTAATATTATATTCTTTAAACTTATCATTAAAAAATTTGTTTCTATCAAGAAAATAATTTACATTTCCTCGTAATTCTTCATCACTACACCAATATGTCCAATCATCTTCTGTATCGTACTCTTTAATATTTTTATACATTTCCTCTTCTGTAATATCATTATAAGTTAAACCAATGATCTCATATTTCGCTTTATACTTTTCATTTTGTAGGAATGGCATTAATATTTCGAAATCAATATGAGTACCTTCAATTACGTATTTAATTCCATCATAAAAAGTATTACCTTCTGATATTTCAGTAAAGTATCTAATTAAAAATGGAGCAAGTCTTTTTGCAGTGTCATTAGCATCACCATCATGATGTATTTCAAGTTCAGGATATGCTTCAAAACCACTAACAATATCATCTATACTAATTAAATTATAGCCTTTTTCCTTGGCTAACTTTTTTGCAAGTGTAGTTTTACCACTTCTAGCAGCACCTATTATCAAAATATTTTTATACATATTTGCATCTCCTTTTTACTTAAATTTTTCTATTACTTCAAATATCTCAAATATTACTTCAGTATCATCATTAAAACTAGAATCTATTTTGCTAAAAAAATCTTTATGAACTTTTCTCCATTCTTCTAAAGAAATATTTTCACCTTCTAATTTTGCTATATCCCAAGTAATATTTTTAAATTCAGTTACAATAACCTTTTTTGTTTTTAAAATACACATATCATTATTATTTGAATCAGTAAGTATAGATACATCACCTACTGTAGGTAAACTATCAAATTCATACAAAGATGTTGTTGCTGTCTTTTTACCATCTAACACAAGTTTCACTAATTTATCTGCATCTATTCCAAATGTCCATCTATTAATTGAATTTAAATTATTATTTTTTAGTACATCTAAATTATTAATATAACTGTTAAACTCTTTAAATGAAATATTGGATTCAATTTTATAAAACTCTGTTATTGGTCTTGATATACCACCTGACAACTTAATATAATAATCATTAATTGTTTTTAATGCTTCTTTTTCACTTTTATATTCATATATACCAATTCTATACCAATTTGGATGTTCAATATGATAAACTTTATTATCAATATAGCATAATATGAAACAATGCATATGTTCTTCTTCATCTAGTTTATTAAAATCATTGGGTTCATATATTCTAGTTGCAAACATTTTATTTTTAACACTTATTTTATTTAATAAATAATTCATTAATTTAACTTGATCAATACATGTACCAATACCATATTTTAATATTTCATCTATAGATAAGGTTCTATAAAGCTTCCTAAAATTTTTCATATTTCCAATATGGATTTCATTATTAATATCTAACCATCCATATCTTATATTATTTTTCATAAATTCTAAAACATCATCTATAGTTTTTAAATTAGAAGTATCAGGTATTATTTTATCTGTCTTAATTCTAACAATTACTCCATCAACTATATTATTAAATTTTTTCCATGTACTTTCTTTATAAACTTCAAATCCAACGTCAAGGAAAATTTTTAAAGTATTTTCTCTATCTTTTTCAAAAGTATCATAAAGATAATCTACTCCGTTTTTATTTGCTTCTTTTACTAAAAGTCTTAGTGCATCTTTTGAATAACCTTTACCACGATATTTACTTTCAATTAAAACACCACATTCATAAATATTATCATTTTTATTATATTGGTAATTAACATATCCAACATATCTATTAATAGTACAATCTTTTATATAAGCAAAATACTTGTTTTCATTTATTCTCTTATTATATGTATCTCTCCATTTTTCTTTTGGAAAATCTATACAACCTGTATTATAATGATACCCAAAGTATGATACATCATATCCTGCATTATAACTCATTGTTTTAGAATCACTTTCAAGTTTTTGTTCATAAGAATATTGATTTAATTTAGGAATAACTAATTCTATATTTTTCATTAAACTCTGCCTTTTCCCCACCAATCAGGAATTAATTCTTCTAATTTCACTATTTCTTTAGTATCAATATTTTTTAATATCTCAATATCCTTACTATTTTTAGAAAGTTGCATCATATATTCTCTACAAGCACCACAAGGTGAACCTACATTACCTTTAGAATCAACACATACTAATTTTATAATTTCATTTTTTTCATAAATATTAATTAACTTATTAAAAATGGAACTAAATATAATTTTTTTACTATATTCATTTAAAGGATGATCTATATATTCTATTTTGATCATTTAGACTTTTAGGTCCATCTATTGAAATACCAACCTCAACCTTATTTTCAGCTAAATATTTTATTTTTTCTTCAGATAATAATGTTGCATTTGTTACTATGGAAAATTTTATAGAAGATTTAATTGCATTTGCATTTTCAATAACCTCAACAATTACATCCCAGTTAACAATGGGTTCTCCGCTATGTTATTATCTAATTCAACTTTATGAAAAAATCTTGATAATATCATACTATTCTCCCAACTCTATCATCATTATACTCTTAATATTATTAAATCCGTTTTTATTATATAAAGCTATTGCACTTTTATTACCATTACACACTTTTAATTCTAGATACTTTACATTTTTAGATTTTAACCATATTTTAAAATCATTAATTAGCATTGTGCCTATACCAGAATTTCTATACTTTTCATCCACAAACATTGCTTCTAATTGTGCTCTAGGCTTAATATATGCATCGCCAATATCTTCTATATAGCCATACAAATAACCTATAATTCTATCTTCATACTCAGCAACTAATATACAATTGTTATCATTAGGTATTAGATTTTCATATAAACTAGTTACTACGCATTTTTCATTAATATTAGTATCATATTTTTTTTCATCTTGTATCAACCTAGTGAGAAATGCATTTACTATTGAAGCATCATTCTTTGTTGCCTGTCTTATTTTTATTTTCATAAATTAAACCACCTCAACAAGCCATTAACTTAGTTATAGTATATCAATTTTTTTGGTTGCATGTCAATTATACTGTTTGAATTAAAAGGCTTTTTATTTAATATAATTAATAATAAAATTTACCCATATATATTACCTCATTATTAGAATGCCTTACTCCCTCATATATTAAATTGTATATAGAACAAGCCTCTAGTTTGGTTATATGATTTATATTGTTCGTATGTTTTTCAACAAATGCAAATATGTTCCTGTATAACCACCAAGATTACAAGAGTTTTCAAGCACTTGAAGAAATGTCTGATAGCCATGACCTCCTGCTTTCCAACAACCTATTCTTGCTCCACTTACTTTAACCGAACCTGAATCAAAAAAAGTATCTTTTTCTAAATCAATTATTTTTTCTTCTACAGATGCCGCTGTTGTAATTATCTTAAATGTACTACCAGGTTCATATGATGCCCATATTGGTAAATTTCTACTTAATTCCTCCATACTATAATTTTTGTAATTATTAGGATCATAATTAGGCCTTGAACTCATTCCAAGTATTTCACCTGTATTAGGATCTACCGCAATTGCAAGTGCCATATCAGGTGAAAACATATCTACTACATTATCAAGTTCTCTTTCTATTGAAGACTGAATATTATAATCTATTGTAAGTTGTATATTCATTCCATCTTGTGGTTTTACATATACATCTGATAATTCTAGTTTATTGCCTTTGGCATCTGAAAAGTATTTTATTGCGCCATCTTCTCCAGTTAAATATTTATCATACTGAAGTTCTATTCCTGATAGTCCTTGATTATCTATACCAACATATCCTAGAACATGAGAAAGTGTTTTTCCATATGGATAATATCTTTTGGATTCTTTAACTAAATAAACCCCATCTATATTCAATGCCTCTATTTTATCTGCAACTTCATATGATAATTGTCTTCCTTCTGGATGGACTCTTTCTATTGAGGTTTTTTTCTTTACATGTTTATCCATCTCTTCTTTTGTTACTCCTAGAATTTTAGATAGTTCATTTGATGCATAATTGGGATCTTTTATTTGATTTGGAATTAATACAAGTGAAGTTGTAGTTATATTGTCCGCTAGTACAACTCCATTCCTATCAGTAATTACTCCCCTATTTGCCGCAATAGGTAAATTTCTACTCCATAAATCATCTGCTTTATTTTTTAATTTTTTATAGTCAAATAATTGTACATATCCTACTCTTAATATTATTACTATAAATGCAAAAATTATTGCCACTAAAACTATTTTTATTCTTGAATCTATCTTTTTAAAAAACATAATATCACCTATATAAATATACTGATAAACATCAAAAAACATGAATAAAAGAGGAATTTGGGTATTAAAAAAGTAAGAAGGAGTTTCTTACTTTCTTTAAAATTTTAAGGATTCTGTAAGTAATAAAAATATATTAATAGTATAATTATTTTAAAAATTTATTTTTATATATTTTAATTACCTCTAACATTTCATTTGCAATACCATGCGGATCTCCATTTTCAACATGTCCTCCTAAAAATTGATAATCATTATGTGAATAGCCCAATAATATTTCATTCTTTGAATTAATAATTATTGCTTTTACTCTTTTGACTATTTCGGTAATTTCTTTTTCTTGAATGCAATCTTTGTTTACTATTATTTGTTCCATAATATGTTTCTGTTTAATTTGAATTTAAAGTTTCTGTTTTATATAATGATCTATATATTTCACTTTTTTCTAATAATTCATCATGTGTTCCTGAATCCACTACTTTTCCTTTTTTTACAATATGTATGATATCTGCACCAACTATAGTTGATAGCCTATGTGCAACTATCATAACTGTATGGTCTTTGACTAATGAATCAATTGTTTTCTTAATATATTCTTGTGATTTATTATCAAGTGCGCTTGTTGCTTCATCAAAAAGTATTATTTTACTCTTTTTACATAGAGATCTAGCAATCGATAATCTTTGTTTTTGACCACCTGATAAATTTATTCCTGATTCTCCTAATATGGTATTATATTTTTTGGGTAATGTCATAATATAATCATCTATATATGACATTTTGCAATACTCTCTTATCTCTTTTAATTTTATATTTCTATCTACTAGTTTAAAGTTTTCTTTTATTGTTCTATTAAATATAAATGGTTCTTGTCTTATTAATGAAATGTTCTGTCTCAAACTTTCTTCAGTTAAATCTTTTACATTTATTCCATCTATTAATATTTCACCACTGGTTACATCAAATATGCGGGTTATTAGATTGAATAATGTAGATTTTCCCTGACCTGAAGCACCTACAATCGCAATTTTTTTGTTTGGCTCTATTTTCAGTGAAAAGTTATCAAGTGTTTTAGCTTCATTTGGATAACTAAATGAAACATTTTTAAACTCTATTATTCCATTTACATTTTTTAATTTGATATTACCATAATCTTCATCTTTATATAATCTGTTTTCAAGTATTTCATTTACCCTTTCTAAAGATACATTAACTTTTTGGTAACTTTGAACCAAGTCATTAATATTAGTTATTAACCATGTATACCTATATATATAGTAAGTCATTGATACAAAGAATGTTAAACTAATCTTCTTATAATAAAGTAATATTATGCATGTAATTAGTACTCCTACTTCAAGCATGGATTTAGTTATACCTGTGTAAGTATCAAATTTCCTATATATATCAATTTCATATGCAGATGATGCATATATTTCTTTAATTATGTTTGATGCTTCTTTTATAACATTTTTTCTTATCCCTAATGTTTTAACTTCTCTAATACCTCTAATTGTTTCCGTAGTTAAAGAGGTGAATTTGTCTTGCTTTTGTTTTCTTTCTTTATGTGTTTGTTTTAATATTGGACTATATTTTTTTAATATTAATAGTATTATTAACACTAAAATTATAATTTCTATACCTATTATATATGAGTTTATAAATATATAAATTATTATTATTAATGATGCAACTAAAGAAGATATTAATGTTAATAATTTTTTGAATGTAAAACTTAATGTATCCGCATCTGATGTAATTCTATTAATGATTTCTCCGGATGATGTTTTTTCAAATGCAACGGATGGCAAATTGAGTACTTTTTTATATGTAAGAAATCCTAATTTTCTTGTTAGCGAACTTTCAACTTTAAGAAGTAACATGTTACCATAAAACAATATTGCTCCATCCATTGTAATTTCAAGTGCAAAGTATATAAATAAATACATTAATGAAGTTCTAATATCCAATTTAGTTATTGCTTCTACTGCAGCACCATTTAAATATCCTGTAAATATTTCACATAGTCCTGATGCAAATATAATTATACTTGCAATTATTAATTTTGTTTTTTCTTCTTTAACTAGTTTTAATAGAGGTTTAAATTCTTTTATACCTTTCATATATCCCTCCATAAAAAAACTACTATTTATATAGTAGCTTGCTTATCTAGTTAAATAGAATTATGCATTAAGTGAGAAAAGAAGAACTTCCCCACCATTAAAAACTACTATACCATTATAATTATTGAATCTAAATATATAATTCTTCATATTCTCACTCCTTTCACTTTAAATTCAAATTAAGATTAACATTTAATATCTTGTCTGTCAATATTTTTTTGTTTACAATTGCTTTTGCAAAATTTTTCTAATATCTAATTTTTTACTTCTTTACTCTCTTGTTATCTTTTTTATATAAACAAAAACCAATACATAATTGTATTGGCTATATATACTATATAATTTTTATTTATTTGGCTTAAATCTTAAAACTTTTACTTTATTTTCTTTATCATAACCATCAAAAAATGCTTCTTCGCATCCTTTATTTAGGCTTTCTTTAATTTCAGATTGTGTATTTACATTTAATCCAGTAGATTTATTTTTTACCATTTCACTTAATTTTTGTATTTGAATTTCTCTTGTTTCTTGCAAATATTTTATTTCCGACTCTATTCCATTAAGAACATCACCAATCTCTTTATATTTAGAATTACATATCTTACCTGCAAAAGCTGATGCAGCAGTAACAATTGCCATCTCTACATATTGCATTGGATAAGTAAGCATAGCTGGTCCTGCGACAGCTGTTGAGATTCCTAACATAGTAAGAGAAGCTATTGCTGTTGCTAGTGGCATATACCAACTCTTTTTTGCTATTGTTCTATAAAAGCCATGCTTTTTACTTATTTTTTTACTATCATTTATATTTTCTCTTATTTCATTGTTTATTTCTGCTATATAAGCATTTTGAGCTTCTATATCGTTAAAATATACAATTTCCATGATAATCCCCCTTTAACGAAGCGTATTATAGCACAAATGTTTGAAATTGTCAATTAAAACCATTTACACTGCTGGAATTATCAATTTTTTAATCTTTTTTTCTATAAAACATGGCCTATTATTTAATTTTTCTTCCTCCCCATTCGACAACTGTAAATCCATTTCTTGTGTTCTTCTCTAGTACTTGCTCTTTAACATTTATTTTTTCTTTAAGAGGTTTATAATCCATAATTATTCTTATTAATGTATCTGGTTTCTTACTGAATTCTAAAGGCATATAATTATTTACTTCCTTTGTATTTCTAAATCTTATATAGTTATATTTATTATTTTCAAGTTTGTCTATCCAATAAACAATAAATTCATTAATTTCCATCTTGTTAAGGCCAAGATATTCTAATTTATCTTCTAAAAATTTAATGGTATTCTTACCCTCAACTACAAAACCTTCATTAGTGTTTATTTTTGTGTTATCAATTGCTTCCCAATATAATGCGTAATAACTTCTATTTGTATTATAATCATATATTTCACCATTTGTTTTTACATGAATATTCCAAGCATCATTATATTTTGGATAAGTATGTGTAAGCAATTTGTTGTTTTTAAGTTTAACGGTTAAATCCATTTCTTCAGTTGGATAAATATACATAATTGGTTTATAAGATATATTCTGATTGCAATTTTCTATACTTTTAACTCTGTAGTAAGCTTTTACTTCATTAATAGTCTTGCCTTTTGTTGGTATTTTAAATATTTCATCTTCTTCACCACATAAACCACACTTATATTTAAAATCAAAATATAAATTCAAATTATTATCACTATCAATCTTATTTTTTACAAGTTTAATTTCTTCACTACAATTACTTGCACCTGGCATTGTAAATAATATATAATCTTCATTTTTATCTACTGTATATATAATATTATCTGATTCAAAAGTTTTATATTTACTCATTGTTATATTTGATATTAAGAAATATAACGATGCAATTATTACTAGTACTAGTAATAATATAACTACTTTTTTCTTATTATTCTTTAATTTCTCATTAGCACTTTTATTATCGCTCATATACACTCACCTATATCCTTCTATATAAATGGTAACATATTTTTAAATAAAAAGATACTACGGTTTTCATACTTAACAATATTTACCATAAGTATCTTTATATTTTTCAAGAGATTTATTAACATCTATTACGTATTTATCTATATAAATATTTTCTTCTTCATTATAAACGCTTTTAGATAATACACCCCCTAATGCCTTCATAGTTGAAGAAGATCCAATATTACTTCTGTTGCACCAAAGTTCCGCTTCAGTTATTCCATGCTTCCTACATTCTTTTAAACCTAGATATAAATTTATTTTATTGTAGCCTTTTTTTCTTTCTGTTGGTCTTATTCCATAACCTATATGTCCCCCACTATTTTTTAATTTATTATTTAATGTGAGTCTTATGTTCAACATTCCAACTATTTTATTATCACTTTCTCTTACTAAGAAGTATGTTAGAGCTGGTACATGTTCTTCATCAGGTTTTACACTTGATTGCCACTTTAAGTGTTTTAACCAACCTTCATAATCATCTAAATAATCATCTAACTTACCACTGCCATTTATTCTAGAGCCATATTCATAAAACTCATTTATATAACTTATCGCATCTTCTTTTCTTGAAAGTGATGGTATTTCATGTTTTAATTTTTCCATATATTCTCCTTATTTAAATTTTTCTTCATAATAACAAAATGCTTTTTTTACCACTGCTTTTCCTATTTCTAATATTTTATTAGTATCAGATGTTAATTTTTTAAATGTATTATGATTCATTGTCTCATATAAATATCTAACTGCTAAATAGCTTAAATTATATCCATTATATTTTTCATTGCAAAAGCTTTCTCCATGGTCAATACTGTTTAAATTTGGTATTAACTTAGTTTCTTTTCTTACACTTAAATAAAAATCTTTAAAATTATTCTCATCGTTTAAACTATCAAATTCTCCAGAAAATAGTTGGGCCATTCCTTCATCAAGCCAAATTATTCTTTTTGAATAATTATTTTTTAATACTAATTCCATGTACATTATATGAAATAATTCATGTGAAGCCATATGCAATTTTATATTATATTTTCCACTGTTAATTGGAATATTGGGGTCAATAAAAGCATTTATCATACCATTATCATAAGTTCCCTCTGCATATTCTGGTAATGATGTATTGTTGCCTCTTAATTTATATATAAACTTTCTAAAGTCATTAATGTTATCAAAATAATTTATGATTATATCTCTATATTTTTCTACCTCAAAAAAGTTTTCATACTCTTTAACCTTAATATCTAAAATTTTTGTGGTAGGTTCAGTTATGTATTTTAATGAATCAGGTGCATTAATAATATATTTCATATTATTTATTTTTAAAGTATTCTTCACTTGTAATTGAATAAGACAATAAGTCATTTGTTATACCGTCTTTATCAATTATTCTCTTTAATAGTCTTCCTTCATATTTCATACCTGATTTTTTCATAACTTCACCACTTGCTGGGTTATTATGCATAAATTCTGCATAAACAACTGAAGCTTCACATTCCTCAAATAGATATTTTATAACTGCTTTTAATGCTTCTGTTGCATATTTCTTTCCCCAAAATTTAGGCCCATAACAATATCCAATTTCACACGCACCATATGGTAAGTACTTTTTAGATGCTACATCAATAGTACCTATTACTTCTTTTGTATCTTTTAATTCTACTATCCATCTAAATGTAGATAAATCTTTGTAGTCTTCTTCCCATATTCTAAATAAATTTTTAGTAACATCAACATTTTTATGTTTACTCCATGTAACATATTTTTCTACTTCGCTTTTACTACACCATTCTTCAAATGCTTTTTCGGCATCATTAATTGTTACTTTTCTAAGTAATAATCTTTCTGTTTCTAATTCTTTTGTACCTATAAATTTCATAAATCCTCCTTATAATATAGTGATTCATTATGCTAAATAAAAAGCACAAAATCACTATTTGTAGTGACTCCGTGCTTAATGTACGTGTAGGTAAATACCCTTTGAGGCTCGAATTTAATTTCTACTCAAACTCACTTATTAACATAATTTTAACAAATATTTTTTGTTTGTCAAATTATTTTTTATTTTTCAGTATAACTTGTAAACATAATATTGTTATTCTTTATACCATCAATTTGTTCCTTCAAGAAATCTGGTTTGATCGGAGCATCCGCTAGTGAGTCAATATCAAACCACTTAAAAACTAGATTTTCATTTATTTCTTTTCCATCAAATTCACCTATTTCATCTAAAATCCATTCAGTATTATCAACAGACACTGTGTAACTAAATATATATTGATGTATTAATGTATTATCAAATGTAAAAAAATACTCTGAAATACTATTACATCTTTCTACATTAAATTTATTAAGTTCAAGTTCTTCTTTCAATTCCCTTTTAATAGTATCTTCTGATTTTTCACCAACTCGTATTTTTCCTCCGGGTAATGCCCAAAATTTATCTTGTTTTCTTTTTTGAAATAACACTTTATCATTATGAACAATAACAGCTACTGCTCTTACATTTAATAAAACATCTTGAATCTTTATATTAATATCTTTTTCTTTCAAAAAAATCATCTCCTTATTTTAGATTTTACCACATTTTGCTCATTTGCATCAATTATTTCTTTTAATGCATCTTTAATTTCAATAGGTACAACATTATATATATCTAATTCTTCCTTATTAAACCAAGCAAATTTAAGATGCTTTTTCTTTTCAACACCATCAAAGAACTTTTCATTTTTCAAATTACTATATTCTTTCAGTTTTGCCAAATACAAGAACATATATTCATGAAATTGTTCTCCGTTATATTCAAAGAAATTTTCTTCAACATCATATAAATTTGAAACTTCCACAGGTTCACCTATTTCTTCATTTAATTCCCTATTAATAGTATCTTTACCTTTTTCTAAAACTGCTATTTTTCCTCCGGGTAATGCCCATACAGGATCTGTTTCCCTTTTTTGAAATAAAATATTTCCCTCATTTAATATAATTGCTACTGCTCTACAATTTACTCTTACATTACATATTTTAAATGTTATATCTGTTGGTTCTGCCATTTTAATTACCTCTCTTTCTTATTCTAGTCTTTTCTATCTGATTTATTGTTTCTCTTTCACTATTTATTCCTTGTAAAACTCCTATGCTATTTACTCCTGATAAATTACACTTGTTTTTATAACTTCCCAATATTAAATGCAAATAATATTTGGTATCAGGAATTGCATCATCAAACATTATATTTGGATAAATTGTTTCATTAACATCATCAATTTTATTCACTCTTAATCCATCAATATTTGTATCATAATCACAGAATATTATTGTAGATAATGGTATTTTAGATTTCATTTCTACTTCAAAATACTTTGGAACATCTTTGTTTTCTATAAATTTTTTATCTATTTCTTTTATATAATATGAAGAATAATCAGTAAGCTCTTTTTGAATGTCCACATTTCTTATTCCCATAGAAAATGGTATTCCACAAACAACTATTCCGTTTTCTTCTTCTTTTAAAGCTAACCTATCATTAGCAACATAATCATAACCCTCATTAAGTAGTTGTTGAAGTAAAGTTGTTTTTCCACTACCTGCTTTACCTGTTATAATAATTCCATCATTATCTTTAAAAGCACAAGCACCATGTAATATCATATAATCCGTTTGCTGAAATGCTTTTATAAATGAAGTGGTAAATATTCTCTTGATAAACGATTGTTTTGATTCATCATAATATGGTAAATTTATATTTATTTCATTTTTGCTACCACTTATATAATTATATGAAGTATCACCTCGTTCTTTATCTTTAAATTGAAATTCATTAGATAAACCTATTCTAAAATTAATTGTAATAGTTGCTTTTTCACTATTATTCATTTCATAATAGTTACCAAACATTTCAATTAAATATTTTATAATATCTTCATCATCTGAATTAATTTTCACAGCAACATCATTACAAGAAAATACAACAGATTTCATCATTTATTTCCCCCCTAACAAGTTTAAATATAGTATAATTATTTTTAACAATATGTCAATGTTATAACTTATCTTTTTTTTATTTTTTTATATTCATTTAAAACATCATTATCCATTATTTCTTTCATGTATTCATCATTAACTTCTACCATAAATATTATGTCATCTACTATTTCATTTACGTCAATTCTTAACTTTTCACAAATACTAGATAATTCACCGATAAGATAATTTCTATCTACTTTCATTATATCTTTATAATCTAATGATTTTATTATTCCTTTTTCATAGTCACAATATTCAATACTATTATCAATATGGTCTAATTTAATATAAGCTCTTTTATTATAATCCTTACTAAATATCGTTGCTTTATATCCTGTTAATAATTTAAGACTCATAGGATATAACATTTCACCAAGATTATCTATCAAATAATTAGGATTAAATCTTTGATATATCAAATGAGGAAACTCAGTATATGAGTACGGGCTTATTCCATGCATTTTTATTGCATTCGGATATTCCACATTAGATGGATCATATTCTATACCTACACTTAAATTATTATCTAATTCTTGCTCATATTTTTCTTTACTATAAAAAGTTATAGGTATAGGTATTTTTAATCCCGGATCATATATAGTATATATAATTCTATCATTATGAATAGCAGGATATATTAAAGAAACATGAGCTTCCTTTATTTTTTTATCACCAGAATCTAAAGCATATAACCTAGCTTGATGTGATAAATAATGTGCATCAATTCCAAGTTTTTTTAATTCTTCTTTTAAAATTCTTGATAGATATACGCAATTAACCTTTGAATTAACAAATCCACTAATAGACGCGTTATGATAAGCACTTTTTAATGATCCATTATATTTTTCTCTTAAAAGAGTGATTAAATCAAATGTACTTACTGCATTTTGTTCCATTACTTTATCTAATAAAGGTACTGACTCTTTTATTTGTTCTAAACTATATTCACCTAATCTATTTATGTCAACTTCATTTTTTAATATGTCATATTCGTTTTTTCTTTCAATTTTCATTATATACCACCACTATTTTCTAGTTTTCATAAAGTTATTTTTTATCTCTGGATATTTAGATATTTTTTCCATTGAATAATTACTAATGTTACATACCATATCATCATAAGTAATATTAGAGTTAATATGTTCTTGTATTTGTGATAACTTATAAAAATAAACATGATTAAGCTCATTGCTACAACTATTTAAATCAAAATCAAGTTTTTCCTTTAAAATATCCAAAAACTTATTATAAACTACCTGTACTTCTTCTTTAGATTTATACTTTATTAATGGCATAATGGCATATCCTAGTATTCCTGCTAATTGAATGTTTTTATTTAAATAACTTTCTCTATATTGAGATAAATTATCTGAATTTGACTGCATTATTTTATCTTTATACAAACATGGTGTTAAATCAACATAGTATATTTCATCATTATTTAGTATAAAGTTCTTCATATTCCAGTCTAAACATAAATTGCTATCTTTTTCAGATAGTTTATATAAATCTATAAACTTTTCAAAAACTCTTACTTTCATATTAATATCTATATTTTCATCATTTAATAATTGTTGAATGGTTTTTCCTTCTATATACTCTTGCACTAATATGTCATAATCATCACACATGAATGAAGATTGTATTTTTGCTGTTTTTATTCCAACATTATTAATGTGCATAGCATATTCTTCAGGTGTACCAGAACTCATTTCAGTCATTATTTGATTAGATATTTCACTATCTTTTTTTGATATTTTTATTACATAATTATCAACCTTAATTATGTTGTTAAATAATCCACTTTCCATCTTTTATTTTCCCCAAAAACTTAATTACAATTTTGTAGTTTAATTTATAAAAATCACTTTCTATTTGTTTGTTTGTATAACACCAATATAATGAAGTATATGAGTCAAAAAAACTATAAAACTTCAATTTATCCGAAAAATCATTTTCTATTTTTCTTTCAGATTTATACCCTTTTAAAAATATATTAAAATTGTTTTTATTAAATATTCTATTTACCTTAACAAAATCAAAAACATATTCACCGTTTTTCATACTTTCTAAATCTATAATACCTACATTTATATTTTTATCAATAATTACATTTCCAACTCTAAAATCCATATGTAGTAAACAATTCTTATAATTATTTACAATTTTTTTATTAATATATTCGTTTAAAAAGTTATTAATACAATCATTATCTTCTTTTCCAAATAATTCATTTAGTTCTAAATATGTCTTATTTAGGCAATCTTTTAAATAAATAATCCATGAATCAGAGTCTTCGTCTATAATTTTACAACTATGTATTTTCCCTAACAATTTACCAATGTTAAATATTTCTTCTTTTGTTAAATTATTACATTCCTCATCATACACATTTTTACCTTCTAAAAAAGAAATTATGTTATATTGTTTCCCGTTATAAACTCCACTATATAAAACTTTAGATGTTGGCACATAATTATATAGATAGTTATAATATTTTTTCTCATTTATACGTTTTTTCTCATTTTTTGTTATTTTTAAAATATATTTAGTATTGTTATCATAAATAATATAAACATTGGAATTATAAGAATTATCGGCTTTTTTTATATTCATTATGTTTAATCCATGTTTTTTACATAATTTTAATATCTCTTTATTTTCCATTATCATCTCTCCGTTTTTTTATATTTTATATCCTTACGCATTATTTTACTAATTATCAATCTTTTGATATATATTAAGAATCCAAATGGTCTAAAGAAAAACCATATTGGTGAAATAATCATTGCTAAAATTGACTTAAATTTATTATCCTTTTTAAAACCATAATAATGTAAATTAATATACGATGATACACACCACAAATACGGAATAGATAATAATAACCAAAAACCTGCATTAAAGTTTTGAGATATAATAGAGTATATATAATATCCAATAATAAACCATGGTATAATTGTAAATACTATTATATTACCTGTTCCTGCTATAAACATCTTTATTCTACCATATAAATTTCTACCTTTTGCCTTTCTTATTTCAGATAAGTAAGTTGAAATACCCTTAAATATTAAAACAGCGCTATTCATATAATCATACAATTTATTAGGTATCAGAGAATAATTATATGTAGGAAGATATGCAAATTTACAACCTTTTATTGACATTCTATAACCTAAAGTAAGATCATCCACAAAAATAGGAAATTTATCATTATCTAACAATGTTGATAACTTTATATGCATACACGCTCCCATACAATATTGAGGAACTTTCATTTTTGTTAATGAACAAACCAGAAGTTTCATTTTTTCTATTGCACAAGAACGTATAGTATGATGAAGTGTATATAAAAGTAACATTGTCTTACCTTTTTTTCTTGAAAATTCTTCATAGTTTTTAAAACACATAGGAACTTGATTTATAGCATCAGGGCTATTCTTGTATTCTGCAACTTGATTTAATACATCAAAAGTATTAAGCTCAGGTTGAGAATCAAAATCAAATACTGATATGTAAGTTTCCTCATCATTTATTTTATATTCTTTTTTTATCATATCAATTGCGTAGTTCATTTGTGATGATTTATTACCATTCGTTTTTGGATAATGATAATGTAAAAATCTTTTATCTTTTAGTTTATTTAAGTATTCTTCTACAACTACATTTGTTGTTGTTTCTTTTATCTTATTTGTTTTATATTCTAATTCTTCTTTTTCAGTTGTTATTACAATGAACTTTATATTACCTTTGTATTTAATTTTGTGAAACCAATCTATTGTAGATTTTACTATTTTTTGTTCTTTCATTGCAGGAAGTAATACATATATATCTCTATATTTAGAAATCTTTGTTTTATTTATTTGCTTTTTATATTTTCGTTCAAGAAAAATAGTTAATATAGTAAAAACAAATCCAAAAAAGTAAATTACAAAAATAGTTATAGCTATTACTAACAATATATTACTCATTTAAACCTCTCCTTACTAACTGATTATTTAATATTTGTATTCCCCTAGTAAAGAATGCTATTTGTCTATCTGGATAATCATTATGTAATGGAATCATTGATATAAATAATAATCCTTCTATTAACTCTATATCGTCAATATCAATATTCTTTTTCTTTAATATATCATCAAAATCAGCATATTCAATATTTTTATAAAACTTTATATTAAATTTACCTTTATTCTCTTGTATTTCAAATAAATTGTTTGTAATCTCATCATATTTACCATGATAACAATGACGAAGTTTTGCTATATCATATCTGTAATCACCATATATAGTATCTATACCGAAATTACCTCTTGGATCTATGAACTTGTAAATCATATTTCTTGGAGAAAACAATATATTAGAAAATGCAGGATCTCCATGTATTATGCTTATATAATTACCACACTCATTAGATAATTTTGTAATTGCACCTTTAAGTCTTTCTAAAGTTTGGAAAACTCCTAAATATTCTTTACCATTAATCTGTACATTTTCTAAACTTATCAAATCTTTTCTTTCCCACTCATTAATTCTATTAAGTGTTTTATCCCATAATATTTGCTTTAATAAATCTTTAAATAATTTGTTGCTAACTTTATTATTTTGGTATAGCTTTATCATTTTATCAATTAAACTACTAAAAATATATGTTCTGCTATATTGTGATAAAGGATAAAAGGTAAAATATTCGGATAATGTTAAGTAATCATAATATTCAATACCATATTCATCGTTTGTTTTTTCACTTTCATAAAACTTTGGACGCATTTTTTCAAAATCTGTATCTTGTGTTTCTTTAAACCAATTCATTTCAGAGGTTACTTTTTCATATTTACTTTTCTTGTGTAACACACCATATTCGTCTAAGTCTAATTTATTGAAAAATCTACAATTAAAATTATTTTTATTTGTTTTTAAATAGCCCTCTAAAGTTCCTATATCTTCCCAATTATCAATTTTTTCTACATATAACTTATCATCTTCTCTATATTTATCAAAATATGACGATAATTGATATTCTCCACCAATTTTTTCAATTTTATTTTTTAATACATTTGATAATAATTCAGCATCTTTGAAATAATACAAACCTATTGCAGCATCATTAGTTTCAATATTATATTTTGGTTTATCAATTATATCTTTTATTAATCCATTTTCTGATACTATCATACAATAATTTTTCTTTTCATCATTGCTTACAGAAGTTACACCAATCCAACTATTATTATAATTATCAGGATAACTACATAAAGTATCACCAAGCAATAATATTACAGATTTATTCTTATCTATGTATTTTTCAACTAATGAAAATGCATTACCCGGACCTGAAAAATCAGTTTGAATTACATATTTTATATTTAATTCTAAATTAGAAAAAGAATTATCCATAAAATCTTTTATAAGATTTAAGTTTTCCTGATTAACAACAAATATAATATCTTTTAAGCCCTTATTTATTAAAGGTAATATCATATTATAAATAGCAGGTTTTTGTTTAATGCTTAACAAGCATTTTGGAAAGCCTAATGTCAAAGGATATAATCTTGTTCCTTTTCCTGCCATTAAAATAACTAATTGTTTATCACAATGTTCCATATTACTACCTCCTTAATACTCTTATAAATTCATCACTATCAGCATTGTCTAATCCTATCTTTTGTGTAGTTGTTCCATTATGAAAATCACTACCACTTGTCTTTAATAAAGATAAATCATTAGCTATTTTTTTTAAAAACTCAACTTGATTTGAAGTTGTCTTATCTAAATTATTTATTTCTATTCCCATCAAACCTTTTTCCACTAATTTATAAATATATTTTTTAGTTTCATTCTCATCTAGTTTTAATGAAAAAGGATGAGCCATTATTGAATATCCCCCACATTCATATATGATACTTAATACCTCATCAATAGTTGGAGAATACTTTTTTTCATAACATGGTGATTCTTTACTAGTGAATAAAAGACCTGCTTCAATATAATCTTTTGCATAACCATTTTTAATCATCCACTTTGTTATATCTCTTTTACTTATGTTTCCATCTGGTGAATTACCTTTTAACTCTTCAATATTAATTTCTATATCATATGTCTTTTTGATATTTTCAATTATTTTTTTAGTTATTTCTGTATTTGTCTTCTTACTATATTCCATAAGTCTATATATTCTCTCTTTATCTTTTATATCATAACCTAAAATATGTAAAAATCTATTTTCCAATACATCAAATTCAATAGCACTTATCATACTAACAAGCTGTTCTTCATCATACTTATTAAAATACTGACTATTAATTTCTATATCACTTTTTAATTCAATATAATTATGATCTGCAAAGGCAACATATTGAAAGGCATTATCATTAAAATATTTTAATAACTCCAATTTTGAATATTTACCATCTGAACAAGTAGTATGTACGTGTAAATCATATTTCATTTTTATCACTACCTTTTAAAAATAAACTTATTTCGTCTTTATTCATTGATAATAATTCATCTGGTCTTAAAGTTTTATCATCTACATAAAAACCCTCTTTGCCCGGGTATGGTTTTCCATATATTACCTCATCATATGGTATTTCCCATTTTTGAAGCCAAGTTTCCAATACGGGTTTAGTATATTTTAATATCTTGTTAATATCTCCATTGTATGTTCTCATATTTCGTGCCGTAAAGAAAACTATTTTATAGCCTTCTTCCTTTAATTTCCTTATCTTATTTACCATATCAGTATATGGTATTAAATCTTTATATTCTTCATTTACTTTCTTTATCGGGCATATTGTCCCATCAACATCAAAAACTATTGTATTCATTTCTTACCTCCTAATAAATCATAAATTTCTTTCCAACTAGAAACTCTATTTTCCTCGTTTAAATACTTTTCTTTATCATCAAAAAGTATTGTTTTGATCTTTCCGGTTAATTCACCATATACATATTTGCTATCATCAATCATAATATCAATATTATTATCTAAACATGATTTTAATTTATATTTTTCAGTTAATAATAGTTTTGTATATGGAATATTAAACTTATCTATACTTTGTTTTGTAAATGAATACATATCATCACAATAATCATTATTTTGTGCTGTAATTATATATATTTCATTACCATCTTTTTCTAATTTTTATAAGACATCAATACAATCATCTTTCAATTTTATATCCGAAAATATAAGATCTATATTATTCTTTATAAAATTTAATCTATGTTCCCTATTATTCCAAAGTTCTTCTTCACTAATATTATGCTTCATCAAATAATTTTTTTGATATTTTCCATACTGCTCAGAAGTAGAAAAAATTGTATCGTCTAAATCTATTCCTATTCTCATACTAGCCTCCATTAAATAAAGAAAATGACACTATACCCTCTAGTAAAGGTTAGCGTCATCAGATAACAAAAATAATCTTTTTATTAAAAATATTAAAAAGAAATATGTAAACAATAAAAAGTATAATATATTAAATTGTACTATCATACAAAACACCCTCTTTTTAATAATCGCAAGTATTATATTCTTTTTTTATTGGTTTGTCAACCAAAATTTCTATACTACTAAATTACTTTCATTTTAAAATAAAACTGGAATTATTTTTAAAGGGGGGGTTACATATGTGATTTTATAAATTTACATAGAAAAAGTTCAAGTAAATCATCTATAATTAAGTTGACACAAAAACTATAGAAAGAAGTGATTTCCTTGAACAATATTTATTCTAATATAAAGAAAGAAAAAAATAAACATTTATCATTAAAAATGTATCAAAAAATTGAATCTGAATATAATAATTATATGTCATCTAGAGTCAAAGGCATAGGAATAACTGAATTTAAAAAGAAATTAGCTAAAATGATTGGTACTACCACATCTAACATTTATGAAATTATTAAAGATGGTTTAATTACTGTTAGGGATTATGAATATAGAGATAGAATTGAATTTAGTGCTACTACTGCTTACAATAAAAGAACTAAAAAATCTATTGAGAGTAATGCTTCTAAAAGATTATCTGCTAAAAATTTTATTAATTTAGTAATTAAAGAGTTTAGAAGTTCCTATAATATTAATTCAATTGATGAGATAATTCATGATCTTAAACTTAATAGAGCCAACGAAATCGAAGGTATGCAAACCATATGTACTTCCACGTTTTATAATTATGCTAAAGATGGTAAAATTGAAGGCTTCTCTAGAAAAGAATTACCTATGATTAGAAAAGAAAAAAATGATAAAAAAGAAGGTAAAACTGATCCTAAAGGTACAAGCATTGAAGAAAGACCATTTAACCCTGAAGATAGGTCTGAATTTGGTCATTGGGAAGGTGATACTATAGTTGGTAGTACTAACATTAAGAATTCTGGAGCAGTTTTTACATTAGTTGAAAGAAAAACTAGATTTCAAATAACTATTAAATGTGAAAATAGAAAAGCATTAACTATCTATAAAGCAGTTAAGAAAATAAAAAGAAAATATCCCGAATTAAAAGATTATAATCTTAAAGATATTTTTAAATCAATAACATTCGATAATGGAGTTGAATTTTCAAAATGGGAAGATATTGAAAAATATCTTAAAACAAAATGTTATTTTGCACATCCATATTCTTCATGTGAAAGAGGTTCAAATGAAAATGGTAATAAATTACTTAGAATATTTCTTCCAAAAAGCTGTAACATTAACGAATATGATGATGATTATGTTATGAATGCTAATGATCTTATAAACACAAAAATAAGGAAGATTCTTGGTTATAAATCTTCCTTAGACTTATTTATGATTGAGTTAGATAAACTAACTCAATTGACAACTTAATTTTAGCACTAATTTACACTTTTTTATTTAAAATTCCAGTTTCTACTTGAAATTTAGGTTTTCTTCAAGATTATTTAGATAATTAGCTAATTCAGTATATGCATCCAAGCTCCAAAATTTCCATCTTTCTTTATCTGGAAAGTTTCCAAGAGTTTTATCCTCTCCATCGGGTATAAATATGAAATCCCAACTCCAACCATATGTACCACTTTTTTCTTTTGCTATTTTGCCTTTTGTTATTCCTACAAATACGACAGGTTCCTGCCCATATTCACAATATGCGATTGCTTCTTTGAAATAAGCGTTTCTGTTTTCTATACCTTCCATTAATTTTAATAATCCATCTTCTCCTAATGTATCATCAACATAATGAGTATAAACACCTGGAAAACCATTTAATGCTTCTACAAAAAGTCCTGAATCATTTTTTATAGTTGAGCATTTTAATTTTTCACTTGCCCATTTCGCAGAATACTTTGCTACTTCTATTACATCATCTGCCTGAATTTCTAATGTGTCCATTTTAACATTATCGATTGTAAAACCAAGGGGTTCAAGTATTTGTTTTGCACTATCAATTTTAGCCCAATTACCTGTAACATAAGTTATCTTTTTCATATAACCTCCTTAACTACTTTGTTTAATTATAATCAAATGATACTCTTATGTCAATTTTTCTTAACTTTTACTTTTTCTCCTCTTTCGGATGAAAATTTATATTTACTCTTATTTCTTATCTTATAAATTATATCCCTTTTATATAGTTCTTTACTAATCTCATCTAGTGTTACATCAATAATTTTAGATACATTTGATTGACTTATATTAAGACATCTTCCTATTTCCTCTTGTGTATATATTTCATCATCATAAAAGCCGTATCTAAGCATAATTATTTTACTCTTTCTAGGAGGTAATTTTTCTACTATTTCTCTTACAATATTTTTTACTTCATCGTTTTCATATTCTTCTTCTGTAGTTTTATCTGTTGATGTAATAACATCTTTTAGAGTTAAATCATTACCTTCATCGGATTCAGTTAAAACATATTCAAGTGAAAAATTAGAAGAGTTCTTTTTATTTTCTCTTAAAAAGTATAATATTTCATTATCTATACATTTTTGAGCATATGTAAAAAAGCAAGCATTTTGAGTTATATCATATGTGTTAATTGCTTTCATTAATCCTACATTTCCAACTGATACAAGTTCTTTAGGATCATATTCTGTGTATCTAAATTTTTTTATTACTTCATATAAAACAATTCTTATATTATGTGTAGCTAGTTTTTCTTTTGCCTGGATATCCCCGTTTTTCATCTTTATAAATAATTCTTGTGTTTCACTACTGCTTAACTTCTTAGGTAAATTATCAATATCTATAAAAATTTTATCTTGTTCCATAGTCCTTTTCCTTATTAATAGTTTTATACTGCTTAAGAATATTATACTAATTAACTGGCGTTTTTTCTACTGTTATTGTCAAATAAAAAACTACATTTTTCGACATTTGGTAAATTGGTAATACCTTATTAAATCCAATAATCGTAATGAAGCTTTTTTATTATTATTTTCTAATAAATTTTTTTATAACGTTGTTATTAATACCATAGTTATTTAATTCTTCCTTATCATTGTATGCAGCAATTATTCTAACAAATGGTTCTTTAGTTGCTAATGCCCTTCTTTTCATGTCATCAGTCATTGGACCCCAAACAAAATTATCAGAACTGCTAAGTAAATCCCATAACATCAGTGATGAATTAACTATTTTTTCTTTTTCTTCCTGATTGCGTGTAAGAATATCCAAATCCAAATCTTTTTCTGGAGTCATAAAAAGTAGCGTGTCAATTCTATCTTGGTACATTTTAAGTGCATCTTTAACATATACCTTTTTTACATCTCCCACTCCTCTTATAGAGTTGGCGTGTTTTATTTGATATACTGTTGGAAATTCACATGCTGCAATACTAAATATTTTTGTGTTAAAGTTAAATGGAAGATAAAGTGATGAAGTAAATTTATCAATGTTTACTTTTAAATTTTCTATATCTTTTGGATAATAACCTTCTAGTACATCCGCTCTTCTGATTGCTGATAAAACCATACGATTTATTGGTCTATTTTTTAATTCTTCATACACTTTGGCATATACTTTTAATTCTTCAACTGTCTTAATATTATATTTTTCTATTATATCATCAAATGATCCATCACTTACTATTTTGATATCCATAAATATTTCCCCCTTTTTTTAAAGCATGCATATTATACCATAAAAGTCTTGAAAAAGCAACCAATACTTAAGAAGCACAAATCTAATATAGACTTGTGCTTCTTTTACATGTATATGATTCTCCTAATTGCAAATTATCATCATTAATAATTATTGTGTTTAGTGAATAGTTAAATCCTGTTGTTTTGGTACCATCTTTTACTACTTCATCTGATATAAGTAGTAATAAATATGTATCATTAGTTGCTTTATAAATTTTATATGTTCCTTTTATATAATTACTAGTCGGATTATAATATCCTGAATAGTTAAAACTACTATCTGTATTAAATTGTGTTAATAGTCTATCATTATCTACTCCTTGACAATCCCAAGTCCCTACTAACTTCGTATTATCAGAGCCGGTTGTTATTAACCCAATATATGAACAAACAAATGAAATAATTAGTATTACTAATGGAGATAATATGCTTATTCCACCTTTTCTACTACATTTTCTTATTAGTTCATCTCTAGTAGCATTTGGATTTTTATTTTTAATTTTATCAACTTGTTTTTCAATGTGTGTTCCATATATTTTATAGAATAAGCATGCATATAAAATGTTTACAAACGCTAATAAGTAATTTAATTTTAATACATATATAATAAGTATATTTATTACTATAATTATTAGAGATGCAATATATAATTTTCTATACGCATAATATACTGCGCCAAAAAGATATGCCCATATATTAAAACCTTTTTTAGATATTGCTTTGTAATACATTTTGTTTTCTTTACTTCCAATATATGCCCGTATTAATTCTCCATCACTTGTATTATTGTTAATATTTTTATTTATATCATTATACATAAACATTTGTGGTGCTGGGGTATTAATGTCAGTAGGTTCTACTTTTGTACCACATCTAGTACAAAATTTTTCACTATCGCCCATTTTGTTTCCACATTTTCTACAATACATAAAATTCACTATCCTTTACTATATTAATGATAACATAATTAAGGTATATGAGAAAACTTTATATAATGAAAATAATCGCTATTTACATTTTTTTACTTGTTCTAATTCTTCTAAGGGCTCAATATGAATATTAACATATTTTATATTCATATCGCTATTTAACAAATCATGTTCTATGTTATCCATTAAGTTATGACCATCTTTTACTGTTGTCTTACCATCAACAAGTATTTTTAAATTTACTTCATAGTAACTACCCAGTTTAAACATTGTACAGTCACTTAATATAAATTTTTCACTTCTATCATTTATTATACTTCTTACTTTATTTAGGGTATCACTTGATAATTCTGCTTCTCCTATTAGTAATGATAAGTTCTGTATAAGTAGTTTTATACCCATAATGATAATTAATATACTAATTAAAATAGTACCTATCATATCTACATATTTTAAGAATCTAAATTTAGATGAGAATTGTGATAATATTATTACTATAAGTACTAGAAGTGATGAATAAACATCTGTATATGATTCTCTACCTGATGATATTAGAATCATATCATTTAACTGCTTACCTTTTTTAATAAGAAGTGATGATACTAAATACTTTGTTATTATAGTAACTAATACCACTATACTAAGATAAATACTAGGTGTTGTATTTGATATATCAAATGCATTTTTAAGCATTGATTTACCAAGTAAAACTATAAATACACTTATTATTAGACTAGTTACATATTCTATTTTACCATGTCCTCTTTTATGTTCATTATCTGCGGGTTTCTTTGAGATATGAGAACCTAATATTGCGATTATGTCTGTTGTAAGATCAGAAAATGAATGTATTCCATCTGCGATTAAACTTTTGGTATTACTTAAAAAGCCAAATACTATTTTAAAAACAGATAAAAAACTATTAGCAATTAGACTAATCAACATATATTTTGTAGTTTTGTTCATTTAATCACAACCTTTATTTAGCGTCGTACCAGTTTTTACCTTCATTTATTTCAACTTTAAGTGGTACACTTAATTTATATGTGTTTTCCATTATATCTGTAACTATTTTTTCTACAGTTTCTCTTTCTTCTTCTAAAACATTAAATACAAGTTCATCGTGTACTTGAATTAACATTTTACTTTTTAATCCTAAAGAATTAAATTTATCAAAAATTTCAATCATAGCTTTTTTTAATATATCTGCGCTACTACCTTGTACAGGTGTATTAAGTGCCATTCTCTCTCCCATACTTCTAATCATATAATTTTTATTATTTAATTCTTCTATTACCCTTTTTCTATTCATTATAGTCTTAACATATCCAAGTCGATGTGCTTCTTTTATAACGTTATCCATATAATCTTTAATTCCTGGATAAGTGTTTAAATAGTCATCAATAAATTTCTTAGCGCTTTTTACATCTATATTTAAATCTTCTGATAATCCGAAACTACTAATACCATATAATATTCCAAAATTAACTGCTTTTGCGTTATATCTCATTTGTGGAGTAACATGGTCTATATCAACTCCAAATATATCACTAGCTGTTTTTTTATGAATATCTTTTCCACTAACGAATGCATCAATTAGATTAGTCGCATTAGCCATATGTGCAAATAGTCTTAATTCAATTTGTGAATAATCACTAGATAATAGTATTGAATTTTCATCTGGAACAAATGCTTTTCTAATTATTTTACCTTCTTCTATTCTTACTGGGATGTTTTGTAGGTTAGGATTTGATGAAGATAATCTACCAGTTCTTGTTAATGTTTGATTAAATATAGTGTGAATTCTTCCATCACTTTTAATTTCTTGTAATAGTCCTACCGCATAATTTCTATATAGTTTGAATACTAATCTATATTCTTCTATTTTATTTATAATTGGATGAAATGAAGCCACTTTATCTAGAATATCTTTACTAGTAGAGAAATTATTATCTTTTACTTTTTTAGGATATGGTATACCAAGTTTCACAAATAAAATTTCTCCTAATTGCTTTGGGGATGCAATATTAAATTTTTCTCCTGCAAGCTCGTATATTTCATTTGTTAAGTTATTCATTCTTTCTTCTAGAGTTTTACTCATTTGATGTAGATATTCTCTATCTACTTTTACACCAGTTATTTCCATGTCAGCAAGTACATATGCAAGTGGTAATTCTATCTCATTAAATAAGTATAAGTCTTCTTCACTTGTTAATTTGTTAATGTATTCTTCTTTAGTATCATAAATATATTTAGCTTTCTTTATTCCGTTTTTAATTATTACATCATCATTAGGCATAGAAAGTTTAGTTCCACTTCCGAATTCATTTTCATAGAATTCTACATTACAGCCATTATTATTCATTATATAAGCAATATCATCTTTTACATTTAGATTAAGTAAATATCCAGCAATCATTAAATCATAATTACACTTATCTAGTTTTATATTGTCCTTATTAAATGTATAAAGTATCTTTTTTATGTCATATGTAAGGCAATTAAATCCTGTATTTAACATATTTGGATTTTCTTTTAATACTTCATATGGAATATAGTAATTTTCTATTCCATTATATGTAAATGCACCAATTATATCCGCATCATGGTAATTAGTTCCATATAATTCTAGGTAGATTGCATAATCCCTTGTAATTTTAAAGTCTGATGAACTGGTTAGTATTTTATAATCAATTTCTTCTCTTATGTCGGGTTCTTTTTTTAAATTTTCTTTTTTTATATCAAGTTTTTTTATTAATGAATAAAATTCCAAGTCTTCAAGTAATTCAATATAATTTAAGGCATCTATTCCTCTATATTTTATCTTTTCATAATCTGTATCTATTGGAACATCTTTATATATAGTTGCTAAATCATAACTCATGTATGCCTTATCTTTATCATTTTCTAGTTTTTCTTTTAGTTTACCCTTTATATTATTTATATTTTCATATACTCCATCAAGAGTTTTATATTCTTTTAATAAGTTAAGTGCTGTTTTTTCACCTACTCCTTTAACACCAGGTATGTTATCTGATGAATCTCCCATTAAGGCTTTTAAATCAACCATTCTAGCTGGTTCTATTCCGTATGTATTTAGGAATTCTTGATGTGTCATTCTTACATAACCGACTGGTTTTAATAGTTTAACATCAGTTTCATCAGTAATTAATTGAAGTAAGTCTTTATCACTACTAATTATAGTTGAGGCAAATTCCGGATCTTCTTCTGTTTTTTTTGCAAATGTTCCAATTATATCATCAGCTTCATAGTTATCAATTTCATAATAAGTAATTCCAAGAGTTTCAACTATTTTCTTTGCGACTGGGAATTGTTGTTTTAATTCATCCGGAGTTTCACCTCTTCCACCTTTATAATCAAGATATTTTTCATGTCTAAAGGTTTTTCCTTTATCAAAGGCTACCATGATATATTCTGGCATTTCCTCATTTATTATTTTATTTAACATATTTATAAGTCCATATATTGCATTTGTAGGAAATCCTTTAGAATTTTTCATAGTATTTCCATTATATGCTGTTGCATAATAACTTCTAAAAAGTATGTTGTTACCATCAATTAAGACTACTTTCTTCATATAACTACCTCTTTTCTAGTATTTGTCTTCTATAAAATTATATCATGTATAACGCAGATAAGTAAATTTTTATTTGATGTTTAGTGAAAGTATAAGCACTTAAAAAAAGAAAAGTCTTGAGAACTTTTCCTTTTATACTTTTATTACTTTGTATATCTATAACCATTAGTACGTTGTACATCATGATAATCTCCATTACATTCACCATTTGTATATACATAAATTTTTGTATAATGTGTTTCGTTTGGTTTTGTTAATGATAAATTATATGTTGCTTCTCTATTTGGCTCTATTTTTTTACAAGTTGTTTTTGATACTTCTTTGTTATCTTTTGCATTATATACACCAACAACATACCATGCTGGCCATATTTCTCCATCAGTGAACCAATCTTTATAATAGCTTGATAACCTAAATTTAATCTTTACAGTTGTTGGTCTGTTGTACTCTACTTTTTCTGGATAATTAACATCAATAAAAGTGCTTCCAATGTCTGTGCAATAATCTTTATATCCTGGATTTTTATAACAGAATTTTCCTAGATATGTATCACCTGGAAATCCATGTATATAATAATCTTTATATGCCCAGCCAATCGATTTATTATAACTCCATCCAAATGGTTTCCAAACGTTTGGACTTACTTTTGTATTAACCTTATCATTTGCTCCTGTTGTTGCTTTAACTAATACTCTAAATTCAACATCTCCAAAAAAATAGTCTTTTGGTGCATTAAAGCATACCTTTTGTTTTTTTACACCATCGTTATAATGATTATAACTAACTAGTTTATTATTTCCATAACTTGATGCTTCTTTTTTCTTCCAATAAACTTGTACACGCCAATTTTTTGCAAATGATGGTGCTTCTACATTTATACAATAATGTTCAACCTTTTCTTCTTTAAATTTAAGAAGAGCTGCATCTTTGCCTGTTGATTCTACTTTTTTAGGTTTTAATTTGGTATATGTAAAATAACCTCCACCACCTATTATTAATACTGCTAATACTGCTACTAGTATGTAGAACATTCTTCTTTTCTTTAATGTTTCATTAGAAGGACGTCCTACTTCATTTTTGAATAATCCCATATTCTTCCTACCTTTCTTATTTTATATATTTATCTTACACCCCCCCCCCAACGTTTTTTCAAGACCTAACAGCACTATTTTACCCGTTTGTTGCCCACTTTACACTTTTTGTGTAAAGTAAAAAAGAAAAGCCTTAATAACTTTTCTTTTGATACTTATTTACTCTTACAAATTGTAATTATGTAATTATCAAGTTTAAATGTATCATATATAACATTAGTATTATTAATATCTAATCCTATGGCATCTCTAAGCATTCCACCATTTAGTTTTATATATGATTCTTTTTTTGTCCATAAAGTAAGTAATTCTTCATTGTTTGTTATAGATTCTCTTTCTTTTTCAGTGAAAAAGTATTTTAAGGTGGATCCTCTTTTTATATTTTCTGTATCAATATATTCAATATCTAGCCCTACTTCACTATCAGATATTATTAATCCAACCATCTTATTTTTATGACTTATATTATAAAAGATATTACTATTATCTATATAAGGTTTTCCATTTATGGACTTTGAAATTTTGTAGGAAGTTATTTTCTCTTCTTTTAATGCAATCTCAAGTAATTCTTTACTTGTTTTAGAAAAGCTATAATAGAATGTTCCTAAACTATTTTTTATTTTCTGCCATTGCATTAAGATTTTCTTCCTTTAATTTTGTATATTCTTTATATTCTTTATTCCAATTTTTGTATTTTTTATCGCTTCTTCTATCTGGTATTTCTAGATTTTCATGTATATATTCAGCAATGTAATCACTAACTTTTATTGCACCATAAAGATTTAAATGATTTCCACCATCTTTTGAATCAGTCTTCCAATCAAGTCCTATTTCATCAATATAGTAGTTCATATCAAAGAATAAAACATCATTATCTTGTGCATATTTTTCTACTGCATCATGTCTTTTATGATTCCAAGAATCTGCGGAAGGTGTTTCTAAAAATACTAATTTAACATTGTTTTTCTTACACAACTCTACAATCATATCTAAGTATCTTCTATTCTTTCTTGGTATTTTTTCAACCTTTTTCTTTTTATTCATGTAGTTAGTATTTTTAAGTGGTTTAACTTTAGTAGTAATTACAAAACCTTTTGTAGGCATATATGCACTCTTAAATGCATATTTAAAATCATCTTTAGTTAAGTCATTATATCTTGAATGGAATCTTATTATTGGAAACATATAACTTATTTTTATTGGAATTGATGTATGTATATTCTTATCCATTAACATCTCTGCCTTAGTTTTTGACATTCTCATGCTTGTTGTTGGCTTGGCATTATCCCCATTACGTGGTCTTTCTACTGTAAAGAATGAATCAGCACCTAAAAAGATATATTTAGGTTTTTGTCTTTCTAGAATCATCTTTATACTGTAGTAGTCTGTCCATGTTCTAGATGATGGGTGTGAATAGTTATACCCAGCTATTCCATATTTTCCCCATAATTCCATTGGAGAAACGCCATCATACATATCACTATTTCCTACAAACATTACATCAATTGTATTCCTTTTTTGATCATAAAAACCATCAACTATTTGTTTTTCGTAATTATTATCTGAATTCATCCATTTTGGTACAAATATTTTAGAAGTTATTACAAGTCCAACTAAACATATTAGGAAGAAACCAACAAATTCAAAAAATCTTTTTATATATATCTTTATCATTTTACTTTCCCCCTCCTTTAAAATTGCGCATAGATAAAATCACTTGCATTATATCCAGGTCCATATATTCCAAATATTATAATTGCAAATACAATTATAAAATATATAAGATATCTTAATGCTAGATTACTATTATTTATTTTATCTATAACGTTATAACCTTTTTCTTCTAAAATTCCATATACAAATAATAATACTACTCCACCCATGATAACTAGAAAGTCAATTTTAGTTAGCCCAAATGAAGTTATTCTAAGTGTTGAATGGGCGAATATTGAACCTAGTGTTACAAATGCATCTTTAACTGATGTTGATCTAAATATCAACATACCAATAAATACAAAGATACAAGTTCTAATTATTTGGAATAGTTTAAATCCTTTTGAATCTGTATTTATTTTTAATAATTCTACTAATTTATCGGTAAGTGGTTTGAATAAAAGTGCAACCATCATTATTATGTAATAATATAATCCATAGAATATATATTTAAGACTTGCTCCATGCCAAAATCCATTTAAAAACCAAACAAAGAATAGTGAAAATGCTATTGGCACAAATTTAGCTAAATTCTTACTTAAATTTTTTCTAGCAAATTTAGTAACATTCATTGATGCTTTTGATAATGATACTGGGTAGAATACATAATCTTTTAACCAAGCACCAAGTGTTTTATGCCATCTTCTCCAAAATTCTTGAATACTCTTTGAAAAGAATGGCCTTTCAAAGTTAACTGGCAATTTAATACCCATTGTTTCTGATAATCCACTTACTATATCAATACATCCGGAGAATTCTGCATATAATTGAATAGTATATAATACTACACCTACTAATATTGGTAGTCCTGTTATGCCTGGTTTAAATACGCTACTAACATATATACCACATCTATCTGCGATAACCATTTTTTTAAAAAATCCCCAAAGTACTTTTCCTCCACCATTTATTAGATTTTCATACTTTAGTTTATTTCCATTATATAATTGAGGTGCTAATTCATCAAACCTAGATATAGGCCCTTCTGTAATAATAGGAAAATATATTAAGAATAAACTAACTTCAAATATATTTTTACTTGGTTTATATTTTCCACGATAAACATCTGCAATATAACTAATTGCTTGTAATGTATAATATGATATTCCTAAAGGTAATAAAAATTTAACTAATGGAATATTACTTTTTACTATACTATTTACAGTTGTAATAAAGAAATTACTATATTTAAGAACTAGTAATATACCAACATTAAATAGTATTCCTAGTGTTAAAATAAGTTTCTTTCTCTTTTTTACTTTAATTTTTAACTCTTTTTTCTTCTCTTTATCTTCACATGAAGCTAACAAGTCATCTTGTTTGCCTATTAAAATTCCAGATAAGTAAATTGATAATGTACTTAGTAATATAAATACAATTAAATATTTACTTGATAAAAAATAAAATATATAACTTGATACTAATAAAACAATCCATCTTTTTTTTAAAGGCACTATGTAATACAAAAATACTACTAGTGCCGCAAAAACTACAAACTTTATTGAATTAATTAACATATTAACTATTTTCTTTTACTTTTTCAATTGTTTTATATAAAGCATCAATGTTTTCAAAATTTTCTGGAATAATTTCACTTACTGGGAATTCTATATCAAAAGCATCATTTATTTCTGATACTAATGTAACTATATCAAATGAATCTAATATTCCATCTGTTATTAATTCCTTTTCATTATTAAAATCAATTCCTGGTTTTACTTCTTCTAAAATACTTAATAATTCTTTCATACCTCTTTACTTACTTAAATACTTATTTTTAAGTTCCTTTCTATCTATTTTACCATTTGCATTATATGGCATTCTGTCTAATTTAATATAAACATTTGGAACCATATATGTTGGCAATTTTTCTCTTATTAAAGATATTAATTTATCTTCTTCTAAGGAATTTGTTTGATAGTATAAAATGATTTTGTCCTCTTTTTCATCATAAATACTACAACATAGTATTATACCATCAATTGCAGAAATTTTCGACTCAATTTCTCCAAGTTCTATTCTATAACCCATGTGTTTTATTTGATAATCTTTTCTAGATAAATAAATTATTTCACCTAATTCATTTTTCTTTACTATATCACCTGTTCTATATACAAGTTCATTATAATCTGGATTAACTGGGTTTTGAACAAATACTTGGTTCGTTTTTTCTTTATTTTTATAATATCCACTGGCAAGGAAGCTTCCTCTTACTAATAGTTCACCAGCTTCACCATCTTGTGCTAATGTGTTATCTTCTTTTACAATTAATACATCACAATTGTCACATGGCTTTCCTATTGGTACTGATTCGTCATTACTTAATCTTCTGTTTACAACATAATAAGTACAAATATCAACTGTTTCTGTTGGTCCATAAAGATTAGCATACATTGCATCAACTTTATCCATCCACATGTTAAGTTGTTTAGTAGGCATTACTTCGCCTGCAAATAATACTTTCTTTAAATTCTTTAGATTATCTGTTGTTAACGCTCCTAGATTTGCTAGTATACAAAGTGCTGATGGAACCCAATAAATTGTATTTACTTTTTTCTCTTCAAGGAACTCTATTAGTTTAACTGGAAAAGAAAAATACATTTTTGGAATTATATAGAATGTAGCTCCTGTTAATATAGTACCGAATACATCACTTACTGACATACTGAAATAAAATGGAGTTTGACTTCCAAAAATGGTTTCACTTGTAATATCAAAAGCTTTTATAAACCAATTTACGTAACTTATGACTGCTTTATGAGATAATACCGTCCCTTTTGGTACTCCAGTAGAACCGGATGTGAATAAAATATACATTGTATCTGTATCAATAATTCTTTCATGTACATTATCAAGTAATTCTTGGTTAACATTAGTTGCTTTAGCTTCGTTAATATTGATTATTGTAACATTCGGAAATTCTTCAACAATTTTCGACATATTTTTGTCATCAGTTATTATATACTTACAATCAAGAGTAGTAATTATTTGATTTATCCTATCCATTGGAGATTTTGTATCTAGTACTGTATAAAAACCTCCACTATATATTGTACCAATCATAGACAAAGCAAGGTTTATGTTTTTGTCAATATAAATAGCAATTGGTTGTTTAAATGTTTCTAAACCTGCTAGATAAGTACCTATGGATTTACTTTTATTAGTAAATTCATCATAATTTATCTCTTCCTTATCAGTAGCAAATGCTACCTTATTAGGATATTTTACTGCTGTTTCGTTTAAATAATCAGTTATTATCTTTTTCATTTACGTCACCACTATAATTTTACCATTACTGTATTACTAAAGCAAGGAAATTGCATTTTTAGTGCAAAAGAATAAAAAAACCCATTCATTAGAATAGGCTTAATTGACTTGATTCATCCATACCATCAAGTATTTTCATTGATTTCATTTTATCTATTAATGTTGCAGATATTTTACATCTATTTTGTAAATCTTCAATACTTAAGAATTTTTGTTTTTGTCGTTCATTTACAATATTATTAGCAACTGTATCACCTAATCCATCAATTGAAGCAAATGGTGGATATATTGAAGTTTCATCTTTTACATTCCAAACAGTTGCATTACTTTTGTCAAGTTCAATTGGTACAAATTTTATTCCTCTAGCAGTTGCTTCTAAGCATACTTTTAGACTTTCTAGAATTCCTAATTCTTTATTAGTAGCTTCATACCCCTTAAGTTGTATATCTTCTATTTTTGATTTTATTGCATCATAACCTTTAATCATAGTTTCTACATCAACATCAGTTGCTTTTGATGTTAACCATGATGCATAAAAATATACTGGCATATGAACTTTATACCACGCTATTCTAAATGCACTTATAACATATGCTGCTGCATGGGCTTTTGGAAACATATATTTAATCTTTTGACATGAATCTATAAACCATGGCTCAATGCCTGCTTCTTCCATAGTTTTTCTATGAGTTTGCCATGTTTCTGGGTCTTTACTTGCTCTACCCTTTCTTACAAACTCCATTATCTTAAATGCTTTAATTGGTGCAACTCCATGGTACATTAAGTAAACCATAATATCATCACGACATCCAATTACTTCTTTAAATGGAACAATATTATTTTTAATAAGTTCTTGTGCATTACCTAGCCAAACATCAGTACCATGTGAAAGTCCTGATATTTTAATAAGTTCTGCGAATGTTGTTGGTTTAGTTTCAGATACCATTGAAATAGTAAATGGAGTACCAAATTCTGGTATACCTAGTGTTCCTGTTGGACACATAATTTGTTCATTTGTAACTCCAAGTGCTTTTGTAGAGGTAAATATACTCATTGTATCTTTATCATCCATTGGTACTTTCAATATATCTGTCTTAGTCAAATCTTGAATCATACGTAATTGCGTTGGATCCGAATGACCTAATATATCAAGTTTTAATAAATCCTCTTCGATTGAGTGGTAATCAAAGTGAGTTGTTCTCCAAGGACTTGTAGGATCATCCGCAGGGAATTGGAATGGTGTAAAATCTGATACATCCATATAATCTGGGACAACAACTATTCCACCAGGGTGTTGACCTGTTGTTCTTTTTACCCCTGTACATCCAGCTGCTAATCTTTCTACTTCTGCTGTACGCATCATTACATTTTTATCTTCACAATAACCTTTTACATAACCAAATGCAGTTTTATCTGCGACTGTTCCTATGGTACCTGCACGATAAACATTATCAACCCCAAATAATACTTTTGTATATTCATGAGCTGATGCTTGATTTAAATCTGAGAAGTTTAAATCTATATCTGGTACTTTATCTGCATTAAATCCCAAGAATGTGGCAAATGGCATATCTTGTCCATCTTTATACATAAGGCTTCCACACTTAGGACATTTTTTATCTGGTAAATCAAATCCACTAGAATATTCACTACCAAGTGGATTTCCATTATCATCATTAAATATACTAGTTTGACAGTTTAGACATCTATAATGTGCTGGCAATGGATTAACTTCTGTAATTCCCATCATTGTAGCTACGAAGCTTGAACCAACTGAACCACGAGAACCAACTAAATATCCATCATCATTAGAGTGTTTAACAAGTCTTTGGGCAATTAGATATATTGGATCGAATCCTCCACCTATGATTCCTCCTAATTCTTTTTTTACTTTTTTATTTAAGGAATCATCATTTAATTCTCCATCTTCTTCGGTCCATTTACTTTTTAAATACTCTCTTAATATTTCTTTAACATTATCAAATCCAGCTATTATGGCATCATGCACCATACCAAATACTTTTTTATCAAACTCTTCTTTACTAATATCTTTATCTTCTTCAGATACTTTATCACTAAAACACTTATATACAATGTCTCCATATAATTCTTTCGCGATACGTTCTTCTATATTATATGGAAGTGGATTACCATACCAAGATGCAGCTTTTGAATAAACTAAATCCGCAACTACTCTAGGGCAATCTAAGTAAGAAGTACCATCATCACTTTTAACTCTTGGTGAAAACGGTATACCTTTAGTATCTATAATTACCTCTATTTCATCTACCATATCTAATACTTTATTTGTGTTAGTAACTACTATTTCATAGGCTAAGTCTTTTCCTAAGAATTCAAAATCTTTTAACATTTCGTTAGTAGTTCTAAAATGTTGAGATGGAATAGATGTAATATCACGTTTAGCTAATGGGTGTCTTCCTCCACCCGGAACTTTTTGATTAACTATTATTTCTCTAAATATTTTATCTTCTCTATAGAAATGATGTACATCCCCAGTCGCAACTATAATCTTACCTGCGTCTTTTGTTGCCCTTACTATTTTACTTATATGGGCTTGTACTTCATATTCATTTTTAAAATCGCTTGTTTGAATTAAATGTCCATATACTTCAGGAGGTTGTACCTCAACATAATCATAAAAATTAATTACATTTGTTAGTTCTTCTCCCTCTTTACTTCTTGATTGTATGAACACTTCAGATTCATAACAACCACTACCAATAAGGAGTCCTTCTCTTAATTCTTCTAGTTTACTTCTTAATATTCTAGGTGTTTTATAAAGGTATACTGTATTTGCAAGTGAAATTATTTTAAATAAATTTTTAAGTCCTGTTTTATTCATTGCGATTGCATTAAAATGATATGTTCTACCAAATTTATGTATTTCATCTTTTGGTATTAGTCTTTCTAAATCTCTAATAGTATCATAGTTTTGTGCTATTAACTTTTGTAACATTTTAGCAAACACATAAGCTGTTCCTTCTGCATCATAATCCGCTCTGTGGTGTGCATCCTCTTCCCAAGGTACATTATATCTTTTTACCAAAGCTGATAGACTATGTCTTGCATAGGCTTGATCTAGAATGTGTGAAAGTTCTAGGGTATCTAATACTGTATAATTAAATTCACCCAAGTTGTATTTTTTCATTGCCATTGATATAAAAGAAATATCAAATTTAGCATTATGTGCAACAAGTGGACAATCTCCTACCCAAGATAAGAATCTTTTTGTTACTTCTTCTTCGGTATCAGAATCTTTAACCATATCATCTGTAATACAAGTAAGTTCTGATATATGGTCTGGGATATGATATCCAGGATTAATTAATTCATCAAATCTATCTATTATTTCTCCATCTTTTAATTTAACCGCACCAATTTCAATCATCTGATCTCCACCTGCTGCATTAAATCCTGTTGTTTCTGTATCAAATACTACATAAGTTGTTCCTTCAAGTGGTAAATCATTTGGTCTTACTACAACATATACTGTATCATCAACAAGTGTTAATTCTGTTCCATATAATCCTTTGAAATGATCTTTTACATTTTCAATTTTTTTATTATGGGCACGTATTAATTGATATGAAATAGGAAAAGCTTGACATCCATTATGGTCAGTTATTGCGACTCCTCTATAACCAGCTTCAATTGCATTACTTACAAGTTCACAAGTATGTTTACCAAGGTCTAATTTTGTAACTCCATCCATTTGACTCATCATAGTATGTGCATGAAGTTCAACTCTTTTTACAGGTGCATCATCTACAATTTTTTTTGTTCTCTTTGGTGGTATTTTATTGATGTCTCTTATATTTAATACTATTTCATTACCTGCATATTTATCTAGTTTTGTACTACCTCTTATTTTTAACCAAGCGCCTACTTTACAATTTTTCTTTAATGACGCAAACTCTTCTTCATCACGTGAGAATATCTTACAATAAATACTATCGGAGTAATCTGTTAATTTTATAGTAAGTATTTTAAATGCTTTGCTGGATGGTTCAAACTCTTCTGTTCCAAATACCTCTCCCTCTATTGTTACTGATTCTTCTTCTCCCACTATTGTTTTAATAGAGACTGCATCATCTTTTATAACTCTACCTTTAATAGTGTCCTCATTAACTTCTTTTTTTTCGTATTTTGGCTTTCCAAAATTAGTAAAATTAGTTTTTGTTGGTGCTTTTTCCTCTTGCTTTATTACTTTAGTAGTTGGTATTTTTATTTCTAAATCATTATTAATTGTATTTTTAATATTTTCTCTTTCTTCTAGTGATAAAACAACATCTATATCTATATCAAATCCTCTTTTTTCTAAGTATTCTGTTATCCTAGGAATATATTTTTCTATTGTTGCTTTTTCAAATTCATGTGCTGCCTTAATTAAATATTTTTCTTCTTCAAATGCTAGACTATCTTCAAATATCTCAAGTAATGATTTTTCTTTTTTTAATAGTCCAATAATATTTTTATATTCATTTAATAGTTTATCATTATCTATTTCATCTACTATTATATATAAATATATTTCTTCAATATTAAAAAAATCTTTAAAAGATTTTTCTAGTTCATTATATGCTTCTGTAGTTAGGTTAGTTTTATTATGGATAACAATATCTAACTTACTACCGTTTGCATTTACTCTATCAACCTTAGCATCTATAAATTCTACAAAATAATCATTTTTATAGTTAATTTTCTTTAAAATGCTTTCTAACTTTGTATCCATAAAACCTCCCTAAACAATATTTAAATCATCAAGTCTAATTATGTACTTTTGATTTCTACAACAGAAATCAATGAAGTCATAAATATTTACTTTTCTTAACCCTCTTTCAATTGTATATTTATCTATATCAAACGCTATTTGATCTCTCATCATATAAGAGACAAGTTCTTCCTTATCACAGCCTAAATACATAAGCCAATAAGGATATAATTGTCTTCTAAGTAATCTTAGTTTCCTATATCCTAATGAATATTTACTAATTCCTGTTATTCTAGTATATAATTCATTAGTTACTAATAAATCTAGTATAGCAGTAACTATTTCACTATTTTCTTTTTGAAAATCTCCTATTTCATATTTTACAATTGTATATAAAATATGCACTAGTGATTCAAGATAATTAACTTCTGCTTCTTTTTTACCCCATGCAATATTCTTTTTTGGATTAGATTTTATATATTCAATAACATCTAATTTTGGACTTACCGCAAGAATTGTATATGATTTAATATCTATTCTTGCTAAAGTCTTTAATTCTTCGTTTATTGCTTTTTTATTTTTATCCCATGCTTCTAATAACTTTTGTCTATATTTTTCCGTTTCTTTTTTTAACTCTTGAAAGAGTTCTGTATCAAAAATCAAATTATAAATGGTATCATCATCAGGTATAAAGTCTTTTGTATATTTAAGTATTTCTATATTGTCTTTTTGCATCGCAATATATTGTTTTTGATAATTATTCCATAGTTTTTCTTTTAATTCCTGTACTTCTTCACAAAATGATGGTTTAAAAAGTACATACCACGCTAGTAAATAATCGTTAACAACAAAATCAATATTCATACTATTCACCACTTACTTTCTTTAATAATATATCATATTACGCTATCTTTTTAAAAGGATATTTAGAGATTTTTTCTTCCCTTATAAAATAATTTTCTATAGTTATCTTTTGTAATTCTTCACTAGTATTATTCTTAATAATATTAAGTTTAATCTCATCATCTACTTTTTTGGTATCATTTACTTTTTTATAAATACTTAAAAAGTCCATATCAAATGTTTCTAGTAATGTATTAAATTCCTTAGGTGAAGTTCTTCTTAATCTTTCTAGATCATATTCATAGTCATGTGTAAAACAAGATGCAACTCCAAGTAATTTATCACTAAATACTGTATTTAAATAAGTAGGTATTGTAATTAAAAAGTAATTATAGTTTATTCCTCTTAATTTTTCATTTATTTCGTCTTTAGAAATAGAATCTGAATATGAATCAAATAAGTAAATTCCATGTATTTTGTATTTATCATCATCAACTTTTACAAGATTTACAAATGAATTTGAATTATCAGTAATCGATTCTGCCATAAATGACTTAATTCCAATTGTATTTAATAATTCATTAAATACATATGCATAGCCACTCTTATTGCTTTCATTTGTTTTTAATATATCAAGTAATGTAGTTGATGCATTATCTTTATAATTTAACTTCTTGCAAAAATTATATATATACATGATTTTTTCAACAGGTGAAGATGAAGTGTTTATGGCTGATGTAATTCTATTAATTAGGTTTACTTCTTCTCTATATTTGTCTATTGTAATAGTTGAAAATGAGTTTTCGTTTTCTTTATATGAAATAAACCAAGTATCTATATTTGAGAAATTCATATTAAGAAGTTTATTTTTATCCAATGTGGATGCATTTAATATATATTTTTCAACCAATGCATCTTCCATGGTTGGAGATATTTCTAATACAGATTTTACAATTTCTATTCCTTTTAAATCAAAAGTATCTTTAAAGTATATTTGGGATATATTATTTATTGAGAAAAACACTTCTTTTAATGTTATAATATCTTCCTCATTTAGGGGTCTATCAAAAAAGATATTTGTTAATTGAAAATATCTTAAATCTTCATTTATAAAAACATCTTTTTGTAATTGTTCAGTCAAAATTACTACCCCCTATACTAATTAAAACTTACTTCCCTTAAGTCCTTTTAATCCTTTTGTTCCTTTTAATCCACTAAATCCTTGTAGAATATTTGAATCAAATGAATATGTTTTCTTTAATTTTCTTTTGTAGTCTTTAATTGCTATATTAATCATTCTATCAAGTAATTCAGTATAATCTATGTTAAGTGGTTCCCATAAATAGAATGCTAGTGAACCAGGACATGAGTTAACTTCATTTATATAAATTTTCTTACTCTTTTTATCTACTAAGAAGTCTATTCTTACATTTCCAGTTGAATTAAGTGCTCTGAATGCTTTTGTCGCAACACTTCTTACTTCTTCTTTTTGGTGTTCTGTTATTCCTGCAGGTATCTTACGTGATGCAGATAGCATTCCTTTTGTATTTCCTTTTTTATTTCCATTTATATATTTATCTTCATAAGTTAATAGATCATTATCACTCATAACTTCTTCTATTTCACTTAAGTCTTGTTTTTCATAATCACCTAATACACTAATATTAACTTCTGTTAGGTTTTTAACCATTTCTTCTACTACTATTTTAGTATCATAATTTATTGCATCTTCAATTTTTTCTATTAATTCATCTTCATCTTTTGCAGTACCAATACCTACACTACTACCTAGGCTAGCTGGTTTAACAATAACAGGGAAACCTAACTTTTTAACTTTCTTTACTATTGTATCAGGATCATCTAAATAGTCGCTATCATAGAACCATATGTAATCAGTTATTGGTAATCCACTAACTTCAAATACTTGTTTTTGAACTATTTTATCTTGCCCTATTGCGCTTGCTAGAACATCACTTCCAACAAATGGAATTCCTACTGTTTTTAGGTATCCTTGTAATACTCCATCTTCTACACTTGTACCATGCACAATTGGGAATACTAAATCAAGTTCCTTTACTTCTCTTTTAAAGAATCCTTGACTTTGAAGAATAAATCTTCCTTTTTTCTTAATTAAGACAACATTTTTAGCATATCTTTTAATTAGCGATAAATCTTGATATACTTCAATATCCTTTAACATATCTCCTGTATACCATTCTTTATCTTTAGTAATATATATTGGGATAATTTCATATTTTGTATTATCCATCTTATTCATAGCTTGAACAGCTGAAATTATACTAACCTCATGTTCAACACTTTCTCCTCCAAAAATAACACCTAATTTTATCATAAATCCTCCTTACTCATTATATGTATCAGGTAAATCATTTTCATATAATGCATAAACATCTTTCTTTTTATTTAAATTATTTATAATTGTAAAGCTTTCCCTTACATCATTTAAAACCATTAGTTTTTCTTCTGGGTAACCAGCTTCTTTTAAACCATCAAGTATTGGCTTAGTTTGCTTTTTACCAATTAAAATGGTTAAATCTGCGACTTCACTAATTTGTTTACCAAACTCTTTGTTAAGTTCATATTCTTTTTTTCCTAATTCTATCATACCTGGTGTAACTATTACTTTAAATCCATCCATAGTATTTAATACGTCTAGTGCACTTTTAGCACCTACTGGATTTGAATTATAAGCATCATCTATCTGATAGAAATTACCAAGTCTTTTTAATTCCAATCTATGTTCAATTGGTTTAACTCTTCTAGTCGCAAGAATTAAATCTTTTATCGGAATCTTAAATTCATATCCAAGTGCAAGTGCAGACAATATATTATAAATATTATGTCTACCAAGTAGTCTTGTTTCAAATTCATATTTATTTTTATCACCCGGGAATGTTACATCAAATAATGTTTTAGTTCCTTCAGTTCTTATATTACTTGCAACTACATTTGCATTTTTATTCTCAATGCCTATCCAAATTATTTTACAGTCATTTTTAATTTTATAACTAACTTGTTTTGGATCATCCATATTCAATACCCCAACACCATCATGCGGTAAATGTTCTATTAGTTCCATCTTACCGTGTTGGATGGCACTTTCGCTTCCGAAAGTTTCCAAGTGTGCGGTACCAATTGAAGTAATTATTCCATATTTAGGATTAACTAAATCACATAATCCATTTATTTCTCCTTGTACATATGCACCCATCTCTGCTATAAAAACGTCATCAAATTTGGACAATGTATTATTTATTGTCATCATAAGCCCATTAAATGTATTCAAACTTTTTGGGGTTGCTAGAGTATTATATTTAATACTTAAGATATCATTAAGTATATTTTTACAACTAGTTTTACCATAACTTCCTGTTATTCCTATTACCTTTAAATTTGAAAATGATTCAAGTTTTTCTTTTGCCATTTTTTCAAAGTGATTATATACAGCTTTTTCTACTGGTTTATTTATTATAAGCGCTATAAAAGTTGTAAAGAAACTAAATCCAGTTAAAATAGTTGATACAATTAAAAGTATATTTTTTAAATTTGGAAATATTATAGCAAATGCAATTGGTAAAATATAGATTATACTTAAAGTAACTATTAATCTTTTTATTCTTTTTGTATATACAAGAGGTTTTTTATTTTGATTAGTCGCAACAATCTTTTTTTCTTCATAATAACTTAATACATATACTCCCATAATTAGAAACAATAAGAATTGTATTATTGTATTATCTTTAAATATTGTTATACCTATAGAAAGTACTATTGCAATTAATGAAACATTAAAAATAGTAATATCATTATTCTTTAGTATCCATTTTATATACCTATTATTTTCGTTGTATAAGTTTTGCTGTAACATATGTAATGTTCTTCTACTAATAAATATAGTATAGGCAAGCATTAAAAAGTAAACAAAGTAATATAACATATTATTTCCTCCTATAAGAAATTATTTAATATATTTATAACTTGAGGTAAGTTTTCTAAATAAGCATAGTGAGTTGAATTTGGTAGTACTATCAATCCTGCGTCTGGAATTATTTTTTCTAGTTCTTTAGCATCCTCTACTGGAGCCTCAGTATCTCTATCTCCCCATATAAGAAGTGTTGGAACATTGATCTTTTTTGCGCATTCACTTAAATCTTCATTAACTACATTAACAAGGATTTTTTTCATTATCTCGCTCGCATTTTTATAATCTCGTGAACCCATATGATTTTTAGCAAATCCCTCTAATTTATTAATTCCAGGAATTTTTTTAAGAGACTTTAACATTCTTAGTTTTAAGCTAGGCTTTACTTCTTTTCTTATACAAGGGCTACCAAATAATATGACTTTTTCAACTTCATTTCTGGAAGCATATATGATTGCTATTCTGCCCCCAAACGAATGTCCCATTATAACTGGCTTTTTTACTTTTAATTTTTTTAGTAATTCTTCTAATATTTCACAATAGTCATAAACTGTTAAAGCAGTTTTTGGCTCTTCACTTTCACCAAATCCAGGGAAGTCTAATATAGTTATACGATGATTTTTTTGAAGTCTATCGCCAATAGGCTTCATCATCGCAATGTTTTGTCCCCATCCATGTAAAAGAACAACATCACTACCACTACCATATTGTATGTAATTTATATTAATATTTCTAATATTTATTGTCACTACCATCACCTAAATTAATTATATCACAAACTTATTGTAAACCAAAGAATATAAAGAAAAAAGAGCTAATTTTTTCAATTGTAAAGGTAATATTTATTGTTTATTCACACATAATAATAATGGTGAAGAAAAATGAAGAAAAAAATAATACAGATTATTTCTATACTATTTATATTTCTAATTGGATTTATAATACATAATTTATATGAATGGTGTCCTAATATAGTTACTTTAATATTATCTCCTGTTAATGAAAGTGTATTTGAACATATGAAAATGATTTACACTTCATATATAATCTGGATAATTGTTAAGTACTTTATATTAAAAAAATATAATATTAAAGAAAATAATTTTTTACTTAAAGAATTACTTACATTTTTATTTAACATAGCACTATTTCTTACAATATACTGGCCAATTTATTCTAAATTTGGAGAGAATATGCTTGTTACTCTTACAATTTACTTAGTAACTATTATAATAAGTCAGATATTAAACTACTTTATAGAATTTAAAAAAGACTCAAATGTTTTAAACATTATAAGTCTTATAGTAATATTTTTAATATATGCTTTTACTACTTATTTAACATATAACCCACCAATATGTAGGTTCTTTCTTGATCCTACTAATAATTCATATGGATTAAATAAGTGAGTCTCTAGTAAATACTTCAACATCTTTATTTATATATACATTTATTTTAGCTTTTTCAACTATTTTTATAAACCCAAGACCATTTATAACTAAATCTTCATGATACGCAACATCTATTTCATGTTTAAATAAGTCTTTTAATTCATCATTCTTATGCATATTAATTCTTTTTACTTTTAACTCATTTGATACAAAAACAGTAAAACTATTTTTTTCTCCTTCAACATAATCAATTCTTAAAAGATCACCTATTACTAATGCTTGGTCTTTTTTTAATTGATAAGTTTTTGGCTTTATTTCTTTTTTAGGTAAAATCTTTTTTAATGTAGGTTGGTCTACATAATTTAGAATATTTCCATCATCTACTAATCCTGGGGTATCAATTAGAGTCAAATCACTATTTAGTTTTATACTTATTTTATTTAATGTTGTAGAAGGAAGTGGACTCATAGTAAGTTCACTATCAAATTCTGAATAGTTTTTCATAAGTGTATTTATCAGTGTACTTTTACCTACATTTGTATGCCCTACTACATATACATTTTTACTTGTTTTATATTTTTTTATTTTTAATAAAAGTTCATCTATGTTGTAATTTTTCTTTGGACTGACAATTATAACATCTTCATAATCAAGTCCAAGTTTAGCAAAGTATTCTTTTATTTTTTCATCTTTAATACTTTTTGGAAGTATATCTCTTTTATTTAATACAAGTAAAACTTTATTATCAAAATATTCTCTTATTAGATTTATATCTCTACTTATATTTAGTAAATCTATTATATATACAACTAAATCTTTAGTGTCATTAACACTTTTTAATATATTAATGTATTCATCATTTGATTTAGTTACCACTTGATAATCTCCATAATTTTTCATTTTGAAGCATCTACTACAAATATCATTTTCTATACTTGTCGTATATCCTTCTGCGGTCATGTTTTCATCTTGTAATTTTATACCACAACCTATGCAATATTTATCCTCACTCATAATATTTACCTCTTTCTAGTTCTCCAGTCTTTGTTAATTTCTTTAGAATTTTTTTCTCAAAGAAACGATTGATTGAAGTAACTTTTAAATCCTTTTTACCTAGTGGATCAACTAGTATAGTATATATCCCATATCTATTTGCACCTAATATATCAGTCATTAATTGATCGCCAATCATACACATTTGTTCTTTTTTATAATTAAATTTATTTTTTATTTTTCTAAAGCCAAATGTTAATGGTTTTAATGCAAAAGATACAAATGTGGTATCTATTGGGTCACAAAACATACTAATTCGTTTTTTTGTGTTATTAGAAATAATAACTATATTAAAGTCTTTTTTTAATTTTATAAATAATGTTTTTACTTCTTCTGGTATTAATTTAGTATCTATAAGTGCGATAGTATTATCCAAGTCAAATATTAAACACTTTATTCCGATACTTTTTAATTTATCATAATTAATATCAAAAATACTCTTTTTATACATGCTTGGTATATACTTCTTCATATTACTCCTTATAAAACTATTTCTTTAGTTTTTTCTAATTCTTCTTCAATTGATTGTTTTGCTTCTTTTTTCTTTTTTCTTTTATTTAGTTGTATAAATATTAATACTACTAATACTATTCCAATTATTATATCTACTATTAAGAAGAAATTAATTCTTGTATCTTTTACTAATCTAATTCTATATTCACTAGAACTACTTCCATCTAGTGCTTCTACTAAAACTTTAATTACGCTTCCTTCTTCTAGATTATTATTTCCTTTAATTGTAATTTTAGTATCTTCTGATAATGCAGTATCATATATTTTAATTCCATTTTTATATGACTTATCATATCTTATTTCATAATCATATTTATCACTTTCAAAGTTAATGTTTATTCCTTTTATTGATAGGTTTTTAAGTCTTGTATCTGTTGGTTTATCAGTATTATCAAATAAAATTGTATATTCTTTTTTAGAACCTGTTGTTGGTGTTACTGTTATTTTAACTGTGTTTTGTCCAATTATTATTTTTTTAGGAATATCAACAGTTACTTTTGCGGTTGTATCTGATGGTGTTGCCTCTATTTCAAGTTTTTCTAATTTAAAAGTTTTAATTGTATAACTTAGTGTACTTGGATCAAACTCTATTTTTATAGTCCCACCATTTATTATTATACTTTTTAAATTATTATCTACTGGTCTATCATCTTTTCTTATTATATTAAGTGTATAGATCCCTTCTTTTCCGGATTCACTTTTAACTTTTATTAATACTTTATTAGTTCCATATTCTAGTTTAACAGTTCTAGAGCCAAAGTTTTCAACTAATGTTGCACCTTTTTCATCACTAAGTTGTGCTTTTATATCAATATTCTCAGTTGAGGATTCTACTTCTATTGCGTATTCTTTTACTGATGTTGCGAATCCATTAATTGTTTTATTATCTATTTTTATTGATTTAAGTGTATTATCTTCTGATTTGATTGTGATGTCTTTATTTATTGGATCACCTTGTTTAATTTCTTCACCTGTTTTTGTATTTAATGTAACTTTAATTCCATCAAGTGTAACTGTTGTAGAGGTTTTATTCGATGTTTTTACTCTAAATTTTAGCGTTGCAACACTGCTTTCTCCAGTTACTCCCGCGTTAGTAAACTTTAATGTATTGTTACCTGTAGATCTTACTTCATTATTACCTTGCCATTTATCTTCTTTTCCTATGCCTATAAATTCTAATACATTAGTATCATATCTTATTGCTGCTTCAAATGCAGTTGCGTTAGTATCACTTTTTATTCCTATTGTAAAATCAATTTTATCTCCACCTGCTACTGTTGTTCCTCCAGATAATGTTGTTGTCACAGTTTCTGCTTTTACTCCTAATGGAAGCAAAAACAATATTAGTAGAAATAATAAAACCCTTTTTAATTTTTTCATACAAACTCCTTCTAATTATTTACACCATGTCTTACAAGTGGTGTAGTCATATCTATTGCTAAGAATGTATACCCATTCTTATGCCCATAATCAATTATATCACTTAATGCATTTAATGTCTTGTAATTATTTTCAAAGTCATGCATTAATACAATATTTGCCCTGTTATGCCTTAAATTTTTTGTAACTGCATTATATACTTGTGTCTTATTTCTAGAACCACCTGCATCCCCGCTAGATACATTCCAGTCAAAATAATGATATCCCCTATTTATAACTTCACTCGTTAAATAAGTCATTATCCCCTTATTATATTTTTTACTTATTGTATTAGAGCCACCCCCTGGAAATCTTATTATTTTACTTTCTTCACCAGTTATAGATTTTACTTTATCGCTTATTTTTTGTAGGTCAGAGAAGTATGCGGTGCTTGATGAATATATTGTTTTATAGTTATGAGTATAACTATGAAGAGCAACAGTATGACCTTCATCATATTCCTGTTTAATTAAATAATTTAAATTATTACTATGGTTTATTACAAAAAATGTTGCAGGCACTTTCTTTTCTTTTAATATTTTAAGTATTTTAGGTGTTATTGTGGCGCTTGGACCATCATCAAATGTTAAATAAATTGTACCTGTTTTGTTTATACCTGTAGGGGTATTTTTTTTATCATATACTATGACGGTTCTTTCTATTTTAGAGGTATTACCTGATGAGTCTGTTACCTCATATACTATTTTATAAGTACCTGTTTTACTTGTATTTATACTTCCTGTTGCTTTTATTTTTTCTGTTAAGTCTGTATCACAATTATCTTTGGCGGTTACACCAGATTCATTATATTTAGAATTTAGTTTTACATATACAGTTTTATTTCCTTTTAATGTTATAATAGGTGCTTCTTTATCTTGCTTTTTTACTTTTCTTTCTACAGTTGCACTATTTCCACTACTATCTTTAACTGTATATATAACTAGTTCATCTTTAGTTTCTTTTTTTACTTTATTTGTTATATCCCCATCATAGTTATCTGTTGCTTTATATCCTTCTTCAGTATATAAAGAGTTAGGGCAAATACTAGTTTCTTTAGAACCCGTTAATTCTATTACTGGTGCAATATCATCAATTACTTCAACTACTCTTTTTACTTTTTTAGTAAATAAGCCTTCTTTTACTATATATTCTATCTCATATTTTCCTGGTTTTTCTGTATTTACACTACCTTTAATTTTTACATCATTAGTAACATCTTTAAATGTTGTTGTTGCCTTTGCACCTGACTCTACATATTTATCATTTATTTTAATAGTTACTTTATCTTTTCCATTTAGTGATATTTTAGGAACAAATATAAAATAGACACATATCAAAGCAATTAGTAGAATTCCAACTATTACTCCACCAATTATTAGGCTTTTTTTTGATTTTGATTTTTCTAATGCAACTTTTTTTTCTTCTTTTTTTCCCATCTTATCACCAACCATAATTATATATCTTAATTATACAAGATTAAATGATATTTTACAAATACTAATCATTAATTTGATTATTTTTTATAAATTCTCTTAGTATCTTTGTAAGTGCTCTTTTTTCTATTCTTGATACATAACTTCTAGATATACCAAGTTCTTTAGCTATTTCTTTTTGTGTTTTTTCATCATTGTTATTTAATCCATATCTTTTTATTAGTATTTCCTTTTCACGATGGTTTAAACACTTTATATATTCTTTAAGTAAAGATACATTATCTTTAGTATGAATCTCTTCTATAAAGTCTGGGCTAGGAAGTTTTAATATATCAAGTATAGTTATTTCGTTTCCCTCCTTATCAAATCCAACTGACTCATTGATGGATATATTTTTATTGTTTTTATTATTTGATCTAAAATACATGAGTATTTCGTTTTCAATGCATCTAGCACAATAAGTAGTTATTTTAGTTGAGTGTTTGTTAGAATATGAATCTACTCCTTTTATAAGTCCAATAGTTCCTATGCTTATTAAGTCATCTTGATCTACATTCTTATGTTCAAATTTCTTTACTATATGAGCTACTAATCTTAAGTTGTGTTCTATTAATTTGTTTCTTGCTTCCTTATCGCCATTACTGGCTCTTACAATGTATATATCCTCTTCTTCTTTTGATAATGGTTCTGGAAAAACATTGTTTGAATAGCTTGCTGTAAAAAGGGAAATTTCTTTTAACCATTTAAGTAATTTAAAAAACATATAATCAACTCCTAATTAATTATATGTTTTAATGCTTTATTTACCTTACTATTTTACATTGACCTTTGATTCTATTGCTTTATCTATGTTGTTACGACATTCATGTACCAAATCACTTCTTTTAGCTTGTATAGCTTCTAATAGTTTTATATCGTCTTCTTTATCTGAACCATATAAAAATATATTTTTTTGAAGTTCATATTCTTCTTTGACAAGTTCATTTAGTTTTGTCGATAGTTCTTCAAATAAATCTTCATTGCTTGAGCCATTATATAATTTTTTATACGATTCAATATCTCCTATAAATTGTGCTTTTATCCTTTCCTTTTTATATCCTAATAAATCATCTGCTTCTTCTGCAATTATTGATGGTCCCCTATAACTTATAAATTTTTTGTCTTTTCCAGTAATGATACTTGTTATTATAGAATCGTCTAATGCATTAAACCCCTCTTCCATACCAACATTTTTTTCCGATATAAGTGTTTTTACTACTTTTCCATTCTCATCTAGTGATAGTCTTTCAAATATCTCTATAAATCCACTTCTTGAGTAATAAATATCATCTTTTATATAGTGACTATTTTCATAAGATTTAAGTGCATGGCAAAATTCATGTGTTAAAGTCCTAATTTGGGCTTCGCTTTCTATATCGCCAAAGGCAAGTACTATATGCCTTTCAAGTTTATCAATTGAAAACTTTCCATCTTTATAACTAATACGTGGAATAGTTGAGGATGCACCTGCAGATATTTTTATATCCTGAGAATCAAGTGCTTTTTCCTCTGACTCTTCTATAGTCTCTTTTTTATTTAAAATATCATACACATTTTCATTTGATTTACATATATAAATTGTTGCCTCTTCTAAAACCTTAAGTATTAAATCTCTATACTCTTCACCATAATACATTATTGCAGCAGGAATAATCTTTTCTAACGTATTACAAAGTTTATCATCATACCCCTTACTTTTTCCTATTCTTCTTATTAAATCATCCATAATATCACCAATATCATGATAATATTTATAAGCTAATTTTTCAATAAATTTAAGTTTTATTTACTTTTATTTACACTATTTATGTATTTTTCTACTACTTGATAGTCTGAATATGGAATATATTTATCTTTAATTGCCATGTACATATCTTTTCCTTTACCTGCTATTAATATGATATCTTCTTTTTTAGCATTTTTAAGTGCATATATAATTGCTTGTTCTCTATCAATTATTCTAATGTAGTTTTTTAAGGTTGTTGTTGATACCATTTCATCTATTATTTTTTCTACACTCTCATATCTTGGATCATCCATTGTAAATATTACTAAATCTGACATTGATAATACTATTTCTCCTATTTTACTTCTTTTTTCATGATATCTTCCTCCTGCGGCACCCGTTATTGTAATTATTCTTCTTTTTTTTATTTTATTTAGGTAAGTAAGTATACTCTTTAAGGCATTAGTAGTATGTGCATAATCTAAAACAATCTTATAATTAGTTCTAAATTCTAAAACTTCGCACCTTCCATCTACTTTTATTATTTTCTTAACCTTTTCTATCACATCTTCTATTTTATAGCCAAAATAAATTAATGTAAGTATACTTGCGCAAACGTTATATACATTAAACTTTCCAATAAGCGGGCTTTTTACTTCATAGCTTTTATCTTTATATACAATAGTAAAACTTGTTGAATCATCGTTTTCTTTTATAGTTTTAATTATTAAATCTGATTTGGTATTTGTACCAAAAGTTAATACTCTAACCTTTGCTTTACTTAATATTCTTTTAAAGTATTTATCATCACTATTTAATATTAGAACTCCATCTTTTTTTATAAGAGATAATATTCTTTCTTTTGATTCAATATAATTTTCAAGTGTTTTATGTATGTTTAAGTGGTCTTCTGTTATATTGGTTATTATTGCTACATCCAAATTTAATGTATTTGTTCTATTTCTATAAAGTGCTTCGCTTGATATTTCCATAGTTGTATATTCTAAATTTTCTTGTACAAAATGATTCAAATATTTATATGTTTTATTAATTTCTGGGGTCGTATTATTTTCTTTTAGTCTTTCGTTTTTACAATAGACTCCATTTGTACCAATATATCCACAGTTATTATTTCCTAGCATATTTCTAATTATTGATGCGGTTGTAGTTTTACCATCAGTTCCTGTTATACCAATTAATTTTATCTTTTTTAATGGATCATCATAAAATCTTTTTGACAAATATCCTAATTCTTTGTTAGTATCTTCTACTTTTATAAATGGTACTTTATAGTTTTCTTCCTTTTCTACTACTAATGCACTTGCCCCATTTTTTATTGCTTCATCTATAAAATCATGTCTATCTGTATTTACTCCTTTTGTACATACAAATAAATCATACTTTTCTACTTCTTTTGAGTTTATCTTGATATCTTTAATTGGTATATCAAAGTTACAGTTGTATAATTCACTAAGCTTTTTCACAATTATCACCTAGTGTATTATATTTATTTGCTTTAATATGTGATATTTTTTGATTTGTTTGCAAAAATTCTTAATTTAATATAAAATGTTTATTGGTGATATATATGATTATGGATGGAAAATCGTTAAAAGGCGAAATATTAAGTGGGTTAGCTGAGGAAGTAAAAGCATTAGATAAAGTTCCAACTCTTTGTGTTATACAAGTTGGTGATGATGAAGCAAGTAATGTTTATATTAATCAAAAAAGAAAAATGTGTAATGATATTGGATATAACTTTATTCATGAAAAGTATGATGATAGTATTACTGAAGATGAATTATTAAAAAATATCGAAAGGTTTAATAGTAATGATAATATAGATGCTATACTAGTACAAATGCCACTTCCTAGTGGAATTAATGAAAAAAGCATTCAAAATGCAGTTAATAAATATAAAGATGTTGATGGCTTAAATGATAGTAATATTGTTGATTTAATAAGTGGTAAATCCTCTCTTTATCCTTGTACAGCTTGTGGTGTAATAAGTCTTTTAGATAAGTATGGGGTTATACTTGAAGGTAGTAATGTAGTAATTGTTGGAAGAAGTTCTTTGGTTGGAATGCCACTATTTCATATGCTAGAAAATAGAAACGCTACTGTTACATTATGTCATTCTAAAACAAGAAACTTACAAAGTATAACAAAAAACGCAGATATAATTATATCTGCGACTGGTGTTAAAGGATTAATTAAGGAAGATATGGTTAATAACAACGCTGTTGTAGTAGATGTGGGTATAACAAGAGAAAATGGTAAACTTTATGGTGATGTTGATTTTGATAGTGTTAGTAAAAAGGCAAGTCTTATAACACCTGTACCGGGTGGTGTTGGTCCAATGACTATCGCATCTCTTGCGCAAAATGTTTTAAAAGCTTATAAAATGCAAAAAGGAAATGACTAAATAGTCACTTCTTTTATTTTTTACATTTATCTATTATTTTAGATACACGAAGTTTTAAATTTTCTTCTGTATCTTTTTTTAATAATGCATCACTTATTATATTTCCGATTTCATAGAATTCAGCTTCTTTTAATCCACGTGTAGTCATTGCAGGAGATCCTATTCTTATGCCAGATGTAATCATAGGCGATGCTTTATCGTAAGGAATAGTATTTTTATTAACCGTTATGTTTATTTCATCAAGTAGTTTTTCTGCTTCTTTACCTGTTAGGTTTGATGAGGTAACATCTACAAGTATCAAGTGATTATCTGTACCACCAGATACTATTCTAAATCCATTTTCTTCTAACGACTTACTAAGTGCTTTTATATTTTTTAATACTTGTTCTTGATAAGTTTTAAAAGATGGGTCTAGTGCCTCACTAAAGCTTTGCGCTTTTGCGGCTATAACGTGCATAAGTGGTCCACCTTGAATTCCTGGGAATATTGTTTTATTAATCTTTTTAATTATTTCTTCACTATTGGTTAATATTATTCCACCACGTGGTCCTCTTAATGTTTTATGCGTAGTTGATGTAACAACATCTGCATATTCAACTGGATTCGGATGAAGACCTGCGGCTACTAATCCAGCAATATGCGCCATATCAACCATTAAGTATGCTCCTACACTATCAGCAATTTCTCTAAATCTTTTAAAATCTATTATTCTAGAATAAGCACTTGCCCCTGCAATAATCATTTTTGGCTTATTTTCTTTAGCAAGTCTTTCTACTTCATCATAATCTATTAATTCTGTTTTAGGATTTACATCATACCCTATTATTTTATAATCAGTTCCACTAAAGTTTATAGGATGCCCATGAGTTAAATGTCCACCATGTGATAAGTTCATTCCCATAACAGTATCACCTTTTTCTAATAGTGCTCTATATACTGCCATATTTGCACTGCTACCACTATGAGGTTGAACATTTGCATACTTACAGCCAAATAGTTTTTGTAAGTATTCTACTGCTAGGTTTTCAACAACATCTACGTTTACACATCCTCCATAATATCTTTTACCAGGATATCCTTCGGCATATTTATTTGTGAAAATACTTCCTTGTAATGCTAATACATCATCTGAGACATAATTTTCACTTGCAATAAGTTCAATGTTATTGTGTTGCCTTTTTATTTCATTATCTAGAGCTTCTTTTATTCTTTTATCCATATAACACCTCTTTCTAAGTTCCCTTAGTAATATTGTACCTCATATAGATAAAAAGAGCAAAAGAAAAAAGAGAAATTATTTCTCTTCAATTTGAATTAATTTTTTAGTCTCTTTTTTCTCTTCTTTTGGAACTTCAACGGTCAAGCAACCATTTTTAAAGCTTGCCTTAATACTTTCAGGATCAACATCTCCTACATAGAAGCTCCTACTATATTCACGAGTACTTCTTTCACGTCTGATGTAATTTTTCTCTTCATCAGAACTTTCCTCTTTCTTTGATACTTTTACAGTTAGATATCCATTGTCACATTCAATTGTTGTATCATCTTTTGAGTAACCTGGTGTATCCATTTCAATGTAATACTTATCTCCTTTCTCATAAATATCACATTTCATATTGGCGGTGTCTTTAGAGCTTAGGAAATCACCAAAAACATCATCCAAAAAGAAACTTTCATCTCTTGGTACTAATTTCATAATTCATTCCTCCTCCGAACAATTATAATTATATCACTCTATTAGCAATTGTCAATAGAGAGTGCTAATTTTTTTTTTAATTTTTTTTATGAAATTCTACTACAATACTATTATGTGAGATAAGTAAAGATATAATACAAAAAAACTTATTAAATTGTTACGTTTAATAAGTTGAATATTATACCTACTAATATACTGATTATATATACTAGTAATAAAATTTTAATGTTTTCTTTATAGTTTTTGTTCACTTTAAATAGTACTAAAATTCCTAACCCACTTGCACATAAAAGTCCTGAAATCGCTGAACCGAATGTTAAGGCATTGTTTAGATATAGTTCTGTAATAACTACAGATGAAGCACAATTAGGTATAAGACCAATAAGTCCTGATAAAATAGGCCCTAGAAATGTACTTGCGACTAAGAATGATGATATTTTGTCCTCACCTATTATATGAATAATAATATCCATTCCAAAATTTATTCCAAGGATAAATATAAAAATTGTAAGAGTATGCTTAAGTGCTGATAACCAAATGTTTTCTTCACAGTGACAGTGATCGTGATCACACATTTTAGAAATTTCTGGAGCAATTTTTTTAGATTTCCTATTTACAAACAAATCTATTATTAATCCTGCCAACATACCTATTATAACTTTAACTAAAAGAAATTTTACAATAGTTGGGATTGATGCATTAGAAGATAATAATATCGGAAGCATTTCATCTGAGGTTGATAAATAAATTGATATTAACGTCCCAAGTGATATTATTCTTACTATATAAAGGTTTGATGCCATGACTGAAAATCCGCATTGTGGGAATGCGCCAAGGATACTACCAACAACTGGTCCAAACTTTCCGGATTTTTTAATTATTTTTTCTGTTTTGGAATTTGACTTGTGTTCTAAAAATTCCATTATTAAATATACTATAAATAGAAATGGTAAAAGTTTTATAGAATCAATTAGTGCATCTAATATTACTTCTTTCACTATAAATCACCTCATAAACATATAAAGTTTAGCATATAAAGAAAAAAAGTAAAGTCTTTTATTGACATTTTCTAAGTTTTTAGATAAAATTAATTTACAAATGAAATGGGTCTATAGCCAAGTGGTAAGGCGTGGGACTGCAACTCCCTGAGCGTTGGTTCAAATCCGACTAGGCCCTCCATTTTATTAATAAAACTGTTTATCAGTTTTTTATTTGCGGACGTGGTTTAATGGTAGAATGCAACCTTGCCAAGGTTGAGACGGGGGTCCGATTCCCCTCGTCCGCTCCATTTGAAAACAACTTACGAACCAATATGGTATCGTGAGTTTTTATTTTATATAAACTTGTTCTCTTTCTAGGAAGGAGGACATTTTTTATGCTTAAATTTAAAACATTACATGAATTAAAACCAAATGCTGAATTACTAGAAATTATTAAACATTTTAAATCTAAAACCAAAAAAGGAAAAATCAAAGTTTTAGAAAATACTAATACAAATCATATATTTCTTTTCTTTTTTCGTAATTACATATTTTTTTAATTTTATCATGCTTGTCATGTCATTTTAAAGTATATTTATAAAATAATTTATATAATTCTATACTTATTAAAAAGGTGGTATAATATATATAAATTTGAGGTGAACTATGAAATTAGATAAAGTTATTAAAACACAAGTTGATTTATTACGTAAGGGATATAATATCAAAATATTCCCAGAAGAAGTGGAAAAGTTATGTAATGAATGTGATAAAGAGAACTTTAAATTCGCAATTGTTAATAATTTAGGTTACGAACAAATAAGAGTTCATGATTTGATACCGGGAGCTCCTTTTCATAGAAGTAGTTTAATAGGCTTCAATACTACAAATGGAGCAAAATGGTTTATTGTTGACCCTACTTATGGGCAATTTTATTCTAATACTGCTTTTTATAATTATATGATTGACAACTATGAGGATTTTTCTAATAAAATATTAAATCAAGGTTATATAGAATGTACCCCATATAATTTTACTTCATATTTAAATGGTTTTATATTTAGTGGGGCTTTTAATGAAATAACTAAAGTTGATCCTATACTAATAGCTAAAAAAGTTGAAGAAGACATAGGAAAAGATTTATATATTAAAGAGGTTAAAATAAAAACAAAACGATGAATGTTTTGTTTTTAGTTTATATTACATCCTACATCTTTATGGTTTAAATCTCCATAAATGGCATATGTAAGACATTTTAATCCTCCGGCACATAATTTAGAATGTTCACAACTCCTACACTCTGTGGGAGTTGTATCTTTTTGAAGTCCTTTTATTATTTTACTTTTTTTATATAAGTCATACATATTTTCTTCTAATAAATTTCCTACAAATATTGGCATTCTCCTACATGGAACTAAATCGCCATTTTCCATAACTGTCAAAAGTGTTTTTCCGGCAGTACATTCATATGGATAATCATTTGTCATTTGAAATTGTAAAGCCCTATACATTGCGACAGTAGTTTTACTATGTTTTCTTTTTAGTTTTTGTCTTTCCTCTTCCATTATTTTTAGATATTCTTTTGTTTCTTTAAGATTCATCATAAAGTCATTATCATTATCTTTTGATAATGGGATAAATCTGTCTGACCAAATGGTATCAACTCCATACTTTTCTGCGAATTTTACTACTTTTGGAAATTCTTTATAGTTTAATTTTGTTGCGGTAAAAGATAGTGAAACATATATATCATGTTTTTTCAATGTTTTTATTGCTTGAGCGACTTTTTTATATACACCCTTGCCTCTTATATAATCATTCATTCTTTTTCCGCCTTCTAGACTTACTTGTACATATTCTGGATTGTATGATTTAATTCTTTTGGCATATTCTTCTGTTATTAAGGTCCCGTTTGTTAATATTGAAAAACTATATTTATTACTATCTTTTTTAAATTCATCTAATATTTTAAAAAAGTAAGGGGAACACAAGGGCTCCCCTCCTGTTAAATTTATATGCCCTGTTGTTTTTAGTTTGTCTAGTAATTCTCTATATTGATTTAATATTTTTATCAAATCATCATATTTAAGTTGAATGGGGGTGTGATTTTCTTGATAACAATGGAGGCATTTTAAATTACAGGCTTCACTAAGATGCCATTGTAAGAAGAATTTTCTTACCATGATCCTCCTCCACCACAAGATGAACATCCTCCGCCACATGAAGAGCATCCTCCACCACAAGAAGAACAACCACCACTATATGATGATGATGAAGATGATGACGATGGAGTATAAATAGAATTTGACATTTGGTCAAACATCATTATATCTGTATAATCAAAATTACCCATTTCATTTTGTGGCATTGGAATATTTTCAAATTTGTCAATCCATTTTTTAGATACATCTAGAACATATGCATATGGTAATATATTATAAAAATACTTTGGATCTTTTTCTACTAGTGCTTCAATTTGGTCTTTTTCTGCGACTAGTATATAGTTTCTAAATCCATTTATTTTAGCTTTAATCTGTTCACCATATGTTGTTTTTCTTCCCATTAAGCATGCAAATATCATTGTGATAAAATTTGAGGCAAGTGCTATATAATACACTATATGAAATTTAGGATTCATATCTTTAGTAACAGAATATCCAATTGCCCAAAGAGCACATGATACAGCAAACATTAAACTACATTTAAGCATAATTTTATATGATGACATATCATTTACTTTACTTTCTAGTTTTTTCTCAACATTTTTTGAAACTTCATCGAAAACCTTATAAAAGTTTAGATTTTGGGTTAAATCTGTTTCATCTCCATTTTTAAATAATCTCTCATATACCTTTTTTTCATTTGATGATAGCTTAGGTCTGGTTTTAGAAGTTCTTTCTTCTAATGTTTTCTTGATGTTAGTTATAGCTTCTTCTGTATAATTATTGATTGTATCATACTCAATTTTTACATATTTACCTTTTATTAAATCATCTATTTCTTCATAGAATGCTTTAAAGTTACTTTTTATAATTATTTCTTGTTTTCCGTTAAATAATTTTCCTAGTTTATTGTAAATTACTGCCTTTTTTTCTTTATCTCTTGGTTCTTTTAATTTGATTACTTTTACTTCTCTTTTAATTGCTTCATCTAAATCAATAACAATACTTTTTATGATTGTTTGTTTTCTTTTATCATCAGATTCAATTATTTTTATATAACCCTTACTTGCAAGTTCTATAATTAGCGCAATTGATAATTTTCTACCAGTATCACCTTTATATAAATATCCAATTTCTGCAGCATCTAGTTTGTCTGGTGGATAAAATTCTACTGTTTCTACTCCTTTATCAAAATCTTTTCCATGCTTTTTCCATAAAATGTATGATATTATTGCAATTGTAATACAAATTAAACAAATTGTTAGTGATATTATTCCATAACTATTGTTGCCGGCAGTAAAATATCCTTCTGGTAATTCTATATCAACTGTAAGTGATTTATCTAATGAATAACTTGGAGATACATTTGCATATATAGTATTTCCTACTACATAATAGTTTACTTTATTAGTAATATCTTTTTTTCTATATTTATCATTGAAGAAGTGTATTTTTCCACTTATATTTGTTGTGCTTGGCATTCTTATTTCTAATGATGCATTTTTTATTTCTGTTCCCCAATAATCACCAAAGGCATGGAATATAAATTCATCAAAGCCTTTGTATGGGTCAGTTCCCATATTATATGTATAATTTATTTGATATTCATGTAGGCCTTTATCTATAGTTGTATAGGCATTTCCTATTTTGATTCTTTTTTTGCCTTTAACTGTATCTATACTGTATTCATCTGGTGAAGTTAAATTGCTAACTTTTGATTTTCTTGATATTGTGTTTCCTGTTTTATCTGTATATTCCAACCACTGTGGTACGAATTTGACTATTCCATGATGATTATATGCATAGAAATCAGTTGTAATGTATTCCGTTACATTAACTACATTTGATGAACTAACATCTAACACTACTTTATATTTTTCTATAGTAAATCCTTTTGCAGTGGAGTCATAATCATCATCTGTGCTATCAACTGGGCCAATATTTGCATATAAACAAATTGCCCCTAAAATCACAACTCCCGCAATCATTAGTGAAATGCTTCTTGTTTTTAATCCTTTTTTTGTTTTTAATGGCAAAATACCAACTATCAATGCAACAATTATTATCATTATTTCCATAATAAACCTTCTTATAATTCTATTTTTATATTTTGTTTTTCGTCCTCACTTATTCCAAACATTTTTTCCGATTTAAATCCAAAGATTTTCGCAATTATATTGTTTGGAAACATTTCTACCTTGTTGTTGTAAATTCTTACAGAACCATTATAGTATTTTCTGGAATTTGCAATATCTTCTTCTATCTCTGTAAGTTTATTGCTTAAATCTAGGTAGTTTTCGTTTGCTTTTAATTCTGGATAGGCTTCTGCAAGTGCCATTAGTTTATTTATATCACCAGATAATTTAGTGTTAACATTAACTTTATCATTAATGTTCATGTCATCATATGAATTACTTCTAATTTTGACAACTTCTGTTAGGGTTTCTTTTTCTTGTTTTGAATATCCTTTAACTGTTTCAACAATATTTGGTATTAAGTCCCATCTTTTCTTTAAATATACATCCATTGTTGAAAAAGCTTCTTTTACTCTATTATATAATTTAACCAAACTGTTATATGTTATTGATGCACAAATAAGCAAAATTACCAAAATTATTATAATAATATACAACATTTTTATTCCTCCTATTCTACTAAGATGAGTATAACATTTATATATAAATATGTAAATTAAAAACAACCCCATTTATAAATGAGGTTATTATAATTATTAATTAATTATTTACATTTTTAGATTTATAATACTAATCAATTACCTCAGCTAATTCTATTGCAAGCATTGGATTTATATTTATGGGATTTTCTATTAGTGTTCAAGGTATATTACAATCTATTAATTATGCATTAAGGCCCTTAATTATTTCACTACTTAGATTGGTTATATTTGTTTTTCAATAAGCGAATTATTAACTGCAATTATTTCTATGCTTATACTTAAGAGTTCATATAACGCTAAAATTAAATGTATCAGAGAAGAAAAAACTTCTAACAATTTAATTATTTCTATATCTAGAGAATATGGTACTAATGGTAAGGAAATAGGAAAATTAGTTGTTAAAATGCTTAATATTGCTTTTTATGATAAAGAAGAGATTAAGGATTTTGCTGTTGGTAATGATTTAGCTTCAAATCTTATGGGTGAAGAATTATATAGTACTTTTTATCATTAGATGTTAATAAAGAAGCAATAATTAATCAATCAAAAGTAATTAATGAAATTGCATTTCTACATGATGCTGTTATTATAGGAAGAGCGTCTGATTATATATTAAAAAATAATAAGAATTTAGTAAAAGTCTTTATTTATGCACCTGTTGATTATAGAGTTCAAAATATAATGAAAAATTATAATGATAGTTATGAAGATGCTATTAAGCAAATTAAAAAATCTGATTCTTCAAGATCAAATTATTATAGTGTAATCACTAACAAAGTTTGGGGTGATAAATCTAACTATGACTTATGTATAGATTCTCAGATTAGAAATGAAAATGCCGTAAAAGTAATATATGAATTTGTTAAAAAAAAGCAGATATAATCTGCGTGTAATTATTTTCTATATACAATTAGTTGTTCTGGCAATAAATATATTGTTTTGTTCTCTTCAATTAGTGTTTCTTTAGAACTTCCTAGTTTTATTGCTACTGCATCTAATGTATCCCCTAGTTGTGTTACATACACTTCTACATTGCTTCTTGGAATTATAAGTATTTGATCTGGATATAAATAATCATATGTTTTTATTCCATTTACTTCTGCTAATGTATTTGCATCTACATTATGTATACTAGCTATTTTATATAGTGTGTCCCCTTTTTTAACAACATAATAATCAAAATTTTCATTTACTCTGATTGGTACATTTATTTTATCTCCTGGTTTCAAGTTAGTTAAGTTATAATTATTAACCTTTAATATATCTTCAACGCTTATTCCAAATTTCCCAGCAATATCTGATAGTTGTTCATTTTGTTTAACTATATAAGTGTCCATACATATACCTCCTATTAGATTATATGCAAGAAGAAAAAATATTCATAAAAAAAATTGACTTTTATTGTCAATTTTTTTATACTTTGTTTTTACTAATTTCTAATTTTATGATTATTTCTTTATTTTGATTAGTAAATTTTATTTTATAAGCACCATCACCATCATATAAGACATAAATATATTTTGTATATGACTCTCCTTCTTTTAATTCTTGCGCAGAATCTATATTATCTTCAAAATATGCATTTATATTTTTTGCCGTCTTGTTAAAAGGGGTATAAACTTCATATACTAGTGGACTTAGTTTAGAAGATTTGTTGCCTATATTAGTAATAGTTATTGGTATTTTTATTGCTTGTGTTTCATTGACACCTGTAATAGTATTTTCTACTGAAACAAATTCATATTCACTTCCAAAACTAATTACTAAATCATCAAATATAAACTTCTCATTAAATCCAATTGTATCCTCATCATCTTCTATTTCTTCTTTTGCTTCTTCTTTTAATGATGATATTTCGGTATCTAAATCTGCCATTCCTACAATAAAGGCAATTAAAAATGGAAACACTACAAATAGAAATGCTGGTATCATTAAAAGTAACACTATTTTAAAATCCCTCTTTTTGCTTGAAGTATATGGCCTATTTATATCATTTTGATTAATTGATGAAGTAGATTCTTCTTCTATTCTTCCTCCACATCCTGGACATACGTTATCACTTTTTGTGATTTTTCTACCACAATATTTACAATATTCTATCATAAATGTACACCTCTATAATAATATTTTATATGCATACATTATATCATTTTTTTACAAAAAGAAAAAGAGGTATTACCTCTTATGATATAAATCCGTTGTTTTGTAAGAATTTTTCAAATTGTGCTTTTTCAGTATAACCTACCTGTGCATCAACAATTTTTCCTTCTTTTACAATTAATACAGTAGGTGTTCCAAAGTTTTTACCATCCTCACCAAATAGGCTTTCATCTTCGTCTAAATCAATAATTGTATTAAATTGATCTTGTGTTAAATTATCAGTATTTAAATAATGGAATACTACATCGTGTTCAGCAATAATTTGTTTTACTATTGGTTCTTGTTTTTGACAGTAAGTACATCCAGGTCTTGCAAGATAAATAATTTCTGCAGATTCTCCATTTAATAATGTAGTAAATTCAGTCATACCAATTTCTTCTAATTCTACATCTTTATTATTTGATTTACAATATTTTAATTCAGAAGCAAAGAATGATCCTCCAATAACTATAATTATTGCTAATACCGCTATAATGATTGCTTGTATTTTTTCTTTTTTTGTTCCATTTTGTTCTTTCATAACAAACCCTCCTAAAAACTTATATGTTAATTATACCATATCATTTGCTAAATCAGTAAAAAAATCTAATATTTTCTCTAAAATTTCACAGAAATCAGTTAATAATTTATCTATACTGTTGGTATTTTTATTTTTTTTCGTACTCTTTTTTGAGGTTTTACTTTTTGAAGTATTTTCTTTTTTTGCTTCGGTTTCGGTATTATCAAGTGACCAAATGCCTTTTTTTGATGCTTTTGCTTTTTCTTCTACATCTTTTAATTCATCTGTATATTGATATTTTCCATATAGATAAGTAACTTTAGCATATCCTTTTTCTATTAGGGTCTTCTGTAATAGTACATCATCTACATAAACCCAAACTAAATGCCTTTTATATTTATCTGTTTTATCACTACCCGAATCATACTCTATAGTGATTTTTTTTGCGTTTTTAAGGGCATTACAAGTATATTCACTTGCTTCTTTTCCATATGGTTCTACTCCCTTGGTTGGATGAACAGACTCTGGAGTATCTATAGCTAGAAACCTTGCCTTAATTTCTTCTTTATTTAATATAAACCTTGCAGTATCACCATCTACACATTTGCTTAATTTCACTTCTTTTTTTGCTAAGGCAAATATAGAGGTTGGATATAGAGTTAGTAACATACATAATATTGTTATTAACATATATAATTTCTTTTTCATACTATCAACACCTATTCTAATTAAATTATACCACGAAAAAAAGAGATTTTCATCTCTATATAATTACTTATTCTCTTTTTTTCTTGTTTTCTTTTTTCACGACATGGTTTACATCTTTTAGGTTCATTATTGAAACCTTTTTCAGCATAGAAAGCTTGTTCCCCAGCTGTAGAGATGAATTCTTCTCCACAGTCAGTACATTTAATAACTTTGTCTTTGTATTCTGGCATATTTTCCTCATTACTTAATATTAGAACTTCTTGAACTAGTTATTTCTATTAAATATTAATTAAGAGAGAATAATTGTCAAATCAAGACCAGTGATAAATCACATATTAATTGTATCACATTATAATATTATATGTAAAAGTTTTGTTTTAGTACTTTACATTTGTTTACTATTCTTTTTCGATTACAAATTTATCGTTTTTATAATCTATTAAATATGTAGAGTTAGGCTTAATTTCATTATTTATTATCATGTTAGATAGAAGTACTTCTACTGTTCTACCTACTAATCTTTTAAGTGGTCTTGCACCAAACGCAGGATCATATCCATTTTCTACTAAATAATCTTTTGCACTGTCGCTAATATCTAATTTAATATTATCATCTTTTAGTCTTTTTTCTATATCTTTAATTATTTTTATTAATATCTTAGAAATAGCTTCTTTATCAAGTGGATTAAATATAATTATTTCATCTACCCTATTTATAAATTCTGGTCTAAAGTGATGTTTTACTTCATTCATAACTTCTTCTTTATGACCATCTAGTATATGTTCACTACCAAGGTTAGATGTCATTATTATAATTGTATTTTTGAAGTCTACTGTTCTACCGTTTGAATCAGTTACCCTACCATCATCTAGTATTTGAAGTAATAAGTTTAAAACCTCTGGATGTGCTTTTTCTATTTCATCAAATAGTACTATACTGTATGGATTTCTTCTTACTGCCTCTGTTAGTTGACCACCTTCTTCATATCCTACATATCCTGGTGGAGAACCTATAAGTCTTGATACACTGAATTTTTCCATATATTCACTCATATCAATTCTTATCATATGTTTTTCATCATCAAATAATTCATATGCTAGTGTTCTAGCAACTTCAGTTTTACCTACACCAGTTGGTCCTAGGAATATAAATGAACCAATTGGTCTATTAGGATCTTTTATTCCACTCCTACTTTTTATTATAGCATCACTAACTAATGTTAGTGCTTCATCTTGTCCCATAACACGTTTTTCCATATTTTCTTTTAAGTGAAGTAATTTCTCTTTTTCACTACTTATTAATTTACTTACTGGAATGTTAGTCCATTTAGATATAACTGTAGCGATGTCATTAGCTGTTACTGTATCACTAAGTATTTTATTTTTCTCTAGATTAGTTAATTCCTCTAATTCTTTTTCTAGTTTAGGTATATCACCATGTCTTAATCTAGCAGCAGTTTCTAGATCATATTCATTTTCTGCTTGGTCTAATTCAAACTTAGCTTTTTCTATTTCTCTTTTTTTAGCTTTTATTTTGTCATTGATGTTTTTTTCTTTATTCCAAGCTTCTTTTAGTTCTTTCTCTTTTGCTTGCATATTAACAAGTTTTTCACTAATATCATTTACTCTTTTAATAGAAATATCATCTTTTTCTTTTTTTAGTGCTTGTTTTTCTATTTGTAATCTCATGATATCACGTGTTAATTTATCTAGTTCAGTTGGAACTGAATCCATTTGAACTCTTATAGTTGCGCATGCTTCATCTACTAAGTCTATTGCTTTATCTGGTAAAAATCTATCTGTGATATATCTATTAGATAATGTTGTTGCGGCAATTAACGCTTTATCTTGGATAGTAACACCATGATGTATTTCAAATCTTTCTTTTAGTCCTCTAAGTATTGTAATTGTATCTTCTACTGTTGGTTCTGAGACTTTAATTTTTTGAAAACGTCTTTCTAGTGCTCCATCTTTTTCAATATATTTTCTATATTCATTTAATGTAGTTGCTCCTACAACATGAATTTCACCACGAGCAAGCATTGGCTTTAATATATTAGATGTATCCATTGCTCCTTCTGCACCTGTACCTACAATCATGTGTATTTCATCAATAAACATGATTATATCTCCATTGCTTTTTTTAATTTCATTTAAAACATTTTTTAATCTTTCCTCAAACTCACCACGGTATTTGGCTCCCGCTACTAAGCTAGCCATATCTAGTTCCCATATTGTTTTACCTTTTAGGCTACTTGGTACATCTCCTTTTACTATTCTTAGGGCAAGACCTTCTACTATTGCAGTTTTACCAACACCTGGTTCACCGATTAGTACTGGATTATTTTTTGTTTTTCTAGATAAAATCCTAGTAATACTTCTGATTTCTTCATCACGTCCTATTACTGGATCAATTTTTCCTTTTTTAACGTCCTCAGTAATATTTCTACCATATTTACTAAGTACATCTTCTTCTTTTTGTTCTTGATACATATTTCTCACCTCTTAAGTATAATTATACTCATTTTTTAGCACTTGTCAATAGAGAGTGCTAAATTCGACAAAATATGCATCAAAAAAGTAGAAAATTAATTTCTACTTTATATTTTATCTTCTTGCAACATCTAATTTTACTTCTATTCCATTAATATTGAATTCTTCAGTTAAGTCATTTCTTTCATCTATTTGTTCTGCAAGAGTATCTTTCATAATCATGTCTCTATACTCTTCTATTGCTTCTTCAATTTCATCATTATGACTATAATAGATGTTTATTCTATCTACTATGTTAAAGTCTTTATTTTTTCTTAGTTGTTGTATTTTGCTTATTAATTCTCTTGCAATTCCTTCATTAATTAAATCTTTATTTAATGTTGTATTAAGTACTATGAAGTTATTTCCTTCATGTGTTGAATTGAATCCTTCTTTTGAAGTTATTCTAACATCTAACATGTCATAAGTAATTGTAATTTCTTTACCATCTAAGTTAATTTTAACTTCGTTTCCTTCTTCAAGATTCTTTATATCACCATAATTAAAGTTCTTAACATAACCTTGGAATGACTTTATTGAGGAACCTAATAGTGGTCCACATACTTTAAAGTTAGGTTTTACTTCATAATTCATATAAATGGATAAGTCATCTACAAACTTAATTTCTTTAACATTTAATTCTTCTTTAATTAGTTCTGTTAAGTCTCCAATTATATTTTTATTTTTACCATCTAATATAGCTTCACTTATTGGTTGTCTTACTTTAATTTTTGTTTCTTCCCTTACATTTCTTCCAAGCGATATTAAATCTCTTACTAAATCCATTTTTTCTTCTATTTTTTCATCTATTAATTTATCATCACATTTAGGGAATTTTGCTAGATGAACGCTTTCTTTATTAGTAAGTGCAGTATAGATTTCTTCTGATATGAAAGGTACTACTGGTGCTATCAGTTTTGTAAGTCCTACTAATACATCGTATGTTGTTTTATAAACTGCTTTTTTACTAGTATCTAAGTCATGTGCCCAGAATCTTCTTCTATTTCTTCTTATATACCAATTTGATAAGTCTTCTGAGACAAAGTCAGTAATACTTCTTACAACTTTATTTAAGTCATACTCTTCATATGCATCTGTTGTATATTTTACTAATTTATTATATTTAGATAATAACCATTTATCTATTTCTTCTAAATCATCATATTTAACTTTTAAGCTTCTTGCATCAACTTCATCTGTATTTGCATATAGTGCAAAGAAGTTATATGTGTTTTTTAATGTATTGAAGAATTTAGAATAAACCTCTTTTAATCCGTCTTCATCAAATTTAATTGGAGTCCATACAGGTGATACATATGGTAGATACCATCTAATTGTATCTGCGCCATATTCTTCAATTAAGCTAAATGGTTCAACTGAATTACCTTTTGATTTATGCATTTTCTTTCCATACTTATCAAGTAGTAATTCGTTTACTAATACATTTTTATATGGAGATTTTCCTGTTACAAATACTGAAATTACCATAAGTGAGTAGAACCAACCACGTGTTTGATCTATTCCTTCTGCGATAAAATCTGCAGGGAATTGTGTTTTCCATAGTTCTTTGTTCTCAAATGGATAATGATATTGTGCAAAAGGCATTGAACCTGAGTCAAACCAACAGTCAATTACATCCTTAACACGAGTCATTACTCCACCACATTCTGGACATTTTATATGTACATCATCAACATATGGTCTATGAAGTTCTATTGATTCATCAATGCTTTCAATTGCTTTTTCTGCTAGTTCTTTACGTGAACCTATCATTTCATCATGACCACAACTACATCTCCATAATGGAAGTGGTGTACCCCAATATCTACTTCTTGAAATTGCCCAATCATTTAAATTCTCTAGCCAATTACCAAATCTTTTTTCTCCAACATATTCTGGAAACCAATGAACAGTTTTATTTGCTTCTATTATTTTATCTTTTATTTTAGTTACTTCTAAATAGAAACTTGGCTTTGAATAATATAGAAGTGGTGTATCACATCTCCAACAATGTGGATAGTTGTGTACCATTCTTTGTTTTTTAAATAGTTTATCATTTTCCTTTAAGTATTTAATTACTACTTCGTCGGCATCAAATACTCTCATACCTTTCCATGGACCATCTGTATAACATCCATCTTCTCCAACTGGATTTAAGTAAGGTAATCCATATTTTTTACCAACATTTGCATCATCTGCACCAAACGCAGGAGCTAAGTGCACTATACCAGTACCATCTTCCATAGTTACATAATTATCACATGTAACATAGAAAGCATGTTTATCTACACTTAAGAATGGTAGTAATTGTTCATATTCAGTATATTCTAGATCACTACCCTTATATGTTTCAAGTATTTCATAGTCATCACCTAAAACTTTATTCGCAAGCTTTTTTGCGACTATAAAATTATAACCTTGTGATGAGGCTTTAATATATTCTTCGTTTGGATTAACACAAAGTGCAACGTTTGCTATCAATGTCCAAGGTGTTGTTGTCCATACTAAGAAGTATGTATTCTCTTCATCTTTTCTCTTCATTGGAACTATTACTGTATCAACAGATATTTCTTTATATCCTTGCGCTACTTCATGAGAAGCAAGTCCTGTTCCACATCTTGTACAATATGGAAGTATTTTAGCACCCTCATAGAATAATCCTTCATCAAAGAATTTCTTTAATATCCACCACTCTGTTTCAATATAATTATTATCATATGTTATATATCTATTTTCTAGGTCAATGAATTGTCCCATTTTAGTTGTAAGATCTGCGAAAGCTTTTTCATTTTCCCAAACAGTTTTACGGCATTCTTCATTAAATTCTTTAATTCCGAATTTTTCAATATCAGTTTTATCTTTAAAACCTAATTTCTTTTCTACTTGTACTTCTACTGGTAAGCCATGAGTATCCCAACCTATTTTTCTTAGAACTCTTTCACCCTTCATTGTATGGTATTTACAAAATGCATCTTTTAAGAATTTTGCTACCATATGATGAAGTCCAGGCATACCATTCGCAGTCGCAGGTCCATCATAGAAGACAAAGTCTTTAGTTCTTCCTTCTATACATTTATCTAGAATATCCATTTTTTTCCAATTTTCATTAATTTCATCTTCTACTCTGCTTACTTTTTCTTTTGAAAGTTCTTTAAATATTTCCTTCATAATTCCCTCCTTAAATTAAAAAAACTCGTTCCTTGCAAAAGGACGAGTTACCGTGTTACCACCTTAATTCATAGTTAAACTATGCGCTTAAAACTATAACGCGTTACCGTTTTTATCTTATCCATAAAACGCACTTGAAAGTGATCTTAATTAAGCTATCTTTGTCTATTTTCACCATACTAGACTCTCTTTTAAAGAATTACTTAATTACGTCTTTCGCATTTGCTTTCAACATTATTAAATATAGCATAATTATTTTAGTATTTCAATAATTTAGGTTATTTTATTAATCATTCTGTTTAGAAATTAGTCTTTTTGTGAATTCTTTCATCATTACTTTAGTTGTTTCTTTACTTGACTGTATTAGTTCATCATTTCTTTGTTCTACAACTAATAATTCTGGTGTGTTATAACCCATTAAATATAGGTAGTCTTTATCATTAATATGCATTTTGTCTAAGCATAGGAACTCACCTGTATATTTTCCTAAATTTATATCTTCTAAATTTTCCATATGATATTCTCCTTCATGTTAGTTAGAATACCACAAATATTTATATTTAACAAGAATAATTTTTGTTACTAATATACATTATATTAATGGTGATTATATGTATTATGTAAATACTTTCTTTTTATTTTCTATCCTTGGACATTTTATAGAAGACTTCTTTTACGTTACAAAAGATAGTGGAATTTTCTTTGGATGGTGGACTCCTATTTATGGAATTGGTGTTTGTATTGTTATATATTTATATAAACTTGTAAATAAAATATTTAAATTAAATAAAATTTCTAAACCTATTATTGTATTTTTAATTGGTTTTATAATATTATCTTTTATGGAACTTATTAGCGGTATTTTAATACAAAAGTTATTTAGAGTTACTTTTTGGGATTATAGTAATGAACCCTTTTCAATATTTAGATATACTTCATTAAAAATGTCTTTTATTTGGGGAATATCTTCACTTTTAATTATCTATATAATTAAGCCAATTTTAGATAAATTTATAACAAAAATTCCTAGACTTGTAAGCTATGTTTTAATAACCCTTTTTACAATAGATGCTTTTTTAACATTTAGTCCGTATTTAGTAAAATAAGCTATTATTTTTATAAAGAACAAAAGAATAAAAATTTTAATTTTTATTCGCATTGGTCGTCACCGATTCCAACATTCCTACTTCATAGATAAAG
>ERZ827168.257-NODE-257-length-92066-cov-44.859702_pt1 | contig 92066 bp, 95 predicted proteins | sample MGYA00519868_ERZ827168 | MGnify/ENA primary metagenome ERZ827168 (study PRJEB31778, sample SAMEA3449271) | human gut metagenome | biome: human gut; feature: human-associated habitat; material: faeces | place: United Kingdom | collected 2010/2012 ... | reverse complement strand
AAGATAATGCTTTTATGGACTATCAAACTGGACTAGAGAATGGAAAAGAAGAAGGAATGAAAGAAGGCATAGAAGAAGGTGTTAAATCTAATCGTATTATAGTTGCTAAAAAGCTGCTTGAAAAAAATATAAACATCAATGATATAAGTGAAATAACAGAATTATCTATAAATGAAATAGAAAAATTAAAACAAGAAAAATAATTTTATAACATTAAGATTAGTAAAAAACACAAGTATTCTTGATGCAAACTATAACATCATACGACGACACTAACAAATGAAATTGCTAATAATGAAATGGTGTTATCAACAGCTTTTTAGGTTAAAACAACAAACAATAATCAATATAAGACTTATATGTAAAGTAAGTCTTTTTCTTTCGAATAAATACATATTGTATTATATAATATAAGTGGTGATAATATGAGGAAAATAATTAAATATGTAGTTATACCTTTAATAATAATTATACTCATTTTAGGAAGCTTATTATATTTCAAATATAATAAAAAAGATAAAGATAATGATAATGAAATCATTAAAACATTAAGTGGTACAAAAATAAAAGATAATATATATGGATATAAACTTAAAGAAGATATAGAATCTTCTATAGTATTTAGCATTCTATATAAAGATTACATTTATTATGGACTTAGCAATAAAGAAAATATATCATTCTATAGATACAACATTTACAATAATGAAAATAAATTGATTAAAGAGTCATTTGGTTATATGGGATGTAATATCAGCAATGATAAATTATATTGTTTTGATAATTCTAAAACAGACATGTTAGACTTAAATCTCAATATAATTAAAAGTAATATAGGAAGTAACATAGTACCTATTAAAGATACTTATTATGTAATTAAAGAAAATGATTTATATGATAATGAAAATATAATATATAAATTTGATAATTCTAAATATAAAAACTACGAATATTATGACTATGAAATTATTAATAATGAAATTTACCTATATTATTTTGACTATGATAATAATAAATATATAGTATGTGATATTACAAATAATAAATGTAAAAATATCCCATCAAATAGATATACTAAATATAATAATGGAATATACTTCGTAAATAAAGATAATGTAGAACTATATGATTTAACTACAGACAAACAAGCAAAATACAATCTATCAATTAATAGAAGTGAATCATATACAAATTACTTATTAAAAGATAACTTATATTTCTACAATATGAATTTACAAAGATTAGAAATAATAAACTATAAAGAAAATAGCATAGATTATATTGATATGAAAAGTATAAGTACATTTGATTATTATAATAATTATTTATATATTTATACATATGATGGAGACTATGATTACTATATAATAGATATTAATTCATATAAATTTAATTACATAAGTAGTGAAGAATATATTAAATCATTTGATGATATATTAAATAATAAAATAAAAGAAATCAAAGATAAATATAATGTTAATATACATGTTAAAGATGATATAATTAGTTTTCCAGATTTTACATATAAAAAGTATGATGATACTATTCATATAATAAGTAATCTTAATGAAATAACATCCATATTTGATAAATTATCAAAAGAAGTATTTGATTCGTTTTATGATAAAGATTATGAAGGATTACATATGTATTTAACAGGTGAATTAAAACCTAAAGATATGAAAACACAATATAGTAGTCCAGCAGCTTATTCACTTATATATAAAAATCAATATATTATTACAATGAATATAGGAATATTCGCAAACGAAACAAATACATGTCATGAACTTATGCATAATATAGAAAATAATTTAAACAATAAAGGTGAATACTTTAGTGATTGGTATAAATTAAACCCTAAGAAACATACATATACATATTCATATAAAGATACAGATAATAATAAATATACAATAGGTGAATCTAATATAAACAATGTATACTTTGTAGATTCGTATGCTAATACTTATCCTGCTGAAGATATGGCACGTATATTTGAAAATATATGTAATACTAATGAAAGTTCAATATTAAATACTTATCCTAATTTATATAAGAAAAGCATATATTTAAGAGATACATTATATAAATATTATCCATCATTAAAAGAAACTACTTTATTTAATAGTTTAAAAATATCTTAGAATATGCTATAGTTAATAAGGTGATCTTATGAAAAAAATATTATTAATTTTACTAGTATTTATATCATTTATAAAAGTTAATGCACTTAGTATAGATAAAATGTATATTGATAGTGAAATAGACATATCAGGTAATTTACTTGTTAAAGAAGTAATTGAAATAAATAATTTAAATGAAGACTTTGATTATAAATTATATTTTAAAGATATGAATTTAACTCTTAATGATAAAAACTATTATGATGGTATCAATATTAGTATAGAAAATATTGGATTATTAAATGAAGATTATGATTTAAACTTACTTAATAAAGATGATTTTAAAAAATATATTAAAGAAAGTAACGATATAGAAACTATCAAAAACGATAATAATTATTCAGTTAAAATAAAAAAGAATAATAAGAAAACATATATTTATATAGATTATATGGTATTATCTCTATCTGTTATACATAATGATATTGCTGAATTCTATTATAAATATTTAAATAATTTAGAATACGATATTAAAGAATTAAAAATCATATTTAAGTTACCATATAGTTCAAATACTTTTGATGTTTATGCTCATTCTAATATGAAAGCTAATATAACAAAAGATGATAAGAATTATTTAGTCATAATACAAAAGAAAGATTATAAAAAGGATAATGATTTAGATTTAAGAGTTCTTTATGATAAGGATTTATATCAAGTGGTCTATAATAAAAATAAAAAGAGTAACATTGATGCATTAGATATGATAAAGAATATAGAAAACGATAGAATTAGTAGTACTAAGAGAAATAATATATTGCCTTATGTATTTACTAGTATTATTGTTATATTAATTGTATTTATTACAATATTTATCATAAAATATAAGCATATTAAGAAATAGTACCTTATTGGTACTTTTCATTTTGTTAAAAATTTGTGAAAAAGTAAAAAAGTACTTTAAAAATATATCAAAAAATGTTACTATATATTTAAGATAGGAGAGGAAGATGTGAAAAAGAAGTTTTTAAGTTTATTAGTACTTCTAAGTGTTCCTGTAGGAGTATTAAGTGCTACAACAACAGTTAGTAATTATGAAACTTCCAAGAAACAAACTAATATTTATATTACTAGATTTACAATGTATGATAATTATATTGAAACTGGTAGTAGTGTACCTTATTTATTTAATGGTACTAATAGTATTAGAAGTGGATTTACAAATGGCGGATTAATCAATAAAAAAGAAGTTGAATTATCTACTATTAAAAATGATTCTTATTTGTTTACTGGTGCTTCATATTTTACAATGACTGAAGATGGAAGTAATGTTTATAATGTAAATATTAATAAAATCAATTTAGTAGCAAAAACAGAAGAAAGTGGAACAAGAGTTACTGAACTTATAAAGCCTAATACTAAAGTTACAGGTAGTGGTTCTAGAAATAATCCATGGATGTTTATAAGAAAATATAAAATATCATTTAATGGAAATACTTCTACAAGTGGTAGAATGGATACTATTACATGTGATTCTGGTAGTAATTGTACTTTACCAGCAAATGCTTATAGTAAAGTAGGATACACATTTGAAGGATGGTCATTAAATCCTAACGACACTGTTGTTTATGGCGATAAAGCTGCTGCTAATATAACTAATATTCCTAGTGATAACGTAGTTGTATTATATGCTAAATGGAAAGCTAATAACTATAATGTTGTATTTGATGGAAATAATCATTCATCAGGTGCTACTGCTGCTGTTACTTGTACATACAATGAAGATTGTACATTACCAAGTAATGGATTTAGTAGAACTGGTTATACTTTCAAAGGATGGTCAACTACTAAAGGTGGAAGCGTTAAATATGAAAATAATGGATACGTAAGAAATTTAACACCTGTTAAAGATGCTACTGTCACATTATATGCAGTATGGGAAGCAAATACATATACTGTAAAATTTGATAAGAATAGTAGTGAAGCAACTGGAAATGTTGGAAGTGTAGTATGTACTTATGATAAAGCTTGTACATTACCAGCAAATAACTACACAAGAGTAGGAGCTACATTTGATGGATGGGCTGTTACAAGTAACACTGCTGTTCAATACAAAAATAAAGCAATTGTTAAGAACCTAACAGCAACAGCTAATGGAACATATACATTATATGCTCATTGGAAGATTAATACTTATAACATTACTTATAGTTATGGTGGTGGAAGTGCTGGAAATTATCACCCATCAACTGCTAAATACGGAGAAGTAATTAATATTTCTAATCCAACAAGATCTTGTTATTCATTTAGAGGATGGACAATAAGTGGTTATAACTCAACTTATGCTAAATCAGGTAGTAGTAGTACTAATGTTAATACTGCTATAAGAGGTACAACAAGTGCAACATACTTTAAGAACTTAGCTACTAATGGTACTGTAACATTCACAGCAAATTGGGGAAGTTACTCATGTGGTTCTCCAAGTTATGGAGGTAATAGTGGTGGAAGCCATAGTGGCGGAAGTCACAGTAGTGGTGGAAGTCACAGTAGTGGTGGTTCTTCATGTGATACAAGATGTCAAATGGAAAAGAATTCTGCGGCATGGCATAATGCTTCTTCACAAGCAGAAAAAGATAGATTAAAAGCAGAAAATCAAAGGTTAAAAAACGATTTGCCAGAATGTAGTGGTGGATGTACTGATAAAAAAGGCGATGGAAGACTTACAGATTCAAAAGGAAACTGCGTATATACAGGAGTAGCAAAAACTTGTTAAGAAGGAGAAGAGAATGAAAAAGATATTAATAATTACATTAATGTGTGTATTAATGGTTGTAGGTTGTAATAAAACTGAGAATATAAATACTCTTCCAACTGGTGAAAAAGGAAAAGTTGTTAATGTTGTTGAAACAAAAGCAACTCTTCCAAAATTTACTGTTGGAACAATGGGATTATATGATGGTGGATTTAATAATGAAAGCATAAAAGATGCTAAAGTATATGAAATAGAAGCAGTAGTAAACGATGGTTATAGTGAAACTACTCATAAATACAAAGGATTCAAAATGACTGAATTACTAAAATTATTAGAAATTGAATCATATAGTCAAATTACATTTTCTAGTAATGGTGGATTAGATGTTACATTCATGAATAATGAAGTAGATGATAATGTGTTCTTATTCTTTGAAAGAGATGGAATATATTTAGAAAAAGCACCAATAAATTTATTAGTTCCAACTGAACCAGCTAGATATAGTATTCAAAATGTAAAAACAATTACAATATCATAATATACATTAAGAGCCTTAAAATGGCTCTTTTAAATTGATAAAATATTATATAATGTGATATACTTAAATATATGGAGATGTTATATGAAATATATATTATATAGAATTGTAAGAACTCTTGGTTATCCTATATTTTTATTATTATATAGACCAGAGTTTGAAGGAAGAAATAATATTCCTAAAAGTGGTAGTGTTATACTTGCCGGAAATCATACTAATAACTTAGATGCCGCGATAATGCTTGCTGGACCTACAAGAGTAGTTCATATGCTTGCTAAAAAAGAATTATTTAAAAGTAAAATAAGTAATGCATTTTTTAGAAGTATGGGATGTATTCCAGTTGATAGGAAAATTCATGATGAAAATGCTAAAAGCGAAGCAATAGAAGTACTTAAAAATAATGAAGTAATCGGTATATTTCCTGAAGGGACAGTCAATAGAACAAATGATATAATTCTTCCATTTAAATATGGAGCAGTATCATTTGCAAAAAAGACAGGTGCCTATATTGTTCCATTTACTATAACAGGTAAATATAAATTATTTAGAAGAAGTATTAAAATAACATATGGAAAACCATATAAAGTTACTGATGACTTAGAAATTGAAAATAAAAAACTTATGAATATAATTACAAAAATGCTTATAAAGGAGAGAAGTAATGTTAAAAGAAAAAGATAATTATTCATGGTATAAGTATTACAATAATATGAAAACTCATATTGAATATCCAAATACATCTATGTATTCTTTAATGAGAAAGTGTGCTTTAAAGTATCCATCTAATATTGCATATACTTATTTTGGAAATAAAGTTACTTATAAAAGTTTTCTTATGAAGATTGATACATGTAGTCGTGCTTTTATAAAATTAGGAGTTAAAAAGAGTGATGTCGTATCTATAATTATGCCTAATACACCTGAAGCAATTATATGTTTCTATGCATTAAATAGAATAGGCGCTATATGTAATATGATACATCCGCTATCTAGTGAAGAAGAATTTAAATATGATATTAATTTAACTAGTAGTAAATATGTTATTGTATGTGATCTTGCATATCAAAAATTATTTAATATTAAAGATGATATAAATGTACTTAAGATAATATATTTACCTATAAGTGAAAGTATGGATATTGTAACTAAACTTGGTTATAAATTAACAAATGGTAGAAATGTATTAAAACCTGATAAAGATGTTATAATGTACTCAAGTTTCTTAAATGAAGCAAAGAATTATCATGAAGTTATTAAAGATACTGGTACAGGTGAAGATACTGCTGCTATATTACATAGTGGAGGAACTACTGGTAAACCAAAAGGAATAGTTCTTACTAATATGAATTTTAATTCTCTTGTATTAAGTGAACTTGAAATAAATAAGTGTCTTGGAAATGGTATAAGCATTTTAGCAATAATGCCAATATTCCATGGATTCGGTCTTGGATGTACATTTCATGCGACATTAGTATCAGGTGGGACAGCTATTATATTACCTAGTGTTAATCCTAAAAAGTTTGATGAAACATTGCTTAAATATAAGCCTAATATTTTAGCATGCGTACCTAGTGTACTTGAAGGACTTACTAAAAGTAAAAAACTTAAAGAAACTGATTTATCATTTATAAAATGTATAATATGTGGAGGAGATTCATTAAGTGGTGAACTTCAAGAAAAAATAGATAAATTTCTAAGTGATCACGGAAGTGAAACTCATGTTAGAACTGCATATGGTATGACTGAATGTACTGCTGGTGTAACTATGATGCCAAAAGAAGAAGTAAGAAAAGACAGTATAGGTATTCCATGTCCTGATACAATTATTCGTATATTTGATGCCAATAATAAAGAGTGTTTAAGTGGTGAAATAGGTGAAATATGTATATATGGACCAACAGTTATGAAAGAATATTTAAATGATAAAGAAGAGACTGATAATGTACTAAAGACACATAAAGATGGTAAAATATGGTTACATAGTGGTGATCTTGGATATATGGATAGTGATGGATTTGTATATTTTAAATCAAGAGCTAAAAGAATGATTGTTTCAAGTGGATATAATATTTATCCAGGACAAATAGAACAAATAATACTTAAACATCCTTATGTAGAAGCATGCTCTGTAGTAGGAGTACCTCATCCATACAAAAAGGAAGTAGTAAAAGCATATATCGTTTTAAAAGAAGGACTTGTCTTAAATAGTGAAATTAAGAAAAGCATAAAAGAATATTGTGAAAAGAATATAGCAACTTATGCTCTTCCTTATGCTTACGGATATAGACATGAACTTCCTAAAACTAAATTAGGTAAAATATCATATAAAGAATTAATGAATGGAGAAGATGAAGATGAAGAAGAAAAGTGATTCACAAAAAGAATTTGGTTATAAATTAATGAGACCATTTGTGACAATTAAATTTAAAAATAAATATCATCCAGTTGTATTTGGAAAAGAAAATATTCCAGAAAAAGGTGGTATAGTAGTATGTGGTAATCATAGACATGTAGATGATCAATATAATGCTCTTATCGCAACTAAAAGAGTAGTCCATATGCTTGCTAAAGATGAATACTTTAAAGGCAAAAAAGAATGGTTCTATAGAATGGCCGGGTGTATTCCAGTTGATAGAAGTATACATGATGAAAATGCTAAAAGCGAAGCAAGAGAAATACTTAATAATAAAGGAGCAATAGGTCTTTTTCCAGAAGGAACTCGTAATGAAGTAACATCTAAAGAAGCAGAAATAGATAAAGTTGCTAAAATACTTGGTATTTCTCATGATGAAGTACTTGATAAACTTAAGAATAAATGTACAAGAACTACACAAGTTAATTTACTTATAGAGTTATCTAATAGCCATAAAATTACTAAAGATGAACTTAAAGATTATATACTAAAACCAGATGAATCATTATTAAAACTATTAAAAAAGAAAATAATAACTAAAGAAGAATATAAAGAATCTTTACTATTACCATTTAAGTTTGGTGCAGTATCTCTTGCAAAGAAAACAAATTCTTTAATAATACCTTATGCGACAGTAGGAAATTATAATGGAGAACGTGATCAATTAATAACAAGAATAGGCTCTCCTATAGATGTATCTAATATGGATTTAGAAGATGCTAATAAATTACTTCGTGAAAAAATAATAGAATTAATGCAAAAAATCTAATTATGGTATATAATATATTTATGAGTGAGGTGTGTATTCCATGAAATTTATTTTAACTGCTGGTGGAACTGGAGGTCATATTTATCCAGCCTTATCAGTACTAGATGAAATAAAAAAGGATAAAAGTAATGAATACTTATATATTGGAACTAAAGATAGAATGGAAAGTGATTTAATTCCAAGTATGGGAATTCCATATGAGGGACTTGAAATATATGGTCTTTCTAAAACTAATATAATTCGTGATATTAAGAATATTAAATGTATTAGTTCTTCATATAAAAAATGTTTAAAGATAATGGATGAATTTAAACCTGATGCAGTTATCGCATTTGGTGGTTATGTAACTTTACCAGTATGTTTAGCAGCTAAAAAGAAAGGAATAAGCGTATTTCTTCATGAACAGAACATGTTACCTGGTAAAACAAATATATTCTTATCATCTAAAGTAGATGCAGTATTCGTATCATTTAAAGATGGAACTAGAAAACTTAAATGTAAAAATATTATATATACAGGTAATCCAGTTAGTCAAAGAGCTATTGAAACAAAAAAATATAATAAAACAGATTTAGGATTTTCTAAAGATAAAAAACTTATAATAATAGTGATGGGATCTCTTGGCAGTACTTCTGTTAACGAAAGATTACTTGATTTCTTAAGAAGTTACGAAAGAGATGACACTGAAATTTTATTTATAACAGGTAAAAAGAGTTATGCAGATTTAAATAATAATTTAATCGTACCTAAAAGTACTAAAATTGTACCTTTTTTTGAGAATCTACCAAGCCTAATGAAAAGTGCAGACTTAATTATATCAAGAGCTGGTGCTTCAACTATTGCAGAAATTATGGCTACTAAAACACCATCAATATTAATACCAAGTCCATATGTAGCTAATAATCATCAATATTATAATGCACTTGATTTAGTTAATAAAAAGATAAGTATTCTTATTGAAGAAAAAGATTTAGATAAAAATACACTTATTAAAGCAATAGATGAAATATTTGATGAAAATACTTTAAAAGAAATAAAAAGTAATTTAAAAGAAATAAAAGACGTAGCATCTAGTACTTTAATAGTAAATAATATAAAAGCAATATTAAAGGAAAAGAATGCAAAAAAAGATTAAGAGAAAATTCAACTTTAAGAAATTCTTATTCTTTATAATATTTCTATTCTTATTATATATGGGACTTTCATACTTATTATCTATTAAGACAAAAAATATAGTTATATTAAATAATAGTTATTATAGTGATGATGATATAATTTATACTGCTAATATAGAAGATTATCCTAAGTTTATTCTATTAAATAAAAGCAAAATAAAAGATAAATTATTAAAACTTGATCTAATAGAAGATGTTACTATTAAAAAGAAATATGGATTTATTTTAGAAATTGATATTAAAGAAAAGAAAATACTTTATTATGTAAGAAGTACTGATACATATAAAGCATCTGATAATAATAATTATAAACTTGATAATATAATAGGTGTTCCTACATTAATTAATTATATTCCAGAAGATATAGAGAAAAACTTTGTTAAAAAGTTAAGTAATGTAGATAAAAGTATACTTGATATGATAAGTGAAATAGAATATAGTAAGACTTCATATGATGATAAAAGATTCTTACTTTATATGAATGATGGTAATATGGTCTATATTACTGTATCAAAAGCAGAACTTTTAAATAAATATGTTGAAATAATAAAAAAGGTTGATAATAAAAAGGGTATATTATATTTAGATAGTGGAAACTATTTTGAAATTAAAGAGAAGTAATTCATAATTTGCTTCTCTTTTAATATAATTTAATATGGAAAAGATAGATAAATTTAAAAAATTTGTTTCTAATCATCCTGAATTTGTAGATTATGTACATAAAAATAAAGTAACATGGCAATCTTTTTATGAATTATATGATATATATGGAGAAGATATGGATGTATGGAATAAGTATATTAAGGATGATATAAAAGATAGTATTAATATAAAAGGAATATTAAGTACTCTTAAAAATATTAATTTAGATTCACTTGAAGAAAACATTGGTTCACTTCAAAAGGCTATATCTCTTGTAGAAGAATTAACAAGAGATAGTAAGAAAGATGAAGAAAAAGTAGAAGCTAAAGAAGAAAAGATTGATACTTTCTTTGGAGATGATAAATAATGTACAAAGAAGTAAAAGAAAAACTTGATAAAGATCCTAGATTTAAAAAATATTTAAGAGAGAATTCTAACTGGTATACAGAACTTAATAGAGACCCATCTTCTTATGATAAATTTGTTAAAGAAATGAAAAAGAAATATAAACTTAGAACTATAGATAAAGTAGATAATTTTGTTGACACAGTTGATTTAGTAACTAAGATAATTAATATTTCTAATGAATAGTTTATAGAATATTTATAATATTATTGACTTATAAATTTAGTTAAATTAAAATTATATTGTAAGATTATAGATAGAAATGAGATGTTAATTATGAAAAAATCAAGTGTTATTATATTTGGAGTACTAATAATTTTTGCTATTTTAGTTGTTCCAAAGTTAATTAAAAAGTTTAGTAATGATAGTAAAGTTGATAATACAAATACTACTACTAAAATTAGTAATGATAGATTTATTGTTGAAACAAAAAGAATGATAAGAAATGTTCAACATCAATATTTAAGTGATTTTGGTAAATGGAATTATTATGCTTTAGATGGATCAAGGGATAAAAATTCAAATCCTGTAACTACTAAAGAATGTACATCAGCTAATGGTATCAATGTAACAACTGATGTTAGCGGAAATATTAAACAATATTGCAGAATACATCATGAAAAAGAAATAATATTTAAAAGTTTTATAGTTACTTTTAATGCTAGCGATGGTCAAGTAAATACATTATATGCTAATGATGGTACATACGAATATACTTTCAATAGCAATGGTGGTACAGTTGCATTTGATGCTACTAAAGTTACAGCTACTGAAATTGGTAAATAATAAAAGCCTTAGGGCTTTTTTCTTTTTAACAAAACTATTCTAAAAATTTATTGACTTATATATTTTTATAATTTATAATTAATATTGTAAAGATAATATAGAAAGGATTGTGATATTTATTATGAAAAGACAAGGTTTTACATTAGTAGAGTTATTAGCAGTTATTGCTATCTTAGCTATCTTAGTTATTATTGCACTTCCAAATGTACTAGGAATGTTCAATCAAGCTAAAAAAGATACATTTACTACTGAAACAAAAGAAATGGTTAAGATTACACAACAACAATATCTAGCTACTTTTGGTAAGTACACAAAATATGCTGTTGACAAGTCATTACCAAAAGGCGAAACTGATGAAACAAAAGCAATAAATACTGTACCTTGTACAAGTGCTTCTGGAGCAAGTGCAGAACAATATTGTAAAATTGATAAAGAAGCTGGAAATTTAAAAAGTTTTATTTTAACTTTTAATGCTAGCAATGGTCAAGTAAATACATTATATGCTAATGATGGTACATACGAATATACTTTCAATAGCAATGGTGGTACAGTTGCATTTGATGCTACTAAAGTTACAGCTACTGAAATTGGTAAATAATAAAAGCCTTAGGGCTTTTTTCTTTTTAACAAAACTATTCTAAAAATTTATTGACTTATATATTTTTATAATTTATAATTAATATTGTAAAGATAATATAGAAAGGATTGTGATATTTATTATGAAAAGACAAGGTTTTACATTAGTAGAGTTATTAGCAGTTATTGCTATCTTAGCTATCTTAGTTATTATTGCACTTCCAAATGTACTAGGAATGTTCAATCAAGCTAAAAAAGATACATTTACTACTGAAACAAAAGAAATGGTTAAAATTGCTCAACAACAATACTTAGCTACTTTTGGTAAATTCACTAGATATGCAACTGCTGGTTCAGCAGACGTTCCTAATGCAGCTACAAACATCGTTCCTTGCACTAGTAGTACTGAAAAATTAGATGCTGGAAAGTATTGTAAAATTGATAAAGAAGCTGGAAATTTAAAAAGCTTTGTAATCGAATTTAAAGCTAGTGATGGACAAGTAGATACTATTAAAGCAAATGATGGAACTTATAAATATGAACTTACAGGTGGCAATTATGATGCTACTAAAGTTACAGCAACTGAAATAGGTGCTACAACAACTACAAAAGCAGGAAAATAGTTGTAAATCATAATAAGATATTAAAGCCTTAGGGCTTTTTTATTTTAGAAAAATATTTTATAATGTTATTGGTGATGTAAAATGAATTTAATAATAGGTAGTCATGTAAGTTTTAATAGCAAGAAACAATTACTAGGTAGTGTAGAAGAAGCACTTAGTTATAATGCAAATACATTTATGATATATACAGGTGGTGCTCAAAGTACTATAAGAAGTAATATAAACGATGAATATACATATGAAGCATTTAAATTAATGATAGAGAATAATATTAATCCTAAAAACGTTATTGTTCATGCTCCATATATAGTTAATTTAGCAAATAAAAGTGATGAGAGAAAATATGAATTTTATATAGAATTCTTAATAAATGAATTAAATAGAGTAAAAGAGTTAGGACTTGATAAAATAGTTCTTCATCCTGGTAGTGCTACTACATGTACAAAAGAAGAAGCTATCTCTAATATTACTGAAGGCATAAATAAAATATATGAAAAGACTACAGATGTAATGATACTTTTAGAATATATGGCTGGTAAAGGTAATGAAGTAGGTACATCTATTGATGAACTTAAAAGTATCATTGATAAGATAAATGATAAAGATAGAGTTGGCGTATGTATAGATACTTGCCATATGAATGACTCAGGTGTTGATATATCTAAATTTAATGAATTTTTAGATGAATTTAATAGTAAAATAGGTATTAATAAAATAAAATGTGTTCATGTAAATGATAGTTTAAATCCTATTGGTAGTCATAAAGATAGACATGCTAATATTGGATATGGTACTATTGGATTTGATAACTTAATTAATGTTGTTTATAATGATAGATTAGAAGGTATACCTTTTATATTAGAAACACCATATATAAATAGAAATAATAAAGATGCTTATGCTCCATATAAAATGGAAATAGAGAGTATTAGGAATAAAAAGTTTATAAATTTTATTGATAAAAATAATTAATAATGATAGAATAATTTTTGAGAATAGATATGAATAGAATTGTAGATTTTTTTAAAAAATATTTGATTATAATTTCAATACTTTTGAGTTTGGCAATTGTACTTAGTATGTCATATTCAAATTTTATTGTTACGTCAGGAAAACATAAAGCAGCAGAGATGTATATTGGTACTTTAAAATACTCAATGACTATTGATGGAAGTACTACTAACACTTTATCAGTACCAGCAGGTGAAACAATAGTTGATGTAACTATCACAAATGAAAACCCAATAGATACATACTATAAACTTATATATCAAAATAATTCAAATGTATCAATAAAGTATTATGAATCAACAAAAGATACAAATGATAATGTAACAAATTATAGTTTACCTAATAGTAAAATAACTTCAAGTGGTAAAAATACTATTAAATTAAAGATTACTAATAGTAGTACTTCATCACAAAAAGTAACATTCAAAATTACAGGTGGTTTCGCAACTAATACATTAAATGATGTAACAGTACCATCAGGATATACAACAATAAATACCATTGAAACACCAAGCTCTAATACATATTTTTGTACAACAACAGATACTTTAACACAAGGTTTACAATATGTAAATGGACAATATACTTATGCTTATAAGCAAAAAGGAAAATATGCACGTTCAGGACTAGCATGGCAAAATATAACTTCTAATGGTTGGGGCGTGCAACTTACTGATAAAGCAAGTACTGATTCAGTAACAAGTAAAGTTTGTACATATATAAATAATAAACCGATTGATTCCATGTCTTATATGTTTGGCTACAGCAAAGCCACAACCATAGATTTAAGCAATTTTGATACATCAAAAGTAACAAATATGAGTAATATGTTTAGTGATAGTAAAGTCACAACAATAGATTTAAGTAATTTTGATACATCAAATGTAAAAAATATGGAATTTATGTTTTCTAATAGTCAAGCCACAACCCTAGATGTAAGCAATTTTAATACATCAAATGTAACGTATATGAATAGTATGTTTAATAATAGTCAAGCCACAACCTTAGATGTAAGTAGCTTTGATACATCAAAAGTAAAAAATATGGGTAGTATGTTTTATAGAAGTCAAGCCACAACCTTAGATGTAAGTAGCTTTGATACATCAAAAGTAAAAAATATGAGTAGTATGTTTTCTAATAGTCAAGCCACAACACTAGATTTAAGCAGTTTTGATACATCAAATGTAAAAAAGATGGACTTTATGTTTTCTAATAGTCAAGCCACAACACTAGATTTAAGCAGTTTTGATACATCAAATGTAACAAATATGGAATATATGTTTTCTAGTAGTAAAGCCACAACCCTAGATGTAAGCAATTTTGATACATCAAATGTAACAGATATGGACAGTATGTTTCAAGGTTCATCTAATCTTAAAACTATATATGTAAGCAGTAAATTTATAACAACTGCTGTAACAAATAGTACAGATATGTTTACTGGTAGTACTAACTTAATAGGTGGAGCAGGAACAAAATATAATAGTTCTTATGTTGATAAAACATATGCTCGTATAGATGGTGGAACAAGTAATCCAGGATACTTTACTGATGTTGCTAATAAACCATCAACATTTTCAACTGATTCATGGTCAACAATAATATCTTCTGTTAAAGCTAATAATAAACGTGGGTATAAAGTAGGGGATACTAAAAAAATAGATTTAGGAATTTATGGAACACATACATTGCGTGTAGCAAATATTTCTAAGTCAGATAGTTGTGGTAATAGTGGATATTCTGAATCTGGATGTGGTTTCGTAATAGAATTTGCTGATATAATTACTAATAGAGTAATAAATAGTACAAGTACTACAAGAGGTAGTTGGTCTGCTACAACAATAAGAACATTTGTAAATAATGATATATATAATTTATTACCAACTGATTTAAAAAATGGTATATTAAATACTAATGTTATAACTGGTCATGGTAATTCAGAAAGCAATAATTCTGCATCTACTGATAAGTTATATTTGTTATCGCCTATAGAAATATATGGTAGTGTTTCTACTTCTTATGATTCTGCTATTAATGTAACTAATCAATTAGATTATTATAAGCAAAATAATGTGAGTTTAAAATCGTATGATTCTGCAATAAAAAATACAGTTGTTTCAGGCGGAACAGGTAGTGCTAACGCATGGTGGACAAGAACTCCTGCTCAAATGATGGATGGACAATTTATGATTATTACTGGTACTGGAAATTTGTATAGTACATATTTGACACAGGAATTAGGAGTAAGTCCAGCATTTAGAATTGGTTAATGCATAATAAAAGTTTATTGGTTTTATTCAATAAACTTTTTATATTGGTTATATTTTTCAATTATTGTTCTATAAAGATCTGGATTGAAATTTAATTTATAATTTGAAATATAACTCATGAAATTAGTTTCTAATATCTCTTCATAGTCATTCTTAATAGCATTATATATCATATCTATTTCTTCATTTGATGCTGGTATACATTCTTTACTTAAATAATTTATTATATCTTGTTTAGTTAGTTTTGATATATAATTCTTAAGTAGTTCTTTTTTCAAATAAAAACCTCCTACTAATAGTTTATTAGTAAGAGATTTATTTATTCATTTAAATGTGATATTGCATTAATAAGTGATATTTTTCCATATTCATATGTAAGTGCTCCTTGTTCATATATTACGAATGGTTCTCTTAATGGTCCATCACATGATATTTCTATTGAACTTCCTTGTATGAATGAAGAAGAAGCCATTATTATTTCATCAGCGTAACCTGGCATAGGGGATGGAATAGGGTTAACATTCGCATCTATTGCTCCACTATGTTGGATACCTTCAGCATACTTTATCATTTGTTCTCTATTATTAAAATATATAAGTTCTACTATATCAGCTCTATGTTCATTATATCTTGGGCTTACTTTAAACCCTAGAGTTTCTAGTACTTTGCTTGTTAGAATAGCTGTCTTTAAAGCAGAAGATACTACTGAAGGTGATAAGTATAGTCCTTGTAAGAACTCACGATTAGCACTTCCACTAGGTCCTACTTCTTTTCCTTCTCCTACCACATTTAATCTTTCAGCACATAATTCTATAAGTTCTTTTTTACCAGCAATATAGCCACCATTACGAGCAATACCGCCACCTAAATTCTTTATTAAACTTCCAGCGATTAAGTCTGCTTTAGGATTTATTGTTTCTACAAATTCACAATAGCAATTGTCTACAAATATTATTATATCTTTATTTATATTTTTAATGAATTTTATTACTTTATTAACTTTATTTACATCTAATGAATCTCTAAGAGAGTAGCCTCTACTTCTTTGAATATGTATCATTTTAATATTATTATTTTCTATTTTCTCTTTAATTTTATCATAATCAAAATCATTGTCTTTTAAATCTATTTCTTTATAATTAATATTGTAACTCATAAGTGAACTATTATTAGGCTTAATACCAATTACTTCATGTAATGTATCATATGGAGTACCTGTTATTGTTAAAAGTGTATCATTTGGTCTTAAAATAGCAAATAAAGCAGTACTTATCGCATGACTTCCAGATATTATTTGTGTTCTTACAAGAGCATCTTCAGTATCAAGAATATATGCAAAAATACTTTCTATCTTATCTCTACCAATATCATTATAACCATATCCAGTAGTTCCATTTAAATCACTTTCACTTATATTATATTTATGAAAAGCATCTAATACTTTTTTACTATTGTTAAATGTATTATTATCTATTTCACTAAAAATATCTATTAATTCTTTTTCTTCATTATTAACTAGTTCTATATATTTTTGATTAAGTTTTAACATTTTTTACCACCATCTATTCTTATAACTGAATCATTTATATAACTTGCATCATTACTAGATATAAAATATACAAGATTAGCAATTTCACTTGGTTCAGCAAATCTCTTAAGTAATATTTTGTCTTCTTCTTGTTTTCTAAATTCCGTGTCCATATCTTTATTCATAGGAGTATTTATCCATCCAGGACATATTGTATTAACTCTTATTTTAGGACTTAAATAGTTTGCTAGATTATGACTTAAATTAATTACTCCAGCTTTAGAACTATCATAATCAAGACTATATTCATAATAAGTATCTATTCCATTAGTTGAACTTATATTTATAATACTACTATTATCACTCATTATAGTAGACATTATTTTAGATACAAGAAATGTTCCAACTAAATTAACTTCTAATATTTTCATATAGTTTTCCTTTGTTTTATCACTAAATGTTGTATCTATTGCTATACTAGCATTATTTATTAAAACATCTAATTTATTAAATTTATTAATTATCTCGTGTCTTAAATTTTCAATATCTTCTTCTTTTGATATATCACACTTTATTACTAAAGATTCAGTATTATATTTATCTTTTATTTCTTTTTGTAATTTTATTGCTTCATCTTTATGACTATTGTAAGTAATAATAGTATTATATCCCATACTCGCATATTTTCTTATTATAGATGCTCCAAGTCCTATACTAGAACCTGTTACTAAAACACACTTTTTATTCATATTTCCTCCGCTTTTTCGTATGTATTTTATCATGTTTAATGATTTTTCTCAATAAAAACATAAAATCTCTTGTCATTATTTGTTTTATTTGTTATAATCTCTATGTAAAAAAAGGAGGAAACCTATAATGGCAAAGAAAGAAAATAGAGAAGGTATTGCATTACAATGTACTGTATGTAAAGAAATTAATTATTTAACAAGTAAGAATAAAAAGAATACTGAAGGAAAAATGGAAATTAAGAAATTCTGTTCTAGATGCAATAAAACAACTGCTCACAAAGAAAAGAAAGCGTAGGTATTTAATATATGTTTAATGTTAATGATATTAAAAATGGTATGACTATTAAATATGAAGGAGTTATCTACCAAGTAGTTGAATTCCAACATGTTAAACCAGGAAAGGGTAGTGCTTTTGTTAAAACTAAACTTAAGAATTTAAGAGCTGGTACTACTCAAGAAATTACATTTAATGCTGGTATTAAGATGGAAAAAGCTGATGTACGTAAGAATCAACTTTCATATTTATATAATGCTGGTGATAAGTATGTATTTATGGATAATAATACTTATGATCAAATTGAACTTGACGCAAAACTTATTGGTGATGATGCTAAATTCTTAAAAGAAGGAATTAATGTTGAATCAATGAGTATTGAAGGAGAAATTATTGGAATTAGTTTACCTGAAAAAGTTTCTTATAAAGTAATTAGTGCTCCTGATGCAGTTAAAGGAAATACTACAAGTGGCGCACAAAAAGATATTACTATTGAAACTGGATATACTTTAAAAGCCCCATTATTTATTAGTGAAGGTGAAGAAGTAGTTATCACAACAAGAGATGGTAAATATTTTAGTAGAGCTTAAGACTAACGAAATGTTAGTTTTTTCTTTGGCTTTTCAGTTTTAGTACATTAATTAGTAAAATAAATTAAGCAGTAAAAACATTGTAATTAGTACAAAATACTTTCAAAGATTAGTATAAATATGTTAAAATAACTAAGTAGAAAGAAAAATAAAAATTAATTTAGGGGGATTTGTGAAAGAAAATTATATAGCTTACTTTGATGAAACCGGTGATGACGGTAACAATACAAATTCATCAGACATATTTTTATTAACGAGTATTTATATGTCAATAAACAGTTGGCAAAAGAATTACGATATCATGTTGGAATTAAGAAAAAAGTTAAAACAAAAATATAATTTTTTTCTTAAAGAAGAAATGCATACAAAACATTTTCTATGTGATAAGGATCCTTATAGGAAGTATAATTGGTCCATTAATGATAAACAAGAAATATTAAAAGAATATACATTGGCTATTAGTAAATTAGATATTTCAATAATTAATGTGATGATTGATAAAAGGAAAATTAAGAGAAACGATTATAAAGTTTTGGAAAATGCATTAACCTACAATATTCAACGAATTGAAAATGATAGTGCAGGAAAATGGAATTATTTAATTATAACTGACAAAGGAAGATTATCGCCAATGAGAAAAACTGCAAAAAGGATTAGGGCATATAATCCAATTCATTCAAAATATTCTCAACAAATAAAAAATCAACCAATACATAGTTTAATTGAAGATATTTTAGAAAAAGATTCGACTGAATCTCATTTTATACAAGTTTGTGATTTTATATCATATTTCACACATTTGTATCAAAAATGCTGTGTAGAAAAAAATGAGTTGCCTAATAGGATTGCAAATTGTATAGATAAAAAATTCATTGGTAGTGTAATGAAAACACTAAAAGTAAATGGCAAAATTAACTTAAATGCTAATAAAGATAGTGCTTATGGTATTGTAAAATATCCAAAATAAAAACACTACCCTACATGCATTCGCATTTCAAGTAGTTCACTTATATTATAGCAAATTATTTATATCTGTCAATGAAATTCAAACTATAAAAATTTAAAATGTAATTGACAATATATTAAAAATAATATATACTTTTGTTATTAAATGTTGATGAAATTATTAGTATTTATAGAAATAATCTATAGAGAGTTAGTGGTTGGTGTAAACTAATGAATTTTTATAAAGAAGTTACTGATTTTTGAATTTAATGGTGATGCTTTATAGTCATAAGAGAAATAGTTTAACTATAAAATAAGGTGGTACCACGGCAATAGTCGTCCTTTGATACCATCTTTTATTTTGGAGGTAAAAATGAGAAAATTTGAGAAGATTAGTTTTGAACAATTTAAGAAAGATATTAGTGATGATAAAGAACTATATGAAAGTTATTTATTACCAAAAAGAAGTACTAAAAATAGTGCTGGATACGATATAGCTAGTTTAGAAGAATATACTTTAAAACCAGGAGAAGCTCATATATTTGTTACTGGACTTAAAGTAAGTATGAATAGTGATGAAGTTTTATATTTATATGGAAGAAGTTCTTTTGGATATAAATATAATATTACACTTGCTAATAGTGTTGGTGTTATTGATAGTGATTTTTATAATAATATTGATAATGAAGGACATTTTAAAGTTAAACTTATTAATCATGGTGATACAGAAGTAAAAATTAATATAGGGGACAGAATTGCTCAAGGAATATTTATGAAGTATTTAACTGTTGATGATGAAGAAGAAATAGAAAATGAAAGAACTGGTGGAATTGGTTCTACCAATAAGGAGGGAAAATAATGACATTTTTTGAAGAATTAAAATGGAGAGGACTTGTTAAAGATATAAGTAGTCCAGATTTAGAAGAAAAACTAAATAATGAGAGTTTAACATTTTACTGGGGAACAGATCCTACAGCTGATTCATTACATTTAGGACACTATAGTTCACTTGTAACAGCAAAAAGATTAATGCTACATGGACATAAACCTATACTTTTAGTAGGCGGAGCTACAGGATTAATTGGAGATCCTAGACCTACTGCTGAAAGAGAAATTATATCTAAAGAAACAGTAGAAAAAAATATAGAAGGATTAAAAAGACAAGTTACAAGATTATTAGATAATAAAGCAGAAGTAGTAAATAATTATGATTGGACTAAAAATGTTACATTCTTAGATTTCTTAAGAGATATTGGAAAGTATATTAATGTTAACTATATGCTTAATAAAGATATAATAAGTAGAAGACTTGAAAGTGGTATTACATATGCAGAATTTTCATATACATTACTTCAAGGATTTGATTTTCTACATCTATTTAAAAATAAAAATTGTACACTTCAAGCAGCTGGATCTGATCAATGGGGAAATATTACAACAGGTATAGAACTTATAAGAAAGATTGAAGGTGTTGAAGCATATGGATTTACAATGCCATTAATACTTGATAAAACAGGTAAAAAGTTTGGTAAAAGTGAAGGTAATGCTTTATGGCTTGATAAAGAAAAAACTAGTCCATATTTAATATACCAATACTTACTTAATTCAGATGATTCTAAAGTTATTGAATACTTAAAAGTATTTACATTCTTAAATAAAGAAGAAATAGATGATTTAGAAGAAAAAGTTAAAACAGAACCAGAAAAGAGAGAAGCACAAAAAACACTTGCATATGAAGTAGTTAAAGATTTACATGGAGTAGAAGAAGCAGAAAAAGCAAAGAAAACAAGCGAAGAAGTATTTACTAAAGGATATAGTAGTGAAGGAATGCCAAGTGAAACAATTGAATATAAGGACAATATGAATCTTATGGATATACTTGTTATGACTAAAATAACTACATCAAAAAGTGAAGCAAGAAGACTTATCATTGGTAATGGAATAAGTGTTAATAATGAAAAAGAATTAAACCCAGAAAGAATATTTACAAAAGAAGAAATTAATGATTTAATAATCAGTAAAGGTAAAAAGACACATATTAAAGTTAACTTAGTAAAATAGTTAACTTTTTTCTTTAAAATAAATCTTATATGTTATATAATTTAATAGTAAGGACGTGATAAAATGAATAAATTAAGTAAAGATAGAGAATGGTATATAAATTTATTAATATGTTTATGTGCGTTTTTAAGTCTTGAGATATTTCCATTTATAGTATCAAGTACACTTAAGAATGTTATTAAAAATGGCGTTATACTTAATCTTATAAATAGTGCTCTTATGATTTCATTTTTGATATTCTTATTCTATAAAGATTTAAAAGTTGAATTTAAGACATTTAAAAAGAATTTATCATCTTCACTTAAAACAGGATTTAAATATTATGTAATGGGAATAGGTGGCATGATTATATCTTCTTTAATCATAACACAATTTACAGGCGGAACTTCAGCTAATGAAAGTAGTGTACGTGAATTACTTCTTGCAAGTCCAGTGTTCATGCTTATTAATATTTCAATACTTGCACCTATAACAGAAGAATTAATATTTAGAAAAAGTATACAACCTCTTATTAAAAATAAATGGGTAAGAGCGATCATTTCTGGAATTTTATTTGGAGGTGCTCACTTACTCACTGGAGATGCTATTAGATTAGTTGACTTATTATTTTTACTTCCTTATGGTACACTTGGATTTGTATTTAGTCTTATGGATAATGATACTAAAACAACATTTACATCAATAAGTTTTCATGGAATACATAATGCCGCTACTGGAATATTACTTTTACTTATATCTAGTTTAGGAGTTGCTATTTAATGGAAAAGGGTAAAAAAGAAGAACAAGAAAAGGAAGAAAAAGTAGAAAAGAAGAGTCATTTCTTTATAAAGTTCTTAATGTTAATTATAGTTATTATATGTTCTCTATATTTCTATGCTAAATATGTTGGTGTTAAAGGATTAGTCGTAAAAGAATATAGAATTAATAGTGAAATTTTAAGTGAAAATTTTGATGGTATTAAAATAGTACATTTTAGTGATATACTTTATAATTCTACATTTGATTTAAATGATTTTAAAGAATTAGTGAGTAATATAAATAAGTTAAAACCTGATATTATAGTATATACAGGAGACCTTATTTATAGTAAAAAAATAAGTAATAGTGATAAAGAAAAGATTATTGAATATTTAAGTTCATTAAACGCAAGTATTGGTAAATATGCAATATATGGTGAAAATGATTATAATTATAGTGAGTATGAATATGTAATTACAAAAAGTGATTTTAAATTACTTAGTAATAGTTATGAAGAAATATATTATAAAACTAATGAGCCTATATTTATAGTAGGACTTCCAAGTAGTGATAAAGAAGAAGTTAATTTAGACGAATCATTTAAGTTTTATAAAGAAGAAGATAGAAAATATATAATATGTTTAGTTCATGATGGTAAAACTATTAAGTATATAGATGATAGTACTTATGAAGTTGATTTAATACTTGGGGGACACTCTTTAAATGGTAGTATAGATGTACCATATTATGGAGCATTATTTTTAGATGATTTATCTTATAAGTATTATAGTGAACATTATGAAAAAGGTATTACTAATATTTATATTTCAAGTGGACTTGGTACTAGAAAATATCATTATAGATTTAATAATAAACCTTCATTTAATTTATATCGTTTAAAAGCACAGAAGTAACTGTGTTTTTTTCATAAGATATACTAGAGGTGAATTATGTATAGTAATGTAAAATATTCAAAAGATAGATTTGGATTTGCTGCTCCATTCTTACTTGGTGCTTTAACTGGTGGTGTAGCAGTAGGTGCTTTTAACCCTTATAGACCAAGACCAGTATATTATAGTAATCCTTATCAATATCAATATTATCCTTATTATTAATTTAAGTTTATTTAATGATTGAAATAGTTATCATTGATTTAAAGTTTATTTTGTAGTATAATATGCCTACTTTGTGGGGAATATTATGGAAAAAGAAAATAAAGAATTATGTAAAAAATGTGGTGGATTTTGTTGTATAAAATCCGGATGTGATTATAGTGCTAAAGACTTTGATGATTTAAGATATGATGCATTATATAATATATTAATGGAAGGTAAAACATCTATAGTAGCTTTTCTATCAATTGAAAAGAATAAATTTGGACGTGAATATGTAACACCATTCTTATATTTAAGAGCTAGAAATACAGGTAGAGATGCAGTTGATTTATTAAGTTTTAAAACAAAATGCTCACTTCTTACTGAAAATGGATGCGAATATGACGCATCAAAAAGACCAAGTGGAGGATTAAATTTAATACCTGATGAAAATGGATGTTATCCTCTTGAAGATCCACTTGAGATTGTAATGACATGGAAGAACTATCAAAAAGTACTTGCTAAACTTGTTAAAAGAATTACCGGTAAATCAGTAGAAAAACAACTTGAATGTGACATAGAAAAATTATTTAATGATATATTAAATGAGAATCTTGAAAATGTTACTTATAGAGAAAGACATGAAATAGGTCCTCTTGTTACAAAATTAGCACATATGTATCCAAGCATTTTACATAAATCAATAAGTAAAAAACAAAGTAGTGAACTTATCTTACAAAAGAAATAATGTTAATAATAGTAATTCTAATATACTGGAATTACTATTTTTACTTCTGTATATAAATTTAACTTAGAAGTATATTTAATCGTACCATTATGTAATTCAATAATCTCTTTTGATAAACAAAGACCAAGACCAGTACCAAATGATTTCTTTGAATAGAATGGAGTAAATAAATTATCAATAGTCTCTTTATCCATACCATGTCCATTATCTTTTATAATTGTTATTAATTTATTATTTTCTATATAACTTTTTATATCAATTTTTCCATTATCACTTAATGCCTCAGTAGAATTTTTAAGTATATTTATAAGTACTTGTTTCATTCTATTATAGTCAGCATTAACAAATAGTTCTCTAGGAGAGCTAATATTTAATTTAATATTTTTATCATTAAAAAATGGTAATATTGTTTCTTTAGCTTCCATAAGTAAATCATAATAATTAATATTATTCTTTTTAATATCTAAATGATTTATAGAAGAAAAGTCTTTTAAAACATTTAATGCGTTTTCTACTTCTATTTCTAATATATTTTTATATTTTAAACACTTATCACTATCATATGGATCAAATATACTTAAATATCCTTTTATTACAGCAAGAGGATTTTTTATTTCATGAGTTACTTTAAATATACTTGTCTTAATTAATTTATTATTTTCTATATCTTCAAGAGTATAATATAATTTCATACGTTTTTTAAGTAATATTATTAGGTTATATATTAGATATATGCTTATTAAAAATATGATATTGTAATTATCAAGTAAGAACATATATACTATATTTAATATTGTATATGTACTTATAAAATCCTTCTTATTTTTAATAATGAAATATAAAGTAAATAAAATTATATAATAACTTAATAGGTAAAATATATTTATATCAAGAAGATACAAAGTTATAAAAATATTTATTATTGATAAGAATATATTTAATTTATATTTATCAAATATGAATGATAATATGATAGGTAAGGTTATATAATAAATATATTCTATCTTAAATACTCTAATAAACACATATAAACATAAAAAATATACAAGTAGTATAGTCAGTTCTAATGTAACATTATTATGTAATTTATTTATTTCATCTTTTATATGAAAGAATATTATATATATCATAATTGGTATTATAACTATACTATTAAAGATATAATTTATTTCTATATGATTCATTTTATTCACCATCTATATCTTAACACAATCAATTTGTCAAATTTTGTCGAATTATGTCAAAAAAAATAAGAAAATTGAATTTCTTATTTTAAATCAGTCATATATTTTTTTATTTGTTTTGAATTAGGACCTAATATAATTTTAAGTTCATTATCAATTTCAACTATACCTTTAGCTCCTAATTTTTGTATTCCTTCTTTGTTTACAATACTTGTATCTTTAAGTCTTACTTTAAGTCTTGATAGATTTATTTCAGCATCTATTATATTATCTTTACCACCTAGGTATTGTATTAACTTATTAATTTCAATATGAAAATCTTTTCTTTTCATTTTGATAACAATAAGTGATACAATTAAACATACAAGAATTATAACAACGTATTGCCAGTAATTTCCCATTATTTTCCTCCTTTAAATTCTACTATATAATTATTTATTTTATCTTTGAAATTATCTATATTATTTTGATTCCAATATAATGATGGAGTAGTTTTACCATTTATAATTGAAGTTTCATTATCAGTATACATTATTTTACCATCTTTAATGATAACTAAATATGGTACTGATATATATAAGTTTCCTTCATCATTCATCATTAAATATTTTTCAAGTAAATTTACTAGTTTTTTATATTTAATATTGTTACTTTGTCTATCTTTTTTAATATCATAATATATTATTTCTTTTATATCATTATCTTTAGCAACTTCATTTAAATATTTAGCATAGTAGTTAGACCAAGTATTTTCTTTAAAACCCATAAATATTATACCACTTTTATTAAATGTATCTAATACTTCATCAATATTACCATATTTATATACATTTTTTTTGCTTACTAAACTATATTCTTCATTAAAATTTTTATTATTATTTATATTTTCATTTTTATTAAAGTGATTATATATTAAATAAGCTCCAATTATAGCCATAATTATTATAAGCATTATACTGCTTTTTTTCTTCATAGTTCACATCCTTACCATTATATTTTATCATATTATTATTTATTATAAAAGTTATTTATAGAATTGTTTCATTATTGCTTCATTTTTATGTTTAACATAATATTTTGTATCAATTAAATTGTTCATTAACTCTTTGAATGTTTTTCTTTTTCTATTTTGAAATTTAACATGCGTAAATTCAGGATTAATTCTTGTTTTTTTATTTTTTTTCATATAATCAAGTAATGCGACTATGCATACGATAGTGATTATGCATCCAAAAATATTGATGTATATATTTTTATTTTCAATAAGATATTTTATTATATTATTATTTGTATTAAATGCATTTAAGCTTAAAAGTGCAAAACTTAATATTACAAATATATCAAGTATTACTGTTTTAATTTTACCAATGATGCTTGATTGAACATTACCACCAAATCTATAAGTAGAGTAGTTAGTATATAATATTGAAAGTTCAAGTATTAGTGGAGCAAACATGATATTATATTCTATACCAAGTATTATAAATGATATACCATTTAATAATTTGTCACTAAATGCATCTAACATTGAACCTAAAAATGTTGATATTTTAAGTCTTCTTGCTAAAAAACCATCAATTGCGTCTGTTAAAAAAAGTATTATTGTAATTAAAGCACATACACTAGGGCCATGGTATACATATATAAATGGTAATGCAAAAGCACCTAATAATCTTGTAGTAGTTATTAGATTTACAAATACAAGTTCAATAATTTTTAATGCACTATATTTCATAAGTATTATTTTATGAAATATTATTTTATTTGTCAATGCAAAGATTTTGTGATATAATTATGTACACATGGGGATGCATTGATTCGACAGGATTATGTTTGGGTAGAATGCAAGTAGTAGGCGTACTTTAAACGTAAAAATAAAATAATCGGAAACGATTTTAATTTTTCTCCAGCTTTTGCCTAAATTAGGTAAAAAGGAGCTTCCACTTTTAACTTTTGTTCACGAGTTTTAAGAGGGGAGTCATAAAGTGAACTATATTATAAATTTGTTTATGATTTATAACGAATGATTAGTAAACTTTGAATAGTAAGAGAAGTTGGCAATCTACATTATTATTCGAGAATAAAAACCAACTAAACTTGTAGATGTTCTATTGGAATGAATCTTGGACAGGAGTTCGCTACTCCTCATCTCCACCAAATATGTTATTTACTCTTTAAAAAGAGTTTTTCTTTTGATATAATTTTATTGTTGTTAATATTGCCCTGTGGCCAAGTGGTAAGGCTCTGGACTCTGACTCCAGCATGCATAGGTTCGAATCCTATCAGGGCAACCATGCCAAAATAGCTCAATTGGTAGAGCAACTGAATCGTAATCAGTAGGTTGGGGGTTCGATTCCTCTTTTTGGCACCATAAAGAAATTTTATTGTATTATATAAATGTTAAAATTAGTTGCGTAATTTCCATAGAATATTGGTAGAATATACTTACTTAAAATGCTATTATCTTTTTGAAAGGAGAAAGTATGAATTTAGGAAATAAAATAATGACTTTAAGAAAAAAGAATAATCTTTCACAAGAAGATTTAGCAGAGAAAGTAGGTGTAACAAGACAAACAATATCTAAATGGGAACTTGAAGAAACAACGCCAGATATTAATCAAGCAAAGAAACTATCTATGATATTTAATATAAGTCTTGATGAACTTGTTAATAATGATGTAAATAGTATATTAATAGAAAAAGTAAGTAATACAGAAAGACTAGCTGGTATAATTATTAAGATATTAAAGGTATCAGGTATATTACTTATATTATTTATTGTTTTAATGCTTACATTACTTATAATGTTTAATTTTAAAAGATTTAATAATGATAGAGTTATAGTTGGAAAAGCTAGTGTTTCTTGTAAACTTAATAGTGAAGAATATTTATATGAAGTTGAATATAATAAAAACTATCAAGTTATCAATGCTGGAGGAGATGCTTTTATACCTAATCATATAGATGTTGAAAAATATGAAGACATTAATCAAATTATTGCTCATATTGAAGATTATTTTAGTGAACATAATGGTTCTTGTGAAGTTAATTATTCAAAATAAAATAACAGGTTGTAATTAGTGCAACTTGTTTTTAAATAGATGTGTGTTATAATAAATAACTAAAGTGAGGTATGTTATGAAGAAAATTGATGTATTAGAAAATGAATTATATGGATGCATATATACTATTCCAAGACTTAAAAACTATGATAAAATATGGTCTAAAATAAGTAGTGATAAAGAAATATTAAAGGAAGCAATAACTATCACTAGAGATAAATTTGACGAAAACGACACTGTAGTTGCTCCTACTATATGCTATTCAATATTATTTGATTATGAACAAGTAGATAAAGAAGTATATGAAGATTTAGTAAGAAGTATATATAGTAATAGAAATATTGCAAGAATTGTTATGGATGGAGCATCTAATGGTGGAAACTCATTCTTACTTATGACTTTATGGAATCAAAATTTAAAATTAACTGAAGAACAAAAAGCATTCGCAGTAGATGAAGCAATGAACAAGATAGGTACAGTTCGTTACCAAAATAATAGAGATGAATATAACAAAGCTTTAAAAAATAAAGGAATAAGTGATAAAATGACTATTAATATTCCTGATACTAATATTCCAATTGGACTAGAAACATATTATATGCGTATTAACTATTTAGCATCACTTTTGTCTACAACACAAGCACATGGAACAGGAGAATTTGATATTAGATTTTGGATTCTTAGGAATCCTAATTGGTCAAATCTTGAAAAAGAAAAACTAGTTTATGACTTTTGGTATGATGAAGAAGATTTCAAAACATGCTTAATAGAATGGGAAAGTGCTATTATAAATGATCCTGCAAACTTTAAAGATTCAGAATTCTTATTTGAAACATTTGATATTTATGAATGTACATATCAAATGTTATTAGAATTTTATAAAGATAAAGAAACTGCAGATAGAATATATGATGAAATAGAATTTTGTAAAACTATGCGTAAATTAAGAGAACGTTCAAATAGAAAAGAATTCATACCTAAAAAAGAAATTAAATAAAAAATTAACAATTAAACTAACATATAGTTAGTTTTTTTAATATACCTATGTTATAATTATTTTAGTATTTAGAATATTAGAGGTGCAGTATGAAAAAATTTAAAAATTATTTAATGTTAATAAGTTTATTGATAATACCAAATATTGTTTTAGCGAGTACTAACAATACAATTTCTCTTTATGAAGCAGTATTTTATGAAGCATTTACTACAATATTTGCTACTCTTTTTGTTTTAAAGCCATTATCAAAATTATTTTCAGAAACAGAAAGTGAAAAGCTTTTTTGGAAATTATTTGGTATAAGAGCACTAATATTGATTATATTTGATCTATTTATCTCTACTAACATATATAAAATTGATATGTTAGTAATAGCTATTTTTGGAATATTTATTGTACCTATATGTAGTATAATAAAGAAAAAAGATCCTTATAAAAAAGTACAATCTGTGCCTAATATAACAGTAACATCACAAATGGCTAATAAAACAAAAACAGAAGTTATCATCAAATGTGCTAAATGTGGCAATGTAATGAATGTTAATGACAAATTTTGTACTAATTGTGGTGAAGCATTTAGTGGTAATAATGCTATAGTTAGTGAAGAAGTTGTAGAAGTAGTAGATCCATCTAAATTTGATATAATCTTTCAAGCAAAAGATGATGATAAACTATTAGAAGCATTTATATATAGAGAACTTAAAAAAGCAGAACTTAATCTTGATACCACACTTATACCACAAGAATTAATGAAAAGAAAAAATGTCTTCAATATTATATTTTCAGTATTGATATTTGCTTATGTATCTCTTATATTCTTTCACTTTCCACTTATAACATATATTATAGGTATAGTAATATTATTTATATTATCAAAATTAACTAAAAAATATAATTTAATGAATTATTTAAAGAAAGAGGTTAAATCAAGACCAGGTGAAAAAATATCTAATATAATTATGAATACTAAAGTTTCATTAATTGAAGATACTAGTAAAAAGAAAAATATAGTATTTATATTAATCGCAGTTATTATTCCTCTTGTAATATTCTATGAACCTAGAATATTGTATGAAGAAACAACTGGTGGTTATGCAGTTAGATTTTATACTTTTGGACTTACTAATTATAAAACTGCAACTATACCTGAAACATATAAAAATAAAAAGATTGTTGAATTAAGAGGTAATACATTTTCTAATATGCCATTCTTAGAAAGTGTTAGCCTTCCAAATACTATTAAAGAAATAAGGGGTCAAGCTTTTAAAAATGATAGAAAACTAACAACAGTAAATATTCCATCAAGTTTAGAGTACCTGGGCGGTGGTGCTTTTTATAATTGTACTAGCATTACTGAAATAATACTTCCTGATACATTAACTGAATTAGGCGGAGAAGCATTTTATAATGCAAGTTCTCTTAGAAATATAAAACTATCAGAAAATCTTATTGAAATAAAAGGAAATACTTTTGAAGAATGTACATCTCTTACTAGTATTGTAATTCCTGATAAAGTTACTAGAATAGGAGGACATGCATTTTATCATAATACTTCATTATCAAGTGTTACAATTACAAGAAACAGTAAACTTACTGAAATAGGTTCGAGTGCTTTTAGACAGTGCACAAGTCTTCAAAATATAATATATCCATGCAGGACTTATGTTAATGAAAGAGCATTTAAAGAAAGCCCTACAAGCATACAATGTTATAGATAGAAAGAATGATAAACATGAATAATACAAAATTTATACATCTATTATATGTTCCAACTATGGCATGTAATATGGCATGCAAATATTGTTATCTTGAAGATAATACAAAAGATGAATATAGTAATATTGATTCCATTGAAACATTAAAATATGCGATTAATAAATTCAAAAAAAATAATGTTATTCCATTTAATATTTCACTTCATGGAGGAGAAGTAACAACACTTTCTAAAAAAGAATTCCATGATTTAATAAAATACATAAGTGATTACTATGAAGAAAATAAAAATATTATAACAAACGCAGGATTCAAAGTAGGAAAGCCACATATAAAAACTAATCTATATGGATTAGATAAACATATAGATACAATAAAAGAATTTAATGTATCTATTTCTGGTAGTCTTGATTTACCACTATCACTTCATGATGAATATAGAGTTACTAAAGGAAACAATAAAACACTAGATAAAATACTTAGTAATATAGAACTATTAAAAGATATTCCAAATAAAAAGAAAATTTCTTCTACAATATTTAAAGAACATTATGAAAAAATAGATGAAATAATTAATGATATTAAATTTTTACACAAAAATACTTGTTTAGATATGAATGACTTTAATTTTATGATAGGATTTGACTATAATTCAAATGGTATACTTCATCATATAACAGAAGAAGAACAAGTATCATTCTATGAAAGAATGCATAAAGAATTTAATGGTACAGATTTGGATTATGGAGTAAATGGTCCATGGTTTGATGAATTTGGTCCTGAATATTGTTCTAATTGTGATAACTGTGGTAAAAAGTTCTTCTTACTTGAAAAGAATGGTGATATCTATTCATGTGTAAGAGGTCAAAAAAATAAAGATTATTACTATGGAAATATATATAAAAACACTATAGAAGAAATACTAACTAATGCTGAATTAAAAATATTTAATAACCATAATAAACTATCATTTAATGATGAATGTGCTAAATGTGGATACTTATATTTATGTAAAACAGGTTGCCCATTTGTGAAGAATAACTATAATACTAATAAAAGTTATACATGTTTATTACAACAAAAAATGTATAAAGATAGAAATTATTCAAAAGATATATATAATGATGAAACAGTTTATAAATATCTATCTAATATGAGAAATATAGATCTTACTAAATATATACCAAATAGGATAAGTAATAACAATCAAGATTTAGTGAGTATAATTAATAATGATAAAAACTTAAAATATATTTATGATAATGATTCATTTATATTATCAGTAGATGGAATAGAATTTAAATTAGAGTCTCAAATTATAAAGAAAACTAGAGATATAGTTTATATCACTAAAACATCTAAAATAGAAATATATATGAAAAAGAATTTAATAAATGAAGTATGTGATTATCCTGAAAATAATTCATTATATATAATGTTATTATCTGGCGATTTAATCACATATGGAGATGAAAATAGAACTAAACAAAGACATATCGCAACACATCAAATATATAAAGGCGTTTTAGATAACAATGTTTCATCTAAAAAAGGATATTATAAATATGATATATCATCTTTAATAAAAGAATATAGTAAAGAATACTCAATGAGTGATCCAAATAATATATTCTTTACTACATCATCTTTAAGAGATTATCATTATTTAAAGCAAAAGAATAATGCATATTATCATATAAATGCTATAAATTTACCATTTCAAAATATTGAATTTTATTATATAGATAAGGAGTTATAGAATGAATAAAGAACCAGAAACATATGAAGAATTAATAAGACAAAAAAGATGTATTGACTTAACTAAATATTATGAACTTAGTATGGATGATTTAAATAAAATATATACTTTTTTAGAGGAAAATAAAGATGGACAAGTAAGAGGTGGTCTAATAGAGCTTTCACTTGTGAAAAAGAATGTAAAAGAAAATGAAACTATGAAAGTAAATCTTATAAATAAAAGTATTGATGGACTTGTAATGGATAATAAAAAATTTAGCCTTATACCACATTATGAACCTACAACGTGGAGTAGTAGTGGATATAGTGGAAGTTATAGTGGTGGATCATCAAATAACAATAATAATAATAACAATAACAACAATAATAACAATAATAGGTAGGTGATAATATGTCATTAATATCAGAAGATACACAATATAATAAATTAAGAAAATTACATATAAATATTAAAACAAAATATATAACTGGTAATAAAATACTAGAACGTAATACAGATAACAGTTATAATGATGATATCTTAGATGGTATAAGATGTAAAAAAGAATATTATCTAAATGATAAATTAGTTCATACAGAAAATAAATTTGATTCAAGAATTACATATACATTTATATCAAAAGAAATGGAAAATAAAGATTATAAATGTCCTAACTGTGGTATGAGTGGTAAACTACATGACTTCTTAGATGGTTGTCCATATTGTAAAACATATTATAATATAGACTATACAGATAAAGAACTAGGCAGTAAGTATCATTATGATAGAGTACTTAGAAATACAAAATATAGAATCTTTACAGGAATAATAGATATTATAATAAGTTTATTTCTTACATATTTATATATAATTAATACATCAAGAACATTTAATTCTTATGATATATCTAAAATATTTATATATGGATTTATATTATCATTAATACTTTATTATTTCTTTTATATAATAGATGCTTATATAATATTAGGACCTATTAAAAGATATAAAGATAAACAAAATCAAAAACAAATTGACTTTTGGAAAAGTACAAAAATAAATAAGAAAAACTTTTTTAATAATTATAACTATGAAGTAAGAAATAAATATTATTCTAAATCTAATATTATTGATTATGATGTTATTGATTTTGATGATTTTAAAAGTTATAAAAAGAATAATGATTTATATATTGATATAGATGCTTATGTAAGAATTGTATACTTTGATAATGGTAAAATAACGTCAAAGTATTTAGAAGAAAAATATACATTTAAAAAGATAAGTAATGATGTGTTAGATTTAAAAGATGGAGCTAATATAATTAAATGTCATAATTGTGGTGCTTCTATTGATGCGAAAAAAGGTGAATGTGAATTTTGCCATACTAAAATTAAATATCTTCAAGAATGGATAATTATAGAATAAAAGAATGTATAGAATGATTAATAATTAAATAACTAATTATTAAAATATTAAGCTTGGGGTGATAAACATAAATAGTACAATAAAAGATATTACTGATTTTATTTTTATAGGAAAAACTATTGACGAATTATCTCATTATGATTTGTTAATTATAAATGCTGATTGGGCTGAAGAAAGTCTTGCTAACGACATGCAAATAATGTTTAAAAGGAATATAATAGATGAAAACACTTTATTTATTATATGTGAAGGTCATGGAAATAATAATGTAAGAAGTGCTAGTATATTAGTAAACTTATTAAAAGAAAAAGGATTGTTAAATAAAATAATAATTAGTGATAAGTACATTAGTAATCCTGAAATATTAAAAAATATAAATAAACTTGTTGATATAAGTAAATTTAATAGAATTTTAAGAATTGCAAAAGATTTTGTTGCTAGAAGATGGTTTATGAATGCTAGAAAATATAATTTTCCAATAGATAAATGTGATTTTTATGGAATAGTTGATAATAGAAATATTAGTAAAAGTGATTGGTGGAAAAGTGAAATTGGAATTAATCAAGTTATGATGGAATTTATAAATATAGGTAAATTAACTATTGATAAAGAATTAAAAATTGATTAAATAATTAAAATACAAGTTATAACAGATTTAAAAACTTTAAAATTGGAGTGTTGAATCAATCAATTTAAAAACAAGATGTATTATTACAGTATGTCTAGTGATATTACTAATAATTCACTTAAATATTATTTAGAAAATACATCAAATGAATGACACAAACCAGTAAATGATGAAGAATATAACAATTTATAGTAAGTAGTAAAAAAAGTGTAAAGATAATAGTAAAAATTCTGTTTATATGTTAAAATAAATGTATAAAAATCAAAGGGGGAAAGTTATATGAAAAACGAAATAATTTTATTTGAAAATCAAAATGTAAAACTTGAAGTTAATATGAAGGATGAAACAGTATGGTTAAATACTGAACAAATGGCAAAATTGTTTGATAGAGACTATAAAACAATTAGAAAGCATATCAATAATGCTTTAGAGGAAGAATTAGACAATTCAACTATCGCAAAATTTGCGACAGTTCAAAAAGAAGGAGATAGAAATGTTACTCGTGAGATAGAACATTATAATCTAGATATGATTATTTCAGTCGGTTATCGTGTAAAATCTAAAAATGGTATCATATTCAGAAAATGGGCTAATAAAATCCTTAAAGATTATATGATTAAAGGATATGCGGTTAATCAAAAGAGATTAGAATATCTAGAAAAAACAGTTAAACTAATCGATATTGCTAATAGAATAGATGGAAAATTAAATAATGGTGATGCAAGGGAAATATTAAAAGTAATAGGTAACTATTCAAAAGCTCTTGATCTTTTAGATGATTATGATCATAAGACATTATCAAAGCCTAAAGGAAGTAATAGTAAAGAACAAATTAAATATGAAGACTGTTTAGATGTGATTAATAAATTAAGATTTAATGAAGAAAGTGATATTTTTGCTATTGAAAGAGACAAAGGATTACAGGCAATAATTGGAAATATATATCAAACATTTGATGGAAATGATGTATACAAAAGTATTGAGGAAAAAGCATCTAATTTCTTATATATGATTGTTAAAAATCATGTCTTTATCGATGGAAATAAAAGAATAGCAGCAACTTTATTTATATATTTTTTAAACTATTATAACATTTTATATAAAGATGATAAGCAAGTTATTGATAATAACACTTTAACAGCACTAACTATATTAATAGCAGAATCTAATCCAAAAGAAAAAGAAGTAATAATTGATTTAGTTATGAATTTTTTAAATTAAACTGAAAGGAAATAATAATATAAACAAAAAATCAATAGTTTATTTTTCATATAGAAAATGATTTATCTAGTAAAACAATAATTCCTTATGCGACAAATGCAGGATGGCTTGGTAAAACATTTATCGAAATAAAAAAGTTATGTCAAAACTCTAAAGTAGAGAGTGAAATGAATATTGTCTTTGAAAGTTATAGTAATGAACTTGTTACATCAAAAAGTGATATAGATAAATGGATTAATGATATAAAAGAATTATAGAAAAAAGGCTTTAATTTACAAAAAATATAGATATTTTAATTTGACTTAATTGCAAAATTAATCGTTGACATTAATTTTAAAATTCAAAAATAATTCAAAAATAATTTATGTAAGTTTGACGTTTAACCTTTTATGTGCTATAATCAAATAACTGATTAAGCAATGGGGGTTGCAAAAAAAGTGAAATTGAGACTCGTTGTATAATCAACGAGTTTTTTTAAGAGGGGTTATTATGAATTATAGTGAGGCATTAAAATTATTTGGTTTTACAGGTGAATTTACTGAGGAAAATTTAAGAAAAAAATATTTAGGACTTTCCAAAAAATATCATCCAGATATGGGTGGAAGTGATGAAATGATGAAAAAGGTAAATACTGCTTATGATACTTTAAAAGGTAAACCAATTAATTGTGATTCATCATACTATAATACTTTAAAAGAAGAATTACAAATATATGTTAGTAAAAAAGTTTATGAACCTGGAAGTGCTGAAGAAAAGTGTGTTAATAAAATTAATGAACTTGTAAATTCTTTACCATTGATTTCGGATAAAAATGAATTGTATTTAGCATACAAAAGCATATTATCTTGCATTGACTTTATATTAGGAAATTATAGACAAAAAATTTATCAAGATATTCCTGATAGATTTCTAAAAAGATATAATAATGAAAGCAATCCTAAAACAATAGATGAATATATTGAGAAAGTATGTGGCGTAAGAGAAGATTATATGAAAATTGAGAATACATTGAATAAAATAGTTCAATCAGTGTGTACAGCTATAAATGCAAATAGTTCAGTAGAAATAAGTATACATTATATAAAAAATGCTGTTTTAAATGATATTATTGATGATAAAATTAGTCTAGAAGATGGTGTTAATCGACTTTGCCGTGATATAATGACTTTATTTGTGTCAGAGGGACATGAAAAAGAATTATAGAAACTTATGATGCTTTAATGGATAGCTACGCTTGAATGAAAGAATCAAATATCTACGATAATGAACAAATTAAGACTAATTTAGAAGTATTCGAAAGTGATATAGATAGATGGATTAATGATTTAATGACACTATGAAGTGTCATTTTATTGTGATATAATTTTCTTAAGGAGAGTGACTATGTTATTATTTGATACATTTAAAGATACAATATTTTTAAAAGAAGATTCTACTCTTGAAAAGCAAAGAGATGCATTAAATAAGCTGTTGAAAGAATATTCAAATAGAGAAGATATAGTAGAAGAACTATATTTAATTAATAAAGGTATTGCTGGTGAAAAAGAAATAAAATATCAACTTAGTAAATCTAATATTGGTATGTATGTTTTACATGATGTAAATATTCAAAATGCTGATTTAAAGGCTCAAGTAGATTACATTATTATTACAAAAGTATGTGCTTATTTTATTGAATGCAAAAACTTAGTTGGAAATATTACTATAAATGAAAGAGGAGACTTTATACGTGAATTTGTAATTAATAGTAAAAAGATCAAAAAGGGAATGTACTCACCAATTAGACAAGTAGAAGCTCAAAGAGATGTTTTTAGAAAGATATGGGAAAGTAATATAGATGGAAATGTGCTTTTAAAAGCATTTAAAAAGTACTATGGAAATAAAAATTTTAATGATAATTATAGAGCTTTAGTAGTAACAGCGAATAATGAAACAATCTTAAATACTAGATATGCACCTAAAGATATAAAAAATAAAGTTATTAGAAGTGATGCATTAATAAGAAAAATAGAAGAAGATATTAAATATAGTGATAGAAACTTATGGCTGGGTAAGAAAGAAATGGAATCATGGGCAAGTTCACTATTAAGTTATAATGTATCAAATGATATAGATTACTATGATTATTATAAGAATAAATTTATAAAAGAAAAAACAATTGATAATGATAATCTTAAAAACAAATTAATTAATTTTAGAAAAGAAAGATCAGCCTATATGAATATTCCAGCATATTATGTATTTACTAATGAAGAACTTGAGAAATTAGTAGAATTAAAGTCAAAAGATATAAGTGAACTTAAGAGTATCTTAACACCTATAAAGATAAAAACACATGGTAATGAGATTATCAATATAATTAAGGAAAACAAATGACATATAGTTTAAAATATAAAACACCAGTAGGTTTTGATGATATAGTTTTATATAGTGATGGAAAGTACTTAACTGGACTTATTTTTGATAATGATAAAACTGATTTTAACTATAAGAAATTAGATGTATTTGATGAAACTATTAAATGGTTAGATATATATTTTAGTGGCAAAATGCCTGATTTTATACCAAAGATAAAACATACAAATTTAACATCTTTTAGAGAGATGGTATATGATATTAATATGAAAGTACCGTATGGAAAAATTATTACTTATGGGGATATAGCAAGTGAAATAGCCAAAAAGAAAGGTATTAAGAAAATGTGTTCAAGAGCAGTAGGAAATGCTCTTCATGTAAATCAAATATGTTTAATAATGCCTTGTCATAGAGTAATAGGCTCTAATAATAATTTAACAGGTTATGGTGGCGGTATTAATAATAAGATAAAGTTATTAGAATTAGAAGGTATAGACATAAGTAAATTTAAATGCAAAAGGAAATAGATTATGAAAAGATGTAAGTGGTGTAATTTAAATAATCCAAAATATGTAGAATATCATGATAATGAATGGTGTAAATTAAATAAAAATGATAAATATTTATTTGAAATGTTAATACTTGAATCATTTCAAGCAGGTCTTTCATGGGAATGTGTTTTAAATAAAAGAGATAGCTTTAGGAAGTGTTATGATAATTTTGATATTGATAAAATTTGTAATTATGATCAAAATAAAATAGATGAGCTTCTAAATAATAAGAATATCATAAAAAATAAATTAAAAATTAATGCTAGTATCAATAATGCAAAAATATTTAAGAGTATACAAAATGAATATGGAAGTTTTTATAATTATTTAAAAAGATTCACAAATGATAAAATTATATATGAAATAGATAAAACTCATAATGATATATCAGATAATATATCAAAAGATTTAATAAAAAGAGGTATGAAATTTGTAGGTACAACTATAATATATTCATATTTACAAGCGATAGGCATCATTTATTCTCATGATAAAGAATGTTATTTGTATAAAGAATAATATTTTTTTGTTTGCAACTTTGCTCAATTTTCCTTGAAATTTTCATATAAATGTTGTATACTATGGTTCCTGAGGTGAAGAGGATGAATAAAATGGGATTGAATAGATTTGATTATAAAACTGATTATATTAAGTTTTTAGCAGTAGCTCTTAGCAGTGATGCAGTTGTTATGGATCAAGGTCTTAAAGAAATGTTTGAAAAACAAATAATAGATATGTTTCGTGAACCAGATATGTATGCTGATTTATTTATGTTTAAGAAATTTATACTTGAAAACCCTGATATAGATGATAAAGTAAAAAAAGAGTTACTTGAAAGTATTTGGGGAAGCGATGAAGAATATGATGATATGATAAGTAAACTCGAATGGCAAATAATTGGAATAATACCACAAGGTGGAAATTTTGTAATACCTAGCGATAAAGTAAGTATGTATGATTATAGCTTACAAGATTTAGAAAGTATGTATCAAGATCCTGTATCAGCTAAAGTAGTTCATGAAGAAATAGAACTATGTAGAAAATTAAGAAATTTTAAATCCGAAAAAGGTATAATGTTAGAAAAGAAGGTAAATTAGATGAAAGATAAAGGACCAATAGTATATTGTTATGATGATGATGTTAGAGTAATGATAAGTAGTGATGGAATAGTTTTAGCATCATGTGGGCTAAGTAGTTTGATATGTTGCGACCCATCAAAAACTTATGAAAGTGAATCAACATTTAGAGGTATGACAGTAGAGGAATTATCAGGTATACTACATGATTATGGAAATGTACATGTTGCTGAATCATTTGATGAAGTAGTACTTGGAGAACGTAAAAAAACAAATATATTACAAAGAATATTTAGAAATAGAAGATAAGGTTCTATTTCTTTTATTTTTTTGATAAAATATATGTGGTGAATATATGGAAAAGAAAGAGAGAATAATTGTACCTTCATATACTTTAGGAGAAGAACTTGTTAATGCTATATCACATGGAATATTTGCATTACTTAGTGTCTGGGGACTTGTAATGCTTATCATTAAAGCACATGGAGGACTGGAAATAACAACTGTTACATTATATGGAGCGACAATGATACTCTTATATACTATATCTTGTATATATCATTCATTAAGTCCTAGAATAACAGGCAAAAAAGTAATGAGAGTTCTTGATCACTGTAATGTATTTTTGCTTGTATTTGGTACAATCATACCTATTGCTTTAGTTGGAATAGGAGGATACCTTGGATGGATATACTTTGGAATAAGTGCATTTATTACAGTTATTGGTATTACTTTTAGTGCTATTAACGTAGATAAAAATCAAAAAATAGAAGTAGCGTGTCACTTAATAAATGGATGGAGTGCATTATTTTTAATAAAAAAACTTATTAGCAATATTGGAAAATATGGTGTAATACTAATTATTGCAGGAGGACTTATTTATTCAATTGGAACAATATTATATGCTCTTGGATCTAAAAAGAAATATATACATTCAGTATTTCATTTCTTTTGTATAGCAGCATCAATATGTCATTACTTTGCAATATACTTATTTGTTTTGAGGTAGATTATGTTAGTAATAGAAAAAGATAAAGATAAAATGAGAAATTATCATAGATGTAAGGATATGATAAATTTAATTGATTATTTTCCTGAACTCAGTCCAATTGTTGATTTAACTATTGTTAAGGATTATAAAGATTATTTAGATAATTATGATGTAACAAGTAAATTATTATGCACTAGAAATGATACATTAATTACTAAACCATCAATGAAAAGCGTTGAGACTAAAGGTATAAAAGATAATGTTGAAGAAATATTTAAGAAGATAAAAGAAATAGATAAAGATGGTGTATTAGTATTATTTAATTTAAATCATGAGCCTAGTCAAAGATATAATAGATATGCAGGTATAGCAGTAAGTGTAAGTTTAGGTAATAAGATTATTATTGAAGCAGTAGGTAAAGGGTTTGATGGTAGAGAAGTATCTAAAGGAATTTGTACTCATGAAAGATATTGTATTCCATGGTATGAAATAAGAAATGTTAGTATTGGTAATTTTAAAAAATATAATACTTATTTAATAAAAGATGAAGAATATAAAAATACTAGAAATGATAGAATTAATTTTTTAAAGAGTGTTATACATAATGAAGATGTAGAAAAATATATACCAGAAAAATATAATGAGATACCTGACTTTATATGGATGGATGTAATAAAAAATGTAATAAAGAAATTAGAAAAGATGGAAGATGAACTAAAAAACTATAATATGAATGAATTCTCAATAAGTGGCCACACTGAAGGAAAAAGATATTTGCCATGGCAAATGTTTGATAAAAGTAGATATGTAAGGAGTAATCATGAATAAATATTTAATAATACCAATTACTATTATAATAATAGTGTTTATAGGAGTAATAACTTCATTATTTAAGAAGGATAATGTAAATAATATGATAGATATGAAATTTGATAATATTAGTGAGCTTGATATTGATACTAAAAGTATAACTATAAATATTCAGAATAGTGATGAATTTAGGGTAAAAACTGATTGTGATTGCATTAATATTAAGAATGAAAATGGTAAACTTGAAATAGAAGAGAATAAATATATAGTTGATAAAATGAGAAAGATTGTATATCTTTATATACCAAGTAATACTATATTTAATGATGTAGATATTGATATTAAGAGTGGTCTTATTGAAATTGATAACTTAAATACTAAAGAATTTGAAATTGATAATATGAGTGCTAGTATTAAAATAAACAATTTAAATGTAAGTAGTAATTTTGATATGGATAATACTAGTGGAACAATTGATATAGAAAATAGTAATATTAATAATATTGATACCAATATTAAGAGTGGCATAATTAATATAAATGGTTTACTTACAGGTAATAATCATATAGAACTTAAAAGTGGAACAGTTAATTTAAATTTAAAAGGTGATGATTATAGATTTAAAACTACTAAAATATCTGGTATAATAAGTATTAATGAAGAAAGAGAGAATGTTAATAGTAATGGTAATACTTTTATTGATATAGAAGTAATAAGTGGTACTGTTAATGTGTTAACAAAGTGGTAAAAATATGAAATTAATTGACATAACATGTCCTAAATGTAAGGCAGTAATGAAAGTTGATAAAAGTAAAAAGGAATTAACTTGCGAGTTTTGCGGTAATAAAATTCTTATTGATGATGAAGTAAAGAAAGTAAAAATATTACATGCAGGACAAATAACTGAAGAACAAGAATTTAATAATGCTGAAGCAAATCTAAAATTTAAAGATTATCAAAAAGCATATTATGGATACAAAAGATTATCTATGAGATATGCTGATAATAAAGAAGTATGGCTTGGATTACTTAGAAGTGCAACAGAAGCTTTTACTAAAAAAGAATATAATCCTGAATATGAAGAATATTTTAATAAATATGAAAGTTTAGCAGAAGAAAAAGAATTATCTAAATTTAAAACTAATTATGATAAATATATGAGTACATTTAGTGAAAAAGATAAAAAAGAAGCAATAAAGAAATTAAAGAAAAAATTTTCACCATCTGTTCTTGAAATAATAGTTAGTGTGTTTGCTGTAGTTATATTCATAGGTGCATTTGGTTCAATAATATTTACAATTATCAAAGAATCTAATAATAATCAAAAAGAAACATATCAAACAAAAGAAGAATATCAAACTGAAATAGATAATTTACAAAGTCAAATAGATCAAGAATTTAATACTATTAAAGAAGAATACAATAAATTAAAAGAAGAGGTAAAGCCTACTAAAGATAAAATAGATGATTTAGAATTAAAACAAAATGCTGAATTTAGAAAAAATGGTTTTAGTAAGAAATATAATGACTATAAAAATCAAATTAATGATCTTGAAGATAGTATTGCTGATAAAAAAGGAAATTTACACAATTATAAGTTATGTATAGAAGATAAATTTTGTTATTTTGGAACTAGTAGTGCTATGAAAAAATATGATAGTTTGGTTGAGAAAAAAGATAAATTAGAAAGAGAAATGAATGAAAAATATAATTAAGGAGAATATGTAATATATGAAATTAATATTATTAAGACATGGAGAGAGCGTTTGGAATAAAGAAAATAGATTTACTGGATGGACTGATGTAGATTTATCTAGTAAGGGTGTAGAAGAAGCTATTAATGCTGGTAAAATAATGAAAAATAATAATATTACATTTGATGTAGCTTTTAGTAGTGTACTTTTAAGAGCAAAAAGAACATTAGATTTAGTACTTAAAGAAATGAATGTAAATGTACCAGTATATTATAGTTATAGATTAAATGAAAGACACTATGGAGCGTTACAAGGTCTTAATAAAGATGAAACTAGAAAGAAATATGGAGAAGAACAAGTTCATATATGGAGACGTAGTTATGATGTAAGACCACCTATGTTAACTATAGATGATCCAAGATATCCAGGTAATGATCCATTATATAAAGATTTAAGTAAAGATGAGTTACCACTTACAGAATGTTTAAAAGATACATTAGAAAGAGTACTTCCATATTATAATAATGAAATTAAAAATCATTTATTAAAAGGAGAAAACGTTCTTATAGTAGCTCATGGTAATAGTATAAGAAGTATTATTAAATATATAGAAAATATAAGTGATGAAGATATTATGAGTGTTGAAATACCTACCGCTGTTCCTTATATATACGAATTAGATAATGAACTTAATATAATAGATAAGACTATACTAAATCATTAAAATATAGTATAATATAAAACCAATCTGGAGGATATATGTTAAAACGTGAATTCAAAATGAAAAATGGGAGGTATCATATGAATAAACAAAACACAAAGAAATTAGTTATTTATGGAGTAATAGGACTATTCTTAATTATAACTATATTTAGTAGTTTTCAAACAATTAAGAGTGGTGAAGTAGGACTTAAAGTAAGATTTGGTAAGATAGTTAATACTCAATTAAATGAAGGATTAAATTTAAAAATACCTTATATTGAAGATATAGTTACAGTAAATATAAAGGTACAAAAATTAGAAATTGATACAGAAAGTTCTAGTAAAGATTTACAAACAATACAAACAACTTTAGCAGTAAACTATAGAATTAATAGTGATAAAGCAACGTACCTTTATAGAACAGTTGGTAATAATTATGAAGCAACTATATTAGAACCAGCTATTAAAGAAAGTATTAAAGCAACTATAGCTAAATATACAGCTGCAGAAGTAATTACTGAAAGAGCAGAAGTATCAAATAATTGTTTAGATGATCTACAAAAGAAAGTAGAAAAATATGGTATAACAATTGATAATTTCAACATAACTAATTTAAGTTTTAGTGAAGAATATAGTAAAGCAATTGAAGATAAACAAGTAGCAGAACAAAAATTAGAAAAAGCAAAACTTGATGCTGAAAGTAAACTTGTTGAAGCAGAAGCAACTAAAAAAGCAAATGATTTATTAAAACAAAGTCTTACTGATAACTTAATCGCAAAAGAATTTATCAATAAATGGGATGGCAAACTTCCAACTAGTTATGCTGGTAAAGATATATTAAGTATATTTAACGTAAAATAAATTTAAAATATAATAAAGAAGTAGAAATTACTTCTTTTCATTTGATAAAATATTTTTAGGAGGAAAGAATGTGAAAAGAGAAAAAATTTATGTTGCTTTAGTTATTTGTTTGAGTATTATTTCAATTAGTCTGATAGGCTATATAATTTATAACCATAAAAATGAAAAGGATGATAATAAGACACCAAATACACCTAACGAAGTAATACCAGGAAATAATGATAACGATGAAAATGATAATAATAAAGAAATTATTAATATTGAACTTACAAATAATGGTATTAAAGAAATAGAAAGTGATATTGAAAAAGCAGAATCAGTTACATATAAAGTTAAAATAAATAATTCATTATTAGAAATATATTATAGTAAAGGTTATATATATTTTGATATAAATGGGGAACTTTTTTCAGATTATACAGGCGATAACAATGCATTATATAGATTAGAAAAGTATAATGATTATGTATTTGTTACCTTAAATTGCCAATGTGGAATACCAGCAGTAGATTATGCAATTGATTTAAAAGAAAAGAACTTTACTGAAAAGTTATGTTCTCCATCAAATAATGGAACATGTAATGGATACAAATATACAGAACTATTACCAAATCAATATTTAGAAATTCAATATAATGTAAATTATAATACAAAAAATATATCTATAAGTAAAAGTGAAAAATTTAATTGTGATGATTATAAAGAATGCAATAATGATACTTGTAAAAGAAGAATAGAATTTTGTAATCCATATGTTGATTAATATTTAAAAGAAGTAGAAATACTTCTTTTATTATGTCAAATTCGCTACATTTGAAATTACTTTTTAAATATGATATAATATATCTCGCTTGCTTAAAAATGAGGAGTGATTAAAAATTATATGATATTAAGTAAATTATTTATTACTTTAAGTTTATTTGCAAATATATTTGAAAGTAATAAAGAAATAACGATTAATCATGATTATTTAGATAGTCATATTAATTTAAGTGTTAAACACTTTGAAGTTGAAAAGGAAGAATATGAAAAGATAAATACTTTTAATGGAGAAACAGTAGATGAAATTGCTCGTAAATTAAATAGATACTTAAATTCTACATTAAAAGGTAAAGGTGAATTTATAGCTAAATATTCTATAGAGGTTGGAATGGATCCTTATCTTGCGACTGGTGTTATGCTTCAAGAAACTGGATGTCAATGGACTTGCAGTTACCTTACAAGAGTATGTAATAATGTAGGTGGTAACAAAGGTAAACCAGGTTGTAATGGAGGAAGTTATAGAAAATTTAATTCTATTGAAGAAGGAATTAAATTTGCAATTAATAAGTTAAATTCATATTATAAAAAAGGACTTACAACAACTGAACAAATTGGACCAAAATATGCAAGTGATCCAAAATGGTCAGTAAGAGTTAATAGATATATAAATAAATTAAAGAAATAATTATTTGAAAGTCAGGGGGGATAAAAAGAGTATGGATGATAATATTTATTTACATGCAATAAATGCTACTAATAATGGTGTTTATATTGATACATATGATACATATATCCTATTATGCAAGATACTTAAATGCCATGCTCTTTTATCTTCAAGATTACAAAAAGCAATGTCTAATGAAGGATTTAATGGTATTGATTATGTATCACTTTGTGATTATTCTAAAAGAGATATTTTTAATGGAGTTAACGACGATTTTAATGCATTTTGCACATATATAAGATATTCATTATCAATTATGTTTCCTAAAGATAAATTCGATGCTATAGAACCAACTATAATAGAAGCACCAACACTTAGAACTGCAAAAGATTATGCTAAAATGAAAAAATTAGGATTACTTAAAGGTAATCAAAGATATAGTGATATGCCTGATGAAGTACAAGTTCGCGATAAAGTTTCACTTGAACATATGATAGGTCTTACTTATCCTATACATTTAGTACGTGATAATGGAGAAAGCTTTTCAAAGAAAATGGAAAGAATAATGTGTGACTTAGATACTATGAATTATGCACTAAGTGAAAATGGATATAATGTACCAATTTATGATGTTGATACACTTGCTAAATTAGATAGTTCAAGTGAGGCAGAATATGTTCTTAGACATGAAATGAGATATTATAAGTAAGAGTTAGTTCTTACTTTTTATTATGTTTATTTCTAAAAAGATGAATAGAAATAACAATGATAGATATGTAAATGGAATATTAAATGATTAGATAACTATTTAATTAAAATTTAATAAATTATATTTTATGTTCATATTGATATAATTACTTTGTAAATAGAAAATATGAATGGAGTAATTTATGGAATAAGTAAATTAATCAAGTGAAAGCAGTAAGAAAACTATTGACAAAATGGTATCAAATAAACTATAATCTACTCATAAGCAATGAAGGAAAGTAGTAGTTATTTATCTTCCTTAATAGAGAGTTAGTGTTTGGTGGAAACTAATAATAGGTGAATAATGAATAAAAAGTACGTGACAATTTCCAGAGCAAATAAGCATGTCTGCTATAAAGACTAAAAGGTAGAAATAATGAATCTATGAAGTAAGATGGTACAGCGAACAAAATCGCTCTTACAGATTAGATTCTTTTTTGTTTATAAAGGAGGAATTATTATGGCTAACAAATATAGAAATATATATTGTGGTGAAGTAACAAAAGAATATGAAAATAAGGAAGTAAGAGTTGCTGGATGGATTGAAAATGTAAGAAACTTAGGAAGTCTAGTATTTATAGCATTAAGAGATGAAACAGGTATAGTACAACTAATTAGTGAAAATACTGAATATAGCCGTCTTAATCGTGAAAGCACTGTTACTGTTCTTGGAAAGGTAGTTTCAAGAACACCAGATATGGTTAATAAAAACATGAAAACTGGTGAAATTGAAATTGAAATTAAGGAGTTAGAAGTACTAGGTGATGTATATAAAACACTTCCATTTGAAGTTAAAAATAGTAAATCATCTAGTGAAGAAACAAGACTTAAATATCGTTATTTAGATTTAAGAAATAAGAGTGTTCATGATGGTATTAAATTTAGAACAGATGTAATTGATTTCATAAGACATACAATGAAAGATATGAAATTTACTGAAATACAAACACCAATCTTAACAGCATCAAGTCCAGAAGGAGCAAGAGATTTTATCGTACCAAGTAGAAAGTTCAAAGGTAAATTTTATGCTCTTCCACAAGCACCTCAAATATTCAAACAATTATTAATGTGTAGTGGATTTGATAGATATTTCCAAATCGCACCTTGCTTTAGAGATGAAGATCCAAGAAGTGATAGATTATATGGGGAATTTTATCAATTAGACTTTGAAATGTCATTTGCTACACAAGAAGATGTATTCCTTGTAGGACAAAGAGTATTCTATGATACATTTAAGAAATTTGGTAATAAAGAAGTTTCTCCAGTACCATTTAGAAGAATACCATTTAAAGAAGCAATGGAAAAATACGGTAGTGATAAGCCAGACTTAAGAATACCATTTGAAATTGTTAATATTACTGAATTACTTTCAAAGAGTGAAAGTGTTGTGTTTAAAGATAAAGAAGTAAAATGCATGGTTCTTCCTGAAAATGATAAATCTAACAGTTTCTATAAAAAACTAGAAGAAGAATATAAAAATTTAGGTGCTAGCTCACTTGGATTCATTAAATATAATGATGAAATAACTGGTTCAATGGCTAAATTATTTAGTGATAGTGAAAAAGAAGAACTTGTTAAAACATTAAAGCTTGAAAAAGGAAATACTGTAGTAATTATTTGTGGTAACAAAGGTGAAAAATTTGATAAACTTTGTGGTTCATTAAGACTTAAACTTGGTAATGAATTAAATCTTGTAGATAAGAGTAGATTTGAATTCTGTATCATTGTTGACTTCCCATTCTATGAATGGAATGAAGAAGATAATAAATGGGATTTTACACACAATCCATTTAGTATGCCAAATGGTGGTCTTGATGCTTTACTTAATAAAAATCCTGGTGATATAGTTGCTTGTCAATATGACTTTGTATGTAATGGCCTTGAAATGGCAAGTGGTGGTGAAAGAAATTATAGCCCAGTAATACTTAAAAAAGCATTTGAAATAGCAGGTTATGATGAAAGTGTTGTTGAAAGTAAATTCCCATCATTATATCAAGCATTTCAATTTGGTGCGCCACCTCACGCTGGTATGGCTCCTGGTCTTGATAGAATTCTTATGCTTCTAAAAGATGAAGAAAACATAAGAGAAATGGTAGCATTCCCAATGGCTGCTAATGGAGCTGATGCATTAATGGGATGTCCAAACGAAGTATTTGAAAAACAACTTAGAGAAACTCATATCAAGGTTCGTGACTAATGAACACAATTGATTTAAACGAATTTGATGGTGAAAACGCATTCTATCATTTTACGAGTAGAGATAATTATGAAAGTATAAGTTTAAATGGACTTATACCTTCTATTGGTGATAATGCAAATGGTATAGAAAAAACATCTAAAGTATTCTTTTCAAAAGGAAACATTGGCTTTCTTAGAATATGTGATGTATGGATTAACTGGTTCATATATAGAATTAGTTTATATAATTCAGTTCTTAAATATAAAGACATTACTAAGGAAGAAAGAATGAATCTTAAAAGAAAGTTTAGAGAAGATTTTACTAATGGACTATACTATACAGAAGATAATGTTAACTATGCTATAACATGGATGATGGAATATATGAAATCTAATATAGTATTAAAACTTGATATTCCTCATGATGATTATGATGAGTTAGATATAGACGAAGCTAAATTACATGAAAAAGAAGAATTTACTAATAGAATGTATTTAGGATATATAACAAGTAGTGATAAAGTAGAATCATTTAATATGCATACTAAAAGTGGAGTGGGAGTAGATAAAGAAAAAATATCTAAAGTTACTACAAATGATGATGACTCAGCTTTATCAATATTAAAAGAAATATACAAAGAAGAAAAAGAAAAAAATAATGGCCTTGAATTTGCATTTCTTGATAGATTTATGAATTATGTAAATTCTATAGACCAAGATATTAAACTATAAAGGAAGTGAAAAAATGGAAAGACAATTTACAGAACAAGAACTTGTTCGTAGAGAAAAGATGGAAAAAATAAGAAGTCTTGGTATGGATCCATTTGGTAGTAGATTTGATAGAGATAGTTTTGCTGCTGATTTAAAGGAAAAGTACAAAGATGTTGAACATGAAGAATTCGAGAGTATGACTGATACAGCTACTGTTGCTGGTAGAATTATGTTTATTAGAAAGATGGGTAAAGCATCATTCTTTAGTATTAAAGATAAAACTGGTCCAATTCAAATATATATTTCTATAAATGATATTGGAGAAGAATCTTATAATTTATTTAAGAGTGCTGATATTGGCGATATAGTTGGTGTTTATGGTAAAATTATGAAAACTAAAACAGGTGAACTTACTATTAAATGTTTAAAATATACACCTCTTGTTAAAGCATTAAAACCACTACCAGAGAAATTCCATGGTCTTACTGATATTGAAGAAAGATATAGACGTAGATATGTTGATTTAATTATGAATGATGACTCTAAGAAAGTTGCCTTCACAAGACCTAAAATTATTAGATGTATTCAAAATTTTATGGATAGTCGTGGCTTTACTGAAGTAGAAACTCCTATTCTAAATACATTATTAACTGGTGCTAGTGCTAGACCATTTATTACACATCATAATACTCAAGACATGGATATGTATTTAAGAATAGCACTTGAACTTCCATTAAAAAGACTTTTAGTTGGTGGTATGGAAGCAGTTTATGAAATAGGAAGAACATTTAGAAATGAAGGAATGGATCCTATGCATAATCCAGAATTTACATTAATGGAAGCATATCTTGCATATTCTAACCTTGAAGGTATGATGGAAATGACTGAAAGTATGTTTAAAACAATAGCTGAAAAAATATTTAATAAATATACATTTAACTGGAATGGTAATGAAATTAATCTTGAAGGAACATGGAAAAGAATAAGCATGGTTGATTCTATTAAAGAAGTAACTGGTATTGATTTTAAGAAAGAAATGTCAGTAGAAGAAGCACTTAAACTTGCTAAAGAACATGATATTGAAGTAGAAGAGCATCAACATAATGTTGGTCATATAATAAATTTATTCTTTGAAAAATATGTAGAAGAAACATTAATTCAACCAACATTCTTATATGGTCATCCAGTTGAAATAAGCCCACTTACTAAAAAGAATCCAGAAGATCCTAGATTCGTAGATAGATTTGAATTATTCATAGGTGGAAAAGAATTTGCTAATGCATATACTGAACTTAATGATCCAATTGATCAATTAGAAAGATTTGAAAGTCAACTTAAAGAAAGAGAACTTGGTAATGATGAAGCAAATGATATAGATATGGACTTCATTGAAGCACTTGAATATGGTATGCCTCCTGCTGGTGGTATTGGATATGGTATTGATAGACTTGTTATGTTCTTTACTGAATCAGCAAGTATAAGAGATGTAATATTATTCCCAACAATGAAAGAAAGAGATAGAAAATAATCTATCTTTTTTGTTATAATAAATCTAGGAGTGATATATGAAAGATAAAATTACAATAGGAATATTTATTGATACATTTTTCCCTATGACTGATGGAGTTATCATGGTAGTAGATAACTATGCTAGAAGGCTTATTAAATACGCTAATGTTATAGTTTTCACACCTAGTTATATAGGAAGTGATTTTGATGATTCAGCATTACCTTATAAAGTAGTAAGATGTTATTCATTAAAAACATATTTTTGGGATTATAATTTACCAATACCTAAACTTGATAAAAAGTTTAAGAAAATACTTGATAGTTATAAACTAGATATAGTACATATTAACTCACCATTTACATTAGGTAAAGAAGGTGTGAGGTATGCTAAAAAACATAACATTCCATGTGTTGCGACTATGCACAGTCAATATAAACAAGACTTTATGAAAGCAGTTAAAAATGAATGGATTGCTAATATACTAACTCATAGTGTAATAAAAGTATTTAATAAGTGTGATGAATGTTTTGCTGTTAATAGTGAAGTAGCACGTATATATTATGAAGATTATCATTATAAATGTTTACCTAAAGTACTTAATAATGCTACTGAAATGGAACTTGTTAAAGATACAAGATATGCCCATAAATATATAAATAAATTATATAATATAAAAGAAAGCGATATTGTCTTTCTATTTGTAGGTAGAATTAATACATTAAAAAATATATTCTTTATTGTTGATTCTCTAAAAGTATTAAAAGAAATGAAACCTAGATTAAGATTTAAAACGTTATTTGTAGGTTCTGGTCAAGATGAAGATAAACTAAAAGAAAAGATTCATGAACTTGATATGGATAATAATGTTATTATGTGTGGTAAGGTAACTGATAGAATTATTCTTTCATATTATTATAATAGAGCAGACTTAATGCTTTTTCCATCAGTATATGATTGCTCATCTATTGTTCAAATAGAAGCAGCAAGTCAAAAAACTCCAACTGTATTTTTAGAAGGCACTGCTACTAGTGCTACTGTTACTGATAATGTAAATGGTTATTTATCTAAATATAGTGTACAAGATTATGCTAATAAAATAATAGAAATATTAGATAATAAAAAGCTTTATAAAGAAGTATCAGAAAATGCATATAGAGATTTATATGTTAACTGGGATACAGTTATTCATGATGTGTATTCTATGTACAAAGAAATAATAAAAAATAAAAATAGTTAAAATGTAACCAAATTTATTATTGAAACATTAGAAATTTTGCGGTCACAAATCGTGACCTTAGAAACAAAATATTCAAAACAATAACTAATTTATTATAAGTTTAAAATTATATTCTAAGGTCCCAATTTGGGACCTTAGAAATAACGCATTCACGATAATAACTATAATTTATGGGTTTAAAGCAATATTCTAAGGTCCCAAATTGGGACCTTAGAAATAACGCGTTCATGATAATAACTATAATTCATAAATTTAGAATACTAAAAAGTCATATAAAAACTTAAGCTTTACTCAAACTATTGACGATTATCATAATTTGTGATAAATTTTATACCAATTGGTACTTTTATGAAACTTTTGAAGCCATAAGTCGTCAAATCTCTATGAAATATCATAGAGATTTTTTGTTGAAAATTACACTATTAAATTTGAGTTACAAAAAATAATATTTAAAATAAAAAATTATTGAATTTGGTATATATTAATTGTATAATATATCTTACATTAATTACTTGCCATGTTAATGTGACAATTTGGACGATAAAGTATACTTTTTAGGCAAGAAAAGGTATACATGATGCGGAATATATCTAATAGATGTATTCCGTTTTTTAGTCTAAAGCTATAAGAAATAATTTTGCGGTCAAAAATTTTGACCGCAAAATGATAATAATCACAAGGAGAATATCAACATGGATGAGATAACTGAAACAGAAAAAATAGAAAATATGATTTATGAAATAAGGGGTAAACAAGTGATGCTAGATTATGATTTAGCTAGACTTTATGAGTGCAAAAATGGTACAAAATCAATTAATCAAGCAGTTAAAAGAAACCTTAATAAATTTCCAGAAAGATATATGTTTAAATTATCTAAAGAAGAATATTTTAATTTAAAATCACAATTTGTTATTTTAGAAATAGAAGGACAAGGTAAATATAGCAAATACTTGCCTTATGCTTTCACAGAACAGGGAGTTGCTATGCTCGCTACAATATTACGTACAAGTGTTGCTGACATAGTAAGTATGAAAATAATAGATGCATTTGTATATATGAGAAAATATTTAACATATAATAATAAAGACTCTTTAATTTTAAATCATGAAGAGCGAATTTTAAAACTTGAAGAATCATTTAATAAATTATCAGCTAAACAAAATTCAATAATATATGAAGGATGTATATATGATTCATATTCATTATTATTAGATATACTTAATGAAGCACATGAAGAAATAATTATAGTTGACAATTATGCAAATAAGGAATTGTTTGATATATTAAAAAATATAAATAAAAAGATATATGTTATATCAAAAAACTTAGATAATATTTTAATAAACAAATATAGTAAACAATATTCAAATGTTACATTTATAAATAATGATTTATTTCATGATAGATATATTATTCTTGACAGAAAAACAGTTTATGTAAGTGGCATGTCACTTAAAGATTTAGGTAAAAAATATAGTTATATGTATAAAATGAATGAAAAAATATTTATTAATGATTTAGTTAGCAGAATAGAAATATTACTTTGATTAATGAGATACATAATGTAATTTGCGATCCCAATTTGGGACCGCAAAAATAATCATTAAGCTATAATCTTTCACTTAAACAATTTACTATAAAACAATTTAATGATATAATCTAATCTTGAGGAGATATGTATGAATAAAAGAGCAGTGTTATTACCAATAATTATAATAGATATAATTTTTATTTTTATAATTCAAAAATATTTTTTTCCTCATAATTATATTAATTTTAAAGATTGGGATAAAGTAGATAATTTAATGATAGTAGCACATCCTGATGATGAAACACTTTGGGGATCATCTTACTTGATAAAAGACAAATATTTAGTAGTGTGTATAACATGTGGTAATAAAAGAGTAAGAGATAAAGAAATAGAAAGCGCTCTTAAAATAAGTGATGATAAAGTAGTATTCTTAAAAATGCCTGATAAAGTTCATGGTAAAAGAAGTGAATGGAAAAAGGAAAAGAAAAGAATCAAAAAAGAGTTAGACTACATTATGCATAAAAAAGAATGGAATGATATAGTTACTCATAATAAACAGGGAGAGTATGGACACATTCATCATAAAATGACAAATAAAATAGTTACAAGTATTTATGATAATAATCCTGTAGGCAAACTAAAATATTTTGGCAAATACTACTCTAAAAAGAAAATCAAAAATAAAACTGATAATAACGGATTATTAGATGAATATACATATAATAAAAAACTAGAAATGATTGATGTATACAAGAGTCAAAAATTCATTAAGAAAGCATTTAATCAAATGTTTAAATATGAAGATATAACTGAGTACAAGAAAAAATAATGTTTGTATTGACAAACTAATGTTTGGTATAATACAATGATATTGGTGAATGGTATGATATATTTAAAAAGTTTTACTTTACTTGATGATAAAGAAGAAAACAATTATGTACTTGGTAGTGATATAAGAAATATATATAATAATTATTATCCTATTGGAATATTCAGTAGTAAAAGATTAAAAGATATAAAATTTGGTTCTATTACATGCTTTTATGGTAGCAATGGTAGTGGCAAAAGTACAATATTAAATATCATATCTGAAAAGATAAACTCTAATAGAAAAACAAAAATAGATAAAGGATCATACTTTAATATATATGTAAAACATACATCATATGAAATGAGCTTTGAAACACCAATTACAATAAAAACAATAACTAGTGATGATGTATTTGATTATTTACTTGATATAAGAAGTATTAATACTCATATAAATCGTAGAAAAGAAAAATTAGCACATGATTTTTTAGAAAATAAATATAGTAATAGTGATACAATGTATTTTGATGACTTTGAGAGTATAAGAGATACATTAGATTCTAAAAGAAAGACTATGTCTAAATATATAAGAGATAGACTTGTTAATAATAATATAGTTGAGTCATCAAATGGCGAATCAGCATTAATGTTTTGGGAAAAAGAAATAGAAGAAGATAGTATTTATATATTAGATGAGCCAGAGAATAGTTTAAGTGCTGAAAATCAATTAAAACTTAAAAAATATATAGAAGATTCAGTAAGATTTTATAATTGTCAATTTATAATATCAACACATTCACCATTCTTTTTATCAATGAAGGATGCGATTATTTACGATTTAGACAGCATACCAGTTGAAACTAAGAAATGGACAGAACTTTCTAATGTAAAAATATATAAAGAGTTCTTTGATGAACATAAGAATGAGTTTAAGGAGGAATAGCATGTCAAAATATAATAAACTCGTAAGAGATAAAATACCAGAAATAATAGAAAGTAATGGTGAAAAGCCTATCACAAGAATATTAGATGATGTAGAATACAACGAAGAACTAATCAAAAAACTAAATGAAGAATATCATGAAGTAGTTGAAGCAAATGAAGAAAGCATTATTGAAGAACTTGCTGATATGTTAGAAGTAATGGAATCAATTGCAGAACTACATAACAAAACACTAGAAGATATATTAGACACAAAAGAAAAAAAGAAAATCAAAAGAGGAGGATTTTCTAAAAAATTATATTTAAAAGGTGTAGAAAAATAAAAATTATGTCAACATTCTTGATATAATTTTTTTAAATATGTATAATGAAATAGGTGAAGTGAAATGAAAGATATAAGACTATTAAAATTAGCAAATACAATTAAATTAAATGAAAATTTCACTAAATATTTAGAAAATGCTGAATTAAAAGAAGTGCTTCTAAATAAGAAAACTAATAAAATGACTATAGTTATCATTAATGATTTCTTATTTCCAATAGATATGTTTCATGAATTATATGAAAAAGGTACTTCACTTGATGGTGTTGATAAAATAAGATATAAATTCATTATTAAAGAAAATAATAAATACTTTAAAGAATACTTTTTATATTACTTTGATATATTAGTTAAATCATGTCCTATGCTTGAATGTATTAAAAAAGACAAAATCACTTTTGATGGTAATTGTGTTAATATTGAAGTATTAAATAGTGCTGAAAAGAATAAGATAGAAGAACTTACTGATAAAATAGAAGTATTTTTAAGTGATATGGGCTTTGATGATATAAATATTAAAGCAACTATTAATGAAAAAGAAAGAGAAAAATTTAAAGAATCATTAATAGAAGTACATGATGAAGTTAAGAGTAAGAAGACAAGAACTACTATTAAAGGTAATCCTATTGCTGGAGATGCATCACAAATAAAGAATCTAATTGCAGCTGAAGACAGAGTTGTACTTATAGCAAAAGTATTTGGTGTTGACTCAAAAAGTACTCAAAGTGGTTGGTTTATAATAACTCTTAAATTAACTGATTATACTGATAGTATCATTGCCAATATTTTTACTAAAAAACAAGAGGAATTTGATTATTTACTTTCTAATATCAAGAAAGATAAATGGTATAAATTTAAAGGTACTACAAAGTATAACACAAGAAGTAACGACTATGAATTTAGTGTTAATGATATAGAGACATATGAAAAAACTGAAAATAAAATAGTAGATAATGCAGAAGTTAAAAGGGTAGAATTACATGCTCATACTATGATGAGTCAGATGGATGGACTTACTAGATTAGATTTAGGTGCTCATACATGTGAACTTGTAAGTAGAACTATTGAGATGGGTTATAGAGGAGTAGCAATTACTGATCATAGTGGTTGTCAGGCATTCCCTATCGCATATCAAATTATAAAAGGATACAATAAAGGTGTTAGAAAGAAAGTCAAAGAAACACTTGATAACTTAAAAAGTGAACTTAATGATAATTTATCTGAAGAAGAAAAAATAGAACTTAATAAAAAAATAGAAAAAGCAAAAAAAGACGTAGAAAATCCACCAATATTTAAAGGACTTTTTGGAACCGAACTTACTCTTGTTGATGATACAGTTAAGATAGTTGTAAAAGGAACTGACTTACCACTTGAAGGAACAGAATTTGTAGTATACGATACAGAAACAACTGGATTTAACGCAGCTAATGGAGATCAAATGATTGAAATAGGTGCGGTTAAAATAAAAGATGGAGTTATAACAGATAGATTTGATAAATTTATTAATCCAGGAAGACACATTCCAGATAAAATAACTGAACTTACATTTATAACAGATGAAATGGTTAAAGGTGCAGATGATGAAGGTACTGTTACAAAAGAATTTTTGGATTGGGCTGGGGACGCTCCAATGGTTGCTCATAATGCTAAATTCGATATTTCATTTATTGAAATGGCTATGAAAAAATATAATCTTGGAGAATTTAACAATACAGTAATAGATACATTAGAACTATCAAGAGCACTTGATCAAGGATTTGCAAGACATAGTTTATCAGCACTTGTTAAAAGATATAATGTACCATGGGATGAAGAAAGTCACCATAGAGCAGACTACGATGCTGAAGGTACAGCACTAGTATTTCATAAAATGTTACAAAAATTAATAGGTCAAAATTATGATACAATTAATTCACTTGAAAGATTAATTCCTAAAGATGAAATACATAAATTTGGTAGAACTTTCCATTTTAATGCAATAGCCTTAAATAGAACAGGACTTAAAAATTTATTTAAAATTATTTCACTTGCGAACACTACATATTTATATAAAACACCTAGAATCTTAAGAAGTAAACTAAATGAATTAAGAGAAGGATTACTTATTGGTAGCGGCTGTTATGAAAGTGAAGTATTTATAGAAGCAAGAAGTAAGGATGGAGAAGAACTTACTAATATAATTAATTTCTATGATTATGTAGAAGTTCAACCACCAGAAGTATATGATCATTTGATACAAACAAGTGATTTTGCTAATATATTTGAACTTAAAACACATATAAAGAAAGTGATTGATGCAACTAAGAGTGCAGGAAAGATAATTGTTGCAACAGGAGATGTACATCATTTTACAAGAGAAGATAAAATATATAGAGAAATAATTATTAATCAAAAAGTACCAGGAGGTGGAAGACATCCTCTTGCTAAAAGCAATATAACAAATATACCATCACAACACTTTAGAACTACTGAAGAAATGTTAAAAGATTTTGATTTCTTAGATAAAGATTTAGCATATGAAATAGTAGTTACTAATACAAATAAAATATGTGATATGGTAACTGAATTTGAAGTAATTATGGATACAAAAGGTATTCCATTTAGTCCAAGAGTTAAAGCTGATGATGGAAAAACATACCTTGATTGCCCAAGAGTAGTTACAGATCTTGTATTTGAAAAAGCTGCGTCTTGGTATGGAAGTCCACTTCCACATAATATTGAAGAAAGAATTTCTAAAGAATTATATGGAGATGCAGTATATAATTATTGGTATAATAGATTAAAAAGCGAAAACGAAGGAATAAGTGAAGACAAACTTATAGAAAAAACATTTGATAATTTACATGAAACACTTATTGCTGGATTTGATAAGGTTAAAGAATTAATTGGTGAAAAAGTAAAGAGTGAATGGACAGAAGAAGATGGAGAACTTAATGAAAAGAGTCTTGCTTCTAAAGTTAAAAAAGAACTTGGAGGTATTATAGGTGGAGGATTCGATCCAATATACTTAATTGCTCAAAGACTTGTTAAACACTCTAATGATGATGGATATATTGTTGGATCAAGAGGTTCTGTTGGTAGTAGTTTTGTAGCAACAATGATGGGTATTACAGAAGTAAATCCACTACCAGCACATTATAGATGTTTAAAATGTCAAACAAGTTTATTTAATGATGAAGAAGGTAATCCTCTTGGTTCTACTTATTCAAGTGGTTTTGATTTACCTGATAAGAAATGTCCTAATTGTGGAGAGTATATGAAAAAAGATGGTCAAGATATGCCATTTGCTACTTTCCTTGGATTTAATGCAGATAAAGTTCCAGATATAGACCTTAACTTCTCAGATCTAAATCAAGCATCAGCTCATGAGTATACAAAAGTACTATTTGGTGTTGATAATGTTTATAGAGCAGGTACAATTGGTACTGTTGCTGAAAAAACAGCTTATGGATTTGTAAGAGGTTACTTTGAAGATAAAGGAATCTTAGATAAAAGAAGTTGTGAAATAGAAAGACTAGCCATGGGTTGCACTGGAGTTAAAAGAACAACAGGTCAACATCCAGGTGGTATAGTAGTTGTTCCGGATTATATGGATGTAAGTGATTTTACACCATTCCAATTCCCAGCAGAAGATCCAACTTCAGCATGGAGAACAACTCACTTTGATTACCATTCAATTGAAGAAAATTTGCTTAAACTAGATATTTTAGGACACTCTGATCCAACACAGCTAAGACTTATTCAAGATTTAAGTCATACTAATGTACTTGATGTTCCACTTGATGATAAAGATACAATGAGTATATTTACAAGTACTAAAGTACTTGGAGTTACAAATGAACAAATAATGTGCCCAACTGGTACTCTTGGTATTCCAGAATTTGGTACTCCATTTACAATAGGTATGGTTGCTGAAACTAAGCCAACTACTTTCGCAGAACTTGTTAAAATATCAGGACTTTCTCATGGTACTGATGTATGGTTAGGTAATGCTAGAGACTTATGTACACCTGATGAAAATGGTAATATAAAAGTTCCATTTAAAGATGTAATTGGTTGTCGTGATGATATAATGGTATATTTAATGTACAAAGGTATGAAGCCAATAAAAGCATTCAAAATAATGGAATTTGTTCGTAAAGGAAAAGCATCTAAAGACCCTGTTACATGGGCAGAACATAGAAAGACAATGGAAGAGGCAGGTATTGAAGAATGGTACATTGATTCTTGTCAAAAGATTAAGTACATGTTCCCTAAAGCACATGCAGCAGCGTACGTAACAAGTGCTTTTAGAATTGCATGGTATAAAGTACATATGCCAGCATACTTCTATGCTTCATGGTTTAGTACAAAAGCGACAGACTTTGATATAGAATCTATGATTAATGGATATGATGCAATAAAAAATAAAATACTTGAAATTAAAAATAAAGGCTATGACGCTACTAATAAAGAAAATGGAGTTCTTGAATGCCTTAATGTAGCACTTGAAATGTCCGCAAGAAATATAAAAGTAGCTCCATTTGATTTATATAAAAGTAAAGGTCTTACATTTGATGTACAAGATGATAATACAATTATTCCACCATTCATCACAATTGATGGACTAGGTGAAACAGTTGCCAAAAATATAGAATCAGAAGCAAAGAAACATCCATTTATAAGTATTGAAGACTTCCAAACAAGATGTAAAGTTTCACAAACACTTATAGATAAAATGAGAGCAATGGGTATATTTAATAGTATGCCAGAAAGCTCACAACTTAGTTTATTTGATTTTTAAGGATACTAGAAATAGTATCTTTTCTTCTATTTATATTATATAATATCAATTACTTTGGTGATAGTATGAAAAAGAATAAAAATTTAGAAATGAAAATATATGAATTATTAGGAGTTAAAATATTTAGAAAAATAGCTTTTTCTTTAGCATCCATTATAAGTTTACCTAAAAAAAGAAAGATGACAAAAGAAGAATGGGAAAACTATAATAATAAAACTAGTAATTATAACATTGGCAAAGTTAAAGATTTAGATGATGTAAAAAAATATAAAAAGCAAATGTACTTAAACACATCTATTCATACATTTGGATTATTTCTTTGCATGGTTGATTTACTTCTTGGAGGGGCTGATGTATTCTTTATTATAATAACATTAATAAATATATATTGTATTATGTTACAAAGATATAATATTATTAGATTAAATAAAGTTATCAAAAAGTTTTATCCAAAATATGAACATCAAAAAGAAGAACTAAAGAAAGAACTAATTGAAAGCGATAAACTCTTAAAAGAACATACTTATAAAATAGTTAAAGAAACTAAAAAAGAAGTAAAAGAAAGAAAAGTTACATTTGAAGAACTATTAAATAACTCATCATTAAGTGAATTAAAAGCATATAGAGAATCATTAAATTATTTTAAATGTGCTGAAACAATTGATAAAGATAAAACTGAATATGATTTTCCTATCAGTAAAACTACAAGTTTAAGATTAAAAAAAATAGCACACTAAAATAGTCAATTCGCAGCAATACATAAAAAGAACAAGTATTCGCTTGCGGAGAGTGGTAATATTTGCTATAATAATGTCATGAATAGAGTAGTTAATTTCTTACAAAAATATTTTGCTGTTATTTCAGTACTTATAGGAATAAGTATTCTTTTAAGTGTTACTTTTTCTAGTTATATAGTTACATCAAACAATCATAAAGCAGCAGAAATGTATATTGGAGAATTAAAGTATTCAATAGAAATAGATGGAAGTACTACTAATACATTATCAGTACCAACAGGTGAAACAATTATTGATGTTAAAGTAAATAATCAAAATCCAGTAGACACATATTATAAGTTACTTTATTTAAAGAATACAAATATTACTGTTAAATATTATGAATCAACAAAAGATACAAATGACGTGGTAACCACATATAATAAGCCAAATGATTCAATAACAAGTAGTAATTCAAATATAGTAAAACTATTAATTACAAATAGTAGTACTTCTTCTCAAAATATAGCATTCACTATGAAAGGTGGATATATAACAAACACATTAGAAGATATAGTGGTACCATCTACTTATAGTGAAATAACTACTATAGAAACTCCGCCATCAAATACATATTTTTGTAAAACAAATGACACTTTAAAGCAAGGACTTAAATATGTAAATGGGCAATATACTTATGCTTATAAGCAAGAAGGAAAATCTTCCAGCAATTCTTCTTTGGCTTGGTCTAATATTACTAATAATGGATGGGGAGTACAGCTTACTAACAAAACAAGTACTGATGCGGTAACAAGTAGACCTTGCACATATATAAATAATAAGCCTATGATTTCAATGCCATATATGTTTTATGAAAGTCAAGCTGTATCAATAGATTTAAGTAACTTTAATACGACAAATGTAACAAATATGAGATGGATGCTTTCTTATACCAAAGCCAAAGCATTAGATTTAAGTAGTTTTGATACAAGTAATGTTATTGATATGGATGGCATGTTTGCAGTTGCAGATGCTACCTCACTTGATTTAAGTAATTTTGATACATCAAATGTAGTAAATATGAGTGGAATATTTGTAGAAGCAAAGGCAACTACTATAGATGTGAGCAATTTTAATACTAACAAAGTAACTGATATGAGTTATATGTTTGCTTCTTCGGAAGTATTGGAACTTGATTTAAGTAGTTTTGATACAAGTAATGTTACCAATATTGATAACATGTTTTCGAAATGCAAAGTTGCAATATTGGATTTGAGTAGTTTTGATACAAGTAAAGTTACTTCTATGTATGAAACGTTTACTGGTTCAAATGAATTAAATACTATTTATGTTAGCACTAAATTTGTGGTTAGTAATGTAAATTATTATAAGAATATGTTTAAAGATTGCATAAATTTAGTAGGTGGAGCAGGAACTACTTACAATAGTTCTTATGTTGATAAAACATACGCTCATATAGATGGTGGAACAAGCAATCCAGGCTACTTTACAAATATAGCTGATAAGCCAAGTAATCCTAATTCATTTGCTACTGATTCATGGGAAACTATTATAGCAAATGTAAAATCAGGAAATATAAATAGGTATAAGGTCGGAGATACAAAAGCTGTGAATTTAGGCTCAACATATGGTATACATACACTTCGTATAGCAAATATGACAACTCCTAGCAGTTGTAATACTTCAGGATTTTCAAAAAGTGCTTGTGGATTTGTGATAGAATTTGCAGATATTATATTGACTAGAGTAATGAATGATACACAAACAAGTGCAGGTGGTTGGCCTGCAACATCAATGAGAACATTTATAAATAATGAAATATATAATTCATTGCCAAGTATTTTGCAAAATGGAATAATAAATACAACAGTTGTTTCTGGATATGAGAGCGGTGCATCATCAAATTATATTTCAACAGATAAATTATATTTATTAGCGCCAAGCGAGATATGGAGTGATTGGTCAACTATCTCTGGTGTGTATGATACAGCTAAAAATAAGTCAAGACAATTAGATTATTATAATAGTTTAAATGTTACTACTACTAATTACAGTGGTGCCATGAAGAAAAAAGAAAAAATTGGTAAAAGGTGGTGCCTTCGTACTGCATATTCGATTTTTACTGGCATGTTTTATCATGTGGGAGAAGAAGGCAGCAACAGCGGTGGTTACGCTAATACAGCATATGGCGTATCTCCGGCATTCCGTATCGGCTAACTCTATTAAAATTAAACATCAATAATAATTGGTACTAGAAATAGTACCTTTTAAGTGATAAAATAACTTTGGTGAAGAAAATGAAAGTAGTAGTTTTAGGAAGTAGTAGTAGTGGAAACTCTACATTTGTTAATATAAATAATATAAAATTCTTAATTGATGCAGGTCTTCCTTTTGGAAAACTTAAAGATGCATTATATGAAATAGGTGAGAATCCTGAAAATTTAGACTTTATAATTGTAACACATGCTCACTCTGATCATGTAAGAAGTCTTCATTCATTTAATAGAGTATATAATACTAAAGTATATATATCAATAGAGACATTTAATGAATATAATAAAAAAGATTATATAAAGAATTATGAATTTTTTGATGAATTTGACAATATTATGGGAATTAAATTTACTAAAATACCTATAAGTCATGATAAAAAAGGATTTGGGTTCGTATTTGAATATGATAACAAATCATTAGTATACATGACAGATACAGGCATGATACATTCTAGATATCATGAGAAACTTAAAAATAAAACAGTTTATTTACTTGAAAGTAATCATGATGTTGAAATGGAAATGAATGGTAAGAAATTTGAATATATTAAATATAGAAATATAGGAGATGAAGGACACTTAAGCAATGAAGACTGTGCAATGTATTTAAATCATTTTATAGGTCCAGATACAAAAGATATAATGTTAGTTCATATAAGTGAAAACGATAACACATATGAAAAAGCATATGAAGCAAATAGAGAAAGAATAGATCCAAACATCCCTATTTATATAGCATATAAAGATAAAATTAGTGAAGTAATTGAAGTATAGTAAAAAGTATGTTATCATTACAGTAGAAGGAGTAGAAGATATGAAAAAGAGAAATAATTCTAGTAGTGATGCATTTGTATTAGGTATTTCAATGGGTACATGTTTTGGTATAATGTTAGTCGTATTATCAAATGAAATAATGTATTTTCCATTATGCTTAGTTGCTGGACTTGCTATAGGACTTTCAGTATCAGGAGAAAAAATAGAATTTAAACTTACAAATGAAAAAAAGACTAAAATAAAGCTTGATCTAAATAAAGAATATACAATTAAAACAACACCTAAAAAAATATTATTAAATAGTATAGTATCAACACTTGTTATTGGTATAATATTATTTCTATGTTTAACTTGTTATAGAGAAGGCTTTGCTAATATGTTAGCTAGCTTTGGTAATTTTGGTACAGAATATACTTTAGAATGTATACTATTGATATTACCAATTATATTTATATTTGTTATTATAATTAAAATATTAAAACTTATAGAACAGGTTATGAAAAAGTAATAAAAATATTATTTGAGGCAGTTATGTAAATAATTTGCCTCTTTTCTTTTAAAAGTATTATTAATATGATAAAATTAGATAGGTGAAAAGAAATGTATAGAAAAACTTTTGTAGAAGTAAATATTGATTCTTTAAAAGAAAATGTATCGAATATAATAAAAAAATATAATAATTATAAATATTATATTGCAATGGTTAAATCAAATGCATATGGCCATGGATACTATATTGTTAATGATTTAATAGAAAGTGGTATAAATTATTTTGCAGTGTCATCCTTAGAAGAAGCTCTTGAAATAAGAAAATATAATAAAGATATACCAGTATTATGTGTAGAACCCATTGAACTGGATTGTATAGATATAGCAATTAAAAATAATATAACACTTACTATAGTTAGTTATGATTATATAAAGAAATTACTTAATAAAACTAAATCTAAATTTAAAATACATATTAAGATAGATACTGGTATGAATAGACTTGGTATAAGTTCTAAAGATGAATTTAATAAAGTTATAAATCTTATAGAGGAAAATAATAATGTATATTTAGAAGGATTATTTACTCATTTTGCTACTCCTGGTATTAATGATAGATATTTTGATATGCAGGTTCATAATTTTAAAAATATTACAAGTGATATTGATATAAAAAGTATACCAATAGTACATTTAAGTAGTAGCTTTATATTACTTGCTCATCCTAAAATTGAATTTGCAAATGGTGTTAGATTTGGAACTATATTATATGGTTATGATATAAGTCCACATAAGCTTGGAAATGGTCCTAAAGATATACTTAGAAAGATAAGAAATAAATATTTAATAAATAAATATAACATAAGTGAAACATATAGTGATGTTAATATTAAACTTACACCAGCACTAAAAGTCAAAACAAATATTATACAAATTAAATATATACATGCAGGTGATAAAGTAGGATATGGTATGCTTTATACATCAACTAAAGATGAAAAAATAGCAACAATACCTATTGGATTTGATGATGGTATTGGTATATCACATATAAATAGATATGTAATTATAAATAATAAAAAATATCCTGTTATTGGTGAAATATCTATGTGCATGATGAGCATACTAATAGATGATAGTGTAAAATTAGGTGATGAAGTAACAGTTTTAGGAGACGGAATAACACTTGGCATGATATCAAGGTTAAATAATACATCAATTCATAATACACTTGTTAATATAGGTAAAACACTACCTAGAGAGTATATAAAAAATAATAAAATAGTAGCTACAGTAGAATATAGAAGTGAGGTAATAAAATGAGCTTAAAAAGTATGATGTTTAAGAAAGTAAAAGCAATTAATTATGAAAAATTAAATAAGTTAAGTAGTGATATTGCTAAACGTAATAATAAAAGTAAAGGTTATGTTAAAAGAGATATGATTAAAAACTTTATTAAATATGGTATAGGATATACTGATTATTTAAAAGGTGATTATATTAATTTAACAGAAAAACAAAAGAAAACATATGTAACAACTAAGAGTTTTTATAAGATGTTAAAGTATTTAAATGATGAAGATTATATTGCAGTTATGAGAGATAAAATACTATTTAATAAGGTGTTTAGAGAATATATAAAACGTGATTTTCTTGATTTAAGAGTTGCAACTGATGATGATATTAAGAAATTTATAAAAGGCAAAAAATATGTATTTGCTAAACCACCTAAAGACTTTGGCGGACATGGTATTGAAAAAATAAAAGTAAGTGATATTAAAGATATTAGTATATTACATGTTGAACTTATGAATAAAGGATTATATTTACTTGAAGAAGAAATAATACAACATCCTGAACTTGACAAATTAAATCCTTATGCAGTTAATTCATTTAGAATAGTTACTCTTGTTAAAGATAATAAAGCATATATACTTGCAAATGCTCTTCGTATTAATATTGATGATGCTATTGCTATTGGATGCAGTGATGCATATATGAGACTAAATGAGGATGGGAAAATATGTAGTAGAGTAGTAGATGATGTAGCAAATGTATATACTGAACACCCTATTGCTAAAATTAAGTTTGATACAGTTACTGTTCCTTATGTAAAAGAAGCATTTGATATGGCTTTAAAAGCAGCACTTGAAGTACCTGAGGTTAGATACGTTGGTTGGGATATAGCAATAACTAAAGATGGACCTGTTATTATGGAAGGTAATGAATATCCTAGTTATGGACTTGTTCAATATTACTTATTTAATGATGAACAAGAAGGACATTTAGCACAAATATCTAAAATATTAGGTGAAGATGAAATGAAGAAGATGAATCTATGAAAAAATTAAAAAAGAATACATTCATACAAGGAACACTTATTACATCAATTATACTAATTATTATTAAAATATTAGGTGCATTATATGTAATACCTTTTTATGGAATAATTGGTACTAATGGAGGAACACTATATAGTTATGCTTATAATATATATAATTTATTCTTAAATATTTCTACAGCAGGTATACCTATTGCTATATCTATGATAATAAGTGAATATTTAACATTAGATAAGTTAGATGCTAAAGAAAGAGCTTATAAAATAGGTAAAAAGATGATAGGTGTTCTTGCTATAGTATCATTTTTAGTAGTGTTTTTAGGAGCAGACCTAATTGCTAAATTTATAATTAGTGATGTAACTGGAGGTAACTCTATAAGTGATATTGCTACTGTTATAAGAGCAGTTTCTTTCTGCTTAATAATAATACCATTTCTAAGTGTTTTAAGAGGATATATGCAAGGCCATAAGTTTATTACTCCAACTTCATATTCTCAGCTAATTGAACAAATTGTTAGAATACTTGTAGTACTTTTAGGTTCATATATAGCAATAAAAGTACTTAATAAAGGCATTACTAGTGGTGTTAGTATTGCATTACTTGGTGCTTTCTTTGGTGGATTATTTGCATACTTATACTTACTTATCAAAGTCAAAAAGAATAAGAGTGAGTTTCCAGTGAGTAAAAAAGAAGATAAGATCACTGACAGAGAAATATCTAAGAAAATACTTAAATATTGTATACCACTTATAATGATATCTATAGTAGATAACTTATATACAATAGTTGATGTTAAACTTATCATAAAAGGATTAAATATGGTAGGATATACTGCTATAGAAAGTGAAATGATGTCTTCATTAGTATCAACATGGGCACCTAAAATATGTACTGTTATTATTGCTATTGCGATATCACTTACGACTAATATAATTCCACATGTAACATCTGCCTTTGTTAAAAAAGATATGACAGAAGTAAATAGAAGATTCAATCAAGCAATAAGCACAATGCTTATAATAACTATACCTATGGCATTAATGTTACTTATTCTTTCAAATGAAAGCTATACATTATTCTATGGTGCTAGTGAATATGGAAGTACAGTACTTAAAGTTTCAGCAATAAGTCATATATTCTTTGGAGTATGGAGTGTAATAAATACATGTCTTCAAAGTATGAGAAAATTTAAAATAGTATATATAAATTCAATCGCAGGTCTAGTATCAAATGCACTTTTGGATATACCACTTATATTAATTTTTGATAGAATTGGCTTACCAGCTTATACAGCAACAATAGTATCAACAATAATAGGTTATTCAATATCAATAACAATCGCATTAATATATCTTAAAAAAGAAATGAAATTTACATATAGACCTACAATTGATTTACTAAAGAAATTAATATTACCATCATTATGTTTAATAGTTCCACTCACTTTATCAAAAGTATTTATTAAATTTAATTATACAAGATTAACTTCAGTTATAAGTCTTGCTATACATGGAATGATAGGTGTAATAATATATTTAACTATCACATATAAAAATGGATCTATTAATGATACAATAGGTAATACATTTATTGATAAGATATTATCAAAATTACATATTAAAACTAAGAAAAATTAAATTCTTAGTTTTTAAATTATTAAATGTGTGTTATATTATTAATGGCAGTAAAAAATAATTAAAGGATGATGATATGAAAAAAAGAGCAATATTAATAGATGGAAATAATCTATTATTTAGAAGTTATTATGCAACTGCATATAATGGTAATTTAATGAAAAATAGCAAAGGATTTCCTACTAATGCACTATTTGGATTTGTTAATATGTTAAATAAAATTATTAATGAAGAAAAACCAGAATACATAATGGTAGCATTTGATACAGGACATAACTTTAGAAAAGATTTATGTGATACATATAAAGATGGTAGAATTGAAACACCAAATGACTTAAAAATACAATTTCCAGAAGCTAAAAAAATATGTACACTACTTGGAATAAAATATATAGAATGTGATAACTATGAAGCTGATGATATAATTGGTACATTTGCTCGTATGGCAGATGAAGATAAGAATTATAATGCAACTATTATCAGTAGTGATAAAGATTTATTACAACTTATTAGCGATGAAGTAGATGTGAAATTATTAAAACAAAAAGATTATATTCTTATGAATGAACAAACTTTCTTTGAACACTATGGAATTAAACCTATTAGAATGATAGACTTAAAAGCACTTATGGGAGATCCTAGTGATAATATACCAGGAGTAAAAGGAATAGGTGAAAAGACAGCATTAAGTCTACTTGTTAAATATGATACTCTTGAAAACTTATATAATCATTTAGATGAACTTACTCCAAAAACAAAAGAAAAACTACTTAATGATAAAGAAAGTGCATTCTTTTCATATAAACTTGCTACCATATATAAAACAATAGATTTTGATTATACATTTGAAAGTATAAAATATAATAAACCAGATATAACAGGATTAATAGAAAAATATAAAGAACTTGAATTTAACTCATTTCTAAAGAACTTAAGTGTAAATAACGAAGAAAATAATAATGAAACACCATATGAAATAGTTAAAACAAAAATAAACATAGAAGGTATTAAAAGTTTATATATAGAATTAGATGATACTAATTATCATAAAGCAAACTTTATAGGAGCATCAATATATGATGGTAAAAAAGCATATTACTTTGATTTACCAAGCTTACTCTTAAATAGTGATTTACTTAAAGATATAACTGCTACTTTTGATAATAAAAAGAATATAGTATTTCTAAATAGATATAATATAGATATAAATGATCCATTTGATATATTTATAGCAGCATATCTTCTTGAATATAATGTTAAAGATGATATAGCTTATTTATCAGCAGCGTTTAATAAAAATATAGCTTTTTATGATCAAATAGTAAGTAAAAAGAATATATTAACTCCTGAATCAATAAGAAATTCAATAGTATGTAAAGCAAAATTTATATATGAGACATATCAAGAATTTAAAGATAAATTAGTAACTGAAGAACTTGATAACTTATATATTGATATAGAAGGACCACTTATTCGTATATTAGCTAATATGGAAATAAATGGTATAAGTGTCAAAACAGATGTAATAGATAAACTTAAAAATGAACTTAATGAAAAAATAGTATTATTAGAAAATAAAATACATGAAGAAGCAGGGATGGATTTTAACATAGGCAGTCATAAGCAAATGGGAGATGTACTTTATAATAAACTTATGTTACCAAAGGGTAAAGGCAAGAATGCTATGTCTACTTCACATGAAGTATTAATTAAATTAAGACATTTAAATCCTATAATAGATGATATATTAGACTATAGAGCATTAACTAAACTAGTTTCTACATATTTAGAAACATTCAATAGCTATGTTATGGAAGATGGTAAAATACATACAATATATAAGCAAACAGGTACTAGAACAGGTAGACTTTCTAGTGTAGAACCTAATTTGCAAAATATACCAGTTAGAAGTGAAGAAGGAAAACAAATAAGAAAAGCATTTATACCGAGCGAAAACTCTTATTTACTTTCAAGTGATTACTCTCAAATAGAACTTAGAGTACTAGCTCATATAAGCAATTCAAGAAGTTTAAAGAATGCATTTATTAATGGAGAAGATATACACACACATGTAGCAAGTGATATATTTGATGTTCCTGAAAATGAAGTTACTAAGAACATGAGAAGAACCGCTAAAGCAGTTATATTTGGTATTGTTTATGGTATAAGCGGTTATGGGCTAGGTGAAAACCTAGATATAAGTCCAAATGAAGCAAAAAAATATATAGAAAAATATTTAACATTATATCCAGAAGTAAATGAATATATGACAGAAATAGTCAAAAAAGCAAAAGAAACATCATCTGTTAGAACATTGCTTAATAGAAAAAGAACAATTGATGAACTTAATAATACAAATTATATGATTAGACAAATGGGAGAAAGAATAGCGTTAAATACACCAATACAAGGAACAGCAGCTGATATATTAAAGCTAGCTATGATAAGAATTGATGAAAAATTAAAAGAAGATAATCTCAAAACAAAAATGTTACTTCAAGTACACGACGAACTAATATTTGATGTACCAGATGATGAACTTAATATAGTAATAGACATTGTAAGAGAAATAATGGAAAATGTTTATAAATTATCTGTACCATTAAAAGTAGAAATAGATTATGGTAGAGATTGGTATGAAGCAAAGTAAGAAGATTAATTCTTCTTTTTTCTTGAATTTATATTGAAAAATACTATAACAATTGATATAATTTTTTATAGAATAGGATGTGTAAAAATGAAAATAAAAAAATCATATTTAATATTAATAATATCAGTTTTAATATTATTAATAGGAGTATCATTTGCTTATTTTAGTTTAGAAATAACAGGAAATGATACAGCTAAATACAATACAATAACAACAGGTGCTCTAAAACTTACCTTTACTGATACTAATGCTTTAACATTAACTGATGCTCTTCCAGGAGATTCAGCAACAAAAACAATATCTGTAAAAAACACTGGTACAATAAACACAAGTTACAATATTGTATGGAAAGAACTTACTAATACAATTACAAATGATGAATTAGTTATAGAAGCAACATGTAAAAGATTAAATAGTTCAAATACTGAAGAAGGTACTTGTGAATCTATACCACAAAAGGAAGTTTCTTCAAATAAACTAAAATCAAATATAGCAATAGAACCGGGTATCACACACGAATACACTTTAAAACTAACATTTATAGATACAGGATCAACACAAAATTACAATAAAAATAAATCATTTAATGGAAAGATTGGATTAGAAGAATATAAAAACAATTTTAATACTGATAGTTGGGCAACAATAGTAGCAAATGTAAAAGCAAATAATATAAGTAAATATAACGTAGGTGATACAAAAGAAGTAAATCTCGGAACATACGGAACACATACTTTAAGAGTAGCAAATACATCAACTCCAAGTGAATGTTCTACTGCTGGTTTCTCACAAACAGCATGTGGATTTGTACTAGAATTTGCAGATATAATAATCGAACATAAAATGAATGATACAGACACAAATGTAGGAGGCTGGCCAGCAAGTATTATGCATACTTTTGTGAATAACGATATATATAATTCTCTACCAGATGATTTAAGAAGCGGAATAATAAATACTAACGTTATATCAGGACATGGCCTAGATGATACTAATAATTTTACTTCAACTGATAAATTATATTTATTATCCCCAACTGAAATATGGCAAGGAACATCTACATATATAGATAAAGATTCAGCTAAAGATTTAACAAGACAGCTTGATTATTATAGAAATTCAGGAACAACAGTTGAAAATAAAGCAAATGTTTCAAAGAAAAACAGTGAAGGAAGTGTTATTAGTTATTGGTTACGTTCTTCATATTCATCATTAAATAAATTTTTTCTTCGTGAAATCGAAGGAAGTTGTGAATTTTTCACAGCAAACACACCACTTGGCGTTTCCCCAGCATTTAGAATAGGCTAATCAAAAAATATCAGGATATCACTAATCCTGATTTTCTTTTATATAAACTGGAATATTTTGTATTTCTTGTTTTCTTATGTCTTCATAAATATATGAATAAAGATCAGTAACTCTTTTTTCTATTCTTAAAGCATCATATCTAGTATTATATTTATTAAGAATAGGTATATCTATTTCACTCTTAATTTCATTTAAATAACTTCTCCCTTTTTCAGTGAATCCAAGAATTCTTATATATTCTAAATATCTTACTTTCTTATTATCTTCTTTAGTAAAAGAACAAAATATATGATTTAACATTCTTGATATTTTATTATAAGTGTATCTTTTAGTTTTAATATTTTTGATAAGTTCATCTAATGAATTAGATCTCTTTATAGCTTTCTTAATTCTTGTATCAAGTCCTTCATCTACATCTACATATTTTTCTAAATTATCTTCTGATAATATTTTATATTTTAAACATTCAAAATATTTTGTTTCAAGTACTTTATCTTTTAATATTTCATATACATTACTAGGAACTTTATCTTGTATATTTTGTTTATTTAAAAGTCTTGTTCTTATATTTGAAGCAGATACTATTTTAGAATCAGAATCTAAGTCATGATAACTACTTGTTCTTTTAATATTATAAGTATCCATAAAGTAACCATTTCTATATATTTCCTTTAAATAACTAAGAGCAAGTATATCATTAGGTTCAGTTATAGTAACGTTACAAAGTTCATTAAGTGCTTTATTAAGTGCAGTAGGGTAACTCACTCCTTCATTTAAATATTTTTTAGTTATTATATCAAAATTAATATCTTCAACTTGATATCTAGCAGCTTTTTTAATACTCTCTATGTCTTCACGTTCACTTCCAAAACATAATACATCAACATATAACTTATTTAATAAAGCAACAGAATATTTCGCAAATATATCACTACTTTGTGTTCCATAAACATAAGGAAGTTCAATAACAATATCAACACCATTTAAAAGTGCTACTTTTGTTTTTTCCCATTTATTTAATACAGAAAGTTCTCCTCTTTGAGTAAAAGAACTATTTAAACAAGCAATTATTATAGAATCATTATATCTTTTCTTAATCTTATTAATTTGATATAAATGCCCATTATGAAATGGATTATATTCACACACTATTCCTACTACTTTTCTCATTACTACTATAATCTCCTTACTAATGATTTTACTGATGCAGTTTTCCTAATACCATTTCTATAAAGAAGTGGATTACTATTAATCATTCTATATCCATTATATCTTAATAACATATTTTTATCAAAAAAATCATTTCCAACTGTATATATTGCTTCTTCAGTTATACTTTCTTTACAAGCTATAATATCAATGCCATCAACTTTATCCATCTTCTCACTAAAAACAAGTAAATGAAAGAATGGAGTAGAGCATAAATAATTTAATTCTTCTTGTATTTGATTTAATTTATCTAAATTATCTGTATTAATAGTACAAATAATATCACATACTTCATTTAAATCAGTTGTTATATTACCATAAAAGTCCTTGAATAATATACGTTTTAATATACCTAATTTATTTAAATATTTTAATGTTTTTAATAAAGAACTATTAAGTACAGGATGAAAGAATATTATATTGTCATCTTTATCAAATACAACACCACCATTATTACATACTAAATAATTATATGGTATTTTATATTTATCTATTTCTCTTTTAAGTGAATTAAAACTTCTTGCTGATGCAAGTGAAAATATATTACCATTATCTATAAATCTTTTTACAGCATCAATATTACTATCAATAACACTTCTATTATTATGAATATTAAATGTACCATCATAGTCACTAACAAGTAGTTTTTTCACAATTAAACCCCTCTTTTATATATAATATATTTGCTCTTTCTTTTGATTAAGTATATGCTAATTATAACAAAAAAGTATAAAATATACAATTTTATTATGAAAATACTTAATTTCTCTTGATATTTTTCTTATTTTATGAGAAAATACATAAGCAAATGAAAATTTATAGCATTATTAAGGGAGGAATAAAAATGAAATTAAATATTACTTTATTCGGTGCTTTACCTTTTAGAAGAATTAGTAAAACTGCTAAAAGACAAAGAAGAACTCATTTAAAGAAAACAGCTCCTACTGTATCAACTTGTAGTAATTGTGGAGCAACAGTAGCACCACATAGAGCTTGTACTAAATGTGGATACTATAAAGGAAAAGAAGCAATTAAAGTTCAAAAAGAAGAAACAAAGTAGTCAATTAAATATTGACTTTTTTGTTTGTCTTTTTTTCTTGCATAGAATCACTTTAAATTGTATAATAAATATATAATAATAAGGAGAGTATATGAAAAGTGATGTAGTTGACGCAATTATAGAAATACCATATAGAAGTAGAAATAAGTTTGAAATTAAGAATGGTAAAATTAAATTAGATAGAGTTTTATATAGTGCTATGGCATATCCAGCTGAATATGGATTTATTGATAACACTCTAGCTGGTGATAAAGATCCATTAGATATATTAGTTATTGGAACAGAACCTACATACCCAGGATGTATTATTCCAGCAAGGGTAATAGGGGTACTTAAGATAATTGATAATGGATTTGAAGATTATAAAATAATATCAGTAGTAGATGTAGATCCTAGATACGAAGAAATACATGAACTTAATGATCTATCTAAGTTTATATTAGATGAAATTAGAAACTTTTTTGAAAATTATAAAGTTCTTCAAAAAATAGATGTTAAAGTTGAAAAATATTATCCCAAAAATAAAGCATTAAAAATTATAGAACAATCACGTAAGAATTACTTGAAAAGTAATGGTGAAGAAAAATGAAAAAAAGAGGATTTACTTTAGTAGAACTTTTAGTAGTAATAGCGATAATTAGTATACTTGCGACAATTGGTGTTACTGCTATTATCAAAGTATATAATGATAGTGTTAAGAAAACTATGATTGTTCAAGAAAACTATGTAGCTGAGGCATCAAAAAGTTATTTAGAGGATTATTGTATTGATCCACTTGATAATACTTATAAGTGTCCTAGTTCATATGAAAATAATAGTGAAATAAGGTATATTTGTTTAAGCGATTTACAAGATAATGAAAAAGGAAATTATGTTTCAAAAGTAAATTATAAGAATGAAGATTGTAAAGGAATAATTACTTTTTCTAAGAATGATGATGGTGAATATATTAATGCTAAAACATATTTATATTGTGATTATGATTCAAAAGATAAAAAGTATAATTATGTAACTGATGAAACATTAGATACATCTTTATATCCTAGATGTAATATAAGTAGTGGTACAACTGAAGAACCTGCTAAACCAGTTGATACAGCTTGTACTTTTAATGGGGAACTTAAACAAGGTGCTGAATTTGTAAGCGGACAATATACTTATAGATATAAGCAAAGAAAAACTGACTCTAGCTGGAATAATATTTCTAATGATGGTTGGGGTGTTACATTAACTAATAAGAATAGTACAGATGCTGTAACAACAAAGTTATGTAATTCTATTAATGGAAAACCAATTGTATCTATGTCATATATGTTTGGAAAAAGTAATGCTGTTACAATAGACACAAGTAGTTTTAACACATCAAATGTAACAGATATGAGTGAAATGTTTTTTCTAGCCGATGCGAAAGAACTTGATTTAAGTAATTTTGGTACGAGTAATGTTACTAATATGAATGCTATGTTTGCATATAGTAAAGCTACAACAATAAATGGATTAAATAAATTTAATACAAATAAAGTGACTAATATGGGATATATGTTTTCATGGAGTTCAGTAAATACAATAGATTTAAGTAGTTTTAATACTAGTAATGTTACAACAATGCAAAATATGTTTGAAACAAGTAACGCTACAACAATAATAGGATTAAATAAGTTAAATACAAGTAAAGTAGTTAATATGTATGGTATGTTTTGGAATACTAAAGTAACTACACTCGATTTAAGTAGTTTTAACACAAATAATGTAACAGATATGAGTTTTATGTTTAATGGTAGTGAAGCAGCAACAATAAAAGGTTTAAAAAAGTTTAATACAAGCAAAGTAACTAATATGAATGGCATGTTTAGCGCTACGCAGTTATCTACTTTAGATTTAAGTAATTTTAATACTTCAAATGTAACAGATATGAGTAAAATGTTTTATAATAATAAAAAATTAACTACAATATATGTTAGCAATAATTTTGTGACAAGCAAGGTTACTAACAGTACTAATATGTTTAAAGATTCAACTAAATTAGTTGGAGGATTTGGTACTATATATAGTAGTTCTAAGATAGATAAAACATATGCTCGTATAGATGGTGGAACTAGTAATCCTGGATATTTCACTAGTAAAAATAGTTCAACTAATGCTGGAAAATATATTAGAAATTTATCACCTAAAGGACTTGAAACTACTGCTCGTAATGGGCTTTATAGATTTGTTGGAACATCTAATAATTATATTAATATTGGTGGTATTTCTTATAGAATTATTGGTATAACTGATAATAGTACTATAAATACTAGTTTAGGATTAAAAGAAAATCAATTAAAACTAATTAAAGCTACTCCGGTTGGAACTCATGCTTGGTCTAGTAGTAGAACAAATGATTATCCATTTGGTAATTCATCTAATGATTTATATACATATTTAAATAACACTATAATTAATAATACAAGTGTAATACCTAGTAGTTTTAAAAATAGTATTAGTTCTGTTAAATGGTATAATGGGGACGCTTCTTATGGTACTAGTGCTTCTGCAATTGCTTCTTATGAAATGAAATCTATAACAAGTAAAACAGCTAAATTAGGTCTTATGTATTTAAGTGATTATTTTTATAGTAGCACTTATGGTGGAACAACTAATTGTTATAATACTACTTGTAATTCTTCTTGGATATATAATAGTTCATATAATCAATGGACAATGTCTAGAAATGGTAGGGGTAATAATACAGGTTATATTGCTGGCAGTATTGATACTTCTGGTAAAACTAATAATACTATGGTAGTTTATTCTTTATATTATTCACCTGTATTTTATCTTAATGAGAATATGGTTATTTCAAGTGGCAATGGTAGTTTTACAACTCCATTTATTATAAATATTAAATAATTTTAAATCGTATAAATTGATACTAGAAATAGTATCTTTTTTATTGTATAATCTTAATAGAATAGGTGATCAAATGATAAAAAAAGGATTTACATTAATTGAATTACTTGCTGTAATAGCGATAATTAGTATACTTGCGACAATTGGCGTTACTGCTGTTATCAAAATATATAATGATAGTGTTAAGAAAACTATGATTGTTCAAGAAAACAATGTAGCTGAGGCATCAAAAAGCTATTTAGAGGATTATTGTATTGATCCACTTGATAATACTTATAAGTGTCCTAGTTCATATGAAAATAATAGTGAAATAAGGTATATTTGTTTAAGCGATTTACAAGATAATGAAAAAGGAAATTATGTTTCAAAAGTAAATTATAAGAATGAAGATTGTAAAGGTATAATTATTTTTTCTAAGAATGATGATGGTGAATATATTAAAGCTAAAACATATTTATATTGTGATTATGATGCAAAAGATAAAAAGTATAATTATGTAACTGATGAATCTTTAGACACTTCAAAGTATCCAATATGTAATATCGCTTCTGGTATAACAGATCCTAAAGAAACCACATCAACTACTAGCACAACGACTAAGAAAGCAGACCTAGCGTGTACATTTAATGGAGAATTAATGCAAGGAAGTGAATACACTTATGGTCCTTACACATATAGATATAAACAAGAAGGTATTTTTTCATCTTCAGGACTTGCATGGCGAAACATGGCTAATGATGGATGGGGAGTGCAACTTACTAATAAATCGAGTTCAGCACAAATCACCGAAGCACCTTGTACATCAATAAACAGTAAAAACGTGACTTCATATGCATATCTATATGAGGGTAGCGCAGCAAGTAGTATTAATGTAACATTCAATTCAGCAAACGTAACTAATATGCAAGGAATGTTTAAAGATACAAAAGCAACATCAATAAATCTTACATCATTAAATACAAGTAAAGTTATAAACATGATAAGTATGTTTGAAGGAAGTAATGCTATATCACTTAATTTAAATAGTTTTAATACTACTAACGTTGTGAGTATGATTTCAATGTTTAGAAGTTCAAGTGCTACAGCATTAGATCTAAGTAGTTTTGATACAAAAAATGTAACAGATATGTCAATTATGTTTAACAGTTCTAACGCAACAACATTAAATTTAAGTAGCTTTAATACTTCAAATGTAAGAAGTATGGGATGGATGTTTCAATCTAGCAAAGCAACAACATTAAATTTAAATAATTTTAATACTAGTAATGTATCAAATATGCAAAGTATGTTTGAAAGTTCTAGCGCAACAACAATAAATATAAGTAACTTTAATACAAGCAAAATTACAAATATGAGTACCATGTTTCACAATGTTAAAGCTACAATATTAGACTTAAGTAGTTTTGATACAAGAAATGTAACAAATATGAATGATATGTTTGGAATGAGTAAAATAAAAACAATATACGTTGGTAGTAATTTTATAACAAATAAAGTAACTAGTAGTACTAATATGTTTAAAAATTCAACTAGTTTAGCTGGAGGATTTGGTACTAAATATAACAGCTCTAAGATAGATAAAACATACGCAAGAATAGATTCTTGTGCAACACCTGGATATTTTACTGATAAAAATAATTCTTCATTAGCAGGTGGAACATTTGAAACGGATTCTTGGGCAACAATAATATCAAATGTAAGAAGTGGTCAAACATGTATGTACAAAGTAGGTGATACTAAATCAGTTAGTGTAGGAACGTATGGAACACATACTGTTCGTATATCAAACATGTCTACGCCAAGTGAATGTAGCAAATCTAATTTTTCACAAACAGCCTGTGGATTTGTACTCGAATTTGCCGATATTATAACAAGTTATAAAGTAAATGATACTGATACATATAAAGGTGGTTGGCCAGCATGCAAAATGAGAACATTTGTAAATAATAATATATATAATGCATTACCATCAGACTTAAAAAGTGGAATAATAAATACAAAAGTAATAACAGGTCATGGATCTGCTGATTCTCAAAATTTGACATCGACAGATAAATTATATTTACTAAGTACAGCAGAAGTATGGGAAAATGGTACATCAAATGAAATAAAATATGATACAGCTAGAGATGTTACAAGACAACTTGATTATTACAAACAAATGGGAACAACAACTAACAATTATAGTGCAGCAGCTAAAAAAATGAATTCAGGCGGATATATTTGGAGACTTCGTACAGCATGGTCATTTAATCCTGATTCTGTATATGGTGTGGAACGTAGTGGAGATTGGTATAGTAGAGATCCTGAATATACAGGTGGCGTTAGTCCAGCATTTAGAATAGGATAGTTAAATAAGAGGTATTAAGAAATTAATATCTTTTATTTTATGTAAAATTATATTATAATTAAGTAGGTGATAAATGTGAGTAAAGGTGAAATTTATAAAATTGATAGAAAGGATAACAATAGAAAAAATACATATCAGGTAAACAAGAAAGATGATTTAGTTTCATTTATAGTAGGTATACTTGTTTATGCTACTGTACTTATGATAGCAAATAGTCTATTTAAAGGTATTGAAATAGAAAATTTTTTCTATGCAATTATTGCTGCATTAATACTTAGTGGATTAAATTATACAATTAAACCTATCTTGATATATTGGACGCTTCCACTTAGTGTTATGACATTTGGAATAGCATATCCAATAGTAAATATGATTATTTTAAAATTATGCGATATTATTATGGGAAGTTCATTTAATATAAATGGATTCTTTGCTACTTTTGTAATAGCAATATTTATAAGTGGGCTTAAAATAATTCTTGATAATATAATTACTAAGAATGTAGGGAGATAATTATGGATACAATTATAACAATAGGTAATTTTTCATTAAAATGGTATAGTGTTTTAATAACTATTGCTGTTATTATTGCATATTATATGATTTATAGTGAAAGTAAAAGATTTAATATTAAAAGTGAATTTATATTTAATATGATGTTTTGGACAATAATATTTGGAATACTTGGGGCAAGACTTTATTACGTTATATTTAATTGGACTTATTATAGTGAACACTTAAGTGAAATATATAAAATATGGAATGGCGGTCTTGCTATACATGGTGGTATTATTACTGGTGCTTTAACTGTAATTATATATTGTAAAAAATATAAGGTTAAAGTAGGAAGAATTATGGATTTAATAATTCCAGCATTACTTTTAGGGCAAGCATTAGGTAGATGGGGTAACTTCTTTAATGGTGAAGCATATGGTACTATTGTTACCAAAGCTACACTTGAAAATATGAAAATTATACCTGAATTTGTTATTAAAAACATGTATATAAATGGATATTATCATTTACCAATGTTCTACTTTGAATCATTATGGTGCTTTTTAGGATTTATTATCGCATTAATTTTAAGAAGAAGAAAATATATTAAAAAGGGACAACTTACTGGATTTTATTTAATGTGGTATGGAGTTGATAGATTTGTTATTGAAATATTTAGAACAGATAGTTTAATGCTAGGTAACTTAAAAGTAGCAAGAATAGTAAGCGTTATTATGTTTATACTTGGAGTTATAATAGAACTTGTTCAAAGTAGAAAACCTAAATTAGATGATTTATATAATTCAGTAGAAACAGAAGAAATAAGATTTTAGGAGGTATCATGTTTGATCTAATAATTATAGGTGCTGGTCCTGCTGGTATGAGTGCTAGTGTATATGCAAGTAAAGCTAATTTAAATACATTATTAATAGAAAGTGATACTCCTGGAGGACTATTAAATAAAATAAATAAAATAGATAACTATTTAGGATTTAAAAATATAAGTGGAAGTGATCTTGCATTTAATATGTATGAACATGTTAGAAGTGAAGGAATAATATTAAAACATGAAAAAGTACTTGGTATAAAAAAAGAAAATGGATTTAAGGTTATAACAAACAAAAATGAATATAACACTAAAAAAATAATTATAGCAATAGGTAGAAAACCTATGAAAACTGGAATACCTGGAGAAACAGAATATAATAAAAAAGGTATTAGTTATTGTGCTATATGTGATAGTCATCTATATAAAGATAAAGATGTAGTTGTTATTGGTGATGATAGTCTTGCATACAATGAAGCATTATATTTAAATGATATATGTTCTACAGTTACATTTATTACAAATAATAAAGATATCAAAAGTGATAAAATAAATATTGTTAATTCAAATGTAAAAGAATTTATAGGAAACGACATTCTTACTGGAGTAGTGCTAGAAAATAATGAAACTATTAAATGTAGTGCAGCATTTATATACAAAGGTTATATGACTGAAGTAAGCTTCTTAAAAGATTTAAATATCATAAATGATAAAGGTAATATTGATGTAGATGATAGATATGAAACACATGAAAAAGGTATTTATGCAGTAGGCGACATTATAAATAAAAAAGTATATCAAATTGCTACAGCTGTAAGTGATGGATGCAATGCAGCACTAAATGTAAAAATGGATATAACAAATGAAAAATAAAGATATCTATATAATAATATTAATTAACATAATACTTTTAATACTACTTTATACTATTAAATCAAATAGATATATAATAATACTAATTGAAATAATATTATATTTAAGTTATTATATATACCTGTTAATTAAGAAAAAATATATTGGTTATAAAATAATTATTAGTAATTTTATAATGTGTCTTATAGCTATATTAATTATATATATAAGTGGTAATATGGATTTTGTTATAGATGAAGATTTAAGCAATATTGAAGAATCTTTCTCTATATATTCATTCTTTATTATTAATACATTATATAGTTTAATATTTATAATAACAAATGGTATAAAGTTACTTATTAATAAAATAAAAGAATAATGGAGGAATTATGCTTGTATATGGTAGAAATGTAGTACGTGAAATATTAAATAGTAATACTAAAGTATATAAAGTATTTCTAGATAATAATTTTCAAGATAATGAATTATTAGAAAAAATAGATAAAAAGAATCTAAAGAAGTTTCATATTGATAAAAATAAAATAGATAAGATGTGTGGCAGTAGTACTAATCAAGGTATTGCATTAGATATAGAAGAATATGGATATTTAAATATTGATGTATTAGAAAATGATGATAAAGCAAATTTTATTGTTATGTTAGATTCTATTGAAGATCCACATAATTTTGGAGCTATTATTAGAACTTGTGAATGTGCTGGTGTTGATTATATAATTATACCTAAAAATAGAAGCGTTAGTGTTAACAGCACTGTTTATAAGACTTCTAGTGGTGCATTAAACAATGTTAAAATAATAGAAGTAGTAAATCTTAATAATACAATAAAGAAACTCAAAACACTTGGATTTTGGGTATATGGTAGTGATGCTTTAGGAAAAGACTATAGAAGTATTAAGTATGATTCTAAAACATGTCTTATAATTGGTAGTGAAGGACATGGTCTTAAAAAAATAGTAAGTAATTCATGTGATGAGATTATTTCTATACCAATGAAAGGTAAAGTAAATTCATTAAACGCATCAGTCGCATCAGGAATACTTATATATGAAATAATGAAATATAAATAGGTGTATTATGAACTATGAAGAACTAAACGATAATGAACTTGTATATTTATGTAGTGAAAATAATGAAGATGCCACTATCGAGTTAATTAATAAATATAAAAGTATGATATTAATTATATTAAAAGACTTCAAAAAGAAATATAAAATAGTTGGTGTTGAAATAACAGACTTATATCAAGAAGGATTAATAGGACTATTAAATGCAATAGATACTTATGATAAAGATAAAGATGTAACATTCTATACATATGCGAATGCTTGTATAAAAGCATCAATAATGACAGCTATCAGAAATACATTTACATGGAAAAATAGAATACTTAATACATCGTATTCACTTGATAAAATGTATGAAGATTCAGAAAGTAATTTTTATGACTTATTTAAAGATGAAAGAGAAGAACCTAATAGAAAATTAATAGATCGTGAAGAAACATTAGAATTAAAAAATAAAATAATATCTAAATTAAGTGATAAAGAAAAAGTAATATTTGATCTTAAACTTAAAGGACTTGATAATAAAGAAATAGCAGATCTTATTGATAAAGATAAGAAATATGTAGAAAATACTATATTTAGAATAAAGAAAAAATATAAAGAGTTAGAAATAGAGAGGTAAAATATGTTTGATTATTTAAAAGGAAAAGTAAGTATTACTGCTCCTAATTATGTTGTTATTGATTGTAATGGTGTAGGATATAAAATATTTACACCAAATCCATATAAGTTTAAAGAAGGAGAAACTTGTACTGCATATGTTTATAATCATATAAGAGAAGATGAAAATTCATTATATGGTTTTACAACTTATGAAGAAAGAGAATTATTTTTAAAACTTATTGGTGTTAAAGGACTTGGACCTAAAATGGCACTTCCTATACTTGCAACTGGATCAATTAGTGGTATAGTTGATGCGATTGATAGAGAAAATATATTATATTTAAAGAAGTTTCCTAAAATTGGAGACAAAGTTGCTAAACAAATAATACTTGATTTAAAAGGTAAACTTTCTAGTATTGAATGTACTGATGTCAATAATTCAAGTGAAGACCTTGCAGCTGCACTAGAAGCACTTGGATATAAAGGAAGCGATATAAAGAGTGTAATTGCTAGGGTTGACCCAAGTCTTCCTATTGAAAATCAAATTAAAGAAGCATTAAAATTATTATTAAAGTAAAGGAGTAAATTATGGTAATTGGAATTGATATGGATGATACAATATGTTCAACTAACGAACTTATTATTGTAGAAGCAGATAAATATGATAAAGAAGTACTTGGCGGAACAGGTGTGAAAGATGTAAAAGCTTATGAATTTAATGATATGCTTGGTTGGGCACCTGAAATGAAAGGACAATTTTTTAAAGATAGACTTGAATACATTATGTCTCATGCAACTATTAAAGAAGATGCAAAAGAAGTTATTAATAGACTTCATGATAAAGGATTTAAAATTATAATTATATCTTTTAGAAAAGCAAAGTATTTGAAAGACCCATATATGCTTACAAAGAATTGGTTAGACGAGAATGGTGTAAAATATGATAGGATTTATGTAGATACAGGCTCTAAAGTAGATGAATGTATTGAATCAAAAGTAAATTTATTTATTGATGATAAAGAGAGTCATTGTGAAGAAGTAAGTGAAGCAGGCATTGATGTTATATTATTTACTAATGCATATAATACTGAAGAAACTAGATTTGTACGTAAAGATAATTGGAAAGATATAGAAAAATATATAGAGGAAAAATATAATGGATGAGAGAATAGTTACTAATCATGAACTTGAAGCTGATACTTTTGAACGTACGATTAGGCCTGATTCTTTTGATGAATATATAGGACAAACAGATGTAAAAGAAAATATAAAGGTATTTGTTAAGGCTGCCAAAATAAGAAATACTAACCTAGATCATGTACTTTTATATGGTCCTCCTGGGCTTGGTAAAACTACACTTGCTCATATTATTGCAAATGAACTTGGTAGTAATATTAAAACAGCAAGTGGACCTACTATAGAAAAAAGTGGTGATCTTGCCGCTATACTTTCTACGCTTGAACCAAATGATGTACTATTTATAGATGAAATACATAGAATTCCAAGGTATATAGAAGAAATACTTTATAGTGCTATGGAAGATTTTAAACTTGATATCATTATTGGCGGAGAAGGTCAAAGCAGAAGTATTAAGATTGATTTACCACCATTTACTTTAGTAGGAGCTACAACTCGTGCTGGAGATTTATCTAGTCCATTAAGAGATAGATTTGGTATTGTTTCTAAATTAGAATTTTATAGTAATGATGAGCTTGCTGAAATTGTTAAAAGAACTGCTAGAGTATTAAATGTAGAAATAGATGAAGAATCTGCTCATGAAATTGCCATTAGAAGTAGAAAAACACCTAGAATTGCTAATAGATTATTAAAAAGAGTTAGCGATTTTGCATTAGTTGAAAGCGATGGAAAAATAAATATTGACGTTGTAAAAAAAGCATTATCAAGACTTAAAATTAATGATAATGGACTTGATAGTACTGATGTTGAATATTTAATGAGTATTGTTAATAAATTTAATGGAGGACCGGTTGGTATTGAATCAATAGCTTCATCTATTGGTGAAGAAGCAACTACCATTGAAGATGTAATTGAACCATTTTTATTACAAGAAGGATATGTTAAAAGAACTAGTAGAGGCAGAATAGTTACTGAAAAAACATATAGAGAATTTAAAATAAATACGCAAAGAACACTATTTGATTATGAATAGTGTTTTATTATACATTTAAAAATAAGAATGGTATAAATAAGAAAAAGTTAGCAAAATAACAATTACTGATTCTAAAAATGAAATATCAAAAGATGTTGTAATAACAATTTTAATTAAATAAAAAAGAACTATTTTTTATATAATTCCTTTTTGTAGTTATCAATTACATCATTCATCATTGATATATAATCTTTATTTTCATTTTTATCTTCTTCAGTTATTGTAAACATACTTTTAATAGGTACTTTTACTATTGAATTTTCACTTATAAATTTTTCTTGTCTTTCATTAAGTTCGTCAGTTTCTAAATAATAAACATATTGTATATCTTTTGATTTAACTAACTTAGTAGCTTCTGCATAGGCTTTGTCTATTGTTTTATTATTATCATCTAAAGATATAACATTTATATTATATTTTGTTAAATAATTAAATATATCATTAGTTGTAAGTATTGTATTATAGTTACCATTTTTACCTATATCATATAAGTTAACATCTAGTTCACTTATCATTTCATTTAACTTTTTATAATTATCTTCAATTTTTTCTTTTACATAAACATTATCATTATATTCAATTAATCCTGATTTAATATTGCTACATAGCATTAAATAATTAGAAGGATTCAACCACATACTCTCATTCTTTAAATCTCTATTCATTCCTTTAGTAGCATCTACAAGCCCAATATTATCATTTCTATTATATAAGTCTTTAGCTAAATAAGCTTCACCAGATACACCACTATATATAAATAATTCACCAGTAGCATATTTATCTTTCTTTTTTTCAGTAACTTTATAATCACTCTTAGAACCATTTGGATAAACACTACTTATTTTTGCATAATCACTATACATCATATTAGTAGCATATTCAATAGGGTAAGTAGTGACATATAAATACTTATCACTAAAATCATCATTCAAACTACATCCAGATAACATTAAAACACATAATAATAACACACTAAATACTTTTTTCATAACTCTCTCCTTCACGAATAACAGGGTCATAACCAATTTTACCAAATGGATGGCACCTAAATATTCTCTTTATTCCTTTTTTAATTCCCTTTATACCATATATATTAATACATTCCTTCATATATTCACTACATGTAGGAGTAAATCTACACATTGAATGACAATGAAGAGGTGTTATTTGATATATATCTATTAACTTAATTAATATTTTTTTCATGTATTAATTATATAATAAAATTACATAAAAATAAATATCTTTTTAATATCCTTTATGTTATACTAGACATATATAGTAGAGATGTGTATAAGTTATAAATACTATAAATGTGGAAAGATACTAGATGATAAGGCATCTTTTTGTGACAAATATGACACAAATAGAATAAAAGTTGCAAGTAATAAAAATAAAAATGAAACTGTAAACAAAAGAAGCTATTTAATATATATAATTTACTCGTGAGTCTTATATTTATAGGACTTGTAATATATAACTTTAGTAATATAGAATTACAACAACATTTGGTAAAATAGCTATAGTTTTAAATATATTTGATATTATTGAAAGTAACATTATTCATTGAAATTTGTGTTGTATTCACTTTGTTAATTATACCATTTATATTTTTATATCTAATATATGAAGAAATAGTTAAAGGATGGTTGTAGTGTATGAAATATTGTAATAACTGTGGTAAAAAACTAATTAACGGTTCTAATTACTGTGATAATTGTGGTTATAAAGTATTAGAAGAGCAAAAAGAAGATAAAGTTATTAGAAATGATGGTAATTGGAAATATTATGTACTAGCGAATATAATAATAATTGCTCTTAATATATTTTCAAGCCATATAGGATATAGTAATTTTGGTGTTACTGGATTTATAGTTGCATTAGTAATTATAATAACGGCTAAAGTTAAATATCCTAAAGTTACTATTGTTAGTGTATTATTTTGGATAGAAATAATAATAGTATTTCTTATAATAACATACATTATATTCTTAATGGCAATGTGTGTTAGCTTAATAAATAGTTGTGGGTGATAAACATGAAATATTGTATAAAATGTGGTAATAAATTAAATGATAATGATAAATTTTGTAATAAATGTGGATATAAAATAAAGAAAAAAATAAGTATTAAAACAAAGAAAACAATAATAGTTTCAATAATAACCATTGTTTTAATATTAATAATTATACCAATTAATATAGTACTTATTAAGAATTTTACAGCACATAGATTATACGAAAAAGAAATGAAAAATTATATTTATGATAAAGATAGTAAAGTTACATATAAAGATTCATATCATTGTAAAGAATGTCTTAATAATTGTGATGGCTCTTGCTTTGGTACAACTGACATTGAAAACTGTATGATATATGAATTTAAAGTAAAAGAAAATGATTTCAAATATAGAGCTTACTATATAATAAACAATGATGAGATAGAATATGTAAGTGATAGAAAAGAAAAATTAGATAATAAGATCATTAAAGATAAATTTAAAAATAAATATAAAGATTATAAAATAGAAATTAATTATACACCAAATAAATTTGATAAAAGAAGATTAAATATTGATTCAGGAACTACTAAAGTTGATATAACTAAATATGGTACAGTATCAAGCATACTTACTAAAGAACTATATAATGATATACATAGTATAATAGAAAATACTGGATATATTAGATTACATACAGATGAAAATATATATCTTTCATTCTATAAAAAAGCAATAACACTAAATTACAATTATAAAAATAAATATGAAACAGATAATATACATTATAAATATGAAAAATATTATGAAGTAAAATTAGAAAATAAAACATATGAAGAAGTAATAAAGGAAATAATGAATAATTATGATAGATACTGATTTACAAATATATAGTATATGTATTTTTATATCATTTATATTAAATATAATAGTTATATGTTTGCTTAATAAAAATAAAGACAGACTTATATATTATATGCTTATATATGAGAATATTGGCTTTATATATGGAGGAAAACTATTTACATATTTAACTAACTTAAATAAATATGACAGTTTTGATTTTCTTAGAATAGGTTTTTCATCATTAGGTAGTCTAATAGGAGGCATATTATTTCTTATATTATTTTGTATTCAATTTAAAAGAAATATAAAAGAAACATTAACTCTATTTATAAAGCCTATACCTCTTATGTATGCAGTAGGTAAACTGGGATGTTTTTTAGTGGGATGTTGTTATGGAATAAAATATAATGGACCATTTAGTATAGTATATAATTATGCATCTAATGATATAAATGGTATAAGATTATTTCCAGTACAATTAGTAGAGAGTATAGTCTTTATGATCATATTTATTTTAATAATGAAAAAGAAAGTAAATGTATATAAAACTATATTTATATGTTCACTATCTAAATTCTTACTTGATGCTTTAAGATTTAAAAGTAACAATATGATATTAAGTGTAAATCAAATAGGATGTCTTATTATAATGATAATTTCTTTAATTTTAATATATAAAAGTAATGAAAAGAAAAAACAAATATGATATAATTAATTTGTGATAGTTATGAAAAATATATTTAGTAAATTTAATATTACAATAAAAAATGAAAAATTATTAAAAATAGCACTTACTCATACAAGTTACTCTAATGAACATAATTGTGAAAGTTATGAAAGACTTGAATACTTAGGAGATGCTGTTCTTGAAATAGTATGTAGTGATTATTTATATAAGAATACAAATTATCCTGAAGGTGAAATGAGTAGACTTAGAAGTCTTTATGTATGTGAAAATGCTTTATATGAATATTCAAAAGAAATTAAACTTAAAGATTATATATTACTTGGTAATGGTATGATGGAAGCTAATAAAACAATAATCGCAGATGTATTTGAAGCAGTTATTGCTGTTATATATTTAGAACAGGGATTAGACACAGTTAAAAGACTATTTGATGAATTAATAGTTCCATATATAAAACATCATGATGATTTTTTAAAAGATTATAAAAGTTTACTTCAAGAAAGTGTTCAAACTGTTAAAAAAAGTGTAACATACAAATTAGTTGATGAAAGTGGTCCTGCTCATCATAAAGAATTTAAAGTCGAAGTAATTATAGATGATTTAGTATATGGGGTTGGTATTGGTAATTCAAAAAAAGAGGCAGAACAAAATGCCGCTAAAGAGGCATATCAAAAAAGAGCTAAGTAAGGAGAAAAGAGTATGTATATAGATAAATTAATAAAAAAAGAAGTTATTACATTATTAATATCAGTATCACTACTTGTTA